>Ga0181520_10003453_pt1 | contig 27730 bp, 26 predicted proteins | sample PEATcosm2014_Bin_29_FD_132451 | JGI IMG/M metagenome (GOLD analysis project Ga0181520, IMG submission 132451) | Peatland microbial communities from MTU Mesocosm Facility, Houghton, MI, USA - PEATcosm2014_Bin02_30_metaG | ecosystem: Environmental > Terrestrial > Soil > Wetlands > Peat | place...
GCTGTTACATCAACACGGCGGGCATCGGCCTCCTTCGTCCTGGAATTTCTGTCGGCCCCCAGCGCGCGCAGCCCGGCGACGCGATTCTGGTCTCTGGCACCATCGGTGACCATGGCATGGCCATCATGAGCGTGCGCGAGGGCCTCGAGTTCGAGAGCCAGATTCGCAGCGATTGCGCCGCCCTGAACGGCATCATTGCCGACGTTCTGGCGGCGGCGGGCACGGCCGTTCACACCATGCGCGACCCCACCCGCGGCGGTCTCGCGTCCACCCTCAATGAAATCGCCCAAGCTTCCGGCGTCGGCGTCGAGATTGGCGAGCCCAGCCTGCCCGTGCGGCCCGAAGTCCAATCCGCCTGCGAGTTGCTCGGCCTTGATCCGGTCTACGTCGCCAACGAGGGCAAGGCCGTCTTCTTTGTCGCCCCCGAGGCCGCGGATTCAATCCTCCAAATCCTGCGCGCCCATCCGCTGGGCCGTGACGCAGCCCGCATTGGCCGCGTCACCGCCGAGCACAAGCACATGCTGGTCGCCCGCACCGCCATGGGCGCCAACCGCGTCATCCCAACCCAAATCGGAGAACAGTTGCCGCGGATTTGCTGAGCGAAGGCGGAGTGATCACTTTGCTGGAATCAACAGCACCAAGCGCCCATCTTCAGCAATCATTCAGTCAACCAACTCAAAGGCCCGCCGAATGCGATCCGGCAGCGCCGCGGGCTCACCAGGCAGCTTCGAGCTGATTTCCAGAACAGTCGCGGGCGGCTCAGGCAGTGCGTTGAGCCCCGCGGCCGTCGCCGCCCAGTCAATGCTGCCATCGCCCGGCCAAAGATGCTCGTCTTTCAGGCCGTGGTTGTCGTGCGCATGTACCTGGACGATACGCGCGCCCAGAGTGCCAATGGCTTCGGGGATACCGACCGTCATCTGCGCATGGCCCAGGTCCAGGCATACGCCGATCGAATCCAAATGGCCGGATTCGAGAACATACATCAGGTGCTCAGGGGTGGTCGGGTTGCTAGTGAGGTTTTCGACCAAGGGGCGCACGCCCAGCGGATGCGCAAAAGCTCCCAGATGTTCCAAGGCGCCAAAGGCGTACTCGATGGTGCGAGGCGACCACTCGTCGTCGCGCTCGCCTAGATGCACCACTAGGTTGCGGAAGGGGATGGAATCCGCGGCTTCCAAGGCCCGCTTGATCTCGTCCATGGCGGCGATGCGGCGGGCCTTTTCCGGGTGCAGCAGGTTGACGGAGGGCGCGCCCGCCCGGCCCATCTCGCGGTCAGGGTACAGCGGCGCGTGCATCGACCAGGCCGATAGTGAATTGGACCGGAACCAGTTGGCCAGTTCAGCCACGTGCTCGCGGCTGGCGTAGTCAAAGTGCTGGCGCGCGGCAAAGATCTCCACCGCCTCTGCGCCAGAGCGGGCCGCAAGCTCAAGCAGCCCTGGGTGCAGCCGCTGGTTCATCCACAGATGCGTCGACAGAACTCGCAGCTTGGTCAAAAGATCCCCCGCTCAGGTTGGATGCATGGAGCAACCAATCGGCTGTACATTTCATTCTCGCATTATTTTAGAACCATTTCCGCGCGGCAGAATGAGCCAGAACTCTCGCCGCAGTCGGGGCAATATACGGCAAATCCAAGCCTCAGATGCAAATTTACAATAGGGAAAATAATTTCAGTTTTCTGAAAATTAAATTTGAGAAGTGTGCAAAAGTGAACAGATTCTTGCTTGCAGCCAAGAGACTTTGGTATTGGAATTGAGATTGATTGGGTCTTGAAGCCAGGCTGGGAAAGGTGGTGCCACTCGGAGATTCTAAGGAAGGGTTCCCGGCAGGATCGCGGAATGGAACGTGAAACTCGAATGATGGATCTGAAGCTGCAACAGTTCGATCCGGTTCTCTTCCTGGCGCAGGCTGGGCTTGGGCGAAGGATTCTGCGTTTGAAACCCAAGGAAAACTTCTTCTCCCAGGGCGATCCAGCCGACTGCGTCTTCTATATTCAGGACGGCCGGGCAAAGATTACCGCGCTCTCCAGCACCGGCAAGGAGGCGACAATCGCTCTGCTCGGTGCCGGTGATTTTGTTGGCGAGGAGTCCATGGCGGGAGTGCCCGGGCTGCGAATTGCCACGGCCACGGCACTCACCCTATGCACGGTTCTCAAGATTGAGCGCGCGGAGATGGTGCGTGTGCTGCATGAGGAGCACACCTTCAGCGATCTCTTTCTGAAGTTCCTGCTGGCCCGCAGCATGAGAACCCAGGCGGACCTGGTCGATCAACTCTTCAACTCCAGCGAGAAGCGCCTGGCGCGGATTCTGCTCTTGATGGCGGAGTTCGGCCAGCCCGGCGAAACTGAGGCGCTGATCCCAAAGATCTCTCAGGAGTCACTGGCGGAGATGATCGGAACCACGCGCTCCCGCGTCAGCTTCTTCATGAATCGCTTTCGCAAGCTGGGATTCCTCGAGTATAACGGCGGCATAAAAGTAAATAAATCGCTCTTGAATGTGATCCTTCACGACTGAAAAAACAGTTCAACTGTCCTTGCTGGCTGTGCTGGGGGCGGAACAGACCGCTGTGCAATTCCCGCGGCTTTCGATCAGCCGCGGGATTGCACATTACTAGCAATCTTGCGCAGACTGGGGAGCATCTATATTTGAATCAGCCAGCTCGCCAGAGATATCCTGCGCAAGAATAGCGAAAACTCTGATGAGGCAATTGCATCTGAATTCGATCATGCGGAACAGCGGACAATCCGCCATTTCCATCCCCGCAAGCCACCGTACACAACCCACAGGCGACCGCACGATCAGAGTATAGGCTCGATTTCAAATTCGCGACTGTTCAATTTTGCACATTTTTTGTCCCAAAATTGCGAACCGACGCCCGGCCACTGCTCGATCCTCCCCAATTCCTGTTCCCTGGTCCCTACTTCGTCCACTCATCTACCCAGTCGTTGACCGTCTTGTACCAGAGGCGGGAGTTTTGCGGCTTCAGCACCCAGTGGCCTTCGTCGGGAAAGTAGAGCATCTTGCTGGGCACGTTGAGGCGTTGCAGCGTCGTGAAGAGCTGATAGCCTTCGCTCACGTCAAGCCGGTAATCGAGCTGGCCGTGGACCACCAGCGTGGGCGTCTTGAAGTTCTTCGCCGAGAGCGCCGGCGACCATTTGCGGTAGGGATTCTCGCTATCCGGCTTGCCGTAGTAATCCCAGGGCTTGCCCCCTTGGGTGTTTGGAGATTTGAACTCCCACTCGTTGAACCACAACTCTTCCGTTGTCCCGTAGGCGGATTCCGGGTTAAACATGCCGTCGTGGCTGACGATGCATCTGAAGCGGTTGGTGTGGCCCAGAATCCAGTTGGCCATGTAGCCGCCGTAGCTTGCGCCCAGGGCGCACTCGCGCGTCTTGTCGATGAAGGGATAGTGCTGCTCGGCGTAGTCCAGGCCGGACATGAGGTCGGTGAAGGGCTTGCCGCCCCAGTCGCCGTTGATGGCGTCCGCAAAGGCCTGTCCGTAGCCGTCTGAGCCGCGGAAGTTGACCATGAGGACGACATAGCCGTTGGCGGCAAACAGTTCCGCATTCCAGCGATAGCTCCACATATCGCCCCAGTGCCCCTCAGGACCGCCGTGAATCAGGAATTTAACGGGGTATTTTTTTGCGGCATCAAAGGCTGGGGGACGGATGAGGAAGCCTTGGAGTTTTGTTCCATCGGCTGCTTTGAACCAGAAGTCTTCGAATTGTTCGACTGCCAAAGCAGCAAGAAGAACATCATTCAAATGTGTAATGCGCGCTTGGTAAGCTGGCTCATAACCTACTTCCTGTGGCCACCAGGCAATTGATAACTTGTCTGCGCGATGCGCTTCTTTCTCAAGCCAATCATCAGGCGGCGTAGGCCCTTTAGTAAGCGGCACTATCAAATCCACTGCGAAGCGGACAACTTCGCTGGGCTGGGATATTGACATTCTTGCCGCGAACAGGCTTTTCCCATCCGCTGTGATAAGGAGGTCAGAGTATTCGCCCGGAAAAGGAAGCGTAATTCTAACCAGTTCCCCAGACAATCTAGACCTGAGGATGTGAGATTCCCCCTGATTGTTGACAGTAAAAAAGATTGATTTTGAATCTGGGGTCCAGACAAGCTCCTCCACCCATCGATCAAACTTCGGTAGCAAATCTTTGGCCGACTTCGCCGCACGGTCATAAAGCACAAGCCGGAACTTGTCGCTCTCGTAACCGGCGCGCGCCTGTGAGCGCCATGCGATGTACTTGCCGTCGGGCGAGTAGGCGGGGTTGAAGTTGCCGCCCTTCATATTCTCAGACGTGCTGATAGCAACAGGCTTCGCCGCCGGATTAATCAGGTCGAGGATGAAGATCTTGGCGCTGGTCGAGATCGCCTGCTCTTCATCCGGGTTGTCGGTGAAGGCCAGCTCCTTCGAATCCGGCGCAAAGGCGCAGCCGCACCCTCCGCCCTCCAGCGAAAACGGCGGAATATCATGCGGGTCATTCGGCGTCAAGTCGCGTATTCCACCATTCTCAACCGAAAGAAGAAAGAGATGGGATCTCTTCTCGCCGGTGAAGTGGTCCCAGTGGCGATACAAGAGATGAGTGAAGATCTGCGCTTTGACCTTGCTGGCCGCTGCCTCCGCGTCCCGATCCGCATTGCACTTATCCCCAACTCCGCCGTCCGCGGCACTGATCGCCGGGCAGTCGGGGTACACCGTCGAAGTAAAAACAATCGACTTCCCATCCGGTGACCAGATGGCGTCGCCAGCCCCGGTCGAGATCGCTGTAAGTTTCTTCGGATTGGTCGTCGCCCCGCTTGCGGCGTCAAAGTCGGCCAGCCAGACCTGCTGCGAGCCGCCGCGCCCAGAGAGAAAGAGCACCGAGCGCCCGTCGGGCGCAAACTGAATGCCTGAATCTCCCGGATGCGCTACAGCCAGCTTTTGCGGCCCTCCGCCAGTTCCGAAAGACGGAACAATCGCCTGCACCCACAGCTCCGCCGTCTTCGTGTTCTTGTCCAGATCCACGCTTGTCACGGAGTAAGCCAGCCACTTGCCGTCCGCCGAAACAGCAGTGTCGCCCAGCCGCTTCATCTGCATCATGTCTTCAAAGGTCATGGGCCGCTTGGCGGGCGCGGCGGCTTGGACAGCCTGTGAGAAGCAAAACGGAGCAACAACAGTGGCGAGTACAAAAACTAAAAATAAGGCAGATTTGCGCATGGCGATTTCCTGTTCGCGCCGTCGAACCAAAACTAGCGTGCGAAGGGAAATTCTACACTGGGAGAGACAAGTCAGGCTGTGCGAGTTTGGCGGCCACAATCGCCTCGGCGGCGGCGACAACCTCTTCCAGCGTCATGTTGGTCGAATCCAGAATGACGGCATCGGAGGCGGGCTTGAGGGGGGAATCGGCGCGGTTGCGGTCGCGCTCGTCGCGGGCGCGCAAATCCCGAATCACCTCTTCGGGTTGCTGGGCAGGCTTCGGACCAAGTTGGTCGTAGCGGCGCATTCCCCGCACCTCGGCAGCGGCATCCAGAAAAATTTTGACCTGAGCGTGAGGAAAGACCACGGTGCCGATGTCGCGGCCCTCCATGACAATCCCGCCCGGGGCGGCCATCTCTTGCTGTAGACGGACCATCCAGGCGCGAATAGCAGGGAAGACGCTTACGCGCGAGGCGGCGTCGGTGACGGTCTGGTTGCGAATCAGGCCGGTTACGTCCTCGCCATCGAGCAGGACGCGATTGTCCTCTTCGGTGGCTTCAAGGCGAATAACAGTCTCGGCGGCCAGGGCTTCCAGGCCGGCGCTCTGGTCCAGCGGTAGTCCAACCCGCAGCGCCCGCAGCGCAAAGGCGCGGTACATGGCCCCGGTTTCAAGGTTCAACAGGCCAAAATGCCGCGCCAGATGGCGGGCGACGGTGCTCTTGCCCGCTCCGGCAGGGCCGTCAATAGCGACAATGATCTTGCGCGCCGGATCAATGGGAGTGACAGCGCTTTCGTCTACACTCATCCGCGCTTCTTCGTTCCTTGCTTGGGCCGGGCGGTGTAGCCGAACTGCTTGCTGTTGCCAGCCTTTGTGCCGGCGGTAAGCGTGGGCTTGCGGCTGCCGTTGCCGTTGCGGGCGGCACTGACGGCGTGCGTAGGCTTGCTTCCATTGCGGGAGACCGCGCCGGGCTTGCTTGCACCGGAGACACTATTCGAAGAGCCTTTGCGCTGGCTCCAGGCTGGCGCGGAAGATTTGGCCGAGCGTACGCCCGAGGCTCCGTTGGATGGGCGAGTAGCAGGCCGGGCAGTTGATTTGTGGCCGTTTCCGCCGCTTGCGGCAGCGCCGGGATGGGTTCCATTGCGCTTGGCCGTTGTGCCCGAGGCTGGCTTGGGGCTCCAGCGTGCGCCGGAGGCAGGGCGCGCGCTACTGCCTGTGCGGGAGCCGGCTGGCCGTGAATCAACGCTGGTGCGCCGCGCCGGACGGCTGCTGGAAGAGGACTGCGCTGGCTTGCGATCGCGGGATTGAGTGGCAGGGCGGCTGAAGTGAGGCCGGGCCGCGGCGGATTTGCTGCTCACCACCGGCTTGCGCGCGGCAGTGCGGGGTGCGTGGGCCTCAACAGGCTTGGACGCGGCGGCCGGGGCTGGCTCCTCCAGCGGCTCCACTTCTTCCGGCAGATCCTCTTCGCGGTCATTGAAGTGCAAATAGTGAGCCGAAGCCGGCAAGGAGATGCTGGCATAGACGGTGGGAGCCACGGCGAACTCCGGCAGAGTGCCGGCTACATAATAAAGCGGCGCATGGCCCATGGAAATGGTATGGACCTGACGCGTGGCGACCAGGCCGCGCAGCACTTCCCGCACCTTGCTGCGGGCCGTGAGCGGGGCCAGAAACAGCTCGACTTCTTCCATGCCCGCGGCAATGACCGCTTGCAGATAAATAGAGGCAAGTACTGAGATGGCTGTCACTTGGGAGGTAGAAGCGCCTTCGGCAATAGCCTTCTGGAAGCGCAGCCGGAGCAGTTGCCACTTGGCCGTCTCACCGGGAGCCGAAATGATCGGGATGATCCGCAACTGCTGCCAAAGCTCGGTGATGGCGCGCAGAACAGCGCCTTCGGTGACTTCTCTGCCCAAAGCGTGGGTGAGTTTGGGAATGGTGGTGTCGCCCGCCTCCAGCAGTTTGTAGGCCTGGACTGCCAGTTGCGAAACTTGACGGGAGCCGGTCAGTTGCGGACTGCGGCGCCAGTCGCGGTCGCCACGCAAAGCATAGACGTAGGGCAGAACCCAGCTAGCCACCACAAAGTCGGGCTGCTCGCCGGGCAAGCCCAGTAGATTCAGCCGCACGGCCACGCCGTCGATCTCCAGGCGCACCAGCAGCTCTTCGGCCAGCGCAACGTGATCGGGGTGAGGGGTGGTGTCGCGCTTGCCGGCCACAGCCTCGACAAACGACGGCGCAATCGAAGTGGAAAACTGCCGCTTGGGCAAGAAGAGACACAATCCTGTCTCCTCAATCCACGTCCGGGCGTCCTCCAATGTGAGTGCCCCGTTACCGTTCAGGCGCATTCTTTCAGCGCGCGATGCTTCCAATTGCTCCAATGTCAAAGAAGAACCTCACTTCCAGGCTGGCGCTAACGCCGGGCTGCCCTGTCCCCTAAGAGGAGGGCTGCCACCTTCCACCAGTCTCAAATTCGATGGAAGGCCCGCTGGATCTCCTTCCAAGAATACATCAAAGCGATTGGACGTCCATGCGGGCAACTGGTTGGGTGGCTGGTTTTCGCCAATTCCAACAGTAACCATTCCATACGTGCCGGGTCAAGTGGCGTATTGACCTTGATGGCCGCGTGACAGGCGATTGAGGCCGCAATTCTGGCTTGAAGTGTCTTGAAATCTTGATTTTGCGCAAATTCTCCGGAATCTGCCGCCGATTGGTCGATTACCTGGGCCAACATGCGCTCCAGAGCCGCTCCCTCCAGGCCAACCGGGGCAGCCTTGACGGCAAGCGTCTGAGGTCCAAAGGGTTCCACCTCGAAGCCGTTGTGCTCCAACTCTTCGGCAATGCGCGCAAAGACCACCATCTGCGCTGGCTTGAGTTCTACCAGAAGGGGCATCAGTAACCTCTGGCGCTGAACTTTTTCCACTTGGCGGTCTCTAAGAATTTTTTCAAAAAGAATTCTCTCGTGTGCCACATGCTGATCGATAATCCAGAGACCGTCGGGGCCGGTTGCCAGAATAAAAGACTCGCGCAACTGCCCCAGGGGGCGAAGTGAAGCCAACTGATTCAGGTTGACCGCGGCCTGTTCCGCTTCGATTTGGGCCGTTTCTGCGGCGGGATTCAGGCCCGGCGCATCGCCGGGGTCAGCAGAACAATCACCAGAGGGGGGCAGGTTAACTGTCTGAAAGAGTGCGGTTTCGGCCTCTTCCCATGTCTTTCGATCAGGCTCGATGCCGATGGGCAGTATTTCCGCTCCGAAGGAAAGTTTGCCGGGAACGGGAGTGGGCAGGCGTGGCGTCAATTCAAAGGCTTCCGCGTCTGACCGGGCGGCCTGATATGAGATTGGCTCCGAGTCGGGAAATGGATGGGCCGGCGCTCTCTCCGGTGCGCCCGGCAGCGGCGATGCGGCCGGTGGCATCAGCGAGGGGCTTGCGCCCGGAGCGGAATCCAGCGCGGCCAGGAAACCTGCGGTGGGCCTGGCTTTGATCAGCGCCGTACGAAGACTGTCGCGAACAAAGTCATGCACCATGCTCTGCTGGCGGAAGCGCACCTCGGTTTTTGCGGGATGGACGTTAACGTCCACCTCTTCGGGCGGCATCTCCAGAAAGAGCAGCACCACCGGAAAGCTGGTGGGCGGAATCACGTTGCGATAGGCTTCGGTGATCGCGTGCAGCAGCAGACGGTCGCGGATAAGGCGCTTGTTGATAAAGATATAGATGGAGTTGCGATTGAGCTTTTGCAGCTCGGGCTTGGAGAAAAAGCCGGAAAGCCGCATGGCTCCGGGTTTGCGGGCGGGCTCGTCAGGGTCTTTTTTCCAGGGTGGCGGCTCGGGCAGGCCAGCGCGGGCCAGCGCCAGTTCCGCGGCCACCGGAAGCAGTTGGGCGAGCGTGTCCTTGCCAAAAATCTGATAGATGCGCTCTGCAGTGCGGGCCACGGGCGGCGCGGAGAGAACCGTGTGCGTGGCGGACAGCAGCTCGAAGTGCTTCCCGGGGTGAGCCAGCGCATAGTGGGTTACGAGAGCCGTCACGTGGGCCAGTTCGGTAGATTCGGCGCGAAGAAATTTCCGGCGCGCCGGGGTGTTGAAGAAAAGATCGGCGACAGCGAGCGTGGTGCCGCGGGGCAGGGCGGCGTCGTCCACGTGCAGGATTTTGCCGCCGGCGATCTCGATGCGGGTTCCGGCAGACTCTTCTCCCGTCGCGGTTTCCAGCGTCACGCGAGCCACAGAAGCGATCGAAGGCAGCGCCTCGCCGCGAAAACCCAGAGTAGCAATCGACAGCAGGTCGTCGGCGGTGCGCAGCTTCGAGGTGGCGTGGCGCTCAAAGGCCAGCAGAGCGTCGTCGCGGTTCATCCCGCAGCCATCGTCCGTGATGCGGATCAGCTTGCGCCCGCCCGCCTCCACCTCGACGCGGATGCGGCTGGCGCCTGCATCCAAGGCATTCTCCAGCAACTCTTTGACCACCGAAGCTGGCCGGTCTACTACCTCGCCAGCAGCGATCTGGTTGGCGACCTGGTCGGGAAGTACGCGGATGCGGCCCATACCGCTTTAGGGTAACGCAGTAGACCAGGGAACAGGGATTAGGGAACAGGGTCCAGCCGGATGTCTAGTCGCCAAGATGCGAGGAATAAACGAGTGAAATAATATCTATTGCACTCATTTTATACTCATGCAATACTCGTATAGAAAGTTTTTTGCAACCCCGCGAAGGTGACATTAAAAGGAGACTGTCTATGATCTTGTGCCCAATCCATAATGTTTTGAGACTGGGATGCTCTCGAAACTATCAAGGAGAAAAATGGATTTTCTGGAAACCGCAAGAACAACGGTATTCTCCGAAACCTCCATCGAGGGAGTTGATGTAGTAGCTTTCTCAGAGCTTGAGCAGATTGACGAACAAGTAGCTCTAATTGAGAGTTTTCGGCAGCCGTTCCCTTTGAGGGAACGCGACAAGACCGTCATGGACGGAGAGATGGATGCATATGGCTAAGACACGGCTGCAATTTGATTTCACGGAAGATGCGCTGAGCGAGTTGGATGAACTCAAGGGTGCCACCGGTGCCAGCAATCGCGCAGAGGTCATTCGCCAGTCCCTGCGTCTTCTGCAGTGGACAATTGAGCAGACCAGAGACGAGAATGCTACCGTCCTGGTCGAGAAAAACGGCCGGCAGCGAGAGGTAATCTTTCCCTTCCTGTCGTCCGGGAAAGCAACGGCTAACGCGAGATGATCGAAACCAACGAAGTTGGCGATCAAGGTGAGATAGAGGAAGTCGAGAGTCCCAGGCATCTGCCAGGCGGTCCAGGCTTCTCGCCGGAAGAGCACCGCGCCAAGACAGCGAAGCTGATGGCAATGTTGTTCTTTATAGCCCTTTGCGTGGTCTTTGCGGCTCACTTCGGTTCGATACTTTATCTTGCACGCAACAGGCCGGATTCGATTGAAGCAGTCACACGTGTCTTCACTGGGTGGACGCCAATTTTTTCGACGCTTGTCGGGTCAGCAGCCACCTTCTACTTTACCCAAGACAGGAAGTAGGTCTCCTTGTGGGCGCAATTCCAGTGTTCCGAACGGGATACTTTGGAGTGCGCGTCTTTTTCGTTGTGCCAATCCAATTGCACCCTTGGCGAAAAGAATCACTTCTTCCGCGCCTCGGCCTCCGCCAGCCAGCCCCGCCGCAACTTCTCCGGCGGGATGCTGGAGAGATAAGGCTTGATGTCCAGAATCGGAGTTCCATCCAGCATGTCCACGCCGCGCACATAAAGCGAACCGCCTTCCCGGCGCAGCAACTCGACAACCGTCAAGCCGATAGGGTTGGGGCGGTGCGGTGAGCGCGTGGTGAAGACCCCGTGCGGTCGGTCGTCGGAGGGCGGCGTGACCATCAGGTCAAAACCGTCGAAGTCTCTGGAGCGGTCGAAGACCCAGAAAATCATCAGATGCGAGTAGCCTTCAATGTCCGTCAGCCCAGCCTCGAACTCCGGCAGAATTCTCATCTCGCCTTCCGCCTCGTGCTGCGCGCACAGACCCTTCGGGATCGCGGCTGTGTCTGTGAACGGACTGCTGACAAATCCAATCGGCCGCGGCGTAAACATTTAGACTCGCACCTCCGATCTCCATGTTAACTGCCAGCGCAGCCCTGAATGCTTTAGAATTCCTATTAATGTCGCAGCCGATCGTTTCCAGTCCCATAAAAAACGAATACCGGAAGGCAAGCTGGCTCCGGTAGACAGCCTTTGATTCTGTCAGGCTGCGCGCTCAGGCCTTGAGCCGCTCAGATAAGGAACGCAAATGAAATACGCCGGATTGCTGGTCATGCCAGCCGGATTCTTTCTTTCCATCGCCGCGCTCGTGCTCTTTGCCGATCCCGTGCAGCGGGCGGCCTTTGTGCTCTGCGGCCTGGCCGTCGAGTGCCTCGGACTCGTTGTCACCGTGCGCGGCCACATGGCAGCGCGTGGAGAAAGCCGCCCATGAACGCACAAGCCGCTCAGCCCCTTTCCGACACCGCCTTTGCGCTCTGCCTTGCCCTGCTGCTGCTGGCTCCGCTGGCCATTGCCGGCGTGGCGTTAATCAACACCGGTCTGGGCCGTTGCCGTTCGGCCGCGCAATCGCTACTGGGCAGCCTTGCCATTGTGGCCGTTTCGGCCATTGTTTTCCTGGTGATCGGCGCAACCTTTGCAGGAACGCCGGGCGGGGCGGGCCACGTGGCTCAGCTTGCCGGCAAGCCCTGGAACTGGCTGGGTGAGGGCTCGTTTCTGCTGGGCGGACTGGGCTCGGCTCCTGCTCAATCGCAGCTTGCTCTGCTCTTTGAATTTCTCGCCGTGGCCATGGCCGCCATCATTCCCTGGGGCTCGGGAGCGGACCGGCTGCGCCTCAGCGCCGGCTGCGCCATTGCCGCCCTTCTAGCTGCTACAGTCTTTCCGCTGCTGGCGCATTGGGTCTGGGCCGACGGCTGGCTGGCGCAGCTTGGCGTCAACTTCTCGCTCGGCGCTGGCTTTCTGGATGGCGGCGGCGCGGCTACGGTGCACGTTCTTGGCGGACTCAGCGCGCTGGCCGTGGTCTGGATCGCCGGTCCCCGCAAAGGCAAATTTCCCAAGGAAGGCCTCTCTACCGCGCTGCCCGGCCACAATGCCGTTTACGTGCTCTTTGGCTGCCTGCTGGCGCTGGTGGGCTGGCTGGGGTGGAATGTGGCCGGCGCGGTGCTCTGGCTTCACGCGCCGCTCTCCGCGCTGCCAGTCACCGCGATCAACACGCTGCTCACCGCCGCGGGAGCCGGAGCAGCTACCTTCGCCATTACGCGCGCCCGCTTTGGCAAGCCCGACGCCAGCCTCTGCGCCAACGGCTGGCTGGCCGGCCTGGTAGCTTCAAGCGCCTGCGCGGGCATCATTACGCCCGTCGAGTCGCTCTTCGTCGGCGTCGTTGCCGGTGTTGCCGCGCCGCTGCTGGTCGAGTTGTTTGAGCTGGCGCTCTCCATCGACGATCCCTCCGGCGCCATCACGGTTCACGCCGTCGGCGGCCTGCTGGGCCTGTTGGCCGCGGGCGTCTTTGCTCCGCAGACGGGCCAACTGGTGGCCCAACTGGTAGGCATTGCAACGCTGCTGGGATTGATTCTGCCGCTCGTCTATCTGCTCTTCTGGCTGCTCAATCGCGTGGTCGCCTTCCGCGTCGATCCCGACGGCGAGCGCATCGGCATGGACCTGCACGAACTTGGCGGTGGGGCGTATCCGGAGTTCGTGATCCACCGGGATGAATCGTACCGGTGAAGGAATAGGGAATAGGGAGTAGCGAGTAGGGATTAGGAACAGCGACTAGTCCTAGCCGAGATCGGTCACGGGTTCTGCTATGATCGTTTGCAGAATTCACGTCGAATAAATAAGCGAGGATGTCATGCAAGCCAGAAAGCTGTTCCTCTTGGCCCTATTGCTCGCAAGTCTTTGCCTCACCTCCTGTGTTCAAAACGCTCCCAAGTCGTACGCGGCTATTGATGGGAACTGGCATATTGCCGGCGCACAGGACCTATTGTCGCGTCCTTTATTGACCCTAGCGATCGGAGCGAGTGGGAATACTATCTATGCGTACGGCGATGTTGCCGTGAATTGCGAAAGCAATGGCGGAGGAGTTGGAAGCTCGCTCTCCTTGACAGGACAGATCGCGTCCGACGGGAGTTTTCTGATGAGCAACTCCGCTTTCCCGATCGATTCGATCCAGGTATCGATTAAAGGACAGGTTCCCGCCGACGGATCGACGACCTGGATGGGCAGCTACACAATCACGAATGCTGCCAGCGACACAAGCTGCACGTTCAATCAGTCGAACAGTTTTGTTGCAACGGCCTATCCTCCTCTGGATGGGACTTATGCCGGAACGATTGCCGGCCAGAGTCCCGACAAAGGGTTAACGATATCCGCGCAGATTACACAAGAACCCTTGACTCTCATCCCCACCTCATCGTCTTCGTTGGTGCGAGGTCTCAAAATTCCTTTGAGTGGCACCATTAAGGTCACAGGCTCCCTTTGCTTCACTTCCGGCACAACGACGCAAGGAACTGCTGGATCAACGTCCCTACCGGTGCTTGGACAGGTGGACGGTGATACTTTTCTGCTAAATTACACCATGAACGACGGCTCTGATCTCCAACTGAATGGGTACTTTGCCGATTCGAGTGAGTCTGAGCTATATGTTCAAAATGCCTTCGTGTTCGGCGGAAAATGCAACGGCATCCTCGGCGGTGGCGGCAATTCAACCTACAGTGGAGATCTCACTCGCCAGTAGCGACTCTCAACTCATGTGCAGGTTCAATCTGTCGTTGGACTAAGAAAGAACACCTCAGTCCCGTTCCCGCACTACAATAAGCCGGTATGCCTACAACAGTTCGATCGCACGCAAAGATCAACCTTGGCCTTGGGATTGGCGCGCCGCGCCCCGATGGCTTTCATGCGCTAAGCACGGTTTACCAGACGCTGGAGTTGCATGACCTGGTTACGGTCTCGGCTCGTCCCGCACCGGAGACAGCGCTGCGCCTGACTTCCAATGACAGCCGCGTTCCCAACGATAACCGCAATACCGCCTGGAAGATGATTGCGCTGGCGCTAGAAGCACTGGGCCTCACCGCCGAGGTCGAGATTCATATTGAAAAGCGTCTGCCCGTGCAAGGCGGTTTGGGCGCAGGTTCGGCCAATGCCGTCGCGGCGCTGGTGGGGCTCGAGAACGAAATTGCCGCGGAGTTGAGATTAGCAAGTCAGCAAGTCGGCCAGTCGGCGAGTCAGCCCTGGCCAGCGCAGCGGCTGGAGATTGCCGCTCAAGTCGGCTCCGATGTGCCGCTCTTCCTGATCGGCGGCGCGGTTCTAGGGTCAGATCGGGGCCAGAAGGTCGAGCCTCTTCCTGACTTCGAGCCGCTCTGGTGCGTGGTGGCTTTGCCCGAGGTTGGCGTCTCCACGCCGCAGGCCTTTGCCGACTGGGATGCGCTCTGCATCGAGGAGGGTTTGACCGCGGAGGCCAGTACGGATAAACTAAACAAGTTGAGCCGCGCCTATGCCAGCGCCTTTGCGGAAGCAATTCCAGAAGGTCGGCCAGGAGTTGGCTCCTCCGGTGTTCTTCTCGATGAGAGGAACCTGGCCGGACCGTCAGAGTCCGCGCTTGTCCGCACCGGGATCTTTAGCTGGATTGCGAACGACTTTGAACGCGTCGTCTTCCGCCAGCATCCTTCCCTTGCAGAGATCAAGCGCATTCTTGCGGGCCCGGGCACTCCGGAGGCAGCCCTCCATGCCTCGTCGTTAGTGGCTTCGCTGTCTGGGTCCGGTTCGGCGCTCTTCGGGTTGTACCTGACCCGCGAAGATGCGGAAGCGGCGCGTGAACGTCTGCGCGTTGGCGGTGTGAGGAGTCAGTTGACCCACACTCTGCCGCGTGAAGCCTATTGGCGTCAGATGCTTTTGCCGTAAGTTTTTTGGGCGATCGTCTAATGGTAGGACAATGCCCTTTGGAGGCATTTGTCTAGGTTCGAATCCTAGTCGCCCAGCCAAAGTTCAGTGGTCAGTGAACAGTTCTCAGTGGTCAGCTACGGCATTGACTGACAACTGAAAACTGAAAACTGACAACTGAGAACTGACAACTGTAAAGAAGCAGCCAAAGCAAACCAGCTTGGAGGCAGTCGGAAATGGAAGCGGAAGCATTGACGGCAGTGAAGGAAGAGATCCAACCGGAAGGCGGGCAGGCAGCGGCCAAAGAAGCGGCGCAGTTTGCCGCCGTCGAGGCCGCGGCCAAGGCAAAGGATGCCCTCAAAGCGGCTCCCGAGCGCAAGCGCAGCCGCAACCTGAGCGAAGACAAGCGCTTCAGGCTCTTCAGCGGCACGGCCAACCGGCCCCTGGCTGAAGAGATTGGCCTGCACATTGGCGTCAAAGTGGGCGAGGCCAAATTGCAGCGCTTCGCCGACGGCGAGGTCTACTTCCAACTGCTTGAGAATGTGCGCGGCGTGGATGTCTTTGTGGTGCAGCCCACTTGTTATCCCGTTGACCAGCACCTGGTGGAGTTGCTCGTAATGATCGATGCGCTCAAGCGGGCCTCGGCGGCCAGAATCACGGTGGTGGTGCCCTATTACGGCTACGCCCGCCAGGATCGCAAGGACCGTCCCCGCGTGGCAATCAGCGCCAAGCTCATCGCCGACCTGCTCACGACCGCCGGGGCCGACCGTGCTCTCTTTGTGGATTTGCACGCGGCGCAGATTCAAGGCTTCTTCAATATTCCCGTCGATCATCTCTACGCCAGCCCGGTGCTGGTCAGCTACTTCCGCGAACTCAACCTGCCCAAGCTGACGGTGGTTTCGCCCGACGCTGGCGGCGTGGAGCGCGCCCGCTTCTTTGCGCAGAAGGTCGGCGCGCCGCTGGCCATTGTGGACAAGCGCCGGACAGACATGAACGTCACCGAAGTGATGCACGTAATCGGCGACGTGAACGGCAGAACTTGCCTCATCCTCGATGACATTGTGGATACGGCAGGAACCTTGGTCAAGACAGTTGACGCCCTTTATGGGGCGGGCGCGGCAGCCGTCTATGCCGGAGCCAGCCACGCCGTGCTTTCCGGCCCGGCCATTGAACGCATCGCCTCTTCGCGCCTGGAGCAACTGGTGGTTACCAACACCATTCCGCTGCGCGAGGCGGCACAGAAGTTGCCCAAGATCAAAGTGCTCTCCATTGCCGGCCTGCTGGGCGCGGCCATCGAGAGCATTCACATGGAGACCAGCGTAAGTACGCTGTTCTCGTAAGAGATCAGGGGTCAGAGATCAGAGATCTGTGGCCCGGATCAATCATCGCCGGTTTTCGGCAGACAGCGTGAAGAGATAGAAAGCAGTTTTTTCTGATCTCTGATCTCTGATCTCTGATCTCTGGCTTCACAAAGGGAGCGGGCGATTCAGTTCGCACGAGCAGTACACAGCTAAAAGCTAATAGCTGAAAGCTGTTCTACCGTGCCCGAAACCAGGAAATGAGAGAGCGAATGCCAGAAGTAGTCGTAGCCAAGCCCCGTGAGGGCAAGTTCAACAAGAATGCCGCGCGCCGCGTGCGCGTAGCGGGCAAGATTCCTGCCGTGCTGTATGGTCCGGGACACGATCCGGTGGCCATCGAGGTAGACCCAAAGCAGATCAACCGGATTCTCTTTTCAGAGACCGGCCACAACACCATCTTCGACGTCGAGATTACCGGCCAGAGCGCGGCCAAGGCCATGATCGTCGATTGGCAGCGCGAGCCGCTCAAGGATCTGCTGATCCACATCGACCTGAAGCGCATTGCGCTCGACAAGGCGCTGCGCGTCAAGGTGCGCGTCAAGCTGCAAGGGATTCCGCTGGGCGTCAAGAACTCTGGCGGCATTCTCGATCAGGTCTTGCGCCAGGTGGAAATCGAGTGCCTGCCCGCCGACATTCCCAGCCATATCGATGTGGATGTCAGCGACCTGGAGATGCACGGCGTATTGCGCGTCAGCGGCCTGCCTCACACGGAGAAGATCAAGTATTTGAACTCCGAGGATGCGACCGTGGCTCACGTCGTCTCTATCCGCGAAGAAGCGCCGACGGCGGCTGAAGTTGAAGCAGCGGCAACAGCGGCGGCAACAGCGGCGGAACCCGAGGTTGCCAAGAAGGGCAAGCCGGAAGATGCGGCTAAAGCTCCCGATGCGGGCGCCAAGAAGCCCGCGGCAAAGAAGTAACCCTTGGCCGAGGCAAGCGAATCCGGTGTGCGGCCTGGCCCCTTCATCATCGTGGGGCTGGGCAACCCCGGCCTGGAGTATCTGTGGACCCCGCACAACGTGGGGTTCATGGCCATCGACCGCATCGCCCAGCAAGAGGGGGTTGTGGTGCAGAACCGGCGCTGCCGGGCCATTACCGCAACCTGCCGCATGGCGGGGCGCGAGGTGATCCTGGCCAAGCCGGAGACGTTTATGAACCTGAGCGGCGTTGCAGTGGCCGCTCTGGTCAGGGAGTTTGAGGCGGACCCGCTCCGCGATCTGCTCGTGATTCACGACGAGCTGGATCTGGTGCTGGGAAGCTTCAAGATCAGGGAGCGCGGATCGCCTGCCGGGCACAACGGAGCCCGCAGCGTGACCGGTTCTCTGGGAAGTCAGGAGTGGTTGCGCCTCCGCATTGGCGTGGGGTTGAACCTGCCCCCAGAGGCGATTGCGGCCGGCGGTGGCAGGCGTCCCGGAAGGGATTACTTGCTCTCGCCAATGCGCAAGGCGGATTTAACGGTGCTGGATGAGGTGTTGGACCGGGTGGCGACAGCTACAAGGCGCATCCTCTCTGAAGGACCGGCAGCCGCGATGAACGAATTCAACCGCCGTGAGCGAAACGGCCCGGCGGAGGAGTGACGAAGGCACAAAGCCGTCAAGGCACTTGGCGGGCAAGAGTAGAGGGTAAGGCTGGATCGCGGGGTGAACCCTGAGGCTCCAGCGGAAAAGGATACCGGATGTCCCGTTTGTATGAGGTTATGTTCATTGTTCGGCCCGATGTGGCTGAAGAAGATGTTGACAAGCTGATCGCCGGCTTCTCCGACAACGTCGCCAAGGGTGGCGGAGTGGTCAAGACCGTCGAGAAGATGGGCCGGCGCAAGCTCGCCTACATGGTGCGCAAGTTCAATGACGGCAACTACGTTCTGTTGACTATCGAGGCCGGCGGCCCGGTGGTCCTCGAACTGGAGCGCCGCCTGCGCGTCACCGAGCCGGTGATCAAGTTCCTCACCGTGCGCATTGACGAGGAAGAGAAGCGCCTGGCCAAGGTCAAGGCTCAGCGCGGCGTTCGCCGCAGCGCAACCCCGGCCTTCACGGCTCCGGCCGCGGCTCCTGTTGCCGCGCCCGTTGCGGCAGCGCCCGTGGCCGCTCCGGTAGTTGCTGAAGCCGCGGCGCCGGTACCGGCAGCCGTCTAACCAGTTTGGTACTGTCCACTGTTTCACAAGAGAGTAAAGAGGAAAACAGCATGTCTGATGACAATCAAGCAAAGGCGCCCGAGACGAGCGCATCTCCGGCCGCGTCCGGTTCAGAGTCCGGTCCGGCTTCGGGTTCAGGCCCCAGCTCCGGTTCCGGCTATAATTCAGGGCCGCGTCCCGGCGGAAGGCCGGCTGGCGGGCGTCCCTCCGGCGGACCCGGCGGCCGCGGCAAGTTCTTCCGGCGCAAGAAGGTCTGCAAGTTCTGCACCGAGAAGATCGACGCAGTTCCCTACCGCGATGTCCGCCTGCTTCAGGGCTTTGTGGCAGAGCGTGGCAAGATTGTGCCCCGCCGTCTCACTGGCGTCTGCACCAAGCATCAGCGCCGCCTGACCCGCGCCATCAAGCAGGCCCGGAATATCGCCCTGCTGCCCTTTGCCACGCGGCACTAGAACAAAGCCAGGGAAGCTCGATCCTGATTTACGTCGTGTGCGGGATGAGTTACCCCTGGTTTCGCTGCTACCATCGGCTGCCGTTTCGCCGGCGCGCCTGCTCTCCCGAATGCGGGAGCGGATAGGCGCGAAGCAATTCCGGCTGAAGGCAATATCGTGGATGCCGAAGTAGAACCGAGCGCGGTTTTGCCGGAGTTCAATCGCTCTTGTCTATGCAACGAGCGAATGGATCCTACGCCGCCTCTCACATAGGAGAGTTAGTCATGGAAGTTATTCTGAAGGATGATGTAGCCAATCTGGGCCACCGCGGCGATCTGGTCAAAGTCGCCGACGGCTACGCCCGCAATTTTCTGCTGCCCCGCAAGCTGGCGCTGCAAGCCACTTTGGCCAACAAGGCCGTCGTCGAGCAGATGAAGAATGCCGCTGCCCGCCGCTCCGCTACGGAGAAGGCTCAGGCCGAGGCGCTGGCCGTCAAACTCACGCCCGTTCTTCTCGAATTCACGCGCAAGTCGGGAGAAGCCGGCCACCTCTTCGGTTCCGTCACCTCGGCCGACATCGCCGCCGCTCTGGACGCCAAGGGCTTCGAGGTCGATCGCCGCAAGATTCAGTTGGACGAACCGCTCAAGAGCGTGGGCGACTTCAGCGTGGCCATCAAGCTTTATCGCGAAGTCACCGCGCATGTAAGCGTCAAGGTACTGGCCGAAGCTGAAGCCGCGGAAGTTGCGCCGGAAGCCGAGCCAGTTGCCGAAGCCCCAGCCGAATAGTTTTTCTCAACAAAAAATCTCCCCGCCTCTCGCCTTGCAGTTTCAACGAGGGGGGGCGGGGAGTTCTTTTTACGCAATGCCTTTCTGCCCCCCCCCCGCCGAGGCACCAACATATCAAGCTGAAAACGGCGGTTGCACACCGTCATCCGTGACCTGCATCGAGGTTTGGAGGCTTTGAAACTTGTTGCTTTGTGATGAGAGCCCAACTTCTAGCCTGCCCTGAGCGGAGTTGAAGGGGGCCGCAAAAGGCTGAAAGGAAAGCTGGGCTTCACTGGCTACGGAAAAACTCAATCCGAGCTACTGTTTTGAAAGGGTACGACTTCAGTCGTGTTGATAAAGTCCATAGAATCAATAGGTCTTCAGACCGTGCGGGATGTTTTTCGGGAATTTGACGCATATTCTCCCTTTTTCCGCAGCCTCTTCAGCCCCTGCAAAACTTCGTTCTAGCGAACTACCATCGTTCGGCTTCTTCTCCATCATCGATTTTCGACTGATCCAAACCTCGCCCAAATGGTAAAATCGTCAATCACTGCAAGGGGGTTCACTTTGAAGAAGATGGCCGATTCAAGGCAGGATCGACTGCCAGTTTTAGGATAAATTGGCTCCGATGGCGCTCTCAAATGGAGTTTCATCGCTCCGCGGCTGACAGCCGGCCCACTCATTCTGGTTACTTTCCGTGGAAATCTTTAATGGAGGGCTCATCTTCAGCCGATGAGCCTTCCATGCCGGTTTACTTTATAAGTCGCGTCGAGGGGCTGTGCCGGTGGAAGCTGGCCGGTGCGTGGTGCGAATGAAACGCAGCGTGAAAATGCGCGTTCTTGTCTCCCTGACTGCTACCCTCATTGCGGCGCTCTGCGGTGCTTTGTGCGGCGGCTGGGCTGGTCGAGAATTCGCTCTGCGCCAGACGGCTGGGAGGCTCATAACTGCCGCAACGCAAAATCTGGCAAATAGTGTAGCCTACTCGCGCGATTCGCACGCCGTGCTGGATGCGATGAACTCTTCGCAGGCGCCCTTCTGCTCCGAGCAGGATCTCGGGCTCATCCTTCAATTGGTTTACAGATCACCCTTTCTCAAAGAAGCCGGCCGCATCCGCGACGATAAAATCGCCTGCTCCACAGCGCTGGGGCGGACTCTACTGCCCAATGTAAAGCTGCCCAAGCCCAATTTCATCGGCGCCGATGGCGTCAAGGTCTACCAGAATCTTCCCTTGTTTCGCTTGCCAAACGCCACAGTCACCAGCTTGCAGGCGGCGGACTCTTATGTCACCCTGAATCCCTTTGTCTTCATCCAGCAAAATCAAGAACTGCACTTGAAAAATACGGTGATTGATGCGCCATCGAATCCAGCGGTCTCGCCGCAGTCCCTCGTCTCGCGGAGTCCGTCTAACTCGGATAGCGACTTTCGCATCCGCGATGTCCTGTACTCGACCCGCTGCTCCCTGCTCTACAACACATGCGTGACCGCTTCGCTCTCCGTCACTGAAGCGCTGGCCGCGAACAGCGGAATACTGAAGGTTCTGATCCTCGCCGGCGCCGTCGTTGGCGGCCTCCTCGGATTTCTGCTTTCGTTTCTCTACCGGCGCAACCGCGGCATGGAGCAGCAACTGCGCCGGGCCATCCGGAAGGACCAGTTGCAGATCGTCTATCAGCCCATCGTGGACCTGCCAGACGGCAAAATTGTAGGTGCCGAGGCGCTGGCCCGCTGGACAGACGAGGAAGGCTTCGCCGTCGGCCCCGATGTCTTTATCAAAATCGCCGAGCAGCAAGGCTTTGTTGACTCCATCACCGAACTGGTCGTCCGCCATGCCTTGCGCGACTTTGCCCCCCTGCTGCGCGACCGTCCCGATTTTCATCTCAGCGTCAATGTGGCCGCCTCCGATCTGGCCGATCCCGGTTTCCTGGTCATGCTTGACTCCAAGCTCAAGCGCTTTGGCGTTGAGGCGCAAAGCCTGGCCATCGAGATTACAGAAAGCTCGACCGCGCTGCGCGAGGTGGCCATTGCGACCATCCGCCGCCTCCGCGATCGCGGCTGCAGCGTCCACATCGACGACTTCGGAACCGGCTACTCCAGCCTCTCCTATCTGCGCGATCTCGCCGTCGATACCATCAAGATCGACAAATCCTTCACCCAATCGATTGGCACCGATGCGGTGACGGTGGCCATTCTGCCGCAGATTCTGGCCATGGCCGCCGCGCTCAATCTGCGGGTCATTGCAGAAGGCATCGAGACCGGCGAGCAAGCGCAATACTTTACCAAGGCCGGCAGCGCCATTCTTGCCCAGGGATGGCTCTTTGGGCGCGCGGTTCCAGTCAGCAACTTCAAGAGCCTGCTGGCTGCGCAGAATGAGATGGCGGCGGAGAATCAGGCCGCGCCCCGCGCCGAAGCGGCTCACGCGCTGTAATCTGGTACTCAGGAAACTTCGCTCGGTAAAGTTAGCAACCTGCCGTCAGCGATACTTCGTTCTCGACAACGGCAAGCTCCGCCCCATCTCCAAAACATTTCCGTTTTGCACCGAAGACCAGAAACATTAACAATAGGATGTGCCGCAATGGAAGAAGCACGAGGATGCAATGGACTCGCGGGATGAATTGGAAGACGATCGGGAGCCCGGCCAATTAGAGGCTCTGGCGCAGGTCTTCTGCGAAGAGTTGATGGCCTGCCTGGATGAGTGCGCTCGGGGCCGGCACGGTCTGTTTTCCGGCGTCGAGTTGCTCAACGACGAGCGCGGCGACCGGCCTGAGCGCGCCTGGCCGGAGGCCGAGCGGCTGCGCGAACTGGCGCTGGCGTTGCAAGGAATCTTCGCCCAGCAGGAGGAGCGCAACGCCCTCTGCGACGAGTTCCTCGACCTCTGCTCGATACACGGCGAGAGCCATCCCGGAGAGCGCAAGCTGGCGCGGGCCTTTCTGGAGCGCATCGAGCGCGGCGAGGTTGGAGCGCAGCCGGAAGGGGAGAATCTGCCGTGGTAATTCTGCACGCATTCCTGGCGCTTGCGGCGGGCCTCGCGGTCATCGTCGCGCTCTCCATCGCAATTGCCGCGACGGTCAAAATCACGGTCCCCAGTTGGACGCGCGAAGAGTCAGCGCCGGGTTCGGCCTACGCCTTCGTTACCCTCGGCTCTTCGCTTCTGGTTGGCGCAGTGGGCGGCTACATCACAGCAGCGGCTGCCACCGGCAACCCGCTGGTTCACGTCCTCGCTCTGGGGATTACTGTTCTGGCGCTGGCCGCCGTAAGCGCTCTGCAATCCCGCGGCAAGCTGCCCGTCTGGTTTCAGTTGGCGCAGGTAGCCATTTCGCCGCTTGGCGTATTGGCCGGCGGCCTGATCAGGCTGCGGGTGCTGGGGATTCTATAGGCGGCGTCGGCCGACCGGCGCTTGGCTCTCCAGCCTTCCGATGCAGAGCCGCCAGCATCCCTTTTCCCGGTTTGAAGTTACCTGCTTGAAATCACCATCGCACTCCAAAGGTTACGGGAATCAATTCTGTAGCTCCCACCGGCACGGGGCCGGTGAACGCATTGAATTCAGGCGTCTTCACGTCCAGGTAACGAACTTCGCCAAAGAGCTTCATGGTTCCGTCGCCGTATACTCCGCCCAGCCGCCGCGTTGCTCCAATGCCAAAGTTCAATCCGCCCTGGTTGGACGAGAAGTGGTTGGCCAGTTCTGGAACCTCATATCCGTAGAAGTCGCAGCAGACGTCGACGGTGAAGCTGGTGACCTTGCGATAGAAGCCGCCGCCTCCGGTCACGTAGGCGCTATAAGTCCGCTTGGGAAACAGGTCAATGACCGGGTCGAGCGTGAATGACCAGATATGTGCGTCTCCCGAGGTGCCGCCGCCAGCCGCGACGAAGGCTCCAGGAAGCTTATCGTCGATGAATTGGTACTCGGCCAGCAGCGAAAACCGCTTGTTGAAATGCACCCCGGCGCCCGCCGTCAGGTTGCCGCCCCAGGTTATATAGGGCTTGTCGTTGCCGATTGGACCGTTGAATCCCGCTCCCAGATCCATCGCAAAGCTATCGAAAAGGTGGTGCCTCACGCCTGACTTTCCACCGCCGCCGCTAGCCGAGGCCAAAGACAGCGCCCGCGCCGCCGCATCTGGGTTGAAGCTGCTGCTATCCAGGTGAAATGGGTTGGAGCTGGCCTCACCGGCTGGAGCAAGGCTGGAAGAGAAAAGGCTGGGAGAAGAAAAGGACTGAGCGCTCGCAATTCCCACTGCGAAGATCAAAGCCATCCAATGAAACGCCATCCAATGAAAATTGACACGCCGCATCGGCGGCATCCATCTGGGAAGTGACATGCCGGAACCTCCATGATCGAAGTGCTTGCATGCCCTGAGGAAGATCGTCGGGCAAGGAGTTAGACACCGATTCAGGCGGAAAGTTGTGGGCTCTTGCGCTCAACGTTGCCAGGCGCGGGACGGTCCATAGGAATCGCCGCGGCTTCTTTACAATTTCTCCCGTAGATACTCAAAGACCAGATAACCGATCAGCGCCGAAAGCAGCGCAATGACCACATTCGTCACGGTGAAGATGTCCGTCAGCGCGGCGGCCAGCGTCTTGCCATGACCGTTGCCCACGGTGAACTCGCCCATCAATAAATTGGAATAAAAGAGAAAGACAATGAAACCCACTTCAATCACTGCTCGCCAAAGTGCTGTGAGACGGCGCCGGTTTGTGCGGTCAGTTCTCATATCCTTCAGATCATACCAAGAATCGATCTATGCGGCCGGTGAAGATTGAAGGGCTCAAAGAAGGCCGCGCATCGTTGCGCATTCTTAATCCCGGCCTGCGAACAAATTCATATTTACTTTCTCATTTTTGCCGATAAGTGACGTAGGAATGCTCGCACACTCGTGTTCGGAAACATAATGATCCGTGAAAGGAATCGTACCAATGGCCGTGTTTCGCAACCTGCGCATCTCGCGTAAACTCAGCTACTCCTTTGGCGGAGTTTGCCTGCTATGCACCTTGCTGGGACTCTCCTCGCTGCTGGGCTTTTTTGAGGTGCGTTCCGCATTCAACAATGTCGTGGCCGGCTCCATGTCATCGATGAGATCGCTGGGAGACATTCGCTATTCGGTGGCCACCATCCGGCGCACCGACGCGCTGCTTCTGCTCTGCGATACCAGCGCCTGCACCACGCGCCTGACAGCCAAGCGCACAAATTATATCTCCGCATACAACAAATCCATCGCCGGGTATGCGCCGATGGCCACGCATCCGGGAGAGCCGGAACTGCTGGCGGCCATCCGCAAAAACGCGGCTGCTTACATTGCCCTCAGCGATCAAAGCCGGCTGCTTGCCGATGCCGGCAAGTCGGAGGATGCCGCCAAGCTTCTGCTCTACGGAGAAGCGGTCACTGTTTACAATGCGGTGGCGGATGCGGTTGAAGCCGATGTGGCGCTCAACAACAAGATCGGCATCGATGAGGGAGCGCGCACCGTCCAACTGGTCCACACCGACATTCTAGTGGTGTGCGGCGCAATGGGCATTACGCTCTTGCTGTGCGTAGCGATTGGCTTCGGCCTCATCCGCGCCATCGTGCCTCCGCTGGAACTGGCCACATCGGCCCTGGAAGAAGTCGCAAAGAAGAACCTCACCGTCACTGTCGCGGTGCGCAGCGGGGATGAGATCGGACGGCTCTCGGCCGCGCTCAACACCACTGTCGCCTCCATGCGCGAGGTCTTGCGCTCAGTGGCTACGGGCGCGGATACGCTCTCTACGGCCGCCGGGCAGCTAAGCGAACGCTCGCAGCAGTCCAGCGCCAATACCCTCAGCCAGGCTGGCAAGATCAGCCAGATTGCCACAGCCGCCGAAGAGATGACGGCAACCATTGGCGAGATCAGCAAGAACATCGAGACCGCCGCAGTGGTCAGCCGCAAGTCCGCCGAGGCTGCCAACCTTGGCGGAACGGTAATGCAGGGAGCAGCTTCCACCATGCAGGAGATCTCTTCTGCCAGTTCTTCGGTGGAGCAGAAAATGACCTCTTTGGCCGCGCGCACCGAAGGCATTGGCAGGGTAGTGCAGGTGATTCAGGAGATCAGCGGACAGACCAACCTGCTGGCGCTCAATGCCGCCATTGAAGCCGCGCGCGCCGGTGAGCATGGCCGCGGCTTTGCCGTTGTGGCGGGCGAGGTGCGGCGGCTGGCTGAGCGCACCAGAAGCGCAACCGAAGAGATCGCCGGAGCCATCGGCAGCATTCAGGAAGAGACGCGCGGAACCCTGGATGTGATGTCGCATAGCCGCGGCGCGGTTGAAACCGGGCTCAGCGAAACGGTGCAGGCACGCACCAGCCTGGACGCGATCATCGAGTCGTCAAAAGAAGTCGAGTTGCAGATTCAACTGATCGCCACGGCCTCCATTGAGCAGACCGCCGCGTCCTATGAAATCTCCGAGGGCGCCAGCAACATCTCGCAACTGGCAACGGAGAGTTCGCTTGCAGCCAAGGAAGATTCCCTCGCCTGCAAGAACCTCTCCGATCTGGCCAGCGATCTGGATGGAATCATCCACCAATTCCGCGTCGAGGACGAAAATCGGCAGAGCAGCTTGCCGCACCGCGCAACTCATACCGCGCGGCTTTCCGTGCCGCATCGCACTTTTTAAAAAGAAACAAGCCTGGACCGGGAGGCCAACTCCCATCTTCGGCACAGCATCAAAAGCCTGCAATTTTGTTCGTGACACTCTTGCAGATAATTGCCGCCTCTTCCTGGACAATAAAGAAAAGGTCGGTGGCCCTTCAAATCGGACTGAATAGTGGCGCTTCGTGCCGGTCGCTTTTCGTTGCCTGTGCCAGCTTCGCCACCGGCAGCCGTTCGTTATCTGAACCAGTTTAGCCACCGGCGGCAGCCTCGCCACCGGCAGCCGTTCGTCATCTGAACTAGTTTAGCCACCTGCGGCAGCCTCGCCACCGGCAGCCGTTCGGTGTCTGTACCAGTTTAGCCACCGGCGCCAGCCTCGTCACCCGCAGCCGTTCGTTATCTGAACCAGTTTAGCCACCGGCAGCCGTTCGTTGTCTGAACCAGTTTAGCCACCTGCGGCAGCCTCGTCACCCGCGCCGTAGGCGCAATGTTTGCTAGCCCCGCGTTTCAACGCGGGGTTGGCGAACCAAACAATTTATTCGGAGTCCCGGAGGGACGGCGCTCATGCTCCCAGCCCCTCCGACGTCTTTGTGTGCAGGATGGAAATGCACAAACCCGGAACGATTCTTGTAAATGTCCAACTTTTTCTGCCACCCCGGCAAAACCAGGGGAACGGTTCAAACCGCCATCTAACTGATTATAAACATGATAGATAAATGAAGAGTTTTGAGTCGGTCGAAACGTTTATTATCAATCAGATAGAGAAGATACATTCATAAAAGATTCACCATAACTTCGCTTTTAGCGAGGCCTGTAAAAGTTAACGTACCTATTATCAATATGATAGATGGTAAAAATATAAAATACCCCATTTTTAGATTCTCTTTATCTTCGCTTATTTCAATCATCTTATTCATTCAATTGATCTTAGTCGTTCATTTAACGTTCGTAATACCTTCGCTTTTATCGATATTTCACCGTTTTCCTGCCTCCGGCCTAGTCGCGCTCAGTACTCCGTCTTATTCATGATTGAGACGCTTTCCCCACGCTGAAGCGCGGATCGAATAACCACTGCGCCTACGGCGCGGGCGCGGGGGCGCTCAGCGATCATGCTCTAGCATTCGCCAACGATGAAGGCTCTAGCATTTTCAAGGTTCCTTCAAGGTGAGCATCTCACTCCCCATCCATTTCACGCCGAACGTGAAATGGATGGGGAGTGGAGCTTCCTTACACTTCGTCGAAAATGCCCTTGATTGACTGCATTCCTACTTGGCGGTCACCGTAAAACTCTTCGACACCAGCGCCGCCGGCCCATACGTTGCGTTGCCCGCCTGCGTGGCATGGATCACGCACGCGCCCGCGCCGACCATCGTTGCCGTCGAGCCGCTCACCGTGCA
>Ga0181520_10003454_pt1 | contig 27728 bp, 23 predicted proteins | sample PEATcosm2014_Bin_29_FD_132451 | JGI IMG/M metagenome (GOLD analysis project Ga0181520, IMG submission 132451) | Peatland microbial communities from MTU Mesocosm Facility, Houghton, MI, USA - PEATcosm2014_Bin02_30_metaG | ecosystem: Environmental > Terrestrial > Soil > Wetlands > Peat | place...
CGTCGCACGGTCGAGGACGTTGGGAATAGAGATGGCCTGCGGGTTTGGAAATCGGCGATACAGCAGACTTGGAAGTCTGCGCCACAGGTTTGAGAAACATCCGGCCTTGACGCGTTTGTCTTTGGCGGATCAGATGCTCATGGCGGCGAACCCGCCGTCCACGACGATTTCGGCGCCGGTGATGAAGCTGCCGGCATCGGAGGCGAGGAGGAGGGTGGCGCCGAGGAGTTCCTGGGCTTCGCCGAAGCGTTTCATGGGGGTTTTGCCCATGATCTGGGCGACGCGCTCGGGGGTGAGGACCTTGCGGTTTTGCTCGGCGGGGAAGAAGCCGGGGACGAGGATATTGACGCGGACGCCGGCGGCGGCCCATTCGCGGGCGAGGTTTTTGGAGAGGTTATGGACGGCGGCCTTGGAGGCGGAATAGGTGAACACCTTGGAAAGCGGGGTGAGGCCGGAGGCGGAGCCGAGGTTGATGATGCTGCCGGATTTTTGGGCAACGAAGTGTTTGCCGAAGACCTGGCAGGCGAGCAGGAGTCCCTTGAGATTCACGGTGATGATGCGGTCGAATTCCGCCTCCGGGATGTCGAGGAACGGGGTGGCGGAATTGACGCCGGCACCGTTGACGAGGATATCCACGCGGCCGAATTTACCGAGGACGGCGGCGAGGAGTTGCTGCAGGCCGGCCTTGGAGGTGGTGTCGCAAGCAAAGAACTCGGCGGTGCCGCCGCTGTGGGCGATTTTATCGAGGCGGGCGCGGGCCTTGGCGGGATCGCGGCCGACGAGGGCAACGCGGGCGCCGGCGGCGGCGAGGCCCGAGGCCATTTCGCCGCACAGGACGCCGGTGCCGCCGATGACGACGGCGACTTTATTTTGGAGGGAGAATAATTCTGCTGGTGTTTTCATATTTTGGAAAAGGGATGAGATGTTTGCGGGTCGAACTAAATAGCGATGGGATCAGCGTTGGACGCGGGCGTTGCCGCCGGCGAGGGTTTTTTCCACTTCGCGGCGGGTGGCCATGCTGGTGTCGCCGGGGGTGGTGGCGGCCAGCGCGCCGTGGGCGGCGCCGTAGTCCACGGCTTTTTGCGGGTCGTTGAATTCGAGGAAGCCGAATTGCAGGCCGCTGGCGAAACTATCGCCGCCGCCGATGCGGTCGAGGATTTCGAGATTCGGGTACGGGCGGCTCTCGTAGAATTTGCCGGCGTGCCAGAGGATCGCGCTCCAGTCGTTGCGGGTGGCGGTGATGACGCGGCGGAGGGTGGTGGCGGCGACTTGGAAATTGGGGTAGGTCTGGACGGCGGTTTCGATCATGGCCTTGAAGGCGCTGGGATCCAGGCGGTCCAGATGTTGGCCGGCGCCGGGGACTTCGAAGCCGAGGCAGGCGGTGAAATCCTCCTCGTTGCCGATCATGACATCCACGAATTTGGCGATTTCGCGGTTGACGGCCTGGGCGCGGGGAAGGCCGCCGATGGATTTCCAGAGGGAGGGGCGGTAGTTGAGATCGTAGCTAACGATGACACCGTGGCGCTTGGCGGCCTGGACGGCTTCGAGGACGAGGGCGGCGGTGGATTCGGAGAGGGCGGCGAAGATGCCGCCGGTGTGCAACCAGCGCGTGCCGAGCGTTCCGAAGAGGTGATCCCAATCGAAATCGCCGGGCTTGAGCTGGGAGGCGGCGGAGTGGCCGCGGTCGGAAACGCCCACGGCGCCGCGGATGCCGAAGCCGCGCTCGGTGAAATTAAGGCCGTTGCGGACGGTGCGGCCGATGCCGTCGTCGTCGCGCCAGCGGATGAAATCGGTGTCCACGCCGCCTTGGAGGACGAAGTCTTCGAGGAGGTGGCCGACCTCGTTATCCACGAAGGCGGTGCAGACGGCGGTTTTGAGTCCGAAACATTTGCGCAATCCGCGGGAGGTGTTGTATTCGCCGCCGCCCTCCCAAACCGTGAACTGGCGCGCGGTGCGGATGCGTCCCTCGCCCGGATCAAAGCGGAGCATGATTTCGCCGAGCGAAACCTGGTCGTACCGGCATTGAGATTTTTCGCGCAGGGGCAGGGACATAATCTCAGTTGGAGAACCGGGCGCGGCACGCCCAGAGGCCGAGGGCGGGGTTGGAGATGTAGAAAATCTTTTCGCCGCCGGGCAAAGTATTCCAGCCGTCCCGCAACTTGGCGGGATCATAATGGGCGGTCATGGCCGGCAAATCCGCGTACTGAAAATTCACGCTTTCGATTTCCTGTCGGGTCAGATGGCCGGGGCAATAGGTGATGCGGAAGCGGCCCTCGCTGGAGCCGTGGATGAGGTGGGCGGCGGCGCTGAGATTGTGCTGCAACTCGGGGTTGGCCCGGGTGGCGGCGAGGGTGGCGGGCGTGCCGCGATAGCCGTATTTGCGGATGAGACGGTCAATTTCGCGGTCCTCGCCGAATTCGCGGAGGCCGGGGGCGAGGATGACAAGTTCGCCGCCGTCGGCCATGGCCATGCGGGTGCGGTAAATGGCCTTGTTGCCCAGCCAGGTGCTCTTGAACTCGGCGGGGTCGAGATAGACGACGACTTTTGGGAGCGGCGCGGGGAGCATTTCAAAATTCACCTCCAGCGAGAGGGCGGCAGCCCGATCAAAGCCGGAGGCGTCGTCGCTGACGAAGAGGCCGCGCACGGCGAGGCGGCCGTCATCGCCGCGGCCGACGACAGTGTGGACATAGACGATGGGCAGGTGGTGGATGAAATGTTCGGAGGCGTAGTTGAGGACGCGGCGGACGGGGGTATCGGCGCGGCCCATCATGCGCTCCATGCCGAAGGCGGCGCCGATGAAATGGCTTTTGTTGATGCCCTCCTGGCCGCCGGTGCCCACGAAGATGTTTTTGTTGTAGTTGGCCATGCCGACGACCTCGTGAGGAACAACCTGGCCGAGGGAGAGGATGAGGTCGTGATGGCCGGTGGCGATGAGATTGGCGATCTGGGCGGGCCAGGGGAAATCCACGGCGCCGCCGGAGACTTCGCGGACGAACGGGGCGGGGACTTCGCCGACGGTGGTGACGCCGGTGCGCCAGTTATGAACGCGGAAAAGGCTTTGCGGCACGCCAGCGTACATTTCGCGGATCTGCGGGCCGGTCATGGCGGAATGAGTGCCGAGCGCGGGCAGGACATCGGTGAGGTGGTCGCTGTAGAAGTCGAAGGCGAGCCGGGTGAGGCGGCCGGCCTGGGAATGGAAGCGGGTGAAGTCCGGGGGGACGGCGAGCACGCGGCGGCGCGGGCCGAGCTTTTCGAGCGCGGCGAACAAGCCGGCGCGCAGATCCGCGTCGGAGAGGTTGTCGGTGACGGAGCCGCGGGCGAAATAGAGCATAGGTCAGCGCTGGATGCGGGCGGAGCCGCCTTGGGCGAAAGCCCGGACCTGTTCGAGCGTGGCCATGGTGGTGTCGCCGGGGAAGGTGGTCAGCAACGCGCCGTGGGCCCAGCCGAGGTTGACGGCTTCCGGCTCGGAAAGGCCGGCGAGGAGGCCGTAGAAGAAACCCGCGGCATAGCCATCGCCGCCGCCGACGCGGTCGAGGACGTCGAGTTCGCACATGGGGGACTGGAAGGTTTTGCCGTTGACCCAGGCGACGGCGCCCCAGGTATGGCGGTTGGTGGAATGGACTTCGCGGAGGGTGGTGGCGACGACCTTGATGTTGGGGAATTTTTTCACCGCCTGGCCGATGACGGCGTAGAAGGCCGCGGGGTCGAGCTTTGATTTGGATTCGACATCCTGGCCGGCGAGGCCGAGGCCCTTCTGGAGATCCTCCTCGTTGCCGACGAGGACATCCACGTGCCGGACGATGCGGCCGAGGACATCGAGGGCCTTGGCCTGGCCGCCCCAGATGTCCCAGAGTTTCTGGCGATAATTCAGGTCGAAGGAAGTGATGGCGCCGTGGGCCTTGGCGGCGGTCATGGCCTCCACGATGAGCTCGCCGGTGGTTTCGGAGAGGGCGGCGAAGATGCCGCCGCTGTGGAACCAGCGGACGCCGGGGGCGAAGATTTGGTCCCAGTTGAAGTCGCCGGGCTGGAGGCGGCCGGCGGCCTCGTTGCTGCGGTTGTAGAAGACGACGGGGGCGCGCACGCCCTGGCCGCGGTCAGAATAGACGGTGGCCATATTGGGGCCGCGCACGCCGTCGTGCTTGAAGTGTTTGTAGAAGGGCCGGACACCCATGGCGCGGACGCGCTCGGCGATGAGGTCGCCGATGGGATAATCCACCATGGCGCTGACGATGCCGGTCTGGAGGCGGAAGCAGTCGGAGAGATTGGCGGCGACGTTGAATTCGCCGCCGCTGACATGGATATCGCAATGGGTGGCTTTGCGGAAGGGGATGATGCCGGGGTCGAGCCGGTGGACGAGGGCGCCGAGGGACAGGAAGTCAAGGGCGCCGGCGGGTTTGATCTGGAGGCCGTAGTTCATAATCCAAAAATTGATTCGCGCGGCGGGGCGGAAGGATCGTGACGAGTCGTCCGTCGGGCACAGTGCGAGAGGCCAGCATAAAAAACGGGCGGGCCGGCGTCAAAAGAATAACCCCGAACGGGGTTCGGGGCGCGGCAAATTTAGGTGAAAAAACGGCACTCAGCCGGCGCCGAATTCGGAGCGGGCCATGGTGCCGAGCTGTTTTTGGGTCTCGGAATTGAGGCCGGTGCAGACGAGGGAGATGTGGTAGCCGGTGTGTTTGTTGCCGGCGCAGCCGACGATGACGCCTTGGCAGGAGAGGCGGCGGCCGTCGCGGGCGACCAAGGCGACGGTCATCTCGCTCCACTCATGAAAGGGGCGCGGGCTGCGGAATTCGAGGCCATTTTTGTGGATGGAAACCGCGTCGGTGGACAGCTCCAGGCGGGCGTCACGGGAAGTGACGCTGACTTCGGTTTGCAAGGAACTATTGCCCGTAAAACGTTTTGCGCTCATAAGCAGGTATTGAACAATACCACGCCCGAAGAATCCGTCAAATTAGCCGTTGGAACCAAGATGATTAGACGAAGACCATTCGTTTACCACTCGATAATGGCGGCGCCCCAGGTGAGTCCGGCGCCGAAGGCGATGACGAGGATGAGGTCGCCGCGGGCGACGCGGCCGGAGCGGACGGCTTCGTCGAGGGCGATGGCGGCGGAGGCGGCGGAGGTGTTGCCGTATTTGTGGACGTTGATGAAGACCTGCTCGGGGGTGGCGCCAAGGCGTTCGCTGACGGCATCAATGATGCGGCGGTTGGCCTGATGGGGGATGACGCACTTGATTTGGGTGATGTCAATCTCGCAGCGGGCGAGGACTTCGGCGGCGGCGCTGCACATGGCTTGGACGGCGCTCTTGAAAGTTTCGCGGCCATCCATGCGGAGGAAATGGAGGCCGGCTTGGACGGTTTGGGCGGTGGCGGGGTGGCGGCTGCCGCCGGCGGGCATGGAAAGCAGTTCGGAGCGCGAGCCGTCCGAGCCGAGGGCGGTGGTGATGAGGCCGTGGGACTGCGGGCGGTGTTGGAGAATGGCGGCGCCGGCGCCATCGCCAAAGAGGACGCAGGTATTGCGGTCTTTCCAGTTGGTGATGGCGGAGAGTTTTTCCGCGCCGACGACGAGGGCGGTTTCGAAGGTGCGGGCGGAGATGAAGTTTTGGCCGACTTCGAGGGCGTAGAGGAAGCCGGAGCAGGCGGCCTCGATATCGAAGGAGGGGATGCAGCGGGCGCCGATTTTTTGCTGGACGAGGCAGGCGGTGTTGGGGAAGACCATGTCCGGCGTGATGCTGGCGACGATGATGACGTCGAGCTGGTCCGCGGTGACGCCGGCCATTTCCATGGCGCGGCGGGCGGCCTGGGTGGCGAGGTCGGAGGTGAATTCATTGGCGGCGGCGAGGTGGCGCTCCTTGATGCCGGTGCGGGAGGTGATCCATTCGTCCGTGGTGGCGACCATTTTTTCGAGGTCGGCGTTGGTGAGGACTTTTTTGGGGACGTAGGAGCCGGTGCCGGTGATGGAGCAGGAGCGGCCGATGAAATTATGCTTGGCGCGGGGGTACTTCATGCGTGGGCAGCGGGGGCGTTATCGGCCTGGAGGACCAGGTTGGCGGCGGCGATTTCGCGGGCGATGGTTTGGTTGATCTGGTTTTGCAGGGCGTTGGCGGTCATGCGGATGGCGCTGGAGACGGCGCGTTCGCGGGAGGAGGCGTGGGCCTTGAAGACGACGCCCTTGAAGCCGAGCAAGGGGGCGCCGCCATAGACTTCGGGGTCCATGCGGCGGCGGAGGGACTGGAAGGCGCCCTTGGCGAGGTAGGCGCCCAACTGGCGCTGGGCGCTGTGCATGAGTTCGCGGCGGAGCATGGAGAACATGGCCACGGCGAGGCTTTCGATGGACTTCAAGACGATGTTGCCGACGAAGCCGTCGCAGACGACGACGTCCACGTGGTCCTTGAAGAGGTCGTGGCCTTCGACGTTGCCGATGAAATTGAGGTTGAGTTTTTTGCAGAGGCGGAAGGCCTGGAGGGTGAGGTCGTTGCCCTTGGAGTCCTCGGTGCCGATGCTGAGGATGCCGACGCGGGGGTTGGGGTGATTGAGGACCATGCGGGAATAGACACTGCCCATGACGGCGAACTGGGCGAGGTGGAAGGGCTTGCACTCGACGTTGGCGCCGGCGTCCAAGAGGACGAATTCGCTTTCCTGGCGGGGCATGACGGTGGCGATGCAGGCGCGGTCCACGCCGGGGATGCGGCCGATTTTGAAGGTGCCGGCGGCGAAGATGCCGCCGGTATTGCCGAGGGAGACGAGGGCATCGGCCTTGCCTTCGCTGACGAGTTCAGCGGCGCGGGCGATGGAGGAATCGGTTTTGCGGCGGAGGGCGGTGATGGGCTTGTCGCACATTTCCACGACTTCGGTGGTGTGGATGACCTGGACGCGATGGTCGCGGAAGCCGCGGGGGGGCAGGGAGGCGTGGATGTCATCCTTGTTGCCGACGAGATAGATGCCGGAGAGGTCTTTGTTTTCCTCCAGGGCGCGTTTCACGCCGGCGATGATGACACCGCAGCCGTGGTCGCCACCCATGACATCCACTGCGATTCGCATGTCGAGAAGTCCTTAAGTTTTAAGAATCCGCCGCCCGTTGAAACCATGGCTGCCGCAGTGCGGGGCGAAAGCCCGCGCACGAAGCCGGGGGCGCGGGGCGGGCGCCGGCCGGCCGGGAACAAAAAAACGGTCAGGCGCCGACGTTGACGGTCAGGACCTGGCGTCCCTTGTAGAAACCGCAGGCGGGGCAGACGCGATGAGGCACATAGGGTGCGTCGCACTGGGGACATTTGCTCAACTGGGGGAGTTTGAGCACGCTGTTGTAGGCGCGGCGCTGGTGCTGCCGGCTGGTTGACGGTTTACGTTTTGGAACGCCCATAAAATCTATTTAATTTTCAGTTTATCCAGTTTGGCCCACACATCCAAGGCCGGTGTTTTCACGGCCCGGGGTTTGCGGACGGTCTTCGTTTTTAATCCCGCGCAATCCGGTCTGCACAACAGACGTTGCGGAAAGTTGAGCAGGATATCTTCGCGGACCCAGGGAGTCAAGTCCACAGAGTCATTGTCCACGGGGACCTTGTCGTCGCCCTCGAGGGGGAGGTGGAGGGCCCAGTGGTCGAGTTTGAGTTCGGTGGCGAAGGGTTTGAGGCAGCGGGCGCACTCGCAATCCAGCGGCAGGGCCAGCGAGCCCATGACGAGGACGGCTTCGTGGAGGAGTTCGACAGAGAGCCGGTAGCGGAGGGGTTTTTCGGCGCGGATGAGTTCGTCGTTGACGCCCAAATCCAGTTCGGCCACGGGGAGGTCGCCCTGCAATTGCAGGCCGTGGTCTTCGAGATGACGGAGATTGATTTTGAACATAATACTTCGGCGTTGAGAGCCAACGAAATGACAGCGGGCGCGCCCCCGACGTTCAACCCGAAACTGGAGAGAGTATAGCAGAGGGGGGCGGGGGGGCGACGAAAAAAATGCTAAAGGCTGAATGTTAAAGGCTGAAAAGGGAAAATGGCGCGATGTATTCATCAACCCGAAAAACGAGGTCGGGAGCGATGGAGACCGTGCCAGCCGTTCCGTGGGTGACCCCTGCTTGCCAAACCCGGTTGACAGCGTTGGCAGTGTGATACATATTTGTCTCACGATGAAAACAGCGACGGTCAGAGATTTGCGAAACCGGTTTCCGCGCGTCGCCGCGTGGATTGCCGAAGGCGAGCCGGTGGAGATTACCAAATCCGGCCGGCCGTTTGCCCGGCTGGTGCCGGCCACGCCCGCCAAAACCGCCAAACTCGTCAAACCCGACATCATGGCGCAGCTCAAGGAAGTCTGGGGCGACCGCATCTTTTCCACCAAAGAAATTGAGGCCATGCGGGCGGCGGAATTGGAAGGCGAGGAAGGGTGATTGCCTTTCCCGACACTTCGTTTCTTTGCGCGCTTTACGTCCGGCAGGACAATTCCCCGGAAGCGTCGGCGCATTTCCAAGCCATGCCGGAAGCGTTGCATGTTTCCAGCCTCATGCTTTACGAATTTCGCCAGAGCGTCCGCTTCCAAGTGTGGTTGCACGGGCGGGACAAAACCAAAGGTTATTCGCAAGCCATCGCGGAAGCCGCGCTGGGGAAACTTCAAGCCAACATGGAGGCGGGTGCGGTGGTGCCCGTCGCCACCGACTGGCCGGACGTTCACCGATTGGCCGAAACCCTTTCCCAACGCCACACCACCGGCGGCGGCCATCGGGCGTTTGACGTGCTTCACGTCGCCACGGCATTGCATCTGGGCGCGCGGGAATTTCTCACGTTCGACGCCAACCAGCGCAAACTCGCCGCCGCCGAAAAATTGAAGGTCAAGCCGTGAACAGCCAGCCCGCGCAACGGCGGTTCAAAGGGTCCGTCATGTTTCCCGGACCCTTTCACACATGGCCTGACTCCTCGTTCAAAAGGCGGGAGAGCATTCAAATCGTTGGGATCTGCTCATTGCGACCGCACCCGGTAAAACCGGCACGGCACGACGCCCGCGTTTGAATCAGTGAACGGACAGACACCGTTGTTGAGGCTAGTCGTCTGGACGGGTTGCCAGACTGGAGCGGCAAGATTGGCGCAGGCTTCCACCGTTACCGGCACGTTAGTGGCCCACGAGATGGTGAAACCGAATTGCCCGCCCCGGGTCGCCGCACTGCCGGCCAGGATCGTGGGATACGGCAGGGTCCAGAAGGCGGTGGCAGCCCCGGCGTAATTCGTGCCCCAGCCGGGCATCCCCGGAAGGTAATAAGCGACCGAATAGGTTGGCAATATCGTGCCGTCAGCCACCGGAGGCTCACCGGGGAAATAGACACTGGTCAGCCAGTCGCAGCCAGAAAACGCCATTTCGTCAATGTTCGTTACACTGGCGGGAATGACAATGCTGGAAAATCCGGTGTCAAAGAACGCGAACCGGCCAATTGAGGTAACGCCGTTGGCGAGGCTGAAGTTTGTCAGGCGAGGGCAGTCGCAAAAGGCGTAATCAGGAATCACGGTCACTTCCGGACCCAGCGCAATGTTTTGGAGTTCGAGAGATTCCGCAAAAGTACTCACACCGATGCTGGACACGCTCGCGGGCAGGGTGAGATTGGTGAGTTCGAAACAGGCCTCGAATGCTTCATCGCCGATGCTGAGGAGACCCTTCGGCGCCACCACGTTGTTTAGATTGCCACATACCGAAAACGCCCCGGCTTGAATGTTCGTGACACCGTTGGGGATGGTGTAGGACGTGACGGAGGAGCCCTCGGGAAATTCCACGAGGGTGGTTCCCGCCTTGTTGAACATGACGCCGCCGAGACTTGAGTAACACGGGTTTCGCGGATCCACCTCGATTTCGCCCAGGGCAAAACAACTGCGAAAAACAGAGTTGCCGAAATTGGTGACGCCGGCGGGAATGGTAATCGTGGCGAGATATGTGCACTCCAGAAAAGCTTCATTGCTGATCGTGGTAACGCCGGGTGGAATCGTGAAATTCGTCATATACAGGTCAACAAAATCTTCGGAACCGATTTTTGCAAGATGGTCGTCGAAGTTGAACGTCTGGAGCAGATAACAATTATAAAACACTTTGTCGCCGATAGACTGGACATTGGTGCCGAACGTGATGCTCGCCAGCCCGGAACAAGCGAAGGCTCCGTCGGCGATGTTCGTAACCGTGTTGGGAATGACGTAGCTGTTGCCTTCGCCACTGGCTGAATACTGCAGCAAAGTGGTCTGGCCGGCGGCGAAGAGCACGTTGTTCGCGCTGGAATAAAATGGGTTGGAAGCCGCAACGCTGATCTGGCGCAGCGGGCAATCCACAAACGCTTCGTTACCAAGGTTGGTGACGGTGGCGGGTAGGCTGAGGCTGGCCAGTTCCGATTCAAAGAATGCCTGCTCGCCAATGCTGACGAGGCCGTTGGTCAGACTGACGGAGGTCACGCCAGCCTCGTTAAAGGCGCTGTCGCCGATGGAGACCACATTGGAGCCAAGGGTGACGGTGATGGGGTTGCTGCACTCTGCGAAGGCGTTTGCGGCAATGTTGGTAACCGTGGCGGGCACAGTGTAGCTGGACGCGGTTTTGCCGCCGGGGTACTGGAGCAAGATCGTCTGATTCTGGTTGCACAAGATTCCATTGATGCTGGCGAATGCGGGATTTCCCGCACTGACATTGATGCTGGTCAAATACCCGCATCCATAGAATGCGTTGGTGCCAATATTAGTCACTGTGACCGGGATACTCAGGCTGGTGAGAGTGTCGTTGAAGGTGAATGCCGACGGAGCAATGGCGGTGACCGGATAGCCCTTGATGCTGGTCGGAATTGTGACGCTGCCGCTCGAATTCGTGTAAGCGGTAATGGTGACCGTTCCATTGGTTATCGTGTACATGAATTGCGCCCACACCGCAGGCGCCGCGAGCAGGAAGACAAGCAGCGAAAGAAGGTGTCGTTTCATATCGGTTTCTCTCTCTGAAAAGGAATCAATGTTAATCCGGATTTTCCGTCTGAATTCAAGCCCATGACTGACGTGGGCCGATACTCGCGCCATTCTGGATAATTTCAAGTTCATTCCAGCGGGCTGTTCTGGCACGGGTGTGCGACAAAATTCTTCGAACCGGCGGTTTCTGCCCATTTTTGTGCGGAGTCGTGTCTAGACGACGAGACATTTTGGTTCGTTGACCGTTTCCATCGTCCCTTCAGGACGAATTCCCTTTTGCCGCGTTACCAGACACTGGCGTGTCTGGCTAATTTCCGGTGCCCTTCCAGGGCAAGGCAGATGTCGGCGAAGAATTTTGTCTCACACCCTTCTGGCACCGCCTGCCGGGGTGTGGAAAAATTGGTTGGCGGGCGACTCGAGCGCCGGGCTAGGGTCATGGCGTCGCTTTGCGACGACCAATTGCTCTGCCACTCAGGTTTTCCGGGCGCGGGGCTTGAGTTTTTTGCGGAGGGCGAGGCGGACGTGGGGGGGCACGAAGGCGCTGACATCGCCGCCGAAGCGGGCGATTTCCTTGACGATGCGGGAGCTGAGGAAGGTGTAGGTGTCCTTGGGCATCATGAAGATGGTTTCGAGGTTTTCGGCGAGCTTGCGGTTCATGAGGGCGAGCTGGAACTCAAATTCAAAGTCGGAGACGGCGCGGAGGCCGCGGACGATGGCGCTGGCCTGGCGGGCGACGGCGTAATCCACGAGCAGGCCGCCGAAGGCGTCGGTGACGACGTTGGGGAGGTGGGCGACGGTTTTGCGGACGAGTTCCTTGCGTTCGGCGAGGGTGAAGAGCGGGTGTTTGGAGTCGTTTTGGGCGACGGCGACGATGACGCGGTCGAAGAGTTTGGCGGCGCGCTGGACGACGTCGAGGTGGCCGTTGGTGGGCGGGTCGAAGCTGCCGGGGTAGATGGCGATGCGCATGGCGGGAGGTTAGCGGGGGCGGGCGCGGGGTGACAAGGGGTAAGTTATGGGGAGAATTAGGGTTGTTTCACCTGCCAGGGGACTTCGTAGATGCGGACGGGGTGGAGGAAGCCCTTGGGTTTGACGGGGAAGAGTTCGACGCAGGTGGCGGCGAGGGCGGGGCTGGCGCGGAGGAGATGGTTGTAGGTGGTGTCGCTGATAATGATGCGGCCGCTGCCGGAGTGGCCTTCGAGGCGGCTGGCAAGGTTCACTTCGCGGCCGAAGACGGTGTAGTTGAGGATATGCTGGTCCGAGCCCATGAGGCCGACGGTGACGGGGCCGGTGTTGATGCGGGTGCCGAGCTGGAGGGCGGCGTGGAGGGGGCGGGGCGGGAGGCCGGCGGCAACCCGGGAACGGTTTTCGATTTCGCGGTCGGGGTTTTGGGCCTGGCGTCTTTCGTTGAGGGCCTGGATGGCGCGCTGGGCGTCAATGGCGGCTTCGACGCAGGCGAGGGCGTGTTTTTCGTTGGGGGTGGGGGCGTTCCAGAAGGCCATGACACAGTCGCCGATGTATTTGTCGAGGGTGCCGCCGTGGTCCTTGATGACATCGGCGACGGCGGCGAGGTAGAGGTTGACGGTTTCGAGCATTTCGCGGGCGGAGGCCTCGAAATATTTTTCGGCGGTGACGAGGTCCACGTCGCTGTGGCGGACGAATTCGGCGATTTGTTCCTGGGTTTGGTCGGTGAGGGTGGTGAAGCCGCGGATATCGGCGAAGAAGACGGTGACTTCGCGGCGGGCGCCGCCGAGGGCGAGTTCATCGGCGGCGAGGAGCTCGTTGACGACGTTGGGGGAGACGACGCGGGAGAAGACGGAGCGGACGCGGCGTTTTTCGCGTTCCTCGAAGACGACGCGGTGGGTGACGAGGGCGAAGTGTTGCAGGGCGATGGCGCCGGCGAGGGGATAGACCAGGGGCAGCCACCAGCGGAAGCGGATGAAGAGGAGGAAGGCCAGGGCGGTGTAGCCGGCCAGCAGGAGGGCGGCGGCGAGGCTGGCGGCAACGGCCGGCAAACGCCAGGTGAGCAGGGTGGTGAGGGCGCCGAGGGCGACGAGGATGGCGAGTTCGAGCGGGAGCGAGGCGCGGTGGATGAACTGGCCGGTGATGACGGAGTTGGCCACGTTCCAGTGCTTGCTGACGAGGAGGGTATCGTTGGCCAGCGGGGTGGCGCCGTGGTCGCTGAGGTCGTTGCCCTGGGCGGTGGAGCCGATGACGACGAGACGGCCGCGGAAATCGTCGCGGAGGCCGGCGGTCTGGCCTTGCAGGCGGGCCTGATCCTGGCGGAGGAGGTCTTCAATGGGGGCGCGGACGAGACGGGGGTCATTGGCGGTCAACTGCCAATTGATGTAGAAGCAGCCGGTGGCGTCCACGGGGAGGATGCGCTGGACGCCGTGGGGGCCGGGGAGGATGATTTTGCCGCCGGGGAGATCCACGACGGCGCGGTCCAAGTCCAGGTTCAATTCCCGGGCGGCGAGGACGATGCCGAGGTCCCAGACGCGGGTGTAAGGCTTGTCGTGGCGTTTCCAGCCGGGGGGGATTTGGTCGCCGACGAAATCGGCGAGGTCGAAATTGCCGTCGCGGTCGAGTTGGACGGGGAAGGTGGTGCCGCCGGGGAGGGGGAGGAGGATTTTTCCGGGCGCGAGGCGGGCTTGGTTGAGGTCAATGCCGAGCTGACGGGAGGCGGATTTGAAGGCGGGGTGCCAGTCCAAGTTGAAGCTGCGGAGGCGGCGGAGGACGCCGTCGGGGTCGCGTTCGGTGGAGATATCGCCGAGGGCGAGGGAGTTGGTGGCAAAGAGGTCGGGGGGGTGGGTTTCGGGGGTGAAGGCGGAGATGACGTCGCCGGCGCGGCGGGTTTGGAGGGCAAAGAAATCGTCGGATTCGATGAGGGAGCCGTCGGCGAGGCGGATGGGGGCGTGGTCGGGGCGGAGTTCGCCGAACAGGACATCGAAGGCGATGGCCTTGGCGTCCTGGGCGGAGAGTTCCTCGACGACGCGGCCGTAAACGTGGCGGGGCCAGTAGAGGCCGTAGGGTGGTCCGAGGAGGCCATGGCGGATGGCGGAGATGCTGGAATCATCCATGGCCACGAAAGCGAGGTTGGTGGCGGTGGGGGCGGGAAAATGGCGGGCGGAGCGGACGCGCAGATCGTAGGTCATGCGCTCGAACCGTTCGAGGAGGTCGGGATGGCAGAGGCGGAGGCCGCAGATGAGGAGGAGGACGAGGGCGGCCAGCGCGAGGGGGCCGAGTCTAAAGGGTTTGGCTTTCACGATTTGGGGTTAAAAGAAAAACCAGAGCAATCAAGACTGCTCTGGTTTTGCAAGCGGACATTTTGCCGCCCCGGCGGGGTGGCAAAACACGGTTCAGAACGAACCAAAATCGGACGACAGGAGGAACTGGGTCCGGTCGTAATCGAAGCTGACGATCTGGTAGTAAGGCGTCCGGAACGCAGCGAAGACGGTTTGGAGGATGGCGTGGACGGACGGAGTGATCGGCACGGGGCCGGTTTGGCCGGGCTGCCAGGTTTCGCCGTCGCGGATCAGCAAGGTTTGGGTGGTACCCACAGCAGAGGTGATGGCGAGAACCAAGCCTTCGTCGTTGAGGGTGCGGAAAACCGTGACGTCCTTGATGGAACCATCGAGGTTAAGGGCCATGGAGAACTGGGTGCCGCGCACGCCGGCGATGCCGGTGGGGGACTTGACGAGGTACTGGGCGGCGGGAGAAAGTTTTTTGACGCTGGCGAAAATGCTGCCTTTTTGGAGATCGAGTTCCGTGTCGCTGACGGTGTCGGCGCCGGAGGAGGTGGTGGTGAGCTTATCAATCACCAGAGTGCTCTGGCTGTTGACGCGCACGACGTTCTGTTCCTGGGAAGGGCGATAGCTGACGAGGCCGCGGACGGGGGAGTCGGCGGCGAAGGACACACGCCGGGGAGCCCAAGTGGCTTGGGGCAGATCCACGGCCCGGCCGAGAACGACGTCCACCACGCCATCATCACCGGTGATGATGGTGGAACCGGCTTCGAGGTATTTGCCGGGAAGCAGGGGCGACACATGAGCTCCGCCGTCGGTGGAATAGCTGGCGGCACCTTTCACACGGATGACCGTGGCGTAACCGGGTTTGGCGGGCTGAGCAGAAGCGGGAAGACCAACATTCAGGAGAACGCCGCCCATGGCGATGGCCAGAAGGGTTTGCAGTTTTTTCATAATTTCTCTGTTTAAGCTCTAGGCTTGTTTGAGAATAGCTCCGGGGCAAATGAGTTGTCAATTGTCTTTTCCATTATAAAAGAGCGCCAGGGGGAGGCGTCCGGAGGCGCGGTCGGTGAGTTTGGGTTCGCAGATGTCATAGAGGGAGGATTTGGCGGTGTCGTTGCGCCAGAGGCTGAGTTTGGCGGCACGGATAAACCATTGGCGGGCAGCGGAATAATCACCGAGTTGGAGGTAATGCCAGCCGATGTTGGCCACGACGAAATTGCCATTGGGATCGCGCTGTTCGGCGTCGGAATAGAACTTGGCGGCGTCGGCATGGCGGTCGAGCCAGTCGAGACACATGCCCGAGCGCAGGGGGCAGTAGGCGTCGTAGGGGTCGAGGCGGATGCCTTGGGCGTAGTTGGTGAGGGCGGATTGGGCCAGCGCGGCGAAATTATCGCCGCCGTCGAGGCTTTGGACGCGGTAGCATTCGCCGATGTTGTAATAGGTGAGATAGTCATCGGGTTCGTAGGCGAGGGCTTTTTGCAAGGCTTGGGCCTGTTCGGTGGAATAGACATGCAAGTTTTCGGCGCGCCAAGTCCAGAGCATTTCGCCGCCGAGGCGCCACATTTGGAGGCCGAAGTAGAGCAGGAAGACGGCCAGGGTGGCGGTCACGGAGACTTGGAGGGGCAGGCGGGTGCGGACCCAATAGCGTTTGGTGGCGAAGCGGAGGCTGCTGGCCAGGAGGGCCAGCAAGACGACGCCGACGAGGGCATTGGCGGTGATATGGAGGTTGAAATCCACGAAGGAATGGACGGCGAGGGCGAACAGGCCGCACAGGGCGCCGAGGAAGAACGCGTACCGGGTGCTCATGCCGGAACCGAAATCGTTTTCCTCGCGGCGGACGTGGGGCCAGCTGCGCACGAGGCCGAAAATGAGCACCCCGATTCCGGCGAAGACGATCAAGCCGCCGGCGAGGCCCCAATCGGCGAACAATTCCAGGTAATCTTGGTGGGCGTGCTCGGGGCGGGCCTGGAAGGCTTCGGGCCGGTATTCGCGGAACCGGTAGTCAAAGTGGCCGGGGCCGACGCCCCACAGGGGGTGGTCGCTCCACATTTGGAGGGAGGCGCGCCACATTTGGAAGCGGTCATGGGTTTCGAGGACGGAGGCGCCGACATCATCCGGTTTCACGACGCGGCGCATGTAGCCGACGCTGTGGGACAAGATGCCACTGATGAAGAGGCCGCCGCCGAGGAGCAGGAGCGCGAGGACGAGGGCGGCGTGGCCGCGATGATTCCGGTGGCACAGGAGGAAGCCGAAGAGGAGGAGCAGGCCGGCGCCGGCGGCGACCCAGCCGCCGCGGGAAAGGGTGACGGCCAATCCCCCCAGGATGGTGAGGGTGGCGTAAGCCAGCAGCACGCGGGTGGTGACGCCCACGCGTGCCGCGAGCAGGAAGGCGAGGGGCAGGGGGAGGACGAGTTCCAAAAAGCCGGCGAAATGGTCGGGGTTGATGTAGGTGCCACTGGCGCGGCCGTCATAGGGGGTGGTGAGATCCCAGACGTGAACGGAGTGGTGGGCAAATTGCGCCATGGCATAGGAGGAGGCCAGGACCGCGACGAGCGTGAGGGTGTAGGTGATGGTTTCGGTCGAGTCCTGGCTGTAGAGGTTGCTGATGACGGCGAAGAAAAGGAAGGCGTAGAGGAGGACGCGGAGGAGTTCCCAGCGGGCGACGTACTCGATATCGGCGGTGAGATAGCGGACGACGGCATAGAGGACGAAGGCGACGACCAGCCAAGCCAGGGGCGGCCAGAGGAGTTTGGGTTTGTAGCCGGCCCAGAGGCGGACCAACCAAACCAGGGCCACGCCGAGGGCGAGGGTTTGCACCACCAGAAAAGTCCAGGTATAAACGGCCCCGAACGCCAGCGGGGCGAAGACCAAGGCGGCCAGCACCAAGATCAGGATGCCGCGTTCGCACCACCAATCCACGTTCCGGGAATTAAAAACCATGGCGGAAAAATGAACCAGCCTTCGCGGCAAGTAAAGCGTGGCGTGGCCGCCCGCGGGGGGGGCATGGGGCATAGGATTGAGGATCAAGGATCAGCTAAACTGTCACCAATAGCCTTCTATTGCTGCCGAAGGCGATAAAACCGTTGCGAATAGTTTGTGGCATTGAGATCGCCAAAGTAAAGCGGGACGGTGCCCAGAGCGTTGGTGCTAAGCGCCGTCCAATTCAAGAGGTTGGTTGAAGCTTCAACGACGACGGTTTGCCCAGCGATGCCGGAAAACTCGACGCCAAAAGAACCCGCCGGGAGGCCGAGCGCGCTGTCGGTTTGAATCGCTGGCGGTGGCAAGCTTCCGGAGAAGACGCGCGCTCGATAAAAACGCCGCGGAAAGTGTGCGGCGTGGGAATCGCTGAAGAGGAATTGCCCGATGGTGGTGAGGAGATTGGTCTGAAGGGGCACCCATTGGACAAAATTGGTGGTGGCTTCGATGACGACAGCCTGCCCCGGAAGCGCCTTCAGTGTGAAGGTGAACTGATTGAGCCCGAAGGCCAGCCCCCCATTGGAGGCAAGGATGCGCGGCGGGGTATTTGACAACCCGCTCAGGGTTTGCTGGACGTACCAGCTCGAAGCGTTATAAGCGCCGCCCGTCAAAAAGCCTCGTGCGCGCAGCGTCGCGTTGAGTGGCAGCGAAATGCCAGCAAGCTGCCAACCACCGGGCACTCGCACTCCGGAGCCGAGGGAATTCCAATTGGTCCCGTCGGTTTGCGCGTCGAAAATGGTGGCATAGACCTCGGGCGCCGTCCCGCCTCGCAGCCAGGTAATGGTCGAGCCGTCGAACGCGAGCGATCGGGTGGCGGGTCCGGTGTTGTTGAGGCGGCCAAAGTTGGTGCAAGCGACGCCGGCCAGCGTGCTAAATCCCCCGCCGACCAACACCGTGCCATCGGACTGCAGCGCCAGGGCCGAGGCTTGAGAGCCGATGCCTTCAGCCCAAGGATTGAAGGTGGCGTCGAGTGTGCCGTCGGCATTGAGCCGGCCAAGGTTGCTGCGCAGTTGGCCGCAGAGATTTGTGAACATGCCTCCGATCAGGATTTTGCCGTCGGCCTGAACGATGATCGATTCCACAAACGGCACATTGTAGTTTGGGGATTCACCATTGGGTCCCACCCCATTCAAAATCGGGTTGAAATTCGTATCCAAGGTTCCATCGCTGTTAAGCCGGCCAAGCTGGTTGCGCGGTTGGCCGCACAAGGTGGAAAACACGCCGCCCACCAGGATTTTCCCATCAGCCTGCATGGCCAGCGCATAGACCTCGTTGTCGGCCGAGGGAACGAAATTTGTATCGACGGTGCCGTCCGGGAATAGTCGCGCCAGGTTGGTGACCACGGTGGAGCCAATGCTGTCAACGTAGCCTCCGAGAATGATCTGGCCGTTGGTTTGCAGGGCAAGTGAAAGGACGTAGCCATCCAGGTTCGGGCAAAAATTTGTTTCCGGCACCCCGTCCGCGCTCAGGCGAACCATGCCATCGTAATAAGCAGTATTCGTGGGAGTGGTGAGCCCTATGATGCTGCCGCCCAGCAGGGTCTGGCCATCGGGCTGCAGCAGCGTGGACATAACCCAATCAAGCGCACCATAGGTGAAGTTGGTGTCAGGAGTACCGTCGGCAAAGAGCAGGCCCATGCGATCATGCTCCTGGCCGTTCAAGCGGTTGAAATCACCAACAATCAGGAACTCGGAATCCAGTTGCATGCCGACCGCCCAAACTCCCGGGGTGAATGAGCCAAAGGTGCCACTGACCGGGGAGACGAAGCCGGGATCGAGAATCCCGGCCGGGTCGTAACGGCCAAGGTAAGTGCTGCCCTGGCCAGCCAAGTTGGCAAAGCTGCCAAAGACCAGCAGCCCTCCGTCCGGCTGCTCCGCAAATCCATCGACCATGCTATCCGCTCCGGCACCAGCCACGTCCGGGCAGGCCAGGTTCACCGTCAAGTTCGCAACGACGCTGGTGACACAGCCGAAACCGTTGCTGACGAGCACATCGAAAGAGCCTCCGTCGGCCCATTGGACGTTGGTGAGGGTGAGCGAAGTGTTGGTGGTGTTTGCCAAACTCTGGCCATTCTTACGCCACTGGTAAGCCGGAGTGGTGCCCGTGGCTGACACGCTGAAAATGGCGGTTTGTCCGGCGTTAACCAGGCAGCTAACCGGCTGATTGGTGATGAGCGGATCCAGGACGGTCAAGCTGGCCACTGCACTGGTGATGCTGCCGAACGAATTGCTGGCCAGCACGGAATAATGACCGGCGTCCCCGCCAAAAATGTTACTCACGGTCAAGGTCGGGGTGGCGGAGCCCGAAAAACTTGGACCGTCGCTTATCGCCATACCGTCTTTATACCATTGATAGGATATTGGAGAACCAACGGCCGCAGCTGAGAAGCTGGCGACGGAATTGGGGATATTGGTCAGGCTGGCGGGCTGGAGCGTGAAGGCGGGGAATCCCGCAAAAGTTTCGGCGATCCAGCCTGAACCGTTATAGTACCCGCCGGTGACCCAGCCGGACGCCCGGAGGGTCGCGTTGGAGGCGAGGGTCAAGCCGCCCAGTTGCCAGCCGCCGGCAATTCGCGTCCCGTCCCCGAGCACCGTCCAATCCAGCCCGTTGGTGGTGAGGGAAAAACTCGACCGCCATACCTCGGGACTGGCGTCGGCGCGCAGCCACATGATGCTGGTGTTGTCGAACGCCAGCGTCTGGGTGGCTGCCTCGGGGTTGGTCAAGCGGGCAAGATTTGTGCGCGTGGCGCCGCCGATGGCTGCGAAGGAACCGCCCGCCAGTAACTTGCCATCCGCCTGGAGCGCCAGGGCATAGACCGAATTGCTCGCGCCGGCACCGAAGGTGGTGTCTAAACTGCCATCCGGGTTGAGCCGACCGAGTCGGGCACAGGGTTGGCCGTCCAGAGTGGTGAAAAAGCCTCCTAAGAGTAATTTGCCATCCGCCTGCAACGCCAGCGCAAGCACGTTGTTATCAGCGCTGGCACCGAACGTCGTATCCGGTGTTCCATCGGTGTTGAGCCGGCCAATATAACTGCTGCTTTGGCCGCTGATCGTGGCGAATCTACCGCCCACGACGATCTTGCCATCGGGTTGGACGGCGAGCGCATAGACAAAATTATCCGGCCCGGAATTGAAGCTGCCATCCGGCAGGCCGGCCGAGGTGAGCCGGCCGAGGTAAGGCTGGCCGGCCGAGGCCAGGCTGGTGAACCGCCCACCCGCGATAATCCCGCCGTCCGGCTGGAGGGCCAGCGTATAGACAGAGTTGTTCGCGCCAGGGTTGAACTGGCCATCGAGTGACCCGTCCGCATTCAGCCGGGCGATGTACTTGCGTACCTGGCCACTCACGCCGGTGAAGTTACCTCCCAGGACAATTTTGCCATCCGGCTGCACCACGAGACAGTTTACGGCATTGCTGACCGCTGCGGTGAAGCTGGAATCCAGCGTGCCGTCGGCATTCAAGCGCGCGATATTTGCGTGACGTTGTCCTCCAAAAGAATAAAACGCGCCGGCGGCCAGGATCTTTCCATCAGGTTGAATAGCCAGCGCATAGACGTCGTTGCCGCTGTCTGGGAGGTTGAAGCCGGCGTTGAGCGTGCCGTCGGGGTTCAATTCCGCGAGCCCGTTCCGGGCCTGGCCACCGACCGAGGTAAACCCTCCGCCAATCAAAATCTTGCCGTCAGGCTGAATGGCGATGGCAAAGACTGGAGAATTGGGTCCCGGACTCAGCGTGTCGGCCACCTGCGCGAAAAGCGGCGTGGCCGGCAGGAGCGCGATTATAATTGCCAATACGCACAGGAAATCGCCGCTTGAATATCTGCGCATCCCGCGCGCCATGCCCGCAACGAAGGGTCGGTCTTCTGATTCCCGAAGCATGGCATCATGCTATGTGAGCGGTTCTGCCGGTTCAACAGATTAAAGCCCGATTTGTTGCTGGATGACGCCGCAGATTTTTTGGGTCCAGCGCTCGAGCATTTTGGGGTCGCGGCCCTCGACGAGGAGGCGGGCCTTGGGTTCGGTACCGGAATAGCGGAGCAGCAGGCGGCCGCCTTGGGCCGAGAGTTCCTTTTCGGCCGCGGCCACCAGGAGGGGCAGGCCGTCGAGTTGGTCGAACGGTTTTTTTTCGCGGACTTTGATGTTGGTGACTTTTTGGGGGAAGCGGGTCCAGCAGCGGGCCAGTTCGGAGAGGGGGGTGCCGCGGGATTTGAGGATGCGGAGAACCTGCAAGGCGGCGACGAGGCCGTCGCCGGTGGTGCAGTGGTCGCGGAAGATGAGGTGGCCGCTCTGCTCGCCGCCGAAGTTGAAGCCGCCCTGAAGCATGGCGTCTATGACATTTTTATCGCCCACGGGCGTGCGCACGAGCGTGCCGCCGGCGGCGGTGACGGCGGCTTCGAGGCCGGCGTTGCTCATGACGGTGGTGACGAGCGTTTTATGGGCGAGGGTCTTTTCCGCAAGCATCTCCAGCGCGGCGATGGCCATGATGTCGTCGCCGTCAATCAAATGGCCGGTTTCGTCGCAGAGGAGGACGCGGTCGGCGTCGCCGTCATGGGCGATGCCGATGTGGGCGCCGTGTTCGCGGACTTTGGTGCAGATGACGTCTGGATGCATGGAGCCGCAGCCTTCGTTGATGTTTTTGCCATCGGGCTGGTTGCCATAGACGATGACTTCGGCGCCGAGTTCGCGGAGGACGCAGGGAGAGGCCTTGTAGGCGGCGCCATGGCCGCAATCGAGGACGATTTTGAGGCCTTCGAGGGTGAGGCCCTTGGGGAAGGTGGACTTGGTGAATTCAATGTAGCGGCCGAGGGCGTCGTCAATGCGCACAGCCTTGCCGATGAGCTCGGCGCTGGGACGGATTTTTTCGACTTCGCCGGAGAAGACGAGTTGCTCGATGCGGTTCTCGATTTTTTCATCGAGCTTGTAGCCGTCGGCGCGGAAGAATTTGATGCCGTTATCGGTGTAGGGGTTATGGGAAGCGGTGATGACGATGCCGGCGTCGGCGCGGAGGCTGCGGGTGACGTAAGCGACGCCGGGGGTGGGGAGGGGGCCGATGAAGAGGACGTCCACGCCCATGGAGAGGATGCCGGAGGAGATGGCGTTTTCGAGCATGTAGCCGGAGAGGCGGGTGTCCTTGCCGATGACGATCTTGTGATTGCCGCGGCCGCGGGCATGGGATTCGAGGTTTTTGAAGACGTGGGCGGCCGCGCGGCCCAGGCGGAGGGCGGTTTCGGCGGTGACGGGTTCGATGTTGGCAGTGCCGCGGACGCCGTCGGTGCCGAAAATCTTTTGGGGTGAACTCATGATAACAATTAAAATTAATCAAAAATGGGGACGGGTGAACAGTCTATTCTATGGCTTGGGCGGGACGATGACGGAGACGTCGGCGGGGATGACTTTGACGAGGGTGACGCCGCCGGGCACGGAGACATCCACGGGCTGGGTGGTGCCCAAGGCGGGGTCAAATTTGGACAGGTCCACGGTGACGCGGATCTGGTTTTCCTGGAGGACGGACATGACATTCTCGGGGCCGCTGACGGTGACGGAGACTTTGTCCGGCTTGACGTGGTAGAGGTGCATATCGGCGGCGGTGGCGACGACGAGGACGGGCAGTTCGCCGTAGGTGACGGGGCTGGTGGCATTGGCGGGGCCGGTGGCACCGGGCTCTTCAATGAGCTTGTGGACGGTGTACCAGATGAAGGCGGCCAGGAGGAGGGAGAACAACTTCCAGCCGAAATCTTTGAAGAGGAGGTCGCGCATGGTGGGGAATTATTTACCGGCGGCCTTGGGCACGGGGCGCGGTTCGTGTTTGGTGATGACGGCGGGGCCGGCGGCGCGATGGCGCTCGCGGAACTGGGTGCGGAGCCACTTGGCGAAGCCGTGGGTTTTTTCCGGGCGCAGGATGATGGAGGTGAGGAAGGCGCGCAATTCCTCGAGGGTGACGCCGCGGGTGAGCTGGCCCTTGTAGGCGTAGGAGATCATGCCGGTTTCCTCGGAGACGACGACGATGGCCGCGTCGGTTTCCTCGCTGAGGCCGATGGCGGCGCGGTGGCGGGTGCCGAGGGACTTGTTCAAGTCGGTGCGCTGGGTGAGGGGGAAGATGCAGGCGGCGTAGGCGATGCGGTCGCCCTTGAGGATGACGCCGCCGTCATGGACGGCGTTGTTGGGGAAGAAGATGGTTTCGAGCATTTCGGGGGTGGCGTCGCAATCCACCTTGATGCCGGATTCGACGGCCTCCTGCAACTGGATGGATTGTTCGATGGCGATGAGGGCGCCGATTTTCACGTCGGCCAGGCGTTCGCAGGTTTGGATGATGACCTCGATGGCCTCGCGCTGTTCGCTGGTGGTGGCGAAGAGGGGGAGGTTGCCGAGTTCGGCGAGCATGCGGCGGAGTTCGGGCTGGAAGATGACGAGGGCGCCGACGGCGATGAAGACGGAGGCGCTGCCGAGCATCCAGCGGAGGACCTTCAGATCGAAGATGGTGGTGACCAGGGCGAGGGCGAGCAGGATGACGACGAAGCCAATGACGACGGGCCAGCCGCGGGTGCCGCGGACGAATTTGAACGCAAAATAGATGAGCACCGCGAGGATGAAAACCTCCACGACGGGCTGCCAGCCATGTTCAAAGTCGGTCTGCATTCGTATTTTGCAAAATTGCCTCGGCCATGCGCACGGCCTGGACGGTTTGGGCCACGTCGTGCACGCGGATGAGATTCACGCCGGATTGCACAGCCAGAATCGCGCAGGCCAGCGAAGCGGGCAAGCGCTCAGCGGGCCGGGCGCCGGTGATGGCTGCGAGCAACGATTTGCGGGAAACCCCCAGCAGCAGCGGCCGGCGCCATTTTGTAAAACTTCGGAGGCCGCCGAGCAACTGCAAATTATGTTCGGGCGTTTTGCCGAAGCCGATGCCGGGATCCAGCACGACCTGTTCGGCGGGGACGCCGGCGGCGGCGAGGGTGGCGAGGCGTTCGGAAAAGAACGCGGCGACTTCGCGGACGACATCCGCATAGACGGGGTGCTGCTGCATGGTGCGGGGCTCGCCCTGGGAGTGCATGGCCACGTAGCCGGCGCCGGCTTCGGTCACGGCGCGCCACATTTCGGGTCCGCTGCGGGCGGCGGCGACGTCGTTGACGATGGCGGCGCCGGCGGCGAGGGCGGCGCGGGCGACGGCGGGTTTCATGGTATCGATGGACAGCACGGCGCGCGTGCCGGCGGCGAGCTGCTCGATGACGGGGATCACGCGGCGGAGTTCCTCGGGTTCGGACACGGGGGCGGCGCCGGGGCGGGTGGATTCGCCGCCGACATCGAGGATTTCGGCCCCCTCGGCCGCGAGTTTTTGTCCGCGGGCGACGGCCGCTTGCGGGTCAAAGAACTTTCCGCCGTCGGAAAAAGAATCCGGCGTGACGTTCACAATGCCCATGATGACCGCGGGCCGCGGGAAAGCGAAGGCAAAGCGGCGCCCGCGGAAGATAATTTCATTCGCAACCTGCACTGGCGCAGTGTGCGGTTTTCCGGGCGGAATTCAAAGCACAACCCGCCGGGGGGGGCGGTCAGACTTTGGTGCGGAAATAGGCGATGGTGTCCTTCAAGCCCTCGGAGAGGGGCACCTGGGGTTCCCAATGAAGGAGCTTGCGGGCCTTGGTGATGTCGGGCTTGCGCTGTTTCGGGTCATCCTGGGGCAGCGGCTTGAAGGCGATTTTGCTGCGCGACTTGGTGGCGTGGATGATCTGTTCGGCGAACTGGACCATGGTCAGTTCCGCGGGGTTGCCGATGTTCACGGGCAGGTCATAGCCGCTCATCATGAGCCGGTAGATGCCTTCGATGAGGTCGGAGACGTAGCAAAAGCTGCGGGTCTGGGAGCCGTCGCCGAAGACGGTGACGGGTTTGTGTTTGAGGGCCTGGCTGATGAAGGCGGGGACGACGCGGCCGTCGTTGATGCGCATGCGGGGGCCGTAGGTGTTGAAGATGCGGACGATGCGGGTTGCGACGTGGTGCTCGTGATGGTAGGCCATGGTCATGGCCTCGGCAAAGCGCTTGGCCTCGTCATAGCATCCCCGGGGGCCGATGGTATTGACGTTGCCCCAATACTCTTCGGTCTGGGGATGGACGAGGGGATCGCCGTAGATTTCGGAAGTGGAGGCGATGAGGAAGCGGGCGTTTTTTTCCTTGGCCAGGCCGAGGGCCTTGTGGGTGCCCAAGGAGCCGACCTTCAGGGTCTGGATGGGCAGTTCCAGATAATCAATCGGGCTGGCCGGCGAGGCGAAGTGCCAGACGTAGTCCACGGCGCCTTCGAGGAAGAGGAACTCGGTGACGTCCTGTTCGATGAATTTGAAATTGGGGTTGCCGCCGAGGTGGGCGATGTTATCCACGCTGCCGGTGACAAAATTATCAATGCCGATGACCTTGTGGCCGCGCGCGACGAGCAGATCAGTGAGATGGGAGCCAAGGAAGCCGGCGGCGCCGGTGACGATGGAAACGGGTTGTTTCTGCGACTTTTTCATTTCGTGGCAAGAGCCTAGCGGAACAGCGGGCCGATTCAATTCTGAAAGAACCTTATTTGGCGCCGGTGCCGAGGAAGACGACGGGGATGGTGCGGAGCAGGATGGAGAGGTCGAGCCAGATGGACCAGTTATCTATGTATTGGAGGTCCAGGCGGACCCAGTCTTTGAAATCGGTGATTTGGTTGCGGCCGCTGACCTGCCAGAGGCAGGTGATGCCGGGTTTGACGCTCAGGCGGCGGCGGTGGGCGAGGTCATTGAAGCGCTTGACTTCGTCCACGGGGAGGGGGCGGGGGCCGACGAGGCTCATTTCGCCGTGGAGGACATTGAAGAGCTGGGGCAGTTCGTCGAGGCTGAACTTGCGGAGCCATTTGCCGACGCGGGTGACGCGGGGGTCGTTGGTGACCTTGAAGACGGGGCCGGACATTTCGTTCATGGCGGCCAGCTCGTGTTTGAGCTGCTCGGCGTTGGTGGCCATGGTGCGGAATTTGAAGATGGCGAAGGGGGCGCCGTTGAGGCCGGAGCGCTGCTGGCGGAACATCACGGGCCCCGGGGAATCGAGTTTGATGGCGAGGGCGATCAGCGGGAAGAGCCAGGAGCCGATGAGCAGGAACAAGATGAAGGCGCCGGTGAAATCGAGCAATTGCTTGGCGAGCATCTGCCAGGACGTCTCGGGCGCGGAACGGAAGACGATGAGGGGGCTGCCGAGGAGGTCGTCGAAACTGGCGCGGGCGATCTTGGTGGCGAAGAAGTCGGCGACGAGCCAGGCTTCGACGCCCTCGGTTTCGCAGAGGCGGATGACGTTTTCGATGCGTTCGAGGCTGATATGTTTGCCGCCGATCAAGACGCTGCTGGCGGACTGTTCGTGGAGGAGTTCGATGAGGCGTGGCAGGGGGGATTCGGCCAGGTTTAATTCGCCGACCAGTTCGATTTCGTCGCCGGCGGCGGCGAGGAGCATTTGGCGGAGGCGGCGGGATTCGGCGGGAGTGGCGGCGACGATGACGCGGCGTCGGTATTGGGCGCGGGCCATGGGGCTGCGGAGGACGGCGAGGATGAATTCCTCCTTGAGCCAGACGAGGGCGCAACTGCAGAGGATGAAGATGAAGGAGACGCCGCGGGGCGCGGGGACCTTGAAGAAGAAGAGGAGCACGTCAATGCCGAGGGTGAGGAGGATGGAACCGCGGAGGAGGGGGCCGATGAGGGCCCGGCGCGAATTCATGGCCGGGCGGTTGTAAAATCCCTGGGATTCGAGCACGAGGGGGGCGGCGGGCACCAGGGCAAAATAGAGCCACCAGACCTGCTCGAACATGTCCGGCGGAATGACATCGAGTTCATGTCCGGCGGGCAGGAGGAGGTTGATCCAACTTGTGAGCGTTACGTTGTTGCGAATGGCATAGGCCAGCCAGAAACTTGCCGCGAAAATACAGGCGTCAGCAAGCTGATGGACTTGAGTGCGGATCTGGCGGTCACGTTGCAGCATGAGAGGTCAACAACTTCGACTGGGGGCGAACATAGGCATCGGGAGTGGGCAAAGCAATTTATTTGGGCGGGGAAGGGACCAGTTGGAAGTCGGGCACGGCTGCCGCGACGAGTTTTTTCATGCGATCAAAAGTGGCGTTCTCCTGGCCGGCGGGGCACACGGAAAACAAGGAAACATAAGCCCAGCGGTCCAGCACGCCGGTGGTAACGACATCGCGGGCGCTCCAGAGCATGCGTTGGGCGTGCGAGGCGGTGAGGCGGTCCGCATCCACGAACCAATAGAGATAGACGCCTTGGGCGGCCAGTTTTTGGCCGTCGGTGGTGGTCACATGGCCCGAGGCGATCAAATGCATGAGCGGGAGGTCGTAGGGGACGGGGCGGTCCAGGTGGACGCGGTCCACGCGCGAAAGTTCATCGTTAATATTCCAGCCCTGGGCCGTGAGGCAGATCTGCGGTTTGTGGATGCTGGCGCGGGAACTGCCCATCAAGACGACGTTGACGAGGCATTGGAAGCCGTCATCGGCCCGGTAGGTGCGCTGGCCAAAGCTGGTGTCGGCGGGGAGCATATTGGTGACGACGTCGGCGATGGGGACGGCGCGGGATTGGTAACCGGGGACATCGGCGGGCAGGAGGACTTCCA
>Ga0181520_10003457_pt1 | contig 27707 bp, 20 predicted proteins | sample PEATcosm2014_Bin_29_FD_132451 | JGI IMG/M metagenome (GOLD analysis project Ga0181520, IMG submission 132451) | Peatland microbial communities from MTU Mesocosm Facility, Houghton, MI, USA - PEATcosm2014_Bin02_30_metaG | ecosystem: Environmental > Terrestrial > Soil > Wetlands > Peat | place...
CAACCGCTACCGAAAACTACTGGTCAGCTTTGAGAAAACCGAGGCCAGCTATCTCGGCTTGCTCTACCTCGCTGCTGCAATGATCTGCTGGAGGCAAACGGTTGTTATTTACGGATAAGTACTAAAGTCGTGCCCTGGTTACAAAGCCTTCGAGAATTGCCTCGCGAGGAGTTTTTCCGCTGCCTGTAAAGCCCGCGCTTAAAGAGAAGGATTATGTACGGGCTTAAGCCCGTACTCTTCACCGGTTAGAGTTTTTCCGCAGCCTGAATAACCCGCGAGAAAAACATGGCGCGGGCTCTATGCTAACAACTCACTGAGAATCTGCGCCACGGCCTTCAGAGCGGCGTCAATTGCGGCCTGATCCTTTCCGCCTGCCTCGGCGATCTCCGGCTTGCCACCGCCGGAGCCGCCGACAAGTTTAGCCACCGAGCCGACGAGCTTGCCGGCCTGGATGCGCTTGGTGAGGCCGGGCGTAACTCCAGCGATCAGCGCGACTTTGCCTTCAGGTTGCGCGGAGGCCAGCACAACTACGCCTTCGCCGAGCTTCTGCTTGAGATTGTCCACGAGAGTGCGAAGCTGGCCGCGTTCCAGAGAGTCGGCTCTCAGGGTGACGAGGCGGACGCCTTTGACCTCCGAGCCACGGGAGAGGGCTTCATCGAGCGCTCCGGCTGCGGACTTCATGCGGGCTTCTTCGAGCTCGCGGCGGAGGCGCTTCAACTCGTCTTCCTGGCTTGCTAGTTTGGCACGAAAAGACTCCGAAAGGCTGAGGCCTGCGGCGGGCGGCGCCAGTTGCGTGACGATCTGCGAGACGGCATAGTCCTGGCGGAAGGCGGCCAGAGAGCCGAGGCCGCTGATCGCCTCCAGGCGGCGAACGCCGGAGGAGACAGAGCCTTCACTGACGATTTTGATGAGGCCGATTTCGCCGGTGGCGCGGGTGTGCGTGCCGCCGCATAACTCCGTAGAGAAGCCGTCGGAGAGCTTCACCACGCGCACCTTGTCGCCGTACTTTTCGCCGAAGAGGGCCATGGCGTGGTACTCGTTGACGGCCACATCGATGGGCACGTCCTCCAGGGTTTCGACGCGCGCATCGGCCAACACTTCGCGGTTGACGATGGACTCGATCTCTTCCAGTTCTTCGTCGGCCACCTGCGCAAAGTGCGAGAAGTCAAAGCGGAGGCGCGTGGGATCGACGGCCGAACCGGCCTGCTTTACGTGCGTGCCGAGAACCTGGCGCAGCGCGGCGTGGAGGAGGTGGGTGCCTGTGTGGTTGCGGCGGATTGCGTCGCGGCGCTCTTGATCGACCACGGTATTGACGTGATCGCCAACAACCAGCGGCTGCTTGAGCAGGGCTTTGTGGGCGCGGACGCCTTGGACGGGAAGGACGCAGCCTTGAATCTCGGCGACGGTACTGTTGCCGTCTGTGGAGGTGAACCAGCCCGTGTCGCCGGTCTGGCCGCCGGAGTCGCCGTAGAAGCTGGTTTGATCGAGGACGATTTCGACCTGGTCGCCGGCGTTGGCGGCGGGAACGCTTACGCTGTCTTTGACGATGGCCAGGACTTGGGCGTTGTTTGCGGTGAGCTGTCTATAGCCTAGGAAGTCGGTTTTGGGGAGTTCGCGATAGGCTGGGCTGGCAGTCTTCTGCGATCCGCCTTTCCAACTGGCGCGGGCGCGGGCTTGTTCTTCGGCGCGGGCGGCTTCAAAGCCGGTTTCGTCGAACTTCACGCCAGCATCGTGGGCCGCATCGACCATGAAGTCGAGTGGGAGGCCAAAGGTCTCGTAGAGATGGAAGGCTTTTTCGCCTGTGAAGCTGCCCTGCAACTCCTCATTTAGTCGAGCGACGCCAATTTTCAATACACGATCAAACTGCTTTTCTTCCGCTTCGACAACCTTGGCGATGCGCGCGGCGGAGTCGGCGAGTTCTGGGTAAGCGCCCTGCATCAGGTCGCGGACGGCGTAGACCATCTCAAAAAGGAACGGTTGTTCCTGGCCGAGGAGGCGACCGTGACGGATGCCGCGGCGGAGGATTTTGCGGAGCACATAACCGCGGCCTTCATTCGCGGGAATCACGCCGTCATTGATGAGGAAGGTGGCGGCGCGGGCATGGTCGGCGATGATGCGAAGGCTGGCGTTGTTGATGAGAGCCGCAATTCCCTCAGGGGCTAAAGCCCCGTTTGTGATGCTGGCGGTTTTGTCCGGGCTAAAGCCCGGACCTACCGTGAGCCCGGTCAACTGAGCGGCGCGGGTAATTAGCGGTGTGAAGAGGTCGGTTTCGAAGTTGCTGATTTTGTTTTGCAGGACGGCGGCTACGCGCTCCAGGCCCATGCCGGTATCGATGGAGGGCTTGGGGAGCGGAGTTAGCTTGTAGGTGGTGGATTTGGTGGCAGGATCGACGATGGCGGCGCGGTCGAACTGCATGAAGACCAGGTTCCAGATTTCCACGTAGCGGGCTTCATCCTGGCCGAAGGGCTTGTCCACGCCCGGCGTCTCCGCCGCCTCGATCCCCATGTCGTAAAAAATCTCCGAGCAAGGCCCGCAAGGCCCCGTCTCGCCCATCTGCCAGAAGTTGTCCTTGAGGCCGTACTGGTGGATGCGCTCCTTGGGAACGCCGGCTTCGATCCAGAAGTTCTCGGCTTCGGTGTCGCGGGGGACGCCTTCAGCGCCTTCAAAAATGGTCACGTAGAGGCGGTCTTTGGGGATATTGAACCACTTGGGGCTGGTGACCAGCTCCCAGGCAAAGGCGATGGCGTCGCGCTTGAAGTAGTCGCCAAAGCTGAAGTTGCCCAGCATTTCAAAGAATGTATGATGCCGCCGCGTGAAGCCGACGTTTTCCAGGTCGTTGTGCTTGCCGCCGGCGCGGACGCACTTCTGCGAGGTGGTGGCGCGGGAGTAGTCGCGGCGCTCGGCACCGAGAAAGAGGTCTTTGAACTGGTTCATGCCGGCGTTGGTGAAGAGCAGCGTCGGGTCGTTAACGGGCACCAGCGAGGAAGAGTGCACCTGCCGGTGTCCCTTGGACTCAAAAAAACGCAAAAACGCGGAGCGTATTTCATTCCCAGAGCGAATTTCCATAGCCTTTCCAGTGTAAATGGCGATAGGAGAGGATTGCAGGGATGGTGGCCGGGGAAGTTGGGGTGAGTAGGTTATTGATCCGGCTCGAAAACAGAGTGAGGTATCCCACCCACAGTCACCCCAACGACGAAGACCTGACGTTGGGGGCCCCGGTTACGCAAAGAACGCGGAATGGATGGCGCACTCAAATTACAGTATTTATGGGCCGATTCAATTGAGGGCCTGGCTTTGAGCTCTCAGAACTGCATTTTGACTCCCAACTGGATCTCGCGCTCACGAAAGAAGTTTGTCGCATTCACATTGAGCGGCTGGCCGAAGGCCGATGTGTTGGGCTTCAATCCGGTGAGATAGTTCAGCCTGGGGGAACTGGACGTGGTGCCGGATTCAATGGAATAGCCGGTTGTCTCCAACTCGGTGACATTTTGATGATTGAGCAGGTTGAAGCTCTCGGCCATCAACTCCAGCTCACGCATGTGGCCGAAGTTGAAGCGCTTGCCTAGCCGGGCGTCTGCCTTCCAAGTGGCGGGGTATCGGAAGGTGTTGCGTCCGAAGTTGAAGGCGCGGCCATCACTACCGACGCCGTAGATGCGGTTGTCGCCGCCGGAGCCATTGATGCCCGGTCCCAGGCCCACAATCGCCACGCCGCTGGTCAATTCAAATTCTTTGGGCAGTGATCCAGAGGTGCGCATTGTGTAGGGCAAACCGCTGTGGAATTGGCCGACGGCAGAGAGCATCCAGCCGTTGCCCAGCTTGCCTTGCCAGGTGCGCAGCTTCCAACGCGGCTCGTAGATCACGGTTGCACCGGCCGAGTGGCGTCTGTCCAGATTGCTTGTTCCATACTCCAGATTGAAGTGGGCCGGGTCGAGAACGTCGCTTCCGGCGACTTGAGAGCTCTCATTCGGGTTCCAGTCCATGGCGTGCGCGTAGGTATAGTGCGCATGCACACTGAGCCCGCGGAGCCCGTACCAGCCCAAGCGCAGCACTCCAGCCTCATAGGTCGAATTGGCCCGGCTGGCGATTTGCGTAATCTGCTGGTAATCCGGGTTTAGCCGCCCCAGAACTCCTTTTGGCGTGGGCCAACTGGCGTAAAAGGGAACCGTAACCTGCGGCGTCTTGATGGGGCCGAGGCCGGTGAATGCGCAGGAAGATCCGGTTGCCACCTGGTCGCAGACATCGTAAGTAATGCTGCCCGGATTTACGGCAGGGTCGAAGTTGGTGTCGATGGAAATGGGCAGACGGCGGGCCAGGCTCACCATCCCACTGGTGCTCAACTCGATGTGGCCGGGCAGCGTGGCTTCAGCGCTGGCCACGGCCTGCTGCACCTCAGGGCGATGGAAGTTGGACGCGAACTCGACGGCTCCCGGCTTGACCACGGTGGTTGGCTCGCCCTGCAAGACGTATGGAAAGGGCGGTGCGCCACCTGTGTTCAGGTTGTCGGTGGGACGCATGAAGAAGCTCAGGTCTCCCTTTGGCGATCCGGTCTGGGTCATTGCCGTCTCGATGGCCGCATTCTCGGCGCGCTCAAAGTACATACCGTAGCCCAGCCGCAGGACAGGCCAGTGGTGCTCGCCTGTTCCCACGGCGACGCTGAGGCGCGGACCCCAGTTGTTGCCCAGGCTGGGCATCTTTCCGGCTTGCGGAAGCTGGGAATTATCGAGCGCTGTGAGCGGCGGCGGCAACTGCTCCCGCTCCCAGCGCAGGCCGCCGGAGACAACCACCATCTTGCCCGCCTGCAATTGCGCGGTTGCGTAGCCGGCCCAGTCGTTGGTGCTTAATTTCCAGTCGGAGGGGCCCATGGTCTGCGAGTAGTAGGAGTAGCAAGGCAGATATCCCAGCCCGCGCAGGCCGCCGCCCGAGTCGCGCCAGGTTTTGCCGGTTTCATCGCAGTTGTGCTGGTTGAAGGGGTCCAGCGCGTCCGTCATTCCAAATGTCTTGAAGGCCAGCGCGTCGGTGACAAAATTCTCGACATTCGAGTAGGTGTAGGTTCCGGTCTGATTGCGCAGCAGGCTGGTTGCGTCAAAGCTGTGATCGATGTCAAAGCCGGCCTTGACGAGCAGGTTGCCGCGCACCCAGTCCACCGTTTGCCGCAACTGATAGAGGCGCTCATCCGGGTAATTGCCCTTGCCAAAGCGCGAGGGATTGCCGATGGTGAAGCCGAAGCGGTTGTCCACGACGATCTGGGGCAACTGGCCCCAGGCATTTGCGGCGAGAAAAGTCTTTTCAAAGGCTGACGGGGTCGAAGGCTGAGCCTGTTGCAGAGCGTGCCCTAGTGAAATCTGGGTGACGGAGAGCAGATTGGGCGTTACAAAGGCCTGGGCGCGGGCCAGCAGCCACTCCTCATTGGCCTGGCTGGAGCCGAAGCTGTGGTTGCCGTAGCGCTCCTCGACGCCCTTCAGACCACCACCCGGCGCATTCCAATAGGCGCCAATGCCCTCGGCCATAAAGCGGTAGCGCTCGGAGGCCTTCCAATCGAGCCGCACAAAGCCGGTACCCTGTATCGCGGTGCGCGGGGCTGGGCCAAGCAGTCCGGCCAGCGATTCCAGCATCTGCGAGTAAGCCGTGAGCCCCTGGACCAGGCCATTGGAGCAGACCTTTTGCCCTGGCAGCGTCAGGTCCAGTTGCGCGCACAGCACATTCAACTGGTCGTCAGTGGGCTGGGCAAAGAAGCCGGTGATTTTGTCACATGGGGCATTGCCGCAAAGGTAGGGGTGCTTAACCGTGCTGAGCCCCGGATTGTTGCGCTGATCGCCGTCGAGCGCGGCAAACCAAAACAATTTATCGCGGCGAATGCGGCTGCCCAGGCCGACACCCCAGACCGTGTCGCGGTCCGCGGGGGTGTAGGACTCCGGCTTGCCATTCAAGCCATTGTCAAAGATCGGGACGGAGAGTGTCGGCCCCGATGGATCGTAATTCAGAACGGCTGGCTTGGTTTCTGTAATCCACTGCGAAGAGGGATTTTGCGCGCCCCAGGCGTTCTGGCGGTCGTAGAGGAAGCCCTGCCCGTGCAGTTTGTCGCCGCCGCTTTGGGTCTGGGCGTTCATGCGTTCGCTCTCGGTTTGGGATTCAACGCGGCCGGCAGCCGACTGCACCTCGCGGATGGCCGACTCGCTCACGGCAAGACCATGGCCGCCGGCGCCTACTTGCGCCATTCCAGCCGGATCGGCGCTTTGGCCTAAGCCGCCGCGCCCGCCGGAGGACTGCCCGGAGTTATTCGTGGAGCCAAAGGCCAAGGCACGGCTCACGCCATCCACGGTAACTTCGGATTGCCGTCCCGAACCCCGGAGCGAGATGGGCCCTTGGCCGGAGGCTGGAGTCACGGAGGCGGGCGCGTTGTCGAGCACAAAGTCCTGCCAGCGGCGACCGCTGACGGGCAGCGATTGCAGCTCATGCGCGCTCAAGGTGTCTGCCGGAGGCGGCTTTGGCGGGGCGGCAGGCTTCGGCTTTGGCGAAGCGGCTGGTGGCGCGGCGGGAGCGGGATTCGACTTCGCGAGTTGGGGAGGGATTACGGCTGGGGAAGCTTGCGGGGGAGTGGGGATTTCTGGCGGTATTGGCGCGGCAGGGTTCTCCGGGGCTAAAGCCGGGGTCGATACGGCGGGCGTTGTGCGAGGGTTAAAACCCTCGACTCCCTCCGTTTTGAGTTTTTCCGCAGCCTGTGAAGCCTTGAAATCATTTTGCTTAATTTGCGGCGCGGCTGAAGTCGCGCCCGGATGCAAAGCGGGGCTATCCTTGAGTTTTTCAGTAGCTTGTGAAACTTCCACGGGAGAACTCGGCGGGGAGATTGGCGGGGCAGGAGTTCCTTGGGGAGGGCCAGCAGAATCGATATGGGCTTCCATGCCTGAGGGAGGCTTGATTGCCGCCAATTCTGGTGCCGGGCTCACCGGCGTAAGCTCGATTGCAGCCTGCAAGCGCGTTTCGTGCCCGGCCTCGATTTCGATCTCTTCGAGCTCGCCGCGCCCCAGCAGCTCACTCTCCGCGGCAAGCGTGTAGACGCCGGGAGCAAGCTCGGTGAATCGATAAGCTCCGTTTTTTGCAGTGATTGTGCGGGCTTCGGTCCCGGTGGCCTGGTTGCGAAGCACTACGGCAACGCTTTCCAGAGCTTTGGAGTGCAGGTCGGTCAGGCGCCCGCTCAGCGAACCGGTTGCTAGCTTCGGAGCCGGGGACTGCGGCGACGATTGGGCAAACCCCAACCCCACCGCACTGAAAAACAATGCGGCCATCGCCAGCGCTTTCGTTCCTCCGCGCCCTAACCCTGCCATCGAGCCCCCTGCTCGCGGCAGATTCTGGGAAAAAACGCAACTTTACAACGATCCGGCCTGCTCTAGAGGCAAGCCTGGATGGGCGGTATTCTCCAGCCCATTCGAGAGAGCAATCGAATTAGGCCGTTCGAATTACCCCAATAAGTGCGCTGCAAGCGATTCTATGCCCTGCTACAGTAAACTGGAAAGACGGCGTCTCGGATTTTGCGCAGCTTGTAGGCGGTGGAGCGGTATTCGTGGTTCTCTGATCCCTGATTTCTAACCCCTGTTCCCTGGTTCCCCATGTTTATCGATCAAGCAAAAATTCGTGTCAAGGCCGGCGACGGCGGCAACGGCTGCATGGCCTTCCGGCGGGAGAAGTTTGTGCCCCGCGGCGGACCGAGCGGCGGCGACGGCGGCCGCGGCGGCGACGTCATCATGGTCAGCAGCCAGCGGCACAACACGCTGATTCACTTCCGCTACAACCCGGAGCACAAGGCGCAGCGCGGCGAGCACGGCATGGGCTCCAATTGCACGGGCTTGGACGGCAACTCGATCATTCTGCAAGTCCCGGTGGGCACCAGCCTTTACGACCAGGAGACTGGCGAGCTGATTCACGACTTTGAGGAGCCCGACGAGCAAGTCGTTATCGCCAAGGGCGGACGCGGCGGACGCGGCAACCAGCACTTTGCCACGCCCGTCCATCAGGCTCCGCGCGAGCACGAACTGGGACGGGCAGGCGAGGAACGGCTTTTTCGTCTGGAACTCAAGCTGCTGGCCGATGTGGGGCTGGTGGGCTACCCGAACGCGGGCAAGTCCACGCTGATCTCGCGCATCTCAGCCGCCAAGCCCAAGATTGCCGATTACCCCTTTACCACGCTTGAGCCCAACCTGGGCGTGGTTACCGTGGGCGAGGAACCGGAGTTGGAGTCCTTTGTGGTCGCGGACATGCCGGGACTTATCGAGGGCGCGCACCTGGGCTCCGGCCTTGGCACACAGTTTTTGCGGCACATTGAGCGCACCCGGCTGCTGGTTCATTTGGTGGATGTCTCTGACGCCAGCGGACGCCCCGATCCGGTTGAGGACTTCAAGGTCATCAACAAGGAGCTGGCCAGCTTTACCAGCAGCAACTTGCAGGCCGAGCCCGACCCTTTCGCCGATGACAACGAGCTGCCGGCGAACTCAGACCACCCGCTGGCGAATAAAACCATGATCGTCTGCGCCACCAAGATCGACAGCGCCAACCCGGAGAAGCTGAAAAAGCTGACCGCGCATGTGAAACGGAGAAAGCTGGAGTTTCATGCGATTTCCGCCGTGACGGGGCAAGGGATTGATGAATTGAAGTGGTCGCTGGCGCGGCATTTGCGGGCGGCAGAAATGTCCAGATAGACTATTTCAACCAGAACGACTATAATTCTGATTGAAATCGAAGGAGGGCTTGATGACTTGGCAGCTACAGCAGGCAAAGACGCGCCTGAGCGAAGTCATCGAAGAGGCGCACAACAGAGGGCCCCAGATCATCACTCGCCACGGCGCGGAACGGGCGGTCGTTTTGTCTATTGGGGATTACCGCGCGCTGGTTGCTCACAAACCCAGCCTGATTGAGTATCTGCTAGGCGGCTCCAAGGTTGAGGGCTTCGATATGGAGCCCAGCCGCGATATTGGCCGGGAGATAGAGCTGTGAGCGGGCAAGTCTCGTTTCTGTTTGACACGAACGTTCTGAGCGAAACCCGCAGGCCGAAACCAGATCCCGGCGTCATTGCGTTTCTGCAATCGGCCGCACTATCTTCCAACTTCATCAGTGTGCTCACACTGGGAGAGTTGCGCAAAGGCATAGCCGCCAAAAAGCTCAAAGATCCCAACCCGGCCGCCGCAAATCAATTCGCGGCCTGGGTAGAAGGACTGGAAGTCAGCTTTGCCGACCGGATTCTGGGGATCGATGCGGCAGTGGTCCGGTTATGGGGAGAGTGGTCCGGCGAGCGCCCAAGGCCCGTGGTCGATACCCTGTTGGCGGCCACGGCGGTGGTCCACGACCTGACCCTGGTAACGCGCAATCTTCGCGATGTAGGCGGCATTCCGGTAAAACTTTTCAATCCGTGGACGCAGTAGGAGTCGAACCCGCTTCAAGCGGCGCTGCCGGTATCAGGATGATGGTTTTATCCCTGCCGCGCCTTCCAAAGCAGATACATACCCCAAGCGGAAAGGGTGCTGCTGTCGCGGATGGTCCCGTTCAGCATCATCTCCTCGAACTCGCTCACCGCAACCGAGCACACAACCAGATCGTGCTCCTCGGCGTCGGGAGTCTTTTCGGTTTCCGTAAGCCCCGTGGCCAGATAGATAAACTGGCGCTGCCGCGTAAAGCCGTAGGCGATCCACAGGCTGCCCAGTAGCGTCATCCGCTCGGCCTTGAGGCCGGTCTCTTCGCGGAGTTCGCCGCGAGCCAGCTCTTCGGGATCGGCAATCTCCATCTCCCAGCCGCCCTGGGGCAGCTCCAGCGCGCGCTCTTCGATGGTGTAGCGATACTGCTCGACCAGCCAGATGCGGTCGCCATCGATGGGCAGAATGATCGCCGCGTCGTGCTTCTCCACCACGCCGTAGATGCCCGGCTCGCCATTGGAGCGGAGAATCTTGTCCTCGCGCACGCGCATCCAGCGGTTGCGATAGACCTCGCGGCTGGCTAGCGTCTCAATCGACCTCTCCTGGCTGGTTAGGACCGGGTTCATGGGCACTCCTTTGGCGCTTATCATACGACCGTTGTTGCAATGAGAATGTTAACAGTTGACTTTCAATACCGCGGCTTCGTGAGCCCGTGGTCCCTGATGCTCTAAAGTTTCCATTGGCCTGAATGGAAGATCAAGGAGCCGGCGTTAAGATAATCTTGAGCCGGTTCAACTTGAGCCGGATCTCTTCCCCTGCAATCCATGGAGTCACCGCACGATGCTGCGCCAGTATCACAAAGGCTATTCCAAGCAATTGGGGCGGGAGATGGAAGCGCTCATCTTCGGCCACGCCGGACTGCCTGTCGTGGTCTTTCCCACCTCTTGCGGCCGCTTTTACGAATTTGAAGATCAGGGCGTGGTCGCCGCTCTTAGCGCCAAGATCGACGCCGGCCAGTTGCAGCTTTTTTGCGCCGACTCGGTGGACGCCGAGAGCTGGTACAACCGCGCCGCTCTGCCCCGCTTGCGCATCAACCGGCATAAGCAATATGAGGAGTACGTGATGCGGGAGGCGCTGCCGCTCTTCAGCCAGTACAGTCGCCAGCACAGTTCAGGCCCGCGCCTGGTCTCGCTGGGATGCAGCTTTGGCGGCTACCACGCGGTCAATATCGCGCTGCGCCATCCAGAGACATTTACCGGCTTCGTCTCGCTCTCCGGCGCCTTCGACCTCTCGGCATTCCTCAATAACTATTACGACGAGGACTGCTACTTCCATCTGCCCACGCACTATCTGCCCAACCTGACAGATTCTCATATTCTCGACTGCTGCCGCCGCGCCAGCTATGTACTGGCCACCGGCTGGGACGACCAGTGCCTTGCGCAGAACCGGCAGCTCGACAGGATTCTGAATGAGAAGGAGATTCCTCACCAACTCCGCATCTGGGACTCGCCCAACTCCCACGGCTGGGCCACATGGCAGCGCATGGCGGTCGAGTATCTTTAAAGGGACTAGGGATTAGGGAAGCAAATGCTCGTGAAGCAAGAATCAGAACTGACTGAATTGAAAATGGAGGCTGACTCAATGAATGCACTCAATCCGTATGATCGCTTTCTGGACGGAAGGCCGTTGGAAACCATTCTGGCCGCGACCGCGGCGGAGATCGCCTTGCTGCTTGAAGCCATTGGCTCGGAGAAGGCCGCTGTCGCGCCCGCTCCGGGCAAATGGAGCCCGGCGGAGATTGTCTGCCATATGGCCGACTGCGAATTGGTCTTCGGCAATCGCCTGCGCCAGACGCTGGCCGAGGATGCGCCCACAATCCAGCCCTTCGATCAGGATAAGTGGGCCGCGAATTATGCTGGCATTGCCGTCGAAAGGGCTTTGATCGCTTTCTCAGCGCTGCGCGCCTGGAATTTACTGCTCATCAACGCTACTCTTCCGAATGCGGCAGACAGGCCGGTCACGCACCCCGAGCGGGGCACCATGACCTTTCTGACCCTCGTCGAGACCATGGCCGGCCATGATTTGAACCATCTGGAGCAACTGCGGAGACTCACGCCAATAGCACCTTCGGCATGAACTTGGAATGCCTCAGCCACAAGCCGATCAAAGGGCCGAATCAGTAGGTTCCCTGAGATGTTTCGGCCCTCAATCTCTTACGCGGTAGCTATAAACCACAATTGTAGGAAACTCGCGCAAGCGCTTGAAGTGCGGATTCGCATCGAGCCAGCTCAGCCTGGGGCCGTCGGCTGTATCACTCTCTTTGTAGGCAATGAAGACGCCGTCATCGGGAAGGCTTTCAAGCGTCTCATACAGCTCGTTGCCCGTCCCCAGCACGGGAACGACCTTCAGGTTTGTGTAATAGGCAAAGACCGGGTAATCGACCACCGAGTACAAAACTGCGTTGGCTGGAAGAGTCCGCGTCAGATACTCCGAGACCACGATCTGGTCGTAGACTTCGTTGTCGAGGAAGGGATTCTGAAAGATTTGAGTCGTCGGCCAAAAGGCATAGATCAACCCGCCGGCCAGCAGTAATGTTCCAGCCGCGCGCACCGCTCGCCGCCGGCCCTTCACCAGCACGCTGAGCCCGGCACCAGCCAGCAGCAGCAGCGGAGGCGCAACCGGCAGTGCGTAGCGCGGTTCCTTGTGGCTGAGCAGGCTGAAAAAGAAAAAGATCACGACCGCCCAAAGACAGAGAAAGCCTTCGAGCTTCAGCCCACTTTCCGCCACCGCGCGCACGGCGGGAGCATTCAATCGCGTCTTTTGCCGCCACTGCCACGCCGTTTTTACTATCCACAGCGCCAGCCCGGCCACTGTGATCCACCCAAAGATAATGCTGAAGTTTCTTAGATAGAAGAAAAACGATTCCTCGGGGCCGTCGAAGTTCAGCCAGCCCTCGCGGAAGGTAGTTAGAAATCCGCCGTAGCTCCAGCGCGACCAGCAAAGGTAGGGCGCAATGCCAGCCGCAAATCCAAGCGAACATGCCGCGGCCGACCGCCAGCGGCGCTCGGCGGTAAGTGTGAGAAGCCCAATCATCCCCACCGACGAGAGCGAAGCAAAGCGCATCAGCACGGCCATGGCCATGACCAGGCCCGCCAAGGCGAAGAGAAGACTTGCCTGTTTTTCGGACTGTTTGGCAGATTGTTTGCCGGCCTGTTTTTCAAGCGCGCGCAGAACCAGCCAGAGCGAAAGCAGGATCAGCGTCAGGGCGGGGCAATCGGAGAGCAGGCTGTTGCCGGTGTTGTCGCTGCCCCATCCGGGCAGAATCACGCCCACAAAAAATGGCGAGAAGGCCAAGAGCAGCGCCGCAATGGCTGCCGCCAGCCTGCCGACGATGCGGCGTCCGGCGGCAAAGAGCAGCGCCGGGGCGGAAGCGTTGAGCAGTGCGGTGCCGATGCAAGCCGCGTAGATGTGGTGCCAGAAGAGATAGACAAACACGAAGAAGAGCGAGAGCAGCGGAGGGCGCGAGTTCAATTCAGAGTAATTGGCCTTGCCGCAGCAGATCACCTCGGCATTTTGCAGGTAGACAGCCTCATCCCAGTAATGCATTTTGGAGAGGCCCCAAAGCCGCAGCACGAAGCCCGCCGCCACCAGCAGAAAGACGAAGATTGTCCACAGCATCGCACTGCGCCGAGACCCCGCGCTCTCTGCAATCATTCTGTCCAGCGATTTCAAACCTGTCATGCGGAAGTGAGGCTCCATCTCTGCAATCGACTGTCGAAGTCTATCATCTCAAAAGGCCAGGGGTCAGGGATTAGGAATTAGCATTCGAGCTTGGTGTTTGTGGGAGGACTGGCTCTGTAAAAAGCAGGAAATCTAGAGATAGGAAAAACCTTCTCACTCGGATTTAAGCCAGCAGTCAGCAGTTGCAGTTGGGATGCTGAAGACGTATAGAAACAAAGATGCGCCGATGGCGGTTCTCCCTGTTCCCTAGTGTTTAGACCGCATGAATTGGCCATTCATCATGGCAAAGCGCGGACGAGGACGTCCGCGCTACAACCGGCCGGGAGGCCGGCGCTCCATTCATACCATTGCCAAATCACGCGGTCACGGTACTAATCCCTAACCCTAACCCCTGACCTCTAACCCCTGTTCCCTAACCCCTATTCCCTGAATCTCCCCGTTCATCGCATAGAGAATTGCGCGGGCGGTGAACTCTTCCTCGGCGCGGGAGCTGATCATCAGGTCATAGAGGTGGGGATTGTTCCAGGCCTTGCCGTAGTACTGCTGTAAATACTTGGCTCTCTCTTCATCCACGGCGCGAATGCGCTGCTCGGGGTGAATGCCTTTTTCCAGCCGGTCTTTCAGGCGCGCCAGCCGGTCCAGATAGGGCGCATAGACAAAGACGTGGAAGACATCCGGCTTGTGCTGCAAGATACATTGCGAACCGCGGCCGACGATGACGCAATTGCCCTCCGCGTAAGCCTCTTCGACAATCTTGCGGGAGATCTTCACCATCTCCTCGGCGTCGAAGACATCGTTCTCGCCCAGTTCCAGGCCAGCGGCCAGCGCGGCCGAGCGCATTGCCTGCTGATTGATGCGGCGCAGCCAGGAATCCACATGCTCATCGTAGTGCCGGACCACATTGCAATCCACATGCGCCGCGTAGGCGATGGCGTCGATGATGTCGCGATCCAGCAGCTTCCAGCCCAGCCACTCGGCAATGGTTTGGGCAATGCGCCCGCCTCCGCTGCCGAACTCCCGGTTCACCGTCAGTACACGGTAATCCACGTTCCCCTCCAGCAATCCCCGCAACCTTTCACGTTACACCTCTTGGCCCAATCTTTCCAGTTAGCTCTTTCCAGTTAGCCTTGGCAATTTGCCGGTTCGGCACTGCGTGGAGCCTTGCCGGCCAGGCGCGGAGTCCGATTCCCAAACCGAAACGGCGTTGATACAGGTTCCCAATCGGTACTCCAGTACATGAGTAACCTGCTCAATCCACTCAGAAGTGCCGAAGAGGTGAGGGAAGATGTAGGCCGGTAGGTTTCGGGCGCTGTGCGCCAGCCCACCTGAGAGCCGCGAAGAAAACTTTGGTGGCGCAACAATCTTACCCTCGTCTCAACAAGGAGCGATTCGCATGAAAAGTCTTAAATTGCAACTACTCGCCGCGATATTCATGGTGGCGGGCCTGTCTTCCCCTGCCTGGGCTGCCACGGTTCTCTCCTTTGGCCAGACTGCCAGCGGAACCATCAGCTTATCGTCGCAGGTTGACAGCTACACCTTCACAGCCAGCGCCGATGACGTGGTTATCATCACGGTGGCCGATACCGACTACTCGCTGCATCCGCAGATCCAGCTTTACGACCCGAGTTTGAACCTGCTGGGCTCGGCGCCAGGCAACTCCAACAACAAAGGCACGCTGATTTCTTCCCCGCTGCCCACTACCGGCACGTACACCGTCAAGGTCAGCAGTTGGACCGGGGCGTCCACCGGCGGATACGATCTTTACATTCAGCGGACCAACAATCCCAGCGGGGCGGCCAATTTTGTCTTTGGTTCGGCGCCGGCCAGTTTGATCAATCTTCCGGCGCAGTCCGACACCTACACCTTCAGCGCCACGGCCGGCCAATCCATCTATCTGGCGATGACGACGACCAGCGGCGCAACCATGAGCCCGGCGGCCAAGATCTTCAGTCCCAGCGGATCGCAACTCATTTCGCAGCAATCCGACGTGTCCTGCGTGGGCAAATCCCTCGCATTGAGCAGTATCACTCTTCCCACCACCGGAACGTACACGATGGTGCTCAGCGCCTGCGATTCGATCAGCGCTGGCAACTATTCGGTCTACATGCAGCTCCAGGAAAATCCCATTGGGGCAACGCCGGTCTTCTGGGGTCAAACGCAGTCGACATATCTGGCCTCGGCGGCCGCCAGCAACACCTTCTCTTTTGTGGGAACCTCCGGCAACTCCATCGGTCTGACGGCTACGGAAACGGGCGGCGCCATCCGTCCCGTCATCCGCCTCTACAAACCCGATGGATCCTTTGCGGTTCAGGCTCCCGCCAGCGGTTGCGCCGCCGCCACATCAGTCGCGCTTACCTCAGTGACGCTGACACAGGACGGCACGTATACCGTGCTGGTTGGCGATTGCGGTCTCACTGCCATCGGCACCTACAGCCTGACCTCGATTTGCGCCGGCAGCTGCCCGGTAACGCCCAAGATCACCTGGGCGGCGCCGGCCGCGATCACATATCCGGCGGCTCTAAGCTCAACCCAACTGAACGCAGTCGCCTCGGTTCCGAATGAAACGGTGACTGGAACGTATGTCTATTCGCCGGCCCTGGGCTCGATACCGCATGGTGGAAGCGACACCTTGACAGTAACCTTCACCCCCGACGACACCGGCCTCTACACCATTGCTACCGCATCGGTGCCACTGACGGTTTACCGGGTGAAGCCGACTCTGACCTGGGCCCCGCCGGCGGCGATCATGTATGGAACCGCGCTGAGTTCAACCCAGCTCGACGCCACAGCTTCGGTTGCAGGAACCACCTTTGTTTATCAGCCTGGATTGGGCGCGCAGTTGCCCGGCGGCGTGCAAACGCTATCGGTGACATTCAACGCCGCCGATTCCGTTGACTACGCACCCGTGTCGACCTCGGTTTCCATCACAGTTGACGAGAACGCTACGCTCACCTCACCTTCGCCGGGCGGCACGCTTGCCGGCTCCAGTCAAACATTCGAGTGGACGGCCGGATATGGGGCGACGGCCTATATCTTCCATCTGGGAACCACCAGTCCTGGATCGAGCGATATCTACAACTCGAGCTCGACGACGGCTCAATCGGCGGTTATCAGCAACATTCCCACCAGCGGCGTAATACTCTACGCGCGCCTCTATTCAGAGATTGGCGGCGTGTGGCGCTTTGCCGACTTCACTTACACCGAAGCTGGAAGCTCGGCAGCTCCGGCGCTGATCTCACCCCCGCCGGGCAACACGCTCACCGGTTCCAGCGCAACCTTCACATGGTCAGCCGGAAGCGGCGTGAGCCTTTACATGCTGTGGCTGGGAACCAAGGGACAGGGAGCCAACGACCTCTACAACTCGGGCATCGTCAAAACCACCACGACTTCCGCCACTGTGACCGGCATTCCGGTGCAGGGCGCCACCCTCTACGCGCGGCTCTTTGCCGAACTCAACGGATCCTGGCAGTATTTCGACTACACCTACACTGAAGTGGGAACGTCGGCGGCAGCGGCCTTGACCTCACCCACGCCCTCGACCACTCTCACCAGCGCCGCGACCCAGACTTTCTACTGGTCGCCGGGCAGCGGATGCACCGATTACATGCTCTGGGTAGGCACCAAGGGCGTCGGATCGAACGATCTGCTCAACTCCGGCATCACGCTGGCCAACTCGGCTGTCGTAACCGGCATAACATCCAGCGGCGCCACCCTCTACGCACGGCTCTTCAGCAAGCTCAATGGAAGCTGGGTAGACACCGACTACACGTACACTGAATTTGGAACGCCGGCTCCGTCCGCGATCACCGCGCCAAGCCCGCTAAGCACCCTCACCAACGCCAGCCAGACCTTTACCTGGTCCACGGGCACCGGCGTCGCGGCGAACATGCTATGGCTGGGCACCAATGGAGTGGGATCGCAGGATCTGCTCAACTCCGGCATCACCACGGCGCACACCACCGGAGCGCTTACCATTCCCACCAATGGCGCAACGGTTTATGCCCGGCTCTTTTCAGAGATCAGCGGAGTCTGGCATACCGTAGACACCACATTCACCGAATACGGAACACCGGTCAGGTCCGTGCCGACCGCGCCTGCCGCCTCCAGTACCCTCACCAACGCCAACCAGATTTTTACATGGTCTACGGGCACCGGCGTCGCGGCGAACATGCTTTGGCTGGGCACCAAGAATGTTGGATCGAACGATTTCTACAACTCCGGCGTCACTACGGCGCACGCCACCGTAGCGCTTGCCGTACCCGCCAATGGCGCAACCCTCTACGCACGGCTTTTTTCGGAGATCAGCGGTGTCTGGCAGTACACGGATTACACCTACACCGAATACGGAACGCCAGCCAAGGCAGCACTGAACAGCCCCACGCCCGGCGATACGCTTTCAGGCACCAACGTGACCTTCACATGGACGAACGGAGTTGGCGTTACCTCCTACATGCTGCAATTGGGCAGCACCGTAGCGGGATCGAGCGATCTCTACAACCCTGGCGTTACTTCATTGACCACCGCCTCTGTTACGGGCCTGCCGACTCTCGGCTTGACGATCCACGCGCGGCTCTATTCGAAGGTCAGCGGAATCTGGCAGTACACCGACTACACCTACATCGAGTCTGGCAGCTCGTCGCAGGCCACGCTTACCAGTCCAACTGGCGGCAGCACGCTCTCCAGCGCGAGCATCAACTTCTCATGGACGGCCGGCACTGGCGTCACAGCCTACCAGCTTCTGGTAGGAAGCACCGGCATCGGCTCGAGCAATGTCTTCAACTCAGGGTCGATCACCGCAACCTCGGAGAACAGCGTGCCGGTTCCCGCCACTGGAGCAAAGCTTTACATCCGTCTCAGCTCGAAGATCGGCGGAATCTGGCAGAGCACGGACTATTCCTGCACGCAATCGGGAACGATCACTCCCGCGGTACTCAGCACGCCGTCACCGAACAGTCAGTTGGCCAGCGGCACCGTGACCTTCTACTGGACGGCGGTCAACGGCGTAACAGCCTACCAGTTGTGGCTGGGAACAACTGGCGCCGGATCGAAGAATCTCTTCAACTCCGGCACCATCACCACTGCTTCGGCTGCCGCGACCGGACTGCCGTCGAATGGCGTCAATGTCTACGCCCGCCTCTTCTCTTTGATCAACGGAGTCTGGCAGTCGAATGACTACCTCTACACCGAGGCGGGCACCGTGACGCAGGCCTCGATCTCCACCCCCGCGCCCCTGTCAACGCTTTCCGGCTCCAGCGTGACCTTTACCTGGTCCACGGGCACCGGCGTCACGGCGTACATCCTCACCGCGGGCTCTACCGTCGGATCGAACAACTACTACACCTCCGGCATAATCACGGCCACCACGGCGAACGCCACCGGCCTGCCAGTCACCGGCAAGACGGTACACGTCCGCCTCTACTCGCAGATCAACGGACTCTGGCAGTCGGCAGACTACACCTACACAGCGCAGTAATCCAACCCGTCCGGCAGGACGCTCCCTAAAGGGGCGTTCTGCCGGATGCAACTCTCCATAAAGCTATCTAAAAAACCTCCCGCCAATCTCCTTCACAATCTGCCAGCCTTACTGCCGTACACTGGATGCGTCGCGAATTTGCGCGCTAACGCTGAACCGTGCCTGGAGGGTTAGGCGATGAAGAAGATCGGCATTCTCTTTGGCGGAGAGAACAGCTTTCCCGGCTCTCTAGTGGAGCAGATCAACGCCCGCAACCTGGACGGCATCCGCGCCGAGTTTGTTCTGACCGGCGCCGTTTCTGCCGGCCGCGCCTCGGGCTACGCAGTGATTCTGGACCGCATCTCGCACGCGGTTCCCTTTTACCGCGCCTACTTGAAGCACGCCGCGATCACGGGAACTGTGGTCCTCAACAATCCCTTCTGGGCTTCGGCCGACGACAAGTTCTTCAACTACTCGCTGGCCGGTCGCCTGGGCGTCGCAGTGCCAGCAACGATCATGCTGCCGCACAAGCAACTGCCCGAGGGCGCAACGGACCGCTCGATGCGCAATCTGGAATACCCGCTCGACTGGGAGGCGGTCTTTGCCGCGGTGGGCGAGCACGGCTTTCTCAAGCCCATCGACGGCGGCGGCTGGCGCGATGTTTCAGAGGTTTGGGATCGCGAGGAGTTCTTCCGCGCTTACGACCAGAGCCGCAAACTCTGCATGATTTATCAGAAGGCTGTCGATTTTACCGCGTACTTCCGCTGCTATGTGGTGGGCCGCAAGAAGGTGCGCATCATGGCATATGACCCGCGCCGCGCACACGCCGAGCGCTACATTCAGAACCCGCTGCCGGTGGCCAAGACTTTGCTCAAGCGCATGAGGCTGGACGCGCTCAAGCTCTGCGAGGCACTCGGCTACGACTTCAACACGGTGGAGTTTGCCGTCGAGCGCGGCATTCCCTACGTCATCGACTTCATGAATCCCGTCCCCGACGCCGACGTGCATTCAATCGGCCAGGCAAACTTCGACTGGATCGTGCAGCAGACCGCCGATCTGTTGATTGCCAAGGCGCGGAGCGGGCACCGGCTGGCGGAGTTGAGTTCGTCGGTTTTTCTCGGTGCGGAAACCGCCAAAGGCAAAACTGCGAAGGCCGCTAAGAAGAAGTCAACCGCAAAGAAATCGGCGAAATAATCACCATGAAGTTGAGTGCCCCATCCCTCGCGTTGTTTGCAAGGGTGAGATACGAATAACCCTTATAGATCCAATTTATCGGGAGCAAACGGCATATGAGGTGGATGTGGTGTTGGCGGTGCAAGCAAGAGATGCCCATGCTGGACGAGAATGAATTCGCCGGGATCGCGCGCTTGTACACCGGCGGGATCAAGGCGATAAAAGAATTCAGGCTTGCCCACGGTGTTCCTCTGAAGAACGCATCGATGGACGAGCGATTCGAGCCAGTACGCGTTGCATACGAGCGCATCACTGGCGCAAGAGTACAGAACGAAAACGCAATCATGCACCATCGAATCTCACTCTACGGACCGCCTTGCAAGCAGTGCCACAAGCCGCCGCGGACCCCAAAGGCCAGACTGTGCGGTGCGTGTATGTATCCAGTCAAGGTAAATGAGTCATGAAATAGATATTCAGATCTTGACATTCTGTATCCCAAAGGATACACTTACAAATGATCGCAATTTGCCAGGCCGAGGTCTTTTCCGAATGGATGCGATGCCTGCGGGATCGATAGGCCAGATCAATTATTCAGGTTCGCATTGACCGATTGGCCTTCGGCAATCCAGGGGACGTGAAATCTGTGGGCGAAGGAGTTCGGGAGTTGCGAATTTCTCATGGGCCCGGCTATCGCGTCTACTTTGTCCAGCGAGGGCAAATGCTCATTCTGCTCCTTTGTGGTGGAGATAAGAGTTCGCAATCGGCCGATATTCAGAGGGCAAAATCGTTGGCGGCGGAGTTTGAGGAGGAATAGATATGGCCCTGAAAACCAGACCGTACGATTCCGCGGAGTACCTTGAGGATGACGAGTCGATAGAAGCTTATCTTCAGGAGTCGCTCAATACCGCCCTGGAAATTGGCGATCCTTCTTTTTTGACACAAGCGCTGGGAACAGTGGCGCGGGCACGAGGCATGTCGCAGGTTGCTCAGGCATCGGGACTGTCGCGCGAGAGCCTCTACAAATCTCTAAGCGCCGAGGGAAATCCGGAGTTTGGAACCGTCTTGCGCGTGATGCAGGCGATGGGCCTCAAGCTTACCATTAAAGCTGCATAGCTGGAAAATCAGTTCCAGGATCGCAAATTTCGCCTCGTACCTTTTCCGCGCTCTTGCCTCCGCTCCAGCATCTGGCGTAAAGTGGGCTGAGCCGTAGGAGGCAAGCTCTTCTATGTCCGCATCTTCCGATTCCCCAATCGTAGCCGCCGGCGGCGGCAGCTTTCTGCTTGAAACGCGCACCCCTGCCGAAATCTTTACGCCTGAAGATTTGAACGAGGAGCAGCGCCAGATTGCCGCGACGGCTGCGCAGTTTGCCCGCGAAGAAATTCTGCCCAACATTGCCGCCATTGAGGCCAAGCAGCCGGGGGTTCTGGCCGGACTGATGCGCAAGGCCGGCGAACTGGGCTTTACCTCGGTCGATATTCCCGAAGAGTACGGCGGCATGGGGATGGACAAGACGACCTCGACCATCGTGACGGACCACCTCTCTGTGCTGGGCGCATTTTCGACGGCCATTGGCGCGCATGTCGGCATTGCCACGCTGCCGCTGGTCTGGTACGGAACCGAGGAGCAGAAGAGGCGCTATCTGCCTAAGCTTGGCTCGGGCGAGTGGATTGGCGGCTATGGGCTCTCAGAGGCTAGCTCCGGCTCCGACGCGATGAACATTCGCGCCCGCGCAACACTCTCGGCTGACGGAAACACCTACACGCTCAACGGCGAAAAGATGTGGATCACCAACTGCGGCGTCGCCAGCCTCTACACAGTCTTCGCGAAGATTGACGGCGAAAAGTTTTCCGCCTTCCTGATTGAGCGCACCGCGCCGGGGCTCACCGTTGGCGCGGAGGAGCACAAACTGGGCATTCGCGGCTCGTCCACCTGCCCGCTGGTGCTGGATAACTGCCAGATTCCCGCCGCTAACCTGCTGGGCGAAGCCGGCAAGGGCCACCATATTGCTTTTAATGTCTTGAATGTTGGCCGCTTCAAGCTGGGCGTCGCCTGCATCGGCGGCGCGCGCCACGTGCTCAGCCAGATGATCCGCTACGCCAAGGAGCGCAAGGCTTTCGGCAAATCCATTGCCGAATTCGGCCTGATCCAGCGCAAGATCTCCGCCTCCGCCACGCGCCTCTACGCCGCTGAAAGCATGGCCTACCGCACGGTGGGAATGATTGACGCCGGCCTCGCGGCGCTTGGGCCGGAGCAGGCTCACAACCCGCGCGAGACACAGAAGCGCATTGAGGAATATGCCGTCGAGTGCTCCATTCTAAAGGTCTATGGCTCTGAGATGCTGACACTCGTTTCCGATGAACTGGTAGCCACCATGGGCGGCTATGGTTTTGTCGAAGAGTATCCGGCCGAGCGCTACTATCGCGATGCGCGCATCAACAGAATATTTGAAGGCACCAACGAAATCAACCGCCTCATCATCACTGGCTGGCTGATGAAGCGCGCGCTCAGCGGTCATCTTCCGCTGCTGCCGGCCATCAAGAAGCTGATGGACGAGGTGATGCAGCCGCCATCGTTTGATTCCGCTTCTGACACCGGCGAGCCGTTGGCGCGCGAGACCGAGGTGCTGGCCGCGACCAAAAAGATGGCGCTCTTTGCCGCCGGCGTCGCCAGCCAGCGCTTTCTGACCGCTCTTCAGGAGCAGCAGGAGGTGATGGCCGATTTGGCTGAAATTATCATGCAGGTCTACGCCTTTGAATCGGCGCTGCTGCGGGCGCGCAAATTGTCCGAGCAGGGAATCGGAAGCCTCGTGCAGGCCGCGGCGGCTGAATCGGCGGCGGCGATGACGGGCTTGCTTGCCGACGAGACCCTCGCTCTGGCCGAGCAGGCCACGCGCCGGGTGCTGGCAGCCTGCGGCGAAGGCGACCTGCTGCGGACGCAGATGGCGATTCTGCGCCGCCTGGCGCGCTCCACCCCGGCGGACGCGGTAGGCCAAAGCCGCATTGTGGCTCATCATTGCATTCAACTGGAGCGGTATCCGCTGTAAATCGTAAAGGGTTTTCTGCCGATTGCACTGGGGTGGGGATGCCTTCTACTTTGGAGTTGGTTCTGATAGCCCTATTCTAAAGTTGGCTATCCCCGCCACATAAATTAATCGGCTGGCTGAATTTTGCAAGTGGCTTGATTATTGCCGGATTGATTCGAGGAGACATCTCGGTTATTAAACAGGATGAATCGCTTATATCCGTTCTAGAAGATGCAGAACATTCTAGAATTATGCCGGCACATACAGTCACAGTGAGAGTCGTAAACGGCATTGATAGACCTCGGAGCGACAACAATGAGCGGTAGGCGCGCGCCGTTACTAGGCAATCCGCTCGTTTGGCCGATAATGCAGGCGAATCAACTCATCAGTCTGTAATGCAGCCATCGCGTAAGCGCGCCCTTGATCGTCACTAAATTCGACCTCGACCACGGAGGGGGCGAGCAATTCAACGATTGTCCCAACTTCTCCGCGAACAAGACCTTCCTCGTGCATATCCCGCAGCAGTGCGACTTCTGTTAGAAGTTCCGCCTCGTTCATGCGCCCCTCTTCCTAAAGAACACGGTCCTGTTCCCTGTTTCCTGTCGCTAATGCCCCGGCATCATGCCCCAAAGCATCACCAGCGTCATGCCGATCACAATGATGCTGGTGGCCCAGGCAATCACATTCCACAGCCGCGAATTCTTGTGCTCGCCCATCAGATCGGCGCGGTTGATCAGCATCAGCATCAGGATGATGATGACAGGCAGCAGCACGCCGTTCAGCACCTGCGAAAGAATCGCCACATTAATCAGTTGCGCGTCCGGCAGTAGCAGAACCGTAGCCGCGCCGCCAACAATCAGCAGCGTGTAAAGCCAGTAGAAGAAAGGCGCTTCGGCGAACTTTTTGTCCACGCCGCTCTCGACGCCCAGCCCCTCGCAGACCGTGTAGGCCGTCGAGAGCGGCAGAATCGACGCGGCAAAGAGCGACGCATTGAAGAGCCCAAAGGCAAAGAGAATAAAGGCGTAGTCGCCCGCCAGCGGCCGCATCGCTTCAGCGGCGTCCGAGGCCACCTGAATCGCGCCCATGCCATGCACAAAGAGCGTAGCCGCGCAGGCCACAATGATGAACCACGCCACAATGTCGGTGAAGAGGCTGCCCACGATGACGTCCAGCCGCGAGGCCGCGTAATCCTTGACGCGGATGCCCTTCTCGACGATCGACGATTGCAGATAGAACTGCATCCACGGGGCGATGGTTGTGCCGACGACGCCTATGGCCATATACATGTAGGCCTTGTCGCTCCACACCGATTTTGCCGGCAACTGCACCGTGGCCAGCATCGCATCGTGCCAACTGGGCTGCGAGAGCACCCCGGCAAAGATGTAGCAGATATAAACGAGCGAGGCGATAATAAAGATTTTTTCCGTGCTCTTGTAGCTGCCCTTCACCACCATGTACCAGACCAGCCCAGCGCACAACGGAACAGAGATGTATTTGGAAACATGAAATAAGTGCAGCGACCCGGCGATGCCGATGAACTCGGTGACGACGTTGGTGTAGTTGACCACCACCAGCAGCAGCATCAGCACAAAGGTCAGGCGAAGGCCGAACTCCTCGCGGATCAGGTCGCTGAGGCCCTTGCCGGTGACGACGCCCATGCGGGCACACATCTCCTGCACGACGATCAGAGCAATGGTGATGGGAATGATCGTCCAGAGCAGCGCGTAGCCGTACTGCGCGCCAGCCTGCGAGTAGGTGAGGATTCCGCCCGAGTCGTTATCGACATTGGCGGTAATAAATCCGGGGCCGAGAACGGCCAGAAACAGCAGTATCCGGATTCGCCAACGCTTCAACATTCTCGCCGGTTCCTATGGGGGATTCATTCAGGGTTCCTCACTGACCATAACAGGCCGGGGGCCCGGATGCGAACCTTGCAGCGAACCTTGCAGCGGTGGCGCCGCACGCCATGTGGCGCAACGGAGAGCGCTTTCAGGCCTTTCCGCAGCCTGCGGCCAAGGCGGCATAGCGCTACAGTCTCTTGCCGGCGCGGGTCAGCGAAGCCGGTGGGCAATTGATAGGCCCGAATCGCCTCTCATTCAGAAACCATAGACTGAGCCCCCAGAGAAATCCGAAGATCAGGCACCCGGCCAGAAGGCTCAGCCCGGAGATCCATTCCAGTTTTTTGTGGAGGAGATAGACATTGGAGAGCGTGGTGAGCAGAAACATGAAGCCGCCCCATCGCAGTACACCGCGGAAAAGAAGGAAGAAGAGTTTGCCGTGCCTGCGCTTCTTCTCCCAACTGAGGCGCTGCCGTTCACGCACCGCGGATCGGATCCGTGCAAACATCTCTCTCCTCCGCCAGTAAGAACATTTTCATGGCTTCTGTGAGGCTGATTTTGTGGTTTCCCACCCATTTCACAATTCAGAACGCAGATCCTTCGACTACGCCAGGACGAAATGGATGGGGAACATAGCTTCCTTATACTACCGGTGAAGATGCTCTGGTACTACAGTTGTATTTAACTCAATTGAGGGAGAACGAGCCAAGGCCCGGGCCTTCACAGGCTGCGGAAAAACGCCCGAATTCCTAGCTGATCTCGTTCCTGGCGCGGTTTTTTCGCCGTTATCGGCCCGTTTCGCCGCAGCTTCCTCGTTTCGTTTTGCCCCTGGAGGCCGTTTTTCGGCCTCCCACCGCTTAACGCGTAAGAGCTTCCTCTTTTACAGCGTTCTCCGCTGTCGGAACCTCGGCAAGCCCCGCAGCCTTTTCCTCCCGCAACGCCTTGAACGCCCGATAGACAAACGAGCCCATATACCAGCCGTCGATGAATTTGTAAGGCGTTTCACCGGTGGTGTAGTGGCCGCAGGGCAGCACGCGCTTCTCGAAGTTGAGGCCGATGCGCTCAAAGGCCTTCAGCACTTGCAGCGAATACTCTTTGGGGAAGGTCAAATCGTAGTTGGCGTAGACCAGCAGCACTTTCTTCAGCGGACCATCGACCTCGGGGCGGACGATCTTATCGTAGTAACTGCATGGGCTGGCAGCGGCCCACAGGGCGCGAATGCGCTCTTGCGAAAGGCCGGCTTCTTCCAGCGCCTGCTTGACGTGCCGCGTACTCTGTCCTGCCCAGACCACGTCGCCAAAGGCCGTTGATGCATGGTTGAAGGCATTCACGCGCAGCCGCGCATCGTGCGCGCTGGCCAAGTAAGCGTAGCAGGAGCCCAGGCTGGTTCCCAGTACGCCGAACTGCTGGTAGCCCTGCTCCTCGAGCCAATCCACGCAGCAGCGAATATCGACCACCGCCTGACGGCAGGCCGAGAGCGTGCGGCCAATGTTGGCGCTGACGGCGTAATCCGAGCGCTCCAACTCAGCTGGCCGGCGAATGTCGTGGTAGGGCATGGAAAGCCGCAGTGCCGAGATACCCATCCGGTTGAAAATGGCGCAGAGCGAGTTGTGCCCCAGTCCGTCGGAGTTCCACTGCGGCAGCACTACAATCGCTTGCCGGGGCCGTTTGGGATCTTTGTGCGCCACGGGATACCAGCGGGCGTTGACCAGATCGTTCTCCGGGCACGGCGTCCGCTCCGGCGAGGTGAAGCGCAGATATTGGGCCGGCGCGAGCTTTCCCTGGGCGGCCTGCTGCTTCATCGCGGCATCTTTGGCCAGCGTCTCCGGGCGCACGTTGGTTGGGAAGAGTTGCGGATGCCGTTCTTCCAGACGAAAATCCGGCGGCTTTGTGTAGCCGAAAAAGTCGTCGCTGTGGCGGACCAACAACTCGTTGATGCGGACCATTGCGGCCTCGGCGGCTGCTTCGTTGCGCGCGACCTCGGGGCCGGGCAGCGCCTCGGCAAAGCCATGCTCGCGCAGGAAGGGCTCAATCCACTCGAAACCCCACTCCAGCGGACGCACCACGCGATTTTCGTCGCGCGTGGTCAACGCCGTCTCCCACCGGTACATCCATCGCGCGTAGCTATCTTTCAGGCTGGGCTTGAACATTGGGCTGATTCAATTTTATCAGCGGAGGTTGAATGGAGAGTCAACGAACCTTATGGCGCGCAAGCACCGCCGCCTGAACGGCAAGTCCCCCCACCGCAGGCGGCCCGCTTCAGCGCCAAGTATTCTTTGCCGACCCATCCCAAACTCAGCAGAACAATCAGCGCAATAACGGCTTGCGAAATCACGCAGTAGAGGCACCACACCTCCAGGGCAAACTCCTCGATAAAGGTCAGACGCAGCGCAAACCCCAGGCCCACCAACGCGCATAGGAAGAGCAGCGCCCGCTGGCGCATGAGTGCCAGAACAACCAGCGCCAGATAGCCGGCAATGCCGATCACAGCGACCGGAACCTTCTCAACCTCGGCAAAGGGGCTGTGGTTCACAATGCCGCAATCCCACTTTTCGTTGATCGAGCAGGGCTGAGGATCGGAGCAATAGTGTACGTGCAGAGCGAGCGCGGAAACCACCACGCCAACCAGGGCAAGAACCGCAATCAGATATCGCATCATTTATAGACGATGCTAGCAGAGCATCGTCACAAGTTACTATGAACGACTGAATTAGTGTCCAAGTGAGCCGAACCCCACGCACTGCGCAGGGAAATCACACACGGCTCAGTGTCCACCAGAAACACGCCTGGACACTGGCTCATGCCAAACTGGACCCTATGTTTCAAAAGAACGGCAGGTATTACGCCGATTGGCGCGACAAATCAGGGCGAAGACTGCGCCAGTCCTTCACATCGAAGCGGGCAGCGTTACAGCACGAAGCGGAACAAAAGGCCATAGCACACCCAAAAACGACGGCGATAGAGGGTGTAAAACATTTTGTGTAAACGGTCTTTTCGACTCTGTTAAACAGAGAGAGGAGAGATCGAATGGGATTGGACAACAAGCTGATCGACGAGTTGCTCACTGGGCGCTCCACGGTGGC
>Ga0181520_10003458_pt1 | contig 27686 bp, 32 predicted proteins | sample PEATcosm2014_Bin_29_FD_132451 | JGI IMG/M metagenome (GOLD analysis project Ga0181520, IMG submission 132451) | Peatland microbial communities from MTU Mesocosm Facility, Houghton, MI, USA - PEATcosm2014_Bin02_30_metaG | ecosystem: Environmental > Terrestrial > Soil > Wetlands > Peat | place...
CGAACCGCGAGGTCAATCGGACCTATCGTCTGGATTACGGTCCCGCCGCTCTTGCGAGCTACTCCAAGGCGGAAATTCGCAAACTGCTTGCGCGCATCTTTTTCCAGCGGCTCCTGGGAGTGTACCCGCAACACGTAGCCGCCGGTTTGGCCGCCGCTCACCATCCGCACCGAGCCCACAAAGCGCGTCACCTGGAGCGTCTTTTCGCCAGCCAGCGCGCCGGAGCTCTCCTGCATCCAGCCGCGGCCATCCCGCTCCACGCGCTGCTTGGCGATCGCCGGAACGGCCAGCGCCAGTATCAACAGAACGCAAATCGCCCAGCCCTGTACCGCGCAACTCCTTCGGAATGGAAGAGTTACGCAACTACTGCGTCTGGCGGTTGCTGCCACCGTGCTGGCCGGGCCATTCATCTACTCAACGTCCGCCGCCTGCGCCAGTACGCGTGAGGATTCCTGCCGGATGTAGTCGTTCGGATCCTCCTTGGCCAGTTGGGTCAGGGCTTGCCGGACGCTGGTGTCGTCGCGTACCGCCTGCAACGCCTTGAGCGCGCCCGCACGAACTCCGGGATTGTTGTCATTCAGCAGCGATTCCAGCATGGCATTGCGTACTCGCACATCCTGCTTCACCATCGGCCCGAGTGCTTCTTCCGCTTTTAGCCGCACCCCGGGATTGCTGTCTGAGCGCAGCGAATACACTAGGCTCTCGCGTACCGCCGGATCGTCTGGCTTCTGCCGAAGCAGGTCCACCGAATCCATCCGCAAACCCGAGTTTGCGGTGCTGCGCGAGGCCATCACCAGCAGTGCTTGGATCTCCGGATCGTTCACTGAACCCTGCACCGTCTCCGGCAGCGCCCGTTCGTAATCGATGCGCACCTGGTTGCTGCCGGGCTGCTGCACAATGCTTCGAATGCCTGCGATGGAAGCTTCCTGCGCGCTGCTCGCGCCGCCGTGCAGGAACGCGCTCATGCGATACATCGTGCCAAGTCCGCCACCGAATCCCACCATGAAGATCACCGTCGCCAGGGCGGGCGAGAAGCGCACCTGCCGCAGCAGCGCCAGCGGATCCAGCGCCCAGCGCCAGCCGCGATGCTGCGGTGTCCTCTCCAGGGCCTCTGCGAGCTGCATACGCGCCGCCGCCAGCAGGTTTGGCGTCACTTCCAATTGCGGAACCCTGCTCATTTCGCCGTGGAACACGCGCATTGCCTTCAACTCGGCTGCGCACTCGGAGCAACGCTCCACATGAACTTCCAGCTCGTGACGCGCGTCATCGGCCAGCTCGTTGTAGAGATACAGCGCAATGTTTTCCCGAACCCAGTCGCAATTCATAATTGCCGCCTCACTTCAGGTCGGCCAGTGCGGTCCGCAACTTCTGCGTTGCCCGGAACAGCGTATTTTTTGCCGTCTCTTCCGTTGTGTTCAGGGCCTCGCCGATGGTCCGCAGCTTCAGTCCCTGATAGTGCTTCATCTCAAAAACCATGCGCTCTCGCGGACTCAACTTGGTCAGTGCCCGGGCAATCCGCTCGCCCACCTCCCGGCCCATCAGGTCGCGCTCCGGACTCGCCCCCGCGCGCTCGTCGGGAACCTGATCCAGCAGGTCGAACTCTTCGCCCTCCGAACTGACGCGCACCGTGGAATCTTCCTTGCGAACCTGCTTGCGCCGCAGGTAATCCATGCACAAGTTGGAAACAATCCGGTAAACCCACGTGTAGAACGAACACTCGAAACGAAAGCTCCCCAGGTTGCGATACACCTTCAGAAACGCTTCTTGATAAATATCCTTGGCTTCCTGCTCGGAACCGGTCAGATGCAAGGCCAGCCGCAGTACCGGCTGATCGTACTGGCGCACCAATTCTTCAAACGCAGCCTGATCTCCCTGCTGCGCCGCGCGAATCAGTTCGGCGTCGTTCACCCGGCTCGGGCCCTGCCCCACCATGCGTTCCTTTGGGGAATCTCTCGCTTCGCCCGTGGCCCGCTCCGCTCCGAACCCGCCCTCAGGCAGAGTACGTCGCTCACAAGATTGGACGGTACAAAGCTCTCTCCGTTAGCAATCTATTTTGCCGTCCTAAACGCAGAAAGGCCAGCGCCCCTCGGCGCCAGCCCTCCGTAAAACTCTCTGCCCGCAGATTACGCGCTCGGCTCTTCCTGCTTGGTGACCGTGACCTTGATCTGTACCGTTACTTCCTTGTGCAGTTTCACCGGTACATTGAACTCGCCCAGCGCCTTGAGCGGCTGGTCCAGTTCGATCTTGCGGCGGTCAATGTTAAAGCCGCGGCCTTCGAGTTCGTGCGCAATGTCGGCCGAAGTTACTGAGCCAAACAGCGCATCATGCTCGCCGGCCTTGCGGGTAAAGTGCAGGCTCACGCCCTCGAACTGCTTGGCCAGCAGCTCCGCATCGCCCTTTTCCTTGGCCAGCTTGCGTACCGACGAGGCCTTCATCTGCTCGATGACGGACTTGTTCGCTTGTGTCGCTTCCACAGCGAGCTTTTTCGGAAGCAGGTAATTGCGGCCGTAACCTTCCGCCACACTCACCACCTCGCCCCGCACGCCCAGCTTGGCCACATCTTCTTTCAGAATGACTTCCATGACTCAATCCCTCTCTAGTCTCAGCCTTACGTCAGCCCTGCGTCTCCATCGTTGCGTCCCGGTGCAGCGCCGCGCGCGCCACAGCCCTGCCGACGCCTGCGCGGAGTTTAGCGGCTGGCCGCGAACGGCAGCAGCGCGATGTTGCGCGCCTGCTTGATAGCCTCAGTGACGCGGCGCTGGTGGGGCGTGCAAACACCCGTCAGGCGGCGAGGTACGATCTTGCCGCTCTCGGCCACAAACCCCGAAAGCAGACGAACGTCCTTGTAATTAATGTTGTCGATCTTCTCGGTGCAGAACTTGCAGACCTTCTTGCGCCGGAAGAACTTGCGGCCACCATCGCGCCCGCTACCGCCGGGACGGCCGCCACCCTGCCGCGGTCCTGAAGAAGACCGGGGACCGGAGGGACGTGCTGCGGCCTCGGGCGCCGCTGTTTCGGACCGCTCCGGAGCTGCCTGTTTGGTGCTCTCGTCTGCCATAACTCTCCTTGTTGACGCCCGCAGGCGCCTCAACTTCCACTACCGTTTCGCGCGCACTGCCCGCTCGCGCTGCCCGCCCGCAGGCAGGCTGCCTGCCTAAACCGTCGTCGGAGGAACTTCCACCGCACTCTCGGCCGGAGATTCTGCCGCCGGGGCTGCTTCCGCGGCAACCGGAGCTTCCACCGCAACTGGAGCTTCCGCCGCCAACTCAGCCGCGTGAGCCGCAGCCGTGGCTGCGTTCTCTGCTGCCTGCGCCGCCGCCGCTGCCGCCGCCTGACCCTGCGTTCCCTGTCCCTTGATCTTGGAGTCACGCAGCTTCTTGACCTTCGCCAGACGCTGTTCTTCCTCGTCGGTGCGCACCGTGATGAACTTGATCACCAGTTCCTGCACCCGCAGGCGGCGTTCCAGCTCTTTCAGCACCGAGCCCGGACCCTCCACGAAGGCCAGAACGTAGATCCCTTCCTGGAACTTCTTGACCGTGTAAGCCAAGCGGCGCTTGCCCATGCGCTCAAAGCCGGTCACCTTGCCACCCGTCGCGGCAACATTGGTCTCCATCGTCTGGAGAAGGCGATCCATATCCTCTTCGGCTGTATCCGGACGAAGGATGAACATCACTTCATATTTGCGATCCATCTGTTATCTCCTGGGCTGCGCTGACGCTTGCCCTCAATCCCTACTCCGCTTGCCCGGCCTCATTCACCTTCTGATTGAACCGGTTCATCGCGGCTGACGCTCCCAGCGTCAAAATCATTCGAACTGCTTCACTGCTCGCGTCCAGGGCCTCGTCGGCCAATGGCAGTTGCGCCTTCCGCATCGGCGACAGCAGGTAATCCCTGCCATTCGTCAGCTTGTACTCCGGCGCGACCCCAAGGCGGATCCGCAGAAACTCCTGCAAACCGCCCAGACAGGCGATGATCGACTTCATCCCGTTGTGTCCGCCTGCGCTTCCGCGCTCGCGAACCCGGATGGTGCCGTACGGAAGTGCCAGCTCGTCATACAACACGATCAAGTCTTTTACTGGATCCGCATCATAGCTTTCCAGCAACTCTCTCACTGACTCCCCGCTAAGGTTCATGTAGGTTTCAGGCTTGGCCAGCAGCACCGGCTGCCCTTCCACCATCGCCCTCGCCGTAACTGCCTTGCAGTGCCGGTTTGCAACTTTCACTCCGCACTGCTCGGCGATGCGATCGATCGCCAAAAACCCCATGTTGTGCGGTGTGAACTGGTACTCGATGCCCGGATTCCCGAGCCCGACAATCAGTTTCACCGTGCCGCCTCTCCCATCGCCGCGGGCTCAGGCGGCTAAGCCGGATGAGCCCCATGCGGCAGTTATTTCTTCTTCGTGTCCTTCGTTTCCTTCGTGTCTTTGGCGTCCTTGGCGTCCGCCTCCGCTTCCGTTTTGCCCTTCTTGATGACTTCGGGCTCCGCGGTAGCAACTGCGCCTTCCACCGGCGTCGCGACTACTTCTTCCTTCACGTACGTGATGTGCACAACCAGCGCATCCGGATCGTTCAGGTACTTTACCGAAGCGGTCACGGGCAGGTCGGCAACGCGAATCGCATCGCCTTGGCCGAGGTTGGTCACATCGACCGTAATGTGGCTCGGAATATCCGCCGGCAGGCACTCGATCTGGACTTCGCGCAGTACCAGATCCAGCAAACCTCCCTCTTCCTTGGTGCCCTTGGCTTCGCCTTCGACGTGTACGGGAACCGAGAGACGCATCTTCTGATCCATCGCGATGCGCTTCAGGTCTACATGCAGCAGGTTTCCCTTCAGCGGCTCATACTGCCAGTCCACCACCATCGCTTTGGTCAGCTCACCTTCAAAGTCGACGTCGAAGATCGTGTTGTGACCCGTGGCCGAACGCAGAATTTTCAGAATCTGCTTCGGATCCACGGCAATTGCGCGCGGGTCTTTTTTGGCGCCATACAGCACTGCCGGAATCATTCCAGTAGTGCGCAGACGGCGCGCGGCGTTTTTGTCGGAAGCTTCTCGCAGCTTTGCTTCCACTGTGTTTGTTGCAGTTGCGGTTGCCATCAGTCCGTTCCTTCTACGTCTGGGTTCACGTCGAAGCTTCGGCGCACCGTGCGCGCCAGAGCTTAGCTAAACAGCTTGCTCACCGAGGTCTCTTCGTGGATCGACTGGATCGCACGTGCGATGAGACCGGCGATCGAAAGCACCTTGATCTTCGCTTCCTTCTGTCCCGCCTCGCTCAGCGGAATTGTGTTGGTAACAACCAGCTCTTTCAGATTCGACTTGGAAATCCGCTCCAGCGCCGGTCCGGAAAGAACTGCATGAGAGGCGCAAGCAAACACTGAAACCGCGCCATTCTCTAATAGCGCCTGCACGGTTTTTACCAGCGTTCCCGCCGTGTCCACAATATCGTCCAGGATCAGGCAAGTGCGTCCGCGGACATCGCCGATCACGTTCATCACTTCGGATACGTTCATCTCCGTGCGCCGTTTGTCCACAATCGCCATCGGAGCATCCATCTTCTTCGCAAAAAAACGTGCGCGCTCCACGCCGCCCGCATCCGGAGAAATCACTGTCAGGTTCGGCAGGTTCTGCTTGCGGAAGTGATCCACCAGCACCGGCGAAGCGAACAGGTGATCCACCGGAATGTTGAAGAAACCCTGAATCTGCGGTGCGTGCAGGTCCACCACCAGCGCGCGGTTCGCGCCCGCTGTGGTCAGAATGTCAGCCACCAGCTTGGAACTGATCGGAACCCGCGGCTTGTCCTTGCGGTCCTGCCGGGCATAACCGAAATACGGAATCACCACGGTGATCCGCCGTGCCGATGCGCGCTTCAGCGCGTCGATGATCAGCAACAGCTGCATCAGGTTGTGCGACACCGGATCGCACGTTGACTGAATCACAAACACATCCGCGCCGCGCACGTTCTCTAGAATCTGTACGTAAATCTCGCCGTCTGAAAACTGGGTCAAAAATGTCTGTCCCAGCGGGAGCCCGAGAAAATCACATACCTCTTTGGCAAGCGCCGGATTCGAAGTCCCGCAGAAGATTCGTAGCTTATCGTCACGGCGGGTGGGTACCGGTTTCTTATCGCCCTTGGGCTGTTCCGCGGCCTTGGCTGGAGTCACGACTCCCGCTTCGGGCGCCATCTGCGTGGCCTCGGCTACGGCTGCTGTTGCTAGACTCGGTTTGGCTACTGCGTCCATCGCTATCTCCGTATGGGGACTGGTTGATCCCCGCATGAATCGCGTTGAAACTCCAGGCTCGGCCGTCGCGACATCATTCGCGCGCGGTTCGCCTGGAACCGGTGCTGCCTGCATTTCTGAACCTGGGATTCTGGCTGGGCGGCCAGGATTCGAACCTGGACGAAGTGCTCCAAAGGCACTTGACCTACCATTAGTCTACCGCCCAGTGGGGCAAGATTCGCCGAATCGCTACTTTACAAACATCTGCGCGCGATACAAGCTGCGCGGCAACGTTTCAGTGACGGTGGTTGCCAGTCCTTCCGCGCTCATCCGTTCGGCTGCCAACACCGCACGCTCACGGGTACGAAACAATCCGTACATCGTCGAGCCTGATCCGGAGAGCGAAGCATAATCGGCGCCTTCGCGTTCCAGCACTCGTTTCACGTCGCGCAATTCGGGATATTGAGGAAACACGACTCTTTCAAAGTCGTTTTCTATCCCGGCACGGACGAGGTCGAGAAGCGGAGTCTCGGCCCGGTCCCCGTTACATTCCACGGGAACACCGGATACATCCAGGTAGCTCAACCACTCAAATGCAGAACGGTTGAACTTAGATAGTGTAACGGACCCCTCAGCGGGCGTCAAATTCCAAGCCTTGGATTCGCTCTCCATAAACGCATCCCAGTCGCGAAAGGCCTGGGGGGTAGAAACCGCAACCTGCGGCGTGACCAGCACGCAAGCAATGACCGGCAGTTCCGCCAATGGATATACCTGCTCGCCGCGCCCCAGTCCGAGCACGGTCCCACCCAGCAGAAAAAGCGGCAAGTCCGAACCAACCTCCGCGGCGATGCGCAGCCGGTCATCCGGAGGAAGCGGTTCTTTCAGTTCGCGCTCAAGGGCAAACATGGTGGCCACCGCGTTGGACGAGCCAGCGCCCAGTCCACCCTGCACGGGCAGATTCTTTTCGATGTTGATGACAAGCTTGGCGCGCTGCTTCCAGTGGCGCAACATGCGGTCGGCAATACGATAGCAGGTGTTCGATTCATCGCATGGAACCCGCGCATTCTTGCAGCGAATCTCGATGCCGTTGCCCCGCGCGGCTTCCACGCGAATGACATCGTGGACCGCGATGGTCTGGTAAATCGTCTCCAGGGCGTGGTAACGATCCGGTCGCGCCGGCCCGATTGCCAAGCCTAGATTAATTTTTGCGTACGAGCGAACCGTGACTGCCATACTAAAGATTCTACTCGCCAGCAAACGGGAACGACGGATACATCTTCAGTCGGCGCGCGCGGGCAGGGCCAAATACAATCCGAGAACAGAGTCTCACAATTTGCGGCGGGCAACAATTTCTGCGGAAGAAAGGTACGATTGGCAAATTGGTGAATCGTTTGAACTTGAGCGTTGATGACAGAGTGAATGGTTGGGCCAGATTGCCAACGATTGACTGCCCGGACACTCCCCCGCCTTCCAACGATTACACGGATGGTAAATGGATCGGTTCTGGACGGAGCTAACGTCATCCACGTTGTGCAAAGGATTTTTCAGCAATCGCTGCTAACCAGCCCAAGCCTGACGCGTCAAACTTAGAGAATAGACCTCCTTTGCATCGCATCGAGACGCGGATCAGTCCGCGTCTCTCTTTTTTGCGCGTGGACCTTTCGAGCGGCGCGGTGGCTAGGCGGGCGCGGGGCGAAAAGCAGGGTGGAATAGCCACTCGTATCCGTACATAAGGCTAGGGCATCGTCTATCATAGAAGGCCAGTGGGAAAGCGGTCGCGCGCTGCGCGGGAAGAGAGTGAAGATGAATCTGCGTCTTGCTGCCGTGCTGGCTGTAGTGCTGATTCCGGCGCTTGTGTGGGCGGGAGACACGAGCGCGCTGCGTCCTCCGAAGGGTGAAGCGGTAGCGCTGGTTGCGTTTGAAGATCTGCAATGCCCGGACTGCGCGGACGCCGAGGCGCTGCTGCAAGAGGCCTCGGCGAAGTACAAGGTCCCGCTGGTGCGGCGTGACTTTCCGCTGCCGGTGCACGACTGGAGCTTTGAGGCGCACGTGATTGCGCGATACTTCGACCGGCAGATCGATAGCAAGGCAGATGCGAAGGCGCTGCCGCTGGGCGAACAGTTCCGGCGCTGGGTTTATGCGAACCAGAGTTCAATCAACAAAGAGAACCTGCCCGGAATGGCTGCACGATTTGCCGATCAGCACGGAGTGGAACTGCCCGCGAAATACGATCCGAAGGACGTGCTGAAGAAACTTGTGCTGGCGGATTTTGCGCTGGGACAGCAGGTGGGAGTGACCCACACTCCCACGGTGTACGTAGTAAGCCAGAGCCAGCGTGGTGCGCCGTTTGTGGAGACGCTGGACAGGGATAAGCTGTTCGCGATGATTGAGCAGATGCAGGCGGCAGAGAAGAAGTAACGCACGAAGGGAATAATCAAGATGAATACGAAGATGGTTGCGCTGATTGCGGTGGTAACGATGATGGCTTCGGCCGCGTGGGCTGGCGACGCGCCGGGCAATACCAGTGCGCTGCATCCGCCGGCGGGAAGCCGGATTGCGTTGGTGGTGTTCGAGGACCTGCAGTGTCCGTCGTGCGCCGGCGCCGACCCGCTGCTGGTGCAGGCGGAGCACACCTACGGAGTACCCCTGGTGCGGCACGACTTTGTTTTGCCGCAGCATAACTGGAGCAAGGAAGCGCACATTATGGCGCGGTACTTCGACACCCAGTCCCCGCAGCTGGGAGAGCAGTTCCGGCGGTACGTCTTTGCCAACCAGAGTGCAATCTACAAGACGAATCTGCGGAAGTGGGCAGACGACTTCGCCACCGCGCATCACCTCGCACTACCTTCGTTTTACGATCCGACCGGCACTCTGCGCGCCAAGGTAGATGCCGACACCGAGCTTGGAAAAGCCACCGGCGTCCACCAGACGCCGACGATTTACGTGGTGAGCGATTCGAAACAGATGCCGTATGTGGAAGTGCATGAGCAGGGAAAACTGTTTCAGACGATTGAGCAGGTAAAGGCCACGCTGCCACCAGCTCCGGCAAAGAGCACGAAGACTGCAGCAAAGAAGAAGTAGCGACCCAAAATCTCTATGGGCACACGCAGCTTCTCTGAAAGCGCGGGCATCTGCCCCGCCTGAAGCAAAGCTCCGCAGCCCCGCCCCGTAGCTCTCGGCGTCCGGACAACTCGCGTTTGGCTTGCGAATTCCAACTCCGTACGACTAGCTGGTCTGGCTAGAGTACGGAGGAAGACAATGTCAAACCGAGTAATTTGGAGAGCCGTTGCGGAGCTATGCGCGCTCGCGCTGGCTGCCTGCTGGGCCGCACCAGCACAGGCGCAGGCGCCGGAAGTCAAAGAGAAACCACCGATGTATTCGTATATCTCGTTCTGGACGCTTCCCCGCGGGCAGTGGGCAGAACGGGAAAAGGCAAATGCGGACAGCCGGGCAATCCTGGAAAAAGCTCTGGCAAGCGGCGCAATCGTGGGCTACGGCAACGACGTGAATCTGATTCACCAGCCCGATGGAAACACTCACGACGACTGGTGGTCGGCAACGTCGATGGCCGGCGTGCTCAATGTGTTGGATCAGTTCTACAAGTCCGGCTCGCCCACTTCGCCGCTCTTGGCCAGTGCCACACAGCACTGGGACAACTTGCTTGTCAGCCGGTTCTATAACTGGCATCCGGGATCGTGGAAGGATGTGTACACGCACGGGTCGTCCTATAAGCTGAAGCCGGACGCGCCGGACGATGCAGTCGAGAAGCTCAGTAAGAGCGCACTGGTGCCGCTGCTGGAAAAGTTGCTCGCCGACGGTACGATTGTCGAATATGAAATCGACACCGAAGCCGTCCACACCGAAGCGCCTGGTACATTCTGGATCTTCTACATCCTGCCGAACGCGGAGGGGCTGGACAAGGCCAATATGAAGCTGCGTGAAACGCTGAAGGCGAACCCGTTGATCGGTCCGGCATTTGACTCCATGGTGGACTTCACCGCGCATCGTGATTATCTGGTTCGCACCAACGCCACTTACAAGTAGTCCCTGCGTCGCCGGGTATCCCTGCCCCAGGCACGAACGCGAGGAGTCTCTGCCGAGGCTCCTCCACCCACATGATTCCCGCGTCGTCAGGCGATCACGAAGCTGGCGGAAATACTTCGAGACTTTTGAACTCGTGTTCTCCTAGAGATTAAGAGGGTATTTTAAGAAATGATCAGCATTAGAGCCGTCCCAGGGTCGCTGCATCCTGCTTCGTGTTGATGTGCGTATAGAAAAGAGCGCGTGTCCCTAAGGAGTGTCATTCCGAGCGCAGCGAGGAATCCCCGCACTGCTCAAATCTCTAACCACCCCTCAAAGGCACTTCGGCCTCAACCGGGTACACCTTCTGCGGAGCCGCGTTAGAAGACGATTTTAGAACTCTGAAATTGGCCTTTTACGGCTTTACGGTTTGCGAGCGCTCACTGTGAGCGCCGAACATCTCGCGCAGTTTGAGCAGCAGGACGTCAGGGCTGAAGGGTTTTTCCAGTAGGCTTGCACCAGCGATCAGAGTGCCGTCGTTGAGAAGGTCGGCGTCCGTATATCCCGAAATATAGAGGACCTTCATTTCCGGGCGCTGCGCCGTCAAGAGTCGAGCCAATTTCCACCCACGCATGCCAGGCATCACAATATCGGTGATCAGCAGGTCGATGTGACCGTAATACCGATTTGCTATTTCCAGTGCCTCCTTGCCGCCAAGCGCTTCAAGGACGTTGTAGCCATTTGCTTGAAGCACACGAAAAAGGAGCGTTCGCAAGGCTTCCCGATCTTCCACCAGCAGAATCGTCTCGGACCCTTGAGTTGCTCCCTCGACCACTCTTGGAGTCGTTAATTGGATCGACTCTGCAACTCGCGGCAGATAGATCTTCATGGTCGTTCCCTGGCCGAGATGGCTGTCCACCCGGATGTGTCCGCCGCTCTGCTTGACGATTCCGTACACGGTTGAGAGTCCGAGCCCGGTACCTTTGCCTAACTCCTTCGTCGTAAAGAAGGGCTCGAAGATGCGTGCCTGTGTGGTAGCATCCATGCCCATCCCGGTATCGGTGACCGCCAAGATAACGTACTGCCCTGGCTCAAGACCCTCCTTGCGGGCATACTCGCCCCGCAACTCTGCGTTCGATGTTTCGATGGTCAGCTTACCGCCCAAAGGCATTGCGTCCCGGGCATTTATGATCAGGTTCATGATTAACTGCTCGACCTGTCCACGATCAGCTTTCACGCATCCCAGATCACGGCACGAGATGACAACTAGGTGAATATCTTCGCCGATTAAGGACGGCACCATCTTGCCCATGCCCGACAAAACGTCATTGAGCGCCAATACGTCGGGCTGCAGTACCTGCTTGCGGCTGAAAACAAGCAACTGGCGAGTGAGTGAGGCCGCATTTTCCGCGGCTGTTTTGATCTGTGTGGCATTCTCGCAGAGATTGGAATTGGCGCTAGCATCATTTTGCATAACAGCGGCGTAACCGATGATCACATTCAGCAGGTTATTGAAATCATGTGCTATACCGCCAGCCAGAAGGCCCATGGCTTCCATTTTGTTCGACTGGCGAAGCTGAGCTGACGTGCGTTCGTTTTCTGCAATCTGCTGAAGCAAGGCCTTGTTGGTTGCCACGAGCTGAGCAGTACGTTCACGCACCATCAGTTCCAGGAGATCGTGCGCCCTCTGCAGTTCCTGTTTGCTGCGTTTGAGCTGAGTCAAATCCCTGATGCAGCCGACTATGAATTGTTCGCCAGTGACGCTCACGTACAGAGTCTTTTTGGTCGTGATTGAGAATGTCACTCCTGCGCTATTCGTGAATTCCTCGTCATTAACGCTCTCGACACCAGATTCGAACACAAACTCATCTTTCTCCCAGAAGACGGCAGCTTCGCTTTCCGGAAAAAAATCATAGTCAGATTTTCCGATCACCTGCTCGCGCTCAACCCCCATGAACTTGCAGTATGCGTCGTTCAATAGAATCCAGCGATGCTGGCGATCCTTGACGAACACAGGATCGGCAATGGTATTGATGATCGGTTCGAAATCGCCGAAAGAAAACATGAGCGCGCCAACTGGGGTGAAAATCGCTAAGATGCTAGCGCAATCACAAGGGAGTTGCAAAAGCACAATTTTCTACGCACGGACAAAACGGATCACATAGACTTACAGCCCCCGCACAGCCGTGGAATTTTGAAAGGGAAGTACTGGTCGGGATGGGCAGATTTGAACTGCCGACCCCTCGCACCCCAAGCGGCTCTGAAGAGTAGTAGTCTTTTGTTTTGTTAATGTTACGAATAGTCGCCTGTGACATTAAGGGGTGTTTTGTTCGAGTTACGTCACAATTACGGCACAATCCCAGTGCCTGTGGTAGCGCAATTACTCTTGCTGTTCAGGTAGAAGCGGTACGTTGCTTTCCGTCGTGACTGCTTCAGGGTTGCATCACGATTTCCGGGACATCTCCACTGGCCAGATATCTCGGATGGCATCCCTGAAGGACGTCCAGAAATTCCAATAGCACTCGATGTGATATTCGCAAAGGTGAAAGCTGCGACCGCTTGAGTGTGAGAGTTCGAACACCGGGTCGCGGTCACACTCTTGCGGGAATCCTACCATCCCAATGTCCTGTGCTTCGCATGCTTGATCGCTAATCTCTATCGAGGTATAACGACCTCTATTTTCGCTTTCCATGATGTCATTGTAAGCTGTGGCATGATCGCCAGCCACCTATGTGCGTGGTAATCTGGTCGCCTTCACAGGAGGTGTGCCATGAAATACGAAGTCGAACTCACCCGCCAATCCTCCTTTCACGCGCAGCAGTAAACGCCGCAAAGGATTCCCATCAGAGACGCATGTGAAGCGCGGCCACCGCGTTGTTCATGGCGACAAGGAACTCATCGAAAAGCTCGGGCGCAATGCCCCCTGTCCGTGCGACTCAGGACGTAAGAACTGCTGCCTGAAGTCAGGCCGCTTTCGATGGAAGCATCCGCGATTACTTTTTAGCAGGTGAGGATTTGATAGGGGCGGCTTCGGTCGCCCCTTGGCGACTCCATCATGAGACGACTATTGATGTGCCTTCTAGCGCAAGGTGTACTTCAATACCTTCCCATCACAGCCCAAGAGGACACTCTCCGAACCGCTCTGGCCAGCGATTGTGTGCAGTGCCCCACAGTTGTCAGCGAGTACTTCTTCATATACTGGCTGATTGTGATCGTCATAGATGCGCAGCACCGAGCGTGTCCACGACTCGTAACGCTGGAGGCTGACGTAGTATGAAGCGCCTGTGGAAGCTCGGAGAGGAGTGCCAAGTGTTTCAGCGTCTCCGTTTCCGTGAATTCGAGCCGGGAGGTGTGCGATTGTCTTCCCGTCGAGCCCCACGATGTAAATAAAATTTGAATCGGAGGTGATGATTTTGTCCCGGCGTTGATCAGCCCCCCAAGCGGTAAGCGAAAACTTCGAAAGATAGTTATTAAATGTATGCCGGGCGAGTACATCGCCGCCGCCATTCCTGATTGTGAGTTCTCCCTTCGCGTTGCTATGAACGATCAGAGGTTCAGGCTGTTCGCTAGAATCCACAATCTCTACGTGCCAGACGTTGCCGTCCTCGTGTTGCCAGATCATCTTCCCATTGGAGTCCAGCAAATGAACACCTTCGCCGCCGTTGAATCCGACGACAAACCGTTTCACGCCGTTCCCAAAATCGCCCACCCCTGAGCGGTTGCCGTCGTACGACCAGAGTAGGCTTCCTGTGGCACTCAAAACTCTTGTGGGCTCACCCCAGCTTCCACGACATAGAAAGGAAGGGTCGCTCTCACTTTGGCTCACCAGCACGACATCTGTGCGGCACTGATCGAACCTGACGCTCCTAGACAGGGTGCGGTTCGGGGCGAAAAAGGCTGCTCCACGCCGTCCTACTATCGTGAGCTGACCAGACTTATCCTGTCCGATGTCGGTAATTACGCCGATTTCGGGCTGGCTAAGGAAAGTTTCCTTGGAGACCCGCCCTTTTCCGGTTAACACACGAGCAAATTTGAGTTCCCTTGCCGTCTGTGACCAACTGAGGAAGCCAAATAAAACTCCGGGAAAAAAGTAAGCCCCAAGCACGAGGACGAGTGCGACAGCGGCAACAATAGAGAAACCCAGTTTTCGCCCGCTCGGGGCCTTAGTTTGGATTGAAGCGGAGTCTCTGTGCAAACGAGAACGGAATTTGCTGAAAATCAGGACAACCGCTACTGAAGGGATGGCTCCAGCCAGAAACCACGGAACAATACAAAGGAGCGCCCACGCACTGAACTCAGACGAATCAGCGCCAAGCCAAACAGGAGACCAGTAGAGGCAATACGCGAGTGTGAACGGCACGACAACAGGCCAAAATTTGCGCCAAGATGCTGGGCACACAAAACATAACAGCGAAACAATGCCTGTCGAGAGGATGGCTATTAGAAACGCGCCCGAGCCAAGCGATAGTGAATCCAGAAGGGTTCTCATGCCAACGTGGATTATAACGGGGCAACTATCCAACCGTGACTAGTTCATATCCTGTACTCGGTACACTACCTGCCGCAGCCCCAATCCGGGGCAAAAACTGAGACTCTATGCACCACCGGGTTGGAGGGCAGATTTGCGGAGAAAACGCCCAGACTAGCAGGGGCCTTCGCCTTCCAGCATCTGGCGGAGTTGCGTTGTTCGCTCCTTGGTCATTGCAGTGGCGGCTCCCGCGTAGCACATCGGGTACATGCTGCCATACTCCGTCTGCTTGTTCTCGGCAGGAAAGAGTGCTTCAAGCTGTGCATCTCGGAATGCGACCCAAGCACGTTGGGCAGCGCGTAGCTTTCCTACCGCAACCTCATCACCCTTTAGGCTCGACAACAACCGCTGATGCACCCTGTTGAGTTCGGCGTCTGCAGCGGAGGCGTCTGCCCCTGCGCATTGGTTCAGCTCAAATTGGGTATTGGCCGTATTCCAACACGCGCTCTTTTTCGATTGGCACACTGCTGGGGTGTGGAGAGCCAAGACCACGAGAATAATAATCGCAAAATGCTTCATGCCCGCAATTTGAACCCATCTCGCTGTCCATGTCCACAACCCCGCGTGTGCAAGGCGGGCGCGGCGATTATCTTTCTATGACAGGAATTCGATCTGCGGTGTAACGTTCCTACATAATCATAGCTAGGCAGGTAAACGCTTGAACATGAAACGGCTCCTCTTGGCAGTCGGCATCCTCATCATCCTTGTTGCCGCTGGCGTCTTCGCGGCCACCACCGTCGTAGAAAGCAGATACAACCGTGTCCGCACCAGACCACCTTATGCCATCCCTGCCGCAACCTCTGATCTTCAACGCAGATTATTCGTCGCCGATCTTCACGCCGATTCGCTGCTCTGGGGACGCGACCTTCTGAAGCGCGGCACGCATGGGCACGTAGACATTCCCCGGCTGCAACAGGCTAATGTGTCGCTGCAAGCATTCACTGTGGTGACCACAGTCCCGCGCCACCTGAACATCGAAAGGAATAGTAGCTCATCAGACATGGTGCGCTACCTAGCAATGGCTGAAGGCTGGCCACCTCGCACATGGAACAGCCCCAAGGAGCGTGCTCTCTATCAAGCTAGTCGCCTCGCGAGGTTCGAGTCCGACTCCAAAGGGACTCTGATAATTTTGCGGAAGCGGTCTGACTTAAGCCAGTTTCTCGCCGCTGGTGAGGCGCACCGGGTGGCCACCATATTGGGTGCCGAGGGAGCACAGCCTCTCGAAGGCAGGATTGAGAATCTCGATGACCTATATGCGGCAGGGTTCAGGATGATGTCGCCTACCCATTTCCTGATACGGAGGTAGCAGGGTCAGCATCTGGACTGCGAAAGGGCGGCCTCACGGAGCTTGGCCGGAAGTGGGTGCGCTCCATGGAGGGGAAAAGCATGCTTATCGACTTGGCACACTCATCCCCAGCAACTCTCCGCGATGTCACGGCAATGGCCACGCGGCCTGTGATTGTATCCCACACAGGCGTGAGGGGGACTTGCAACAACAACCGGAACCTGTCGGACAGTGAGCTACGCGCAGTCGCGCAGACGGGTGGACTGATCGGCATCGGATATTGGGAAACGGCGGTCTGCGGTCGCGATGCAGGTGCTGTGGCGAAGGCGATTCTTTACACGGTGAAAATTGTGGGCGTTGAGCATGTGGCGTTGGGCTCAGACTTCGACGGCGGCACCACCATGCCATTCGACGTAACTGGAATTCCGCTGATCACCGAGGCGCTGGCCAAGGATGGACTCTCCGAGCGCGATATCCGTCTGGTAATGGGTGAGAACGTAGTCAGGGTGTTGTCCCAGTCGCTGCCAGAATGATCTTGCTGCAGGGCCTGAGTTGAAGCACAATCGAAGACATGACGGTTGCCCTAATTCGCTATGATGCCGCCCGTAAAGCACTCGCTGCCGCTCACCGCATTGATGAAGTCAAAGACATCCACGACAGGGCAACAGCACTGCTGGCCTACGCCAAACAGGCTGGCGACCTGACCCTCCAGAATCAGGCGGCAGAAATTCGAATCCTCGCCGAACGTCGGGCGGGTCAGTTGCTTGTCGATATGGCAAAAAATCCCGGTGTCCGTGGCGAGGGAAGACCACGGAAAGACGGAAGCAGAATTAGGCTGTGGAAGAGCACGACGGCCAATCCGCCGACCCTCGATGACCTCGGAATCACCCGCGACCAGAGTTCGAAATGGCAGCGGATGGCCCGTTTAATTGATGACGCGGCCTTTGAGGAGGTTCTTCTCCACGCCAAGGACAAGTATGGTGAGTTGACGACAGCGGGAATCCTCCGGATGGTAAAGGAGGCAGCCAAGCCGAAGAGCGCGCGAACTGAACAAGACATCAACGAGGTCGCTGACGACCTCCTTCGTGAGATTGAGCGACGTCATGAGCGGCTGGACGCCGTGGTCAAGGACAATGAACGGCTGAACCCGACGCTCCGACGAAAATTGATAACCGCACTTGAACACGAGGCCAGCGCGGCGAAGAAGCTGTCGGATGGATTCACGGACTTTGAAAACACCGGAAAGGCGTACCAGAGAATCGTCAGGGAGCGTATGGCGCTATTGCCTGAGGTCGATTTGGAGGAGAAGCAGCGTCTCGCCGCAAGCCTGAAGAATGCAAGTATCCGTGAGATTTCCCGCGAGGACAGTCGGGCTTTGCTTCTTCAATTTGAATGGTTGGCCTCCCTTGGGTCTAGCGAATTTTACTTCGGACTTTATTGGGGTAGTTTTCTCGGCGGAGTCGTGGCCTTTGGTTCAACGACTGGCACGAATGTTGCCTCATCAGTTTGCGGTGCAGAACATCGGAATAAGGTGATTACTTTGACACGCGGCTGTTCTAGCTGGCGGAGCCACGAGCACAGTGGAAGTTTCCTAGTGGCAGGTGCGTGCCGCGAGATGGCCAAGAAGGGTTACAACACCATCGTCGCCAACAGCGATGTCGAGGCCGGGGAGCAAGGCATTATTTTCCGCGCCTGTAATTTTTTGTTCTGCGGGCCGACAGGAGCAACAGAAAAGTTCCGAACACCGGATGGGCGGGTGCGGGATTCTCGACTCGTCTCCGGATACACACGGGATAGGACAGGTGGAGTTCTCAAGTACCGGATAAGTCGCGCAGCGCAGAAGGAATTGATGTTGCAACAGGGTGTTGAATTTTTCCGGGGTGCTCCGAAGCTGAGGTGGGTTCACTTCGTTGGCGACCGACGCACAAAGCGTGTGCTGCGGAGCGCGTTGAAATGGGAGGTGCTGCCTTACCCCGCCAGCAAGCCTCGACAGCCGGACGTGCCCCTGTCGCCGGAATTTCCGTCGTCGCCGATTCCGTTACGTTAAGGGGTAGAAAAATTCTCCAATCCGCCGACCTGAAATCAACGGCTTGCCGCCATGGTGACACCCGTAACGAAAACGACCGTATTCGGCGCGATTTTTCCGATGCCCCAAGTAAAATAGGACATGAATGTCGCCCTCTATTTGCGCACCTCCACCGAAAAGCAGGACACGTCCAACCAGCTTCGGCAACTAAGCTCCTTCTGTGAGACACAGGGGTGGACAGTTGGAAAGGTCTACACCGACATCGCCAGCGGTAAGAATGGTGACCGCACCGCGTTCAAGGCGCTCTTCGTCGCAGCCTCGCGCAGGGAGTTCGATCTCGTTTTATTCTGGAGCCTTGACCGATTCAGCCGGGAAGGCGTCTTCGAGACCTTGCGATACCTCCAGACGCTGACCAGCTTCGGAGTGGGCTACAGGAGTTATACCGAGCAGTACCTTGATAGCTGCGGAATGTTCCGTGACGCAGTGATCAGCATCCTCGCCGTGATAGCCAAGCAGGAGAGGGTGCGGCTGTCGGAGAGAACCATCGCGGGCTTGGTGAGGGCGCGGGCTCAGGGCAAGGTGCTTGGTCGCCGCCCATCTACGCAAGCGGCAGAGGTTCAGGGGCTGGTCGCGGCTGGTCTCAGTCTGGCTGAAGTGAGCCGACAACTCGGCGTTTCCAAAACTTCTATCTTCCGTGCCCTTCGGCGGGCACAATGATCGCCCGATAGAGCTGCAGCCGTGCCAGCGGGCGGGTATTCTGTTTACGACAGCGTTGTGCCGCCAACCCGGCGCAGAGGATGCTTCCACGGTTTTCTGTTCCGGGCAGTGAGCTAGATACCCACTCGCGACAACATGGGAAGGGAGTGCTCTCCGCTATGAATCGGAAAAGGCGCGAACCGGAGACCATCGGTGACGTCATCGCAGAGAGGAGGCTTTCCGTAGTTGGGCTTCCCGAACTGAAGGTAATCATCCAACTCGGAAAACCTCGGGACGCCGAGGAGCTGTTCGAAGATGGCAAGGAAGCAGCCGATGCATTCTGCCCTTTTCGAATCCTCGGGGTAGGTGATGAGCACATTCACTATGCCATTGGCATCGACGCTATTCAGGCGCTGCAGCTCGTCATGAAGGCCATCACTGCTGACATCGGTGTTCTATCGAAGCAGCACGGATACACTTTCCGCTGGCTCGATGATAGCGACGGCGACCTTGGATTCCCCGGAACAGGTTCATGATCGCGAGGCTCGTTTCTCATTCGATAATTCGGTGTAAAGTGCTGGTTGCTATGCGGCGGGTGGATGGGTGGAGCGTTACATGGGACTTCTAGGGCTTCTGCTTCGAATTCAGGACAGGTGGCGTTGTTGGCGTCGATTCAAGGATGCGTCCGGTGTGTGGCCAGTCTGGTCGATGTGTGCTTACTTCCTGTCAGTTCCACTGGTCTTTATGGCAGCACTCTATGGCTTTCTGGTTGGTATGTTTGCTGCCAAGACGCTCTGGGTGATTTATCTAGCACTCGTCGCTGCGGGATTGGTGGGTGCGGGAGTCTGCTACGGACTGCACCGTCTAGCGATGTGGTCGGATGTCTCGCGGGCTATGAAGGGAGCGCAGCGTATCGACGCACAGGAACTTCAAGAACTGCTTCAGTGAAGAGAACTCTCCTGATTTCAAAACTAGGGACCCCAGTTTCTGCAGCACACATCCGCGTGCGCCACCGCAGTATCCGTGATCGGCGTTCCGGAGCACGGTGAACAGCAGTCGAAGCGACATCGGCTATAGTTCGTCTTCATCGTCAAACAAGCTCAAGCAGTCTGTAGGCTGTTCCTCCGCTTCCGGGTGACGACCCAATGGTAACCAATTGACCCCAGACCAACGGATCTCAGCCTCCGCCAGTAGATCGGCGTGAAGCGCACAGTACCATCTGCCCTCGGCCTTGATAGAGGCACGCTCATCGCAGGGCATTGCGATTCGTCCTTCACTCTCCATTTCGCATCGGTGCGTCGTCACAGGACTGCTCCATCATCTCCAGCGAGACCACGCGGCATGGTGTCGTCGTCGTGATCTGTAGGGGCTGGTACGGGCTCACTGCCCGGCTCGAAGATCATGATGCCGCTGTCCTGCCAATCGTAGGTCAACCCGGAACGATGGATGACGCAGCGCAAGAACTGGAAGCGGGAGCTTGAAGTGGTCAACTTCCGTTCAAGGCGCGGCCAGATGTTGGCGAACAACCTGCCGATTTCAGCTTCGGTCGGCTCATCCGGAATTGCCTCATGAGGCAATTGATCGTACAGTCCCCGCGCTCTTGCAAAGCGCACTACCAACCTGTCCGCTGTCGCTCTGCTGATGCCACGCTCCGTCAGCCACGATAACCAACCGCCACCCCTTCCCGGCTTGGCCAATTTTAGTTTCATCTGGAACATCGTCTGACCAAGCTTCCGGTCGAGCCCACGGATGCATTGACGTTCGCCTTTGACCTCGATGCTGTAATGCTGACGGGTCGCCCACAGCTCAGTGATGGTTTCCGTCAGGAACTTCTCGTCCTGCAGCTCGTCAATGCTGTAGTCACGGGAGATCACAGCCTCGCTATAACCCGGAACCCCATAGAACATGGAATCTTCGAACTTAATATCTTTCACAACCAACCTCCCTGTGAATTGCGCAGGATAAATTGCCCGCATAAGTGCAACTGGAAGTCGGGAAACTTGAACACTGGCGAGAATGTTAGTGGCGGGCGCTCACACGCCCTACCCGGAGTCGAGCGTCGGCGTAACCCGTCAGACGTGATGCTGGTTGCTCTGCCACCCATCGCCGCATGGTGTGCGCCACAAAGCCCTGATTGCTAAGCTTCCCATCCGCATTGGAAAGCGTGGTGGTCGGCGCAGGTGATTCTGGTAACAGGAGGTAGCAGCAAGGGTAGCAACTTCGTAGCAAGAATCCAGCCTTGTAAACCATGGGAAACAAAGAAGGTAGCAGGAATTTCTCACCCATACGCGCTATATAGAGATATGGAGATATAAGAACTTCTTCTTTCAGTACTAGATAGAACCAAATACCTGCTACTTCTGCTACCAAACTTAAGAATCAACAACTTAACCTGCTACTTTCACGCTACTTTGGTGCTACCGACTTGCTACCGGGTTTTTGCATGCTATCGCTGGTCATGCCTCCGCGCCCGCTGCCTCGCCGCAAGTAAAAACCCCAGCCTATGAGCCGGGGTTGTTTAGTCCCTACTGTACTTGCTTCTTAGGTGGGTCACAGTCCACATCTTCCAGCCCGGATATATCCGGCTCATAGTGACTGAAGGCGTTAATCAATTTGAAACCCATCCAGACTCGATCCTTATTGTAGCCCTTCCGCTTCATCTGCTCCGCGAACTGCTTTTTAGTGACCCAGCGACCTTCCTTGCTATCCTTCGCCCACTGCGCGAAGTCAGAGAACAGCTTGGTCTTCACGACGTACTCATTCTTTTCCGTTGTCGGCTCGGTGCGTTCCTGCAGGTAACCTGCAAGGTAGTCTTCTTCACCGCGCCATCCGGACACTGCTTTGAGTACTTCCTCCGGGTAGTTGAGACCTTCTGCCTTGTACATCTCATAACCTTTGAGGAACCAGTTCAAGATTCCACTCGATTCTTCCTTGAGTAGCATCAGAGCGATGTCCTTGACCTCAGATTTCGCGCCCCGGAACTTGATGTCGAAGGGAATCAGCTTCAGCCTGTCCCAGATGGCGTCATCAGCGGCATCCACAGTGGGTTTATCATTGGTGGCCAGCCAAATCTTCCACTGTGGAATGAACTCGTAGGCTTCCTTGCCCTTGTAACAGGCTTTGATGCCGTCGCTGCCCGTCATGCGCTTCACCTTGGCCTGTGCCAGCTTCTTATCTTCATCTAGCTCCGAAGCGAACAACGCTCTCACACCATCCATACCCGCCAGCTCAAACGGCTGCCCGCTATCACCGCGCTTGGCCACGAACATCTCGGAGTCGGCGGTACAGGCGTAGCTACCTAAAACACCCTGCATGACCCTAATGAACTGTGACTTTCCAGTGCCGCCTGTGCCATAGGGCATGAACAGTGCCGGGTCTGACGTGTCGGACGAGATCGAGTAACCACCTGCCCGCTGCAGGAACAGTCGCAGATGGTCTTTCCCTGCCATCACCTCCAGCATGAACTTCTCGAACATTGGGCAGGTCGCAGTCGGGTCAAACTTGACCGGGCTCTGCTTGGTCAGCATGTCCATCGGATTATGCGGCTGGAACATCCCGGTCTGCAGGTTGAAAGTCTCATTGGCGCAGTTGAACAGCTCAGGATGCTGATCAAACATAGCGTAGCTGCGGGCAAAGGTACTCAAGCCGGAAGCGATGTTCAGCGACCCGTTGATCACCTTGCTGGAGCCTGACTTGGTATACCAGCCCTCCACGCCATCGCCGCCAACCTCACGCATCATCTCGATGGTGCTGATCATTGCCCGCATCACACCTTTCTGGTTATCCCGACCCCATCTACCCCGGCTATAGGTCATCCAGTCCGTGGCCTTCGTCCACAGGTACTTCCCCGCGAACTCGGCCTCCATGCGCTGCGCGTTGCCTAGCTCGTTGAGAGGGAAAATTCCCTCGTCCTCTTCCCTGTCAATCTGGTTCATGAGCCTGAGCCCAGATGCAGCGGCTGCTACGCTGGCCCTTCGGGCAGCGTAGTCAGCCACGGTGATCTCATCTTCAAAGTCATCATCTAGTTCCATCATTCCCCCTTTTTAAAAGCTTGCATTTTCCATGTCTTGCAACTTCAGTTCATCAGCGCGGTACTTGGCCATGATCTCTTCCTTGGTACGGGTACAGTACTTGGGCTTCTCGATCTTCTTCCCGCCCAACTCTTCGACGGCATCGACCCACTCCCGGCTGTTCATGCCAGCCCCACAGCTATCATGGGAACAGCAGAAGCTGACCCAACCGCTACCATCAAGGCAGGTGAAAGCATCGGGACTCTTATGGTCGGGGTTGTGCCAACAGTTGTGCTGCCACTTCAGGCCATCTTTAAAAGACACGGGTGCCCGGAACTTAACCTTGGCTGCATTGAGCCCGGCTTCGACTAGCTCTTGAGTCCAGCCACCTTCACCTGCCGCCTTCCCCTTCTTCTTTGTGTCCTTGGGAGCCATTGCCGCAACCGCTTGGAGCTGTTCCAGCGTGACGATTTCCATTTCGAACTTCGGAATGGTCAGCATGGAATAACGGTGCGGGCGCGTCGGAGTAAAATCACCCTTGGTGGCCACCGTGCCATACGCCTTCAGGATACGAGCCGCGTTGTACAGCGTGGTATCGACCTTTGCCATGGTGGTACTGAAGCGTGCCGACAGCGACTCAAGTACTAACTTGCATAAGTCGCGACTGGCGTCATCGTTGGGCAGGTCGATGCGGTAGAGCCCATGGTACCCATTCCCACTGTTGGCCTTGACTGCCCTCGGCCAGCCACACTCGGTAAGCCAACCCGTAGTCTCAGCCATCAACTTCTTGGCAGATTCCTTCTCTTCCCCCGACGACGAGATACCCGCAAAGCGAACCGGGTCAAAGTCGATGGGCAGCCAGATGCGCTTGACGATAGCCGTATCCTCTGTGGTGACCACAGAGTAGGGCTTGGTGCGGTTGCAAGCGCGGGCGAGAAGGTCGGGGTGCACCGGATTGATCGTCCAGTACACGTTGTACTTACCGCTACGCTCTTCACAGGCCTCAACCACGGCGTCGATCTGTTCCGGCAGCTCGAAGTAGCCGGACACGGTTCCCAGCTTCCCGGCTTTGATGACCCGGACTTCGGCCACACAGGGCTCGAAGAACAGGGTCTTGATCGAATCTTTGATGTTCTGGTGCGCGTCAAATCCCATTACTTCACCTCTTTCAGGATGTTGGCCGACTGCTGCCTACGCAACAGACCAGCTTTTTTTGCTACGTATTGCACTTTTCCGATTGAACAACTCACCTTCTCCGCCGTCCTCTGGTAGGTGTTGCCCTCCCTGAGGAGACTCTCGATTAGAGAGTCCTGCTCAGCCGCTAACATCTTGATGTGTTCCCCGACTTTCATAAGTGCCACCTTCCCTGTTATTCGAGTTGCTATCTGTCTAATACTTAGAAAGTCGGGAAACTGAATTGATTATTTTTTAGAGCCGTCTTCTCCCTACTCCAACACCAGAACGGTCAACCTCAGCATCTCGTGCCTCTTGCCCTTGACCATCGGCATCGCAAGCAGTTCATCCACCGCCCTGCCGATTGCAACAGAGAGCGTGGAACCGCTCCCCTCGGACTGCTGATCAGCATGAGCCGATGCGATTTGAGGAAAGAACCCCTGTACCCTGACCCTCTTCATTGTTTTCATCCTTTTACTTGAGATTGAGTTCACTAGCCGACATGCTGGTGAATCACTGTTTGAAAATACTGCGACTCACTGGGAGACGAAATTGATCAACTCCTGATTTCCGAGGGAGACTTGATTGGAACTATCACGATGCATCTTATCCTCGGGATTCCGGCCTTCGTCAGGTATGTCAACCTCCGCAGATGAGTGCGCTTTCTGCGCCCATCGTGAGATCAAAATTACCCGTCGAAGGCCGGACAGAAAATTGATCAACTTCTGATTTTTGAGGGGGACTTGATTGGAGGCCACAAGCATGGAATCGCTGGCGTGCGGCCTCACGGGTCGATGTAACCTTGACCGCGATTACACAGTCAGAGGGAGTGGCAGACGCGCAAGTCCGGACTTTGTAAGGGGAATGAATGGACGAGCGTGATCGTGGCGCTATTTGCTACCGAGAAAGAAAGTCGTGCAGCTCTTTCAGCTTGGAATACAGGAGTGCATACAGCCGGGGATGGTCAGTTTGGAAGGTGTCGAGCTTTGCGTACAGCTCCGATGGCGACCAACCACCATCCTTGCCGCTGCAGAGGGTAGCCACGCTTGCAAGCGCAGCATCTTGCGGGTGGACATCACGTCGTGCGCGAACCTCCGGTCTGTTGGCGGCTCCGATGTCCTTCGCTGCGAGGTGCTGCGGCCCTCGCAGCTTGCCACTCTCGGCATACATCCAAACATAAGCGGTCAGATACAGCAGCCCCTTTGATTTGAGGAGGGTAGTCTCGTATGGGGCAGCGTACCCCTCCGCCAGCTTCACAATCCATGACAGCGAAGATTCCAGCAGCGCGATGGTATCTTCTGCAAGTTCAGGCCGGGTCGTTATGCCAACTGGTAAAGGATGAACATTGGTCTGTGCTGCCAGCAGAAGCTCCCGCTGATAGAGATGTATTTCCTTCCTCACAGCCTTGGCCTTGGTCGCCAGCTTATTCAGGTCTTCACTGGGCTTCAGCTTTCTTCCACGTCTATGTACAGAGTCGTCCTCGCCATCCTTGCCGGGTTCCGCCGACCACTCTGTTCCTGATCGAATCTCCATCGCGGCGGGACTCAATTGTTCAAGGCAGAAGTAGACCACTCGTCGGTTGCACCCCGCCACCACAAGCCTATCTATGGCCGCTTCTGCCTGAGCGATTTCAATTTTCCCGCTGGCGTTGCGGATAAACGCAGGAAGTTGATCAGGGGCAGAGGACTCTTGAACCCATTCACCATCACGCTCCCAACGATCTATCCAGTCCTGACGAAGGCCAAGGCGCTCTGAGAGGACTGCCTCATCAATCTCCTTGCGGTCTATCTTCTTCCCCTTCGGCATTGTCATAGGCGTGAGTCACATCATTGCCCCCATATTTTACCTGCTGCCCTCGCCAAGCCCACAGGTGCATGAAGATCAGAGGCGTACAGTGGATGGCCGGGAGGCTGGTGGACTGCTGGAATCGGGGGTACCAAACCCCTACCCCACGTCCGGCGATGGCTTACAGAGCGTTTGTGGGCATGCGTCCTGATCAATGTCGCCCACGCTCATCGATACCGCCTGTTTCAGGACTTAGGTCCTTGGGAATTAGTCGGGTATCACGCTTTCAGCTCCAGAGCCATGCCCACTGGAGACGGCTGGCGGAACCAAGCCCCACGCTCGACAGGCTCGACGGTAGAATTGTTGGCAGGAACTGAGGACGCGCCCAATGACCTACGACAATCCCGAGTGCGCCCAAGAGAAACTGACACCATGCTCCGCTGCTGACTGGCAGCAATGTGATCAATGTTTCCGGGTGGTCTGCTTGCGACACGGTGACCTGTATGAGGTCTGCGGGGCAGGAGAACAGCTCTACTGCAAGGTGTACATGCTCTTCCAGCGGTGCGTTGACGCGGGCTGGGAGCATGGAGAATGGTCTTGTGGCGAGTACGCCCAGTACGTTAATCATCGTTGACCGGATACGGGATACTCTCTGCGTTGGGGACGGCAAAACTATGGCCAGCTTTGGGCGGCTGGCGTATGGTTGGAGGACGATGAAACGCGACCCAAGACCAGTCCTTCAACAGGTGAAGTCCGGTTTAAAGATTGCCGGAATCATACTCGTGGTGCTTGCCTCTGTAATGGTGTGTTTGTCGCTCCTTCCCATCTACAGAATTGAGGCGTGGGCGTGGCATCTGAGGCATGGCAACAGTATTCAGGTCGGCAACTTTCAGGTGCCCGTCCCAAAGGGATGGTTAGTTCAACGTTTCGACAACGGCGATATCGACCTCATCAACACCGTCAACACTAAGTCAGGTATGGAAGACACGGCCGTCGTTACGGTCAGCACCCACCATTGGCACAACCTTTCAATCGAGCAGCTAGAATCCTTTGATCGCAAGAGTCTGGAGTCCATCGGAGTCCATGAATTTGACACCCGCCACTTTTCTGTCGAAGGCGTTAGTGGGTTTTGTTTAGACGGTACATTGGTATTCTTAGCGCCCAGCAGAGTACGCACCATAGAGTGCCATATAGGGACGGACTTCTCAGTGGACTACCGGGGCGGTTCCCTCAACGCTTCGATCTTCTATAAAATTCTGGCCGGAATTTCGATAATTCACTAGAGGGCACAAGAGAAGTGACCCGCGTCCGGTGCTCCGATGAGCGCAACCGCGCATGATTCGATGCGGAATAGGATTTCAGATGGAACTGACGACTGAGCTAAAGGACATTGGTGGAGCACAGGATTTGTTCGACTGGTTTGGATACTGGCCGAACTTCCACGACTCCACTGTGCTGAGCTTTCAATTGAACCTGACTGGAAATTCGCACCTGCGCGTCCACACTTGGCAAATGACCAACCAAGTCGATGAACGTGGGTTCTTCATACTCACGAAGCATGTTGTGGTTGAGTTCATTCTTGATGAAGTTTCAAGTCTCAACTTGGAAGGGTTCAACGGCGAAGATGTGATTCTCGGCCTTGCGGTTCACAAGGTTGACGCTGGATTCAAGCTGACCATCGACCCCTGTTGTAATCTGGGCGGCGAAATCATCGCCGGGAATATCGCGATACGGCTCTTCCCCGGAAAACCCACGGGTGGCGGATAGAACATGCCCCGTCTTAAACACGCCATCATCGGATTTGTCATGCTGCTCGTCACCATTGCGGCGGAGCGGCAGATGGTAGAAGCACGCTTAGGGAAGCTCTGCACAGGTTGTGAAATTGAAGTGGCAAGTGGCTTTTGTTAGCGGAGAGAGCGGATTCCAGGAGTTTTGGCGTAGTTTCTA
>Ga0181520_10003459_pt1 | contig 27680 bp, 24 predicted proteins | sample PEATcosm2014_Bin_29_FD_132451 | JGI IMG/M metagenome (GOLD analysis project Ga0181520, IMG submission 132451) | Peatland microbial communities from MTU Mesocosm Facility, Houghton, MI, USA - PEATcosm2014_Bin02_30_metaG | ecosystem: Environmental > Terrestrial > Soil > Wetlands > Peat | place...
AATTATAGGGAGGATAATTGATGTTCGTCGGAAGATTTGTTGGCGGCTCCGTCTGCCCGCCAACATACGGCGAGTTGTACACCGTATTAATGTCATCGTTAATGCTGGACGTACTGCCCCAATTGTAGTAGGCAAAGTGAACGCAATACTCAGCCCACAGGTTTTCCCACTTCTTTGAGAACGCATTCGTCAGTCGCGTAAGGCGGCGCATCGACATGCGAATCGTGAGGTTCTGGCGCTCCACATGGCTCGTGCAAATCTTCGCGGGATCGGGATTGCCCATGACTGGGACTCGCTCCGTATGCGTGACATCGGCGGGACTATAGCGGTGCTGGCCTTCGGGATCAGCCGCGTATACCTTGATGAGTTGGGCGAAGTCGCAACGGTCGCTCAGCGTCGTGGTGATCGCTGAGATGTAAGGCTGGAAACCGTCTGCCGTAATTTGGAATCGCTGTGGAGACGTTGCGGCGCGAAGGCCTTCGATGAAGGCGTCCGTCGTAGCTTGGTTGCGCCGGCCCAGGGCGAAGTTAAGAACGAGCTTGGTATCGCGTTCTATGGCGACGAAGCAATAGGCATCACCGAGGCTTTCATCGTCCGATTCCATGGGCAGCTTGTGAGCTTCTTTCTTGCCGACGAAGGCCCAGATTTCGTCAACCTGAACGTCCTTCACCGCGATGTTGACAATCAACCGTCCCATAAGCTTTTCGCACTTCTCGCCAGCCTTCACCAAGATCTTCATCAGCGTGTTGATATCGAGGCCGGTGACGCGCTCCGTGGAACGGAGGCTGTTTCCCTCGACCATCAGACGCAAGGCCAATACGACGCGCTCCTGGGACACGTAGGAACCATCCAGAGCGGGCTTGTGGGCTTCGGTGTAGGTCTTGTGGCACTGCGGACAACGGAAACGGCGCAGCCCGTTCCGATGTTTTCCGAAGCGTTGACAAGACACTTCGCATGATTCGCAAGTCATTGTGATTTCTGCCTTTTCTGCGCTTTCCATGGTTCAATATTACAGCTTACGCTAGCTGTTTGCAAGGGGAAAATGAAAGAATATTAGCTTTACTTTGAATGATTTGCGGGGTACACTTGGACTGTATGCGGACGGCGGGTCTTGCACCCGCAAGCGCCTATCAGAGCGCGCCGGTTTTAAAGACCGGTGTGTTTGCTTTTCACCACGTCCGCACGATTGGCCCCGCTACCGCGACGGTTTGGACCCTGGCGCAGTAGCGGGGTTTTCTGCGTTTGGGCCGCAGAACTTTTTGAGGGAACCTTCTTTGGTGGCCCTCGAATTTAGGTTAGCATTCGGTCACCCCACCATCGCCAGGTTCGTATCTTTCGGATAGAGCCGGCCCCTACGCTTCACAATTTCACCCTTCTTCTTTAGCCTCTGGATAGGTCCATAGGGCCAACCCACTGGACGGACAATACCGGCAGCATCCGCTGCGGCCTTTAAATCAGCGGGCGTAATTCCCTTAGCGCCGTGAGCCTTAATCTGATCGCGGACGAATTGCGTTTTGTTTTCGCCAGCCTCCTCTTCTAGAGGGTCTCGATAATCGAGATCGGCTTCCGTGATAACAGTCGAAGTGTCGGCGGCGGGCGGCGGCGCTTGTTCTCCATTCGCCTTGCGTTTGTTCGCCAAGATCGCCTCCCATCCCTGTATCACACCGTCCAACTCCATGCGCTCTGAGCCTAGGGCATTGAGAGCCGCAGTTATTTCCTTCATCCGTTCCTTTGCTGTGCGCAGTTCCTCTTCACAGTCCGCTAGCTTTAAAGACATCTTCAAACCTCAACCAAGATCATTATACCATGGGATGGATCGGATGCAAGATGGAATATTGGAAGAATGGGAGTTAACTAAATGCAGGGCAGGAACACTATTTTGGTCCTTTGGGTCTACCGCCGCCATGCGTTTTACGCGCCGCCGCCATCTTGCGGTAATGGTCCGCCCCGAGCTTTCGTGCTGTCACGCTGCCGCCCTTGTGCCCTAAGACCGCCGCAGCCGTCATGCGATGCTGTTTGATGAGATCGTCGGCCAAGGCAAGAGCCGCAGCCAAACTCTCTCTACAGCTCGCGGTGCGATTCTGTGGGAGGTCCGGCGTGGTCTCAAGCGTGAGGCTGGCAGATTCGATCAGATTTCGAAGGGCTATCAACGAAGCGCGGTCAACTGGCATACTTCAAGGATGCGGCGGGACAGGCCGAAAAGCAACCGAAAGCTGTTTAGGCTTCAACGCACATTTCAGACACTACCGGGGCTTGCACTCCGACATTTCAGTTGCCTACAATGCTAGGCTTAAGAACCATCTTTTCGGCTGTTTACGGTATCTCCCCGTTAGGATCAGGGAGGTCACAGGTTGTTGAAGATGTTTCTTGTGATTTCGCGGAGCGAAAGAGGATACAAAAAATGTCTTGGCGTTGCACCGGCTGCGGACGGCTTAGCACTGACGCAGCCAACACCTGTAGATGGTGCTGGGCTGAGAAAACCCCCGAGCAGGCCCAAGAGTTCAAAGCGAGAGCGAGGGCGGAGGGCAAAGGGAACTGGGTTGTCCCCGTTTCAATCCTGATTGCAGTTCTCGTCGCCATCGGCCTTCGGGTAGGTCTTATGCTCGTGCCGGCCGACATAGCGGAGATCCCGAAGAGCTATGGAATTCCGGCGACCTATATGGACAGAGACCATCTCGAAGAACTGAAAAAACGAGGGTACACGGATTACGCCAAAGGTTCAACTATTACGTATGACGCAAACAATGTTCCGAGAAACTATGCCGAGCAGCACCCCGAACTTGGCTTGCTCGTGCCCATTTTTGGCGGCGTGGCTACGCTGGCCATCATGATCCGCCTATTCTATTGGCTGGCATCGTGATCCTCCACCGAAAAAACTTGTGCGAAGGCGGCTTCCGGCGCGGTGTCCGTCCAGGGTTGACAGATTCCATTTTCGCGGTTTAATGTACTTGGGCCAGATGAAACTCCGAAGTCCAGCGGAATCTTGGAACGGCGTGGATGGCCTTCAGTGGATGATGATGAGATTCCCGCCACGGCGCACATCGCCGCAGTGTTGTGATTCAGTACGCCGGTAACGGCCATCAGCGCCGCCAAAAGCAATTCTGAAACCAAGCAGAGAACGCACGCCGGGGCAGTTCGGGTGCGGCCGGTATTGGAGGCCACGGCGGATTGGCGTCCACCCCCAATTTGCGTCCTGCCAGGAAGAAGGGGTCTGGATTATCGAAACACAAACTCAGATACGCTGGAGCGCGTTATCGTTCCAGTTGGGGACCAAAAACCCACCGTGCTGCCATTCGACGCCGGTGAGTTCCGGCGAATAGAGCTGGACCATTTGACCGAAGCGGAGGTTGCGTCCATGATGGACATCGCCGTGAAGACGCTTAGGAACTGGAGATCAGCAGAAATCGGTCCACCTTGGACGAAGTTCGGACGCCAAGTCCTGTACCCAATTGCAGGGATCGAGGAATATTTGGAAGGAAACGCCAATGCCGCTACGACAAAAGAACGGGCGATGGGAATATCGGTTCAAAATCGCCGGGTTGCCACGGGTGTCAAATCTCACCGACTTGGAGGCCACCGAACCAAACAAGAAAAAAGCAGAGCGGCTTGAACGGGACCATCGCGACCGCATTTTGAAAGGGCTTCAGCCTCCACGCAAGCCCAAGGCGATCATCTTCTCCGCTGCCGCAGACGAATTCTTGAAACATTGCCGGGTCCAACACAAGGACCACGAGAACACAGCCATCCGTGTGAAAACCTCAATGGCGAGTCTGTTGGAGATGTTTCGGAACCGCTCAGTTCCTTCGATTGGCGAACCGGATGTGGAGCGTTACAAAGTCTGGCGACTGACCGGCGACGGCGAGATTAAGGCCGTCCAAACCGTCACGCTTCGGCACGACCTGGACAACTTCTCCAAATTCTTCAATTGGTCAATCAAAATGGGATATGCCACCGTCAATCCGGTTAACGGCGTGGAGAGGCCGTCAATCGAAGACGCTGTGCGAATGTACCTCCTGTCCGACGCGGAAGAGTTCCTGTATTTTGAACTGGCGTTGGCGCGCAGCATTGACCTTCACGACGTTGCCGCGCTCATCATCAACCAAGGGATGCGACCTGAAGAGGTCATTGAAATTCAGAAGAAGGACGTTGACCTCATCGCCCGGACACTCCGAATCCCGAAGGGCAAGACGAAGGCTGCAAAGCGGACGCTCCGTCTCACCAGCGACTCATTTGAAGTGCTCAAGCGGCGGATGCAGGATGGGGAGCAGTCGGAGGCGAAGCTGAAGGATCTTTGCGAACGGGTTGCCAAGCGGCTGAAGATCGCCCCGGAGAAGGTTGCGGAGCGCGAACGTCTGAAGGCGCTGTACGTCTTTCCTGCACGCAAGTCAGGCAAGAGCGGCACGGGGCACATTTCACTTTCCGGCTTGGAGAACTGCCACAACGACGTGCTGGAAGCTTGCAAGGAAAAGGGCCGGATCATTCCATTCGTGCTCTACGATCTGAGGCACACATTCGCGACGAGAGCAGCGCAAGACGGGATGCCCTTGCCTACGCTGGCGTCCGTATTGGGCCACTCTTCGTTGCGGCAGGTCCAGAAGTACGTCCACCCTACCCAAGACCATCAGCAGTCCGAAATGGACCGCATTGACAAGGTCCGGCAAGAGAACAAGCGCCAGTATGCGGAGTTGCTACGCTCTCAGGCCCACGACAGGCCCACGGCCAACGGGAATTCTGAGGATTTCGGCAGACTGGACGGGAAGAGTCGGGAAATCGTGCAATGAAGGCGAATAGCTGTATCTTCCTTATTTTTCATGCAACTAACAACCATTGCTAACTGATCTGAAAAAGAAGGTTGGAGGCGCGGGTCGGAATCGAACCGACGAATAAAGGTTTTGCAGACCCTCTGGCTACTGTCAGTAAGTTACTGAAAACCAATAAATGCAACCTTCCGCAACAGCCACATCGGGCCAGTACCGGGCCAGTTGCTCGACTGCCGCGACCACACGCTCGTCCGAATCCAGCCGGCGACTCCCAACACACTAACGGTCTCCAGAGAATCGGGCGAATCCTTGCAGAGGTTCATCCGGAGTTCGCCATCCCGAAGCGGCGATGGCGTAAGGCTGAGTCCATCGCGTGTGTCCGGTTGAAGCGGGAGAGCGCCCGACAGAACCTCGGGTTCTCCTCGCGCCCGTTCGTCTTGTGTGGATTGCCCGTAAAGCGGCCGGCTGACGGCTGCTTGCTCCACGAGCGCCGAAACGGTAAGTTCGTTCTCCAAGTGACAGGACACCCGAGCTGTGGCCTGCCATGGGGGCAAGACCGGCTTGTTCCCATCTTTCTTGCCACACTGGCTATCCGTCAACAGACACCCCAGATCACGTTCGACAGCGCGGCCCAGATGCTCGACACATTCGGCATGGCGCAAGGCGGTTCCCAGTATCGCCGTCTTGTGGGAGCTTTTCAGCGAATCTTCGGCGCGACGATCTTTTTCGGAACGGACACTCAGTGTGAATACGCCACTGTTGTGCAGCGGGCTCGGTTCAACTTTATGACTGAAGCCCGGATCTGGTACTCAAGAGACTTCACGCTGAGGCCACTGCCGGGAGAATGCCAGAACCTGATTGTGCTCAGCGACGAGTTTTATGGTGAAGTCATCAACCACCCAGTCCCAACCGATCTTGAGGCTGCCAAAGCGTTATCGTCCTCTCCGGCCGCCCTCGACCTTTTCATGTGGCTGTCGTACCGCTGCTTCACGGCTCGCGGGAGGGAACGTGTACCCCTGTTCGGCGCTTTCGGTTTGGTGAGCCAACTGGGGAGTGTCGATTACGCGCGACGCCGGAAGTTTCGCGAGAAACTGGAGGCGTGGCTGGATCTCATCCGCACGATGTGGCCCAATTGCCCAGCCTCGATTGACGCGGATGGCACCGGCTTGTTGGTTGATCGGGCACATGCCATTCTGCCGTTGGCAGAACTTGCCTAACGGCCATCGAAGCCGCGAATCCGCCGAGGCCCGGAGCGTTTATCCTCTCTGCCGTCGCGCGTGCCAAGCCACAGGGAACCCAGACCTCCTTGCCCACATACTGCCGCGGCACGGAGTATCGACTGCCTTGCCAGGAGACATACGCATCCCGGGCCACGCGCCGCGGCTCGTCGGCGTAGGGATACGGCGGCCGATTGCCGAGGGGCTGAAGACGACGACGCTCCGTTTCCCAGACGCCACAGGCTGCCCGTGCGTCGTTCCATGCACCCGCTCGTTGGCCACGCTCCACACGCACGCCTTCATCCGCGCGTTCAAATTTGGTTATTGACATCAATTTCAGTCTGTGGTGAAATTCCCTAAATGCCGGACGTAGACATCCCCAACACTAGTTGCGACGACGGCCGGGGTACGGGAAAGCTTGCTGTGAAGCCAGACGACTTCGGAGGTGCGCGAAGTGGTACGGACGAGCTCCCCGGTAAAGCGAGGTCGATCAGGAAAGAGAAAGAAGGCGTTTGGTTCCGCGATTCAGCCAACCGCTACTGTCTATTCCGTGGAGCTAACTTCGCCTCCAGGAGCAAGACGGCCCCCTACCTCCCAGTTTACCCGCCAGGCATTACAGCGGCCGACCCTTCCGCGACCAAGGCCAAGCTAGAGGAAGTCCGGCAAGCGCTGGACCTGCTGGCGGATTTGGGCATGAATGTCGTCCGTCTGATCGTTCCATGGAAGGCTCTGGCCGGAGGTGCGGAGGACGCTTCCCTGAGCCCGGACGCGAAGGCCTACCTGGACTCGCTCAGCTCAATCATTTTAGCCCTGTACGACCGAGGTATCTTCTCAATCATCGATTTTCACCAGGACATTGCTCATGAGGCGTATGGTGGAGACGGCTTTCCGGATTGGGCGCTGGCGGTCGACGCCGGTCACCCATGGCCAGCCGCCCCGAGGCCCGACCGGGCTTGGCAATTGCGACAGCTCATATTGCCCTGGCCCTTGCCTTGGCTTACCAGCCAGATCTCGTACGATCTGCCGGACGGTTCCACGGTAACCTGCAACGAGCTCGTTAGAAACACGTACCGGTCATTTTGGGCGGACTGCACAATCAACGAAAACGGGGTGGTCCGGTCAAAGAGCCGTCTCCTGACCGTAATTACGCAAACCGTTGCGATGCTGGCTTCTGGCCCTGCGCGCGAGGCCATCCTGGGTTACGAGCCGTTCAACGAACCGCACCCCGCAGGGCTCGGGAAGAAGTGCTTCGAGGAGACATCCCTCGCGCCATTCTACGAGTCGGTCTTCGGTCAGCTTCTCCCCGTTGACGCCGACGCGTTCGTTTTTTGTGAGCCGCGTGTGGACTGGAATATGCTTCCCACCGAGACGGGCGAGGAGCAGGGATGCCCTGAACGGCCAAGCCCGAACGCCGTCGATTTCCAGTTTCCTATTGCGCTCTCGCGCCCCGATCTCATGAAAACCTTCATTTGGCGGGACTCTACCCCTCCCGATATCGCTGAGCGCGCCGTCTTCTCCTTCCATTTCTACGACCCCACGACTGTCGGCATGGGCCTTTTCCCTCTCGAATCCGAACCCGACTTCATGGAAGACAAGGCGCAGGGGTGGCCCAGGTTTTTCCAGGCAATGCTCGATGCGGCGACGAGCCGAAGCATGATTCCCTTCCTGACGGAGTTCGGCGGCGACCACAACTGGGACGATCTTCCGAGACCGGAGGGCGATTTGAGCCCCGATAAGAACCAAACTCAGGTCTATAACGACCTATTGTTTCAACAGATTGAACAGCGGCTGCTCAACGCAACGATGTGGGTGTACGAGCTCTACTACACCGACAAAGACGGCGACGGTTGGAACGGAGAGAGATTCTCCCTGCTCAGAGCCTCCAATCTGGACGCGACCGGCGCACGAATTTGGGCCATCCAAGACGGGATGGCCCTTATTGTCGCGCGGCCGTACCCCATGCGGAGTTCCTCGCTGCCCAAGAAGCTCTTTTTCGATTCGGACTTAGGCCTGGGAGCAATCGTTCTTACCGGTATGCCGGTCCCAGCTCCGACAGTCATTTATGTGCCCGACCTTTTTCATTATCCGGACGGCTTCGAGGTTCGCGCCACAAGCAGCGATCTGCGGTGGGACACTGCGCGTCACCTCCTGTATTGGAATCCGGAACAGGGCGATACCGACCACCAGGTGATCCTCTGTAAGCCGGGCGCGTTTAGGCGTGCTGCTCTGCCGGAAGAGTCGCAACGGATTCCGACGCTTCCGTTTGTCCGGTCCAGGGACCTGAAACCATTTACGCCTGGAGGAACGACGCGCGAGCGCGGCACTATTCGAGGAGAGAACGCGTGAGTGCCCGCAACACGGCTCGATGTTGCAATTTGATGCTGGCAGCCGCCGCCGTCGCGATGGGGTCCGCAGCGGCTTCCGAGGCAACCCCGACCGATGCGGTGCACCTTTGCGCCGTGGTCTTATGTTCAGCCGGTGCAGAAGGATGCGCGAACACCGTGTCCGGCCACTTTGAGCATTTCACCGAGACGGTGCTGAAGTGCGAGACCCCTGTTTCTCCGCTGGTATCGACCGCTTTATCGCAGTGGCTGTCCCACGAGGGCTTCAGAAGCAATCTGAGCGGGGACATCAAGCACTTTGAGGTTGACTCAATCGGTAACCTCAGTGGCAAGTTCATCTCAAGTTTTGCGCTGCCGGTGGTGTTTCATCAGGATGAACAATACCATCCCTGCCAGCCTCACTCGCCGTTTTCACGCCGATTTTGGCACGTGACCGAGCACCTTTTCCGGCTCAGTTCCTCGGATTGCAGCAACGACAGCGGTACGTTTAATGCATCTGCCATACCGGGTGTTCTCCTCTCCGCGGGTATCTCGAATCTTTACGAACCGGCGTCCGACCGCACCTTCTGGGCGACGATGGGGCGCGCCGGTTGGGGCGCTGTGGGGTTCTTCGTTAGCGATTCGCTGGATGAGGCCGACGTGAAGGGACGGATTGTGCGGCTGGCCCGCAGGCTGGGACTTCGGGGCTTATAGAAAGAGACACGCAAATGGCGACGAATCGAGCTGGAGCGGGCTCGGCTAACCACAAGGACCTGAAGGATTACAAGAAACTTTGGCGGGGAGCGCCCGCTTCGCACTTCGAAAGCTTAGGGTAGCGTCCCGCGCCGCGAAACCCGCCGCTTTTCATTGTTTGAAGGTGTTCGAAAACAGCAGCGCAGATGGCTCTCAGCACTGTCGCGTACGAGTGGATTAGCGTCCGCAAGTCTTCCTCACCTTCTCGCAAGTGATCCCTTGCGGACAAAGCCTCGGCTCGCGGCTCTCGGGCGTCCCTCTCGCTAAATCCGATCCGCGACGTTAAAATGCCACTTGGCGAACAGCCCGTCAAAGGAAGCCATGCAACCAGGTACGTCCAATTGGGGCAAGGGCTTTCCGGATCGGGTGCCGTATCTGTATGAAAAATCCTATCTTCCAGGGATCGCGCAGGGAATTCCTGCTTGCCAGTGGCGGCGCCGCCATGTCCGAAGTTCTGTCGGGATGCTGCCGGCTTCATCGGACGCCGTTATCATCCTGTGCCCCGGCAGTGCCCCAATCCCCCGATAACCGCCCGTTGGCGATCGACGCTCATAGCCACGTATTCAATGGAACAGACCTGCAGGTGCAACAGTTCATCAAGCTCGATAGCAGTCTGCCATACGACGAGGAGTTGAAGAAGATCTTCGGGGAAATCGTGGAGGGTCTGTCTTGGAATCTTGCTCCCACCGGTTGCCAGGAATACAAGGTACTCGGGGAACTCGCTTCTTGCGGCAGGACTGGCGCCAGAGCTGCGCTGATGAGCCGGCATCGTGAGCAGGCCTATGCGCATGCCTGTCGAGAGATAAATTCGACCCCAATTTTCCAGCAGTATAAGACGGGCACAGCCGCTTCCCGCCGTCTGACCGGACACATGGCGACCGACAAACGCACTCAGTATCTGGACTCAATCGGAGCCCTGCTCGAAGCCCCAACTCTCGCGGATTTCCGTACCAAGCGGGCATTGCTGGCGCAGAACCGCGCCTTGGATGTCAACCTGCAAGACGTCCACAGTGTGCTCCGATTTCTCCTCCAAGGCTTTCAATATCGCTATATTTCCGTCCAGGACTACCTGGACGACTACAATCCCGCAGGATTTACAGGCCGAAGTGTCGACTTGATGATAGCCAATCTGGTGGACTTCGATTGGCCATTGGCCGGCGGGGCCGCGACCCGAACGCCGTTCCGCGACCAAATCAGCGTTATGGAACGGCTCAGCGTTTTTACTCGCGGGCGAGTACATGCGTTTGTCCCTTTCGATCCCATGCGACAGGTGGCGATTGCCGCCGGAATTTCGCCAAGAAACGGGAAGTACTCACATTTGACGTTCGAGGACATTCAGGCGGCTGTGATGAGCCACGGCTTCCTCGGCGTGAAGGTGTACCCCGTCATGGGATTTCAGCCCACTGGAAACGCGGCGTTGAGCCCGAAGACGTGGGCCCAGCCGTGGCTGCCCGAGTGGATGAGCAAGCCCATAGTCATCGGCGGCGTCGCACGAAGTTTCGGAGAATGGTTGGACGCAAAGCTCGAAGCGCTGTACTCTTGGGCAGCACAGAACGGTGTGCCAATCACTTCCCATGTCTCGCTTTCGAATGGCCCGACACTTGAGTTCAACGCGTTTGCGCTGAATAACGCATGGCTTCAGGTCCTGAAACAACATCCCGACCTCCGCCTCAACTTAGGACATGCCGGAGATCCCACGGGAAACCTATCGAGTTCCTCCGCAGCGCCCTCCCTGCCACCGGCTGCGAAAACGGTAATCTACGATTACATTTGCGCTCCCGGCTCCGCCCAGCGTTACACCTACGGCGACGTCTCTTATCCGGCCGGGGCATTAACCAATCCGGCCGCCTACGCACCGCTGCTCGAAGCGCTATTTTTAACCCGCCCCCAGGATGGACGCGCCGTCCCGCAGGATCGGCTAATGTACGGCACAGACTGGCTGATGCTTCTGATGGAGAAAAACGTGGACGGATGCCTCTCGATCGCGGAGAACGCCCTGAGCGCCGTCGACGCCGCTCTGCCACCGCAAACTCCTTCGTTTTCGGACCGGTTCTTCGCCTTCAACGCCATTCGGTGGCTGGGACTCAGGCCCGGAGAGTCCTCGTGGAATCGTCTGGAGACCTTCTATCGCACCAACGGTATCGACACCAATGCTGATCCCCCGGCCTGGATGACGAAGGTTCGCCATCTTACACAAGGAATCACTTTATAGAGCGCATCTCCCACGAAAGCTGGGGAACGTCTCCGTCGGATCGTTATTTCTTAAACACGTCGATCTTTCGGTTAAGGGGCAGCGATACCTTAGATGGGCAAGGCAAGAAAGATATCTTCCTCTTGATGTCCGGGCAGAATTCTTCGTATGCCATTCCGGCTAAATGTCCTGCCTCGTTAGTCGCAATCCGGGTCAGAGTAGCACACAAGGTGCGCTGCGCATCCGGCACATACAGATTACTGATGGCAGCGGCCCCCATTGACGCGGGCACGGCAGTCACGTTGAGCTTTCCGCTGTCTGTGAGGACGAGGTTTTTCAATACATGGACGACTCGCTGCTTAAAAGAGCAGGAGCCGTGTGTGGCGGCGTAGTGAGGGTTCTGTCGAAACAACACCGGGAATGCAAAATCGCGCTCAAAACGGCCATCGACGGTATCGAGTAGCGACACACCGTAATGCTGGGCATATGCCGCGCCGTTCGAACCATAACCCAACTCGTGGAGACCGGGCACATACTGCACGATAGCCGCCGTGGCAGCCGGCGCCAGAAGAGTCAGCGGCAGACTGGATTCGGAAGCGGTGTCGTGCACGAAATCGGCAAAATGTTCGTCGACTGTCTCAGTCCCCGGGATAGAAGAGACGGCGCAGGCTTGGGCATACAGGTGCTCGGGCCAACCAGCCAGGACAATCAGCACGCACAGAGCAACCGCATTCCTGCCGCAACCGGTTCTCGGCCATACGGGCCTAGGGTGGAAGCAGAGCATGCTCATTTGGTCAGGTTCCTTGAACTTCTCCACTGATAAGTGACTATGGAATTATACACTAAGCGTGGTTAGGGCGCCTCAGATCCCGCGAAAGTTTCTGCCCAAGAATTAAGGCTCCCGAAAGTTCTCTTGATGTATAATAATCGCTGGTTCAGTCCCACGAACCCTGATGGCGGTTGCTTACGGAAAGATCTGGGCGGTATCAAGCAGATAGCGGGGAGACGGTCGAATGCCGTGGAAATCGATTTATGTAGTGAACCCGGTAGCCGGGTATATGTTTGCCGCTCTAGCCCTGTTGCAGACTTCTCACTGTCCTCCTAAACCCGTAAAACCATTGAATTTCGACGCGCTAGGCCCAGGGCAGATGACGTTCTTCGCGTCATATCAGAGCTCGAGCGGAAAGGGTTGGGCTAATTTAGATCCCACCCAGCAACTGGAGTTCGCCGGCGCAACGCAGGCATTGGACCAGTGGGCGCATTTCGACAAGCATGCCCCCGCTGGACAACCAGGAATGGAGCAGATCAAAAGTGTGACTGCAATAAATGGCTCCATCCCGGGGCAGCCATCGCAAAACCAATTCAATGTGCAGGTGACGTGGCAGCTTACTGCGCCGGACCGGTTCGAGCACGCTTGGGGCTGGGACAGCCACATCACATTGGGTTCGTTGCACCCGAACCAGTACGGGTTTCAACAGTCGAAGGACGGCGATCCTTTTCTCGGTATCGTAGTGTTGTTCGATAAGGACGATTCCACCAAAGGACAATTCCATGTGGGCCTGGCGGACCTGTTGTTGCACTACGTTTCCGATAATGGCAATATCGCCGAACATTATGACGAATACTGCGATTGGTACGGCCCGATCGCCGCCTATTTACCGGGCCCGACCATATCTCACAATGCCGGCACGAAAGAGAGCGTGCCACCTCCCCCTCCGCCTCCCCGCGCTTCTGCTAACATCGAAGCTTCGCCAGTATCGGTGCGAACAGACTGGCACGCGCTGCGTACAGTCGCGCGCGAGTTCGTTACCGCCTGGTATGTCAAGCATGCGGATTCTAAGGACCTGAACCGCTACGTCGCGACCGATAATGAGTTTACCGTACCCGGAATCCTTACCCAACTGAAGATGACGGGCAAAAGTCCCTGGCAGTCGGTTTTCACGGCTGCGTTTTCCAAGGGGGCTCCGTCCATTTTGTCGCTGAAAGATGCTATACAGTACTCGATCCCATCAACACCAGGTCCTAATCAGCCTAAACCCCTCAACGTTACCGATGGAGTGTTAGATGATCCTTTCGCCGTTCTCGATCCATCGACGCTCCCCCACGGCACCCTCTTCCCGAATGTCGAAAGTCCTGCACGAGGGACCACAAATTATAGTCCGCGCGCTACCTACCTGAATCATCTTCGAAATACTTACTCAGGTAAGCTGTACTTAGTGGTCTATAGCACAAAAGGGCCCTCCTTAATCGAGAGCGGGTTCGTGTTGTATTGGATTCTGGAGGGCGCCGATTGGAAGCTGGCCATGTTGCAGCCGATAGGTTGAGATGAGGGCCAACGGCACACACTGGGGGCTCAGATAAGTTTAGCGAATAGCGCGACTTATCGTATATTCTCCTTGGAATGACTGAACGCATGGAGGTCACGAATGGCTGACGATCAGATAGCAGCCAACAGCGATTTAAACGAATCCGAAAAGGCGGCGCTGATTGCGCGCTTGAAGAGCGCATGGGCGCGTCTTCCCGAAGGCGCGCGCGAGGAAATTAAGCCGCTGCTGGATACCGCCCACCAGCAGTTTAGTGCCTTTCTGCAATTGGGAACGCCGCCCGATCACGATCTGCACTCTATTCTACGTATGAAGAGTTATTTGACTGACGATTGGGATGGACAACTCCAACTGCTGGAGAGAACCGTTACCCCGGAAGCCCTGGAGATTACAGTTTCCCCAGGAGGCGGAATTCTCGGCACCGGGAAGTATCAGGACCTCGACCCCGAGTGGGAATTGAAGGCCGGCACGGTGTGGCTGGAGCACCTTCTTTTCCGGCATAAATTTCCCACCGGAATGCCGCCCAAGACCATCCCGATCCCCGATGTGGCGACCATAGTATTGGCCGGCGACTTTGGTACGGGAAACTTCGGAGCCAATGATTCGCCCAGCACGAAAATATCCAAGTTCATTCCGACTTTGAACCCGCACGTCACCATCCATCTGGGGGACGTGTACTATGCAGGCACCAAAGGGGAGGAAGCGGATCACCTACTGAACTTCTGGCCGACAGGCTCGATCGGCTCGTTCACCTTAAACTCCAATCACGAGATGTACGCGGGAGGGTTTCCGTACTTCGATCAGGTTGTAGGCGGTCCACCTTTTTACCAACTTCAGTCGCCCTGGAGCTTCTTCGCATTGGAAAATGCCAATTGGATCATCGTGGGGCTCGATTCGGCTTACAACGCCAATGTCCTAAAACTATATCTGGACGGCTCTTTGGGTGACAACGCGCAACTTCCTTTTCTCGAAAGCCTGGCACGAAAAGGAAAGAAGGTCATCGTGCTGACTCATCACAACGGTCTTCCCGAAGCAACGATTCATTCCGATAAGCCGCTCAAGCTATTCACCCAGGTCATGAGCGCTTTCAACGGGGTTGCACCGCCCGCGTACTGGTATTGGGGACATGTCCACGCCGGCATCGCATATAAACCCCTCAACGATCACAACGGCATGCTTTGCCGCTGCCTGGGTCATGCCGCGATCCCTTGGGGACTGGCATCTAGCTTGCAAAACAGCTCCGATCTCCAGTGGTTCGAACAATGCAGTGCTACCGATCCCGAGGATAGCCTGCGGGTGTTCAACGGATTCGTCGTCCTGCGCTTGGACGACACCAATCTCCATGAAGCGTTTTATGACGAGACGGGACGCATTGCCTGGACTCCTGAGGGCGGGGATCCGCGCGGATGCGCCCCCCGGCCAGCCGCTGCGCAAGCGCATTTCATGTTGGAGTCGCTCCGACCGGAAGCTGCCGTTTTGGGCAGCTACCGAGCCGAGTACGTCAACGGAGTATTTCGCGCCCAATGCGATTCCGGTGAGACCCTGATCATGGTGGCCGGTTCCCATAGCGAGAACTTTCCGTATTTCGGAGACGCCCCTTGGGATAACGTCCTCCTCGTGGTGGGCGAAAATCGCTATCAGCAAACGGTCCGGAGTCCCGGGCTTGTGCAATTTCAATTCGATACTAGCCTCGAGAACCAGTCCGGGCCGGCTACAATCCAGATCTCGGGCGATTTAATCGATGTCTCGACCGGTGCTCCGGTCACGGTAAGTTTGAACCTGGAAGGAATCGTCACAGGCTTCGCAATCCGACAAGAGGGCCGTCTCCTGGACGGCCTGCCGGGGCTCGTGTGGCATCCATTCGAGCTGAACGAAGCGGCGGGGGAGTTGCGGATTGGGAGCACGGACCGGAGATTGACATTGGGCTCCGGCCAAATTGAACAGGGGAAGGAATCCAATTTCAAGTCGCCGCTATTCGCCTTCTACTATGATTTCGTCTCGATCGCAAAGGCCGCGCCTGAGAATTTTGAATATGTCTGGTTCCAGACGCACGCGCTAGACCACTCCTGGTTTGGAAAATTGTTGGACGACTACCTCACGCGACATGCGTCCGAGGAGATTACGTTCTCCGATGGGAACCAGACCGGCGGAAATCCCCAGAACGTCATCAGGCCGCAGAAATCAGACTCGGCGGTGGTCGTTGTGGAAAACCGGGTAGCGCTGAAGCTTGCGACGCTGCGTCGCCAACTGATCCAAACGACCGATTCGGCAGGCGACGCGTTATTCGGCATGCGGGAGATTTTCGAGCCTCGCTAGGTTTCGCCGCCCAGGCGCCCTGCCAGTTTCCGAATTTGATGCTCGGCAATCCACTCGGCCAGAGCGGAGATGGTGAAGAGCGGGTTCACCGCGAGCGCCCCGGGAACTAGCGATCCATCCACCACCAGCAGGCCCTCTAATACGGATCCATCCGATGCGTAAACCTCTCCGAATTGGTTCGCGGCTCCCTGTGTATGATCGGCACCTATGGGGCAACCACCCAACGGGTGCGCGGTGATGAGGTGCTTGAGCCCGAGAAAGCTCCAGGTGGGGTTCTCAATGAATCTCCCTCCTAGCGCGCGCGCGTGCTGGCGCAATTCGTCGTCCATGGTCTTAAAGATGGGTTCGGTCCCCGCGCCATGCCAGACGATATCGGCCTTTCCCTCTGGTTCAGCATGGCTCGTCTTGAGCACAATTCGTCCCTGCGCATTATCGAAGGCCATTGCGAGGTAGAGCATCGAATGGTTGAGCGCGCCATCTGGCGAGAAGGGCGCGGTCTGTCCGATGTCGAGGAGTTCGCGGCGCAGTTTTACAGCGGGATCGCCGCCGAAGTCTTCTCCCAGAAGAAATGGAAAGAGCTGTTGTGCGTTCTGCCGCAGAGCGGAAGGAAAAGACACGTCTTCGAACAGGAAATGAGTGGCCGGGTCGGACGCCGAACGGTACTGTAGCTTGGTGGTGATGGTTGGGCCGGGCGGATAAGCGGCGCCGGGGCTCTCGGGATGGTTGCCGAAGCCGAGTACCTGTAGAAAATCGGCGCCGTTATAGGAGATGCCAAAGAAGTCGCCATTGCCACTGAAACTGGAGCCTACGTGCGGGGTTACAGGCAGCCCGTGAGCGGCGGATCGCAGGAGGATTTCGGGCGAGTTGAGCGCTCCCGCCGCCAGGACGACGTCGGCCGCCTTCAAGGCGAAAGGTTGACTGGAATCGGAATCGGGACGGTGCACACCGTGTACGAGCCATCCGCCGCCCGGGACGGGTTCCAGCCACAGCACTTCGGTTTGCGTGAAGATTTCGGCGCCGTTGCGCCACGCCCATGGCAGATAATTCATGTAGAGCGTGTTCTTTGCTCCTACCCGGCAGCCGGTAATGCAGTCTCCACAGCGCGTGCATTTCGGTTGTGCCACTCCGAAGCCGTTATCAGCCAGATCTTCGAAGTTGACGACAACGTCGCAGAGTTCCGTGTGCATGCCGAGTTGCTTAGCCCTCTTCTCGAGGGCAAGCCGCTTGCGGGGCTGCTGATCGCACGGCGCGCCACCCGGCGTGCAAGGGAGTTTCGCCAGTTTCAATACTCCAGCGGCGCGGGCATAGAAGGGAGCCAATGACCTGGCGTTCAATGAGGCGGGCCAGCCCGAACGTTGGAAGGCCGCATCCTCGGGCACAATCGCCACGTTCGCGTTCACCAGCGATGTGCCTCCCAAACCGTTCCCTTTGAGCACTGTAATATCGGTGGCATTCACGATGTCATACAATCCGAGCGGATTCTCACCGTTTCGGAATGGCACCCGGCCACGCACATTTGCCAGGAAAGCGTCAAAAGTATCCGGCAGTTGCGCCAGAGGCCATTCCTTTCCGCGTTCCAGCAGGCAGACACTTGGTTTACGCAGAGGGTCTGCGCTCGCCAGGCGGGCGGCCATAATGGACCCGCCGTAGCCCGAGCCCACAATCACGAAGTCATATCGATCGCGGCGAAGGCTCCAATCTTTTGAAAGTGTCGGGACGTACGGCTCCACGCTTGCCCTCCTGCTCCCGTTATGGGATACGGTCTTTGAATTGCAGGCAGAAATGAATCAAGGGACTGCCGTCCCAATAGACTCTGCCGAGATAGAAATTCGGGTCGATCTGCCGAATCTCGTCGCGGACATGTTCCACGATGGCCGAAGAATGGGAATAATCGAGCACGATGCACGGTTTTCCATCGTAAAGACTGGGGCCGAAATACACCTTCGCCTCCACCGCTTTCTGACCGAAGATCTCGTTGATTAGGGTGCCGTTCTTAGCATCGAAGATTTTACCCTGCCAGATCAGGCCTGCAAACTTGGCGATTGCGGGGTTGAGGTCGGTGCCAGGGGCAATAATTGCCGTTCCGTCTGCTGGTCCGTTGGGTATCGGCCCCGGCTCGACGCTGCCAAAAAGTTGATCCAGCTGAGCATTGGTCATACGCAGCAACTCTGCCACGGTATGCCGGACCAATAGTGGTCTGTGGGTCGCACCTTTCCATCCGCGCTGCAATGTTTCAACGGCATTCCAGCAAAGGATTCGCTCGTAGTCAGCAGGATACGTCGCCTGAATCAACCGGACAAGGCTGGGGGTCTGTGCCCAGTCTTGACAATCGGTGATCGGTTCGATGAAACCGTCCAGGTCGGTTCCGATGGCCACATTCCGATAGGATCCAGTGACTTCGCGGATATAGTCAATTGCCTGAAAGACGAGAGAGATGTCGTGTAGACCGGTAAGTTGCTGTTCCGGCTGCCGCAGCCAGTACGGAAACAGGATAATGCCGACTACTCCGTTTGATGCGGCGATCTGTTGAATCGCCTCACGGGATAAGTTCAGCGGATAATTCGAGAGCGCCCGCACCCCATTGTGCGAAGAAATCACCGGCGCATTGGAGTGGTCGCGAGCCATCTTGAAAATCTGGGCTTGAGCGAGGTCTGTGGAGTGAGTAATATCCACAACGATCCCGCGATCAAGCAGGCGATCCACCACTCGCACGCCTAAGGGCGTCAAACCGGTGGCCGGATCCTGCTGTGGGTTCAATAGGCTGAAGACGGGGTCGGGCAAGAACGGAAATGCGTTATCGCAGGTCGCGAGGCCTCGAAAAAACAAGTGAGCCACGATTACATATGCCACGCCTCTGGCCGCCAGAGCATCCACATTATTCTCATTGCCGCTCACACAAAATGCGCCTTCCACGCAGTGGAAGAGAAACTTCTGGCGGGAATCGATGCATCTTTGCAAATCGTCCGGGTTCTTCACAAGCGAGACTTGCCCGGCAACTGCCTTTTCGACGTTATCCATCTGCGCCAGTAGATCTCCGATCGCGGATGGGACAGGAGCAGCGTCGTGGAAGAACTCGTCCTCGGGGTCGTATAACACCGATCCAATACCTCCGTCCGCGCCCGTAAGCAAATTCGGTAAAGAAACGCGTGGTGAGCCCTTTTGGTAATTCAATAGCTGATTCGCGGCCCAGTATTCGAGCTCCTTTCCGGCGGGCGGCGGTCCCGATGAGAAGTTCGGTGGGAATTTTGTGTGCATTGGGAAATGGGCATGAAGGTCGAGGAAGGGAGGTAGCATTCCAGTATTCTACACCGGACAACCTTCTGATTTGTTTGCGCATTCGCGTGAATTTGATGAAGGTCGGCTTGCTGACAACCAGTCTGCAGGTCGGTTCTCTCCGCATTGGCGCGCAATGGCGACGTTTTGCACACCCGACGGCGTCGCCAAATTGGGCAGGGTTCACAGAAGATATGCCTCCTCGATCCGCCCAGTCTTGAAGTCGGTCGCTAATCGTAGCAACGGGCTGCGGGTCCGCTCCACGGATGGTTGGTACCGGCCATACGCAAGAAAAGGGGAACTTCGTGGGAGCCAAATTGCCTGATCGAGGCACTGAGCGCGGTGTTGCGGTAAGGCCTGCGCCAACTTCCCCGGAACGCCAACCGTCATGCTGGCATAGATTTTTCCCGCCGTGCGGCGCGGCGGTTGGCTCCAGCACGGTTATCCACAATTCCACAGACGAAGCACGGCCTACTACTGGATAGGTACAGGGACACTATAGGACTACGTGCCCCCAGAACACCGGGCAATCGCCCCTAGTACGCCGAGGAAGCAGGTGTTTAGCCGCCCCCTGCTTGCCGTGGACCAATCCGGTTACCCACAGGCCTCAACCGCAGTCCGGCCATGCGCCCCTAGAATGCCGAAGTACAGAAGCGCCCCCAGAGTGCCGATCCTTACCTCTCCGTCGAACCCGCGATGGCCAGTTTGGGAACCTGGAATGCATTTGAAAATAAGCAACTTCCGTGTCCAAGGCATTGCATCCTGACCATTTAAGTGCATGGATTCTCAGCCTAACCGCCGAGTTTGCCGAGCGAAAAGCGCCTTCCGTGGGGAAGAACTGCGTCAGCAGTCTGAGAATTTGTTGAAAAACGTTGCAGCGTCCGCCAAAGGGGCCTTCTCAGTGGGCAGGACGAACGGAGAATCAATAGGTTACGACGTCTTGTCTGCCTCAACAGGATGACGCCGAGAGTTTTTCAACAAACTCCTAAGGATGCTGGTCGCTGACGGGGCCAACTCGATCGCTGATAGCCAGATCGCCTCCGGCTGTTTGGTCCGCAATGGATGCGTGCTGCGAAACTGCTCCAGCTGCCGCTGCAACTGGATAATCCCTTCGGGAACCGGCTTGCTTGCGCGAACCATGAGTAACCTCCCTGCCGAGTTGCTCCAACTTAGCAGGTCAGGCTACGCGGATTCACGCATGGCTGCCGAAAACTCACTAAGTGGTCGAGTATCCCCCGCGGAGACCTTGGCAAACTACCTGGTCTGAAGCTGGTAGATGCGTGCCTCGTTGCACCCAACGACACCGATTTGAGCGTTTAGAAGCGGTTCCTCGATTTCCGGCGTGCTGTACTGCTCGATCCACGCACCGCAATCTACGATCGCGAAGAAATTCTCCTTGCTGTCGTCCAAGAGGGCAATGCGCGCCTGGTGTGTATGCCCGATCACCGCCAGGTTCAGCTTCTTGTTCCACTGCTGATCTAAGCTTTGGCACAGTTCTTTCGCTGCGACTGCGTACCTCATTCCGTTTGGGATCTGGCCTGTACCAGTCTGAACGTTGAATCGAGACGGGATGGATTCGCTTGCAGGCCTGGTGCTGCCCAGTGGCGCCGGCTGGGGCGGCTGGATGTATTTCGAAAAGTGGGGCGCCATTTGCGCCTCAACTTTCTCGTTGAGGGGGATCAGTTCGCCGAGCTTCCTCTTTCCTTCCGGCCATATTGGCGCAAATAGGAATACCAGGGCGTCCTTCAGAGGCTCCGGCAAGATTTCGAGCGCCACTTGCTCCCAGTCAAACTGGTGCCCATGGAGCGCGATGGCTGGTGTGTTCCCAGCCGAGTCCTGCAGATATGCGCAGGCCGTCCAGGCGTCAAAGTTCGGAAATCGGCAAAGGTTGAAATCGTGATTGCCTAGGATGAATCGCATTCCGAGGTCCCCATCGAACAGGGCGCCTATCAGCTCCTGATGGTCGTTGGCGATCCATGCGCCGACGTCTTGCTCCGGATTCAGTTGGGGAGCCTGCCTCCACAAGTCCAGAAGATCGCCGAGTTGATAGACGTTTACCTTGGAAGCTCCAGCGGCGCTCTTGAACTGCTTGAGCTTCAGGACTAGATCGGTGAGGAGTCCCTCATAGTTCGTGCCGTAACTGAACGCAGCCCGCCGTTCTCTTGTGAGTAAGTGGATATCGGGCACAAAAACGTGTAACCGGTCAGGGAAGCCAATGCAATCGTGTTGGAGCGATGCCACCAACCTGACGTCGACGCCGCCCTTGGAAACGCTGAAGAGCGTCTGGAGAAATTGATCTTGTAGGCTCATGGATTCGCGACCTTTCCTGTATGGATCTTGGTGACCAGTAGCGCTTGAAACTGGTCGGTGCCCTTCTCGTTCTTGTGGTAGAAAATCCACCAGAATTTCCCGTCGGACACCGCTACCGGGAACGGAAACACGGCCTTGGCTTCGCGCGCATCGACAACATCCAGGACTGCGGACTTGCCTTGAAAGTGCCTGCTACGGTCTTGCACGCAGATCTGTACTGCGACCTGGCAGAACTTCCCGGGCTTCTGCGTCCGAGCGCCCAGGTTTGGACTGTCGCTTAATGCGTGCAGAAGAGACCCGTACACGGGGTCGCCGTAGGGATCTCCCATAGTAGCTTGCATGTTTGTGCGGACGCCGTCCGCCTTTAGGAACGCCAGCAGTTCTTTGGCTGAGTTCCCGTCGAGCGGGAGTTTGATCCGGCTCTCTTTGGTTTCTTCGCTGCGAAAATCCCGTTCTCGCACGATGGCAAACTTAACCGCGCAGCCGGACAGCAGCATGATCGCGACCAACGCTAGAATCAGGCTCCCAAGCCGTTTTCGGTGTTTAGTGGTGTTGGGGAAGAGATGGCGAGCACTATCATGGATACTGACTACGATGTTAGCGGTATCGGGCATTTTGAGTTACCTCCTGTTGTGAAGTACTGCACGAGTCAAGAATGTGCTACCTATGGAAAACGAGTCGAGCAGACGGCTGCGGACCATGCCGACTGCCATCCGGCGGCACCGGCGGCCGGTTTCGGCGATCCATTGGGCGGAACGGAAGCCGGCAGCGGTATCACGGGTGTCGGCGCCGAATCAATCTCGAGGTAATTGCAGTGATTGTAGTTCCAGTTATCGGGGATCTGGAAGGGCGCCTGGAAATTGGCGGGCCTAGGTTGCGCGGGGCCGGTCAGACCGAGCGCGCCGCGAAACCACGGATGTCCATCGGTCAGGATGCCACCGAGGAAGTTGCCCAATGGGAACAGGGTTGAAAGCACTTGGTCGCCCCGGGAAGCCAGCACGGAGATGGCATCGACGCGGGCAGCGGCGGCCTGGAATTCGTTAGTCAGGCAGTCGTCATCGATGGCGCCGGCCATCAACATGGCCCCGCGCGCCCGCCGCGACACTTTGGAAAGCGTCCGCATGACGACCCGCGCTCCCAGGCTGTGAGAGGCGAACGAGAGGGTGGCGGCGTTGGAAAAAGTGTCATCGAGGAACGGACCCAGCAGGTCGCCCGCGTCGTTGGCGAAGCGGGGTTCTTCCGGATAGTCGAGACCGTGCCCCCAGACCGAATCGCCGGGCCACAGGAGGCCCACAAAGACCGATTGGGGAGGCAATTGAAGCTGCCTGGCCCAGTTGGAGAGGCTGGCGATGCCAGCGGCGCGGTCCACGTTGTATCCGTGGGTGGCGATCAGGACGTGTTGCCCCGCGATGTCGTTTAGCAATTGTGTCTTACCGAGGCTGGTGTAACTGGCGAGATCGACACCCTGGTTGATGGCCACTGAAGGAGCCAGGTCACCGCCCACATTCTGAAGGCGAACGTCGAGAAATCGAGTCATAACAGACCTACTTCTTGAGCTGAAGGGTCTTTACCGCGGTTGCCAGGGCGGTGGATAGGTCCTTGGCGATCGGGGCCAGCGGTGTGGCCAGGAGCCCCGCAAGCAAGGCTTCGCTTGCGTTCTGCCAGCCAATCTTGAATCCGTTACACGCCGCGCATGCAGCGCCAAAGGCCAGGAGGATGGCTACCAGCATGGCCCAGGCTCTCGTCCTGTTGCGAAAAACCTCATCGGCATGCTGGTATGCCTGGTCGAGCGACGCGATGACGATGAGGTCGAAACGTCCTAAGAAATCCGACTCGTCCGGCAGCAGCGAAGTGCCGGCAGCGATTTTGGTGGCGACGGTGGTCAATTTGTCGGCGTCCACACCTGCCGCGGCCGCGACTTGGGCGGCGTTGGTGGCATCGAGATTCAACTTGATTAGCGATTTGGCGATCGCCTTCTGGCTCGCCAGGTCAACGCCGTTGAACCAGTTCGCCCTCAACGTGGCGATGATATTCTGCTGCAACAAACCACCGCTTGCTCTTGCCGGTGTCAACGCAGTGACCGCCGTCTTGATTCCCTTGAAACCGATCCGATTGACACTGCCGGCGAACGCCTTGCTTGCATCCACCAAGCCGAACGCCGCGGTGCCCAATCCGCCGATGGCTGTGATGATTTGTGGGAGGGTTGTTTCTATCGTGAATAGATGCATGGTTCACGTCCTTTTCTTTGGAAGCCGGCTCTAAGCGGCTTGGCTGTGGGCGCAGACGCTCTAGGCGTGGGGCGCCAACTGGTAAATCCGGACTTGGTTAGCGGAGATGGCGGTGATCTGGGAATTGGGAATCGCCGTGCCACCTTCCGCTTCCGCGCAACTTTCAATCCACGCGCCGGTATCGACCAGCGCGAAGGGCGTCCCATCGGGCATAGACATGGTAGCGATGCGAGCATGATGGGTGTGGCCGATGATCACCATGCGCAGGTGGGAGCCGGATGACGCATTCATGTTAGCGCACTCCCGACACGCCGACTCGAGGAATTTCGTCGCGGCGGGCGGAGAGCTCTTGAGGCTTTGCAGGTTATGATTCGGCGGGCACGGGCGACTCGGATTCTGCATCGAACCGAGGGGCGCGGGTCCGGTCAACTCAATCCCCGTGGAGTAGTCGGTGGAGTTGTATTTCTTGTTCAAGTCGGCCATTTTGCCGAGGATTGCCTTTCCGGGTTCGACGGGTTCTGAAAACAGGTAGACGGCGATGTCGCGGAGGTCCTCCGGTATGTTTTGCTCCACCCAGTCGAAGTAATCGCCGTGCATGAGAACGATGGTGGGATCGTCACCGGGGATGAAAAACCGCCGCTCCCAGGCGTTGTAGGACGGAAATCGATACAGCTCGAAGTCGTGATTTCCCAGGAGGAAGTGGGTATTGAGAGCGGGGTCTTCCAAGAGGCCGAGCAGTTGCTGGTGGCTGTTCCTGATCCCTGCGATGACCTCGTCATTCAGATCCGCCAGCAGGCACTCCCGCCAGAGGTCCAGATAATCGCCCATGACGAACACCACGACGCGTTGGTTTGCCGCGGCGGCATCCATCTTCAACTGAGCAATGGCGGTAACTACCGATTGCAGCAGATGCGACGTGTCGCCGGCGCCCTCATAGTTGGTGCCATAGGTATAGAGCGTCCGCCGCGCGGCGGAGAGTAAGTGCATGTCAGGAATCAATACCTGAATGGAGTTACCGTTGGGGAATTGGAGCTCGTTGTCGGTATACGAAGCGACGAGGCGGACAGTCGCGACATTGCTCAGAGCCTGCAGAAGTTGATCGTGCATGGGTTCACTTATCCTTTTCCACCAGCGTGTCAATTGCCTGTACTTTGGCGACCATCACGCTGGTCAGTTGATCGTTCGCGTTACGGTAGAAGATCCACCAGTATCTTCCGTCGCTCAAAGCGACAGGGGCATGCTGGCCAGGTCTTGTGAGGTCGCGTGCATCGACGATCTGCATGACAATCTTGCCTGGAAACCACTGTTTGAAGACATCTGAAGAAAGATCGGAAAAGGTGGCGGGCTTCTCGAGCCGGTCTAGTAAGCGCTTGTACAAGGCTTTGGCGTTGAGGACGACGGCCACGTTATCTTCCTTGTTGTTGCGGTTGAGGCCGAACTTAAGGGCGTCCTCGACCTGCTCGCGTCCGGAGACGAGCGGAAGGGCGATGCGGTCCTGGTCGCTGCCTTGCCAGCGGGAATCCTGGGGAGGCACCGGCAGGACCGTTACGGTGACGGGCTGCTGGGGGCAGCAGCCAGCTAACTGCGCGGTAAGGGCAATGGTAATCCAGAGAGTGCGCGTCCTCATTCTTCTCTCCATGGCGGGCAATCGGCTACATCCAGTGGTTTGGCCGGAATAGCCGTCACCGGTTGGTTTGGATGAAAGGGTATAGAACAGACGGGCGTTTTGCCCGGTGGTGTGATACGAAAGACGTAGTCGGGGGCGGGGTCGAAGGCGGGATGGGGCGCCCAGATGGCGGTCCAGGCGCGGCGGTCGATCGTCCCATCGGCGGAGCGTACATTCAGCCGGCCGTCGACGAGGACGGTCAGGATCTTTAAACCGAGATCATCGTCGACCTTGCGCCAGACGCCGCTCTCTAGCCTCAGAATCTGGACCGAGCGGCCGGCGGTATTCCAATCGGCGGTGCTCGGCTCGGTCCATTCGAAGCGGGGCACGGTGTCGTCAACGCGGCCCTCGATGTCGCCAATGAGCGGCTCGAGGTCCTGGTAGGTGAGGTTATAGCGCTCGCCGAACAATTCCGGATCGAAGTGATAGGGCCACTTGCCGCCGGCATCGAAGGTTACCTTTGGCACGGGGACAGGAGAAGGTGGATGGAAGGACGCTACTCCGGCTAATAGCTTGACGAGAACCTCACCTTGTTGCTTAACGTACATGGTGGAGGCACCTTCGTAGTTCTGCGCCTCATATTCGGATTCGGTGGTGGTGTAACCGAGATACTCGTTCGCTAAGCCCACGATGACATAGGGCTGGCCGTTGGGATGCGGCAGGGCGTCGCGAAGGTGAAATCCCTGGACCGTAGTCATCTCGGTGGGGACGGCGGCGAGCGAAAGCGTGCCGAGCGTGACGACAGAAACCGGGATCTGTTTGGGGTAATTTTGGGGAGACCCGAGGATGTCTTGAAGGAGCTTAAGCAAGGGAATCTGGTGGAGTTGAAGAGCCGGCATCTTGGGGTCAGCGTGGTGGGTGTGGGTGGCGGCGAGAATGAGCTCCTCGGGCGGCAAACCGAGGTCGTGGACGACTTCGGCGTGGAGGCAGGCGGGGATGGCGAAAAGGTCGCAGGAGATCAGCGCCAAACGGTGGCCGCCGGCGCTCTGGAAGTAGAAGGCGCGGGCATAGAGGCGGGTCCAATATCCGCGGGCCATTTGTCCGCCGATGGAATGGCCGCCCATGGGGTAGCCGGGGGGCGGCGTGATGTCGACTTTACCTACGCCGGCGAGAAGCGTGGAGGTGGGCTGGGGTGGCGACGGTGTGTAGGCGGGAATGCGGATCGGGGTATGTCCGCTCGCAGCGAGCGTCAAAAACCACGCCGCAGATGCGCGGACAATTTGGTCAGTAACTTTCCTCCCCATTGCTTCTTGCGAGCACAAAGCCTGGGATGTCAAATTAGAATAATAAGCTCTTAAAAACTAGCATACTAGCGTGCCGAATTCAACGGTCAATCTATGGTGGTCATCGCAGCCGATCGAATCTGTACCGTTCGAGCAAAAACACGAGAAGCCGCATACCAGACCGGAAAGCCCAAGACCGCGAACCAACCTTTCAGCGTAAATAATTGCGGGCGGCGAACGCGGAGCGCATCTCGAATGTTTCACCGTCGATTCGATAGCCCGTCGAGGACGCGCGACGTCCAGCTTGGGAACCTGTACTGCATTTGAAAATAAGCAACTTCAGCGTCCAAGGCGTGGCATCCTGACCATTTAAGTGCATGGATTTTCACCGTAGCCGCCCGGTTTGCGAGAAAACGGAGTAAACGGAGTAACGGCGGCAGGCTTCAAAAACTCAGCTCAACCCACCGTCCCCGAGGGTCGCCAAACCGGCGCCATGAATGGCGCCAGAAGGCGACTCAATGGCACTATTGCAAGTCCTCGACGGCGGACCCCCTGCCGGTCTGGAATCAGTCGGCAGTCTGCTCAAGCGAACTCATCCAGATCTTCGCGTTTCCAAATGCAAGCTTCGCCAAGCCGAGGGCGTTGAACTTGTCAGATTGAAGCGAGCGCAAGGCGGGCAAACCCTTGGCTTCAGTTCCCGCCCGTTCGTACTGTGCGGCCTGCCGGTCCGGCGCCTGCCGGCGAACCAACTGCTTTTCGAACGACGGAATGGTCATTTCGTCCTTCAGCTCACAGGGCATCCCGACTACGGCGTTCCGTTCGGCCAGGACCGGATCGTGCCGATCTTCTTGGCGACGCTGGCGGTCCAACAGAAAAGCCAGGTTATTCGATTCCGCAGCGCATCCGAGATGCTGGAGACGTTCGGAATGCACAAAGGTGGCAAGGAGTACCGCAGGCTGATTGGAGCTTTCGAGAGGATTTTCGGCGCCACGATCTTCTTCGGAACGGACCCGCTGAAGCCTGGTGCCAAGGTAGTTCACCGATCCCGCTTCAACTTCCTCCGCGAAGCCACAATCTGGTACAACCGCGACGAGAATC
>Ga0181520_10003461_pt1 | contig 27669 bp, 21 predicted proteins | sample PEATcosm2014_Bin_29_FD_132451 | JGI IMG/M metagenome (GOLD analysis project Ga0181520, IMG submission 132451) | Peatland microbial communities from MTU Mesocosm Facility, Houghton, MI, USA - PEATcosm2014_Bin02_30_metaG | ecosystem: Environmental > Terrestrial > Soil > Wetlands > Peat | place...
CCGATGTGAACGCCGGTGACGCCGGTGTAGCCCATCTGGGCGAGGGCGCCCTGGACGGTTTTGCCCTGCGGATCCACGACGGCCTTTTTTGGGGTGATGACGATTTTTGCTTTCATTCGCGCGCCCTGAATGTTGCGAAAAAATCCGCCGCCGGGCGAGCCTTTTTTGATTCCCGCGCAACGACGTTGAAATTGTCCGCCGCTTGCGCCATTGTTTCGGCCATGGCTGACACCAAACAAGTCGAGGAAACACCCGGACACGGCATTGGCGCGGAATGCAAGACGCTCAAATCCTGCACCATCGTCATTTTTGGCGCGAGCGGTGATCTGACGGCGCGCAAGCTGATTCCCGCGCTTTATCATCTTTGCAAGGACAAGCTGATGCCGCCGGCGTTTCGCATCGTGGGTTTTGCCCGGCGGGAAAAAACCGACGAGTCGTGGCGGCAGGAATTGCGCGCGGCGCTCAACCAGTTTTCCCGCAGCAAACCCGTGGACGACAAGGTCTGGAAGGAATTCGCAGCAAACATTTTTTATTGCCGGGGCGACCTCGCCGACGCCGCGGCCTACAAAAAGCTCGAAGAAATGCTGACCGCGTTCGGCAGCGGGCCGTTGCGGGAAAACCTGCTGTTTTACCTCGCCACGCAGCCGAGCCAGTTTGGCGAAGTTGTCGAGGAAATCCATCGCTCCGGCCTGCTGAACAAGGACGGAGTCGGCTGGCAGCGGCTCGTCGTCGAGAAACCGTTCGGCCATGACCTCGCCTCCGCGCACGCGCTCAACCATGAGTTGACCCGCTACGCGCACGAAAACCAGGTCTGCCGGATTGACCATTATCTCGGCAAGGAAACGGTGGCGAACATTTTGATGTTCCGCTTTTCCAACTCGATTTTCGAGAAGCTCTGGAACCGGAATTCCGTGGACCACGTCCAGATCACCATCAGCGAAACGCTCGGCGTCGGCGAGCGCGGCGGTTATTACGAGGAGGCCGGCGCGCTGCGCGACATGGCGCAAAACCACATGCTGCAGGTGCTGTCGCTCATCGCGATGGAACCGCCCGTGTCCCTCGAAGCCGAATCCGTCCGCGACGAAAAGGTGAAACTGCTCAAATCCATCCGCCCGCTCACGCCGGACGATGTCGCCAGGCAGGTGGTGCGCGGACAATATTTCGCCGGCCTCGTGAACGACCAGCCGCGCCCCGGCTACCGGCAGGAAACGAAGGTGAAAACGGATTCCAACGTCGAAACCTACGTTGCGCTGAAGCTCTTCATTGACAATTGGCGCTGGAGCGGCGTGCCGTTTTATTTGCGCACCGGCAAAAATCTGCCGATGAGCGCCAGCGAAGTGCGGATTCAATTCCGCCCCACGCCGAACGTCCTGTTTGCCGCGCAATGCGGACAGCAACTGGACGCCAACGCGCTCACGCTGCGCCTGCAGCCGAACGAGGGGATTTCCCTGCGGTTCAACGGCAAGGTTCCCGGCATGAGCCTCGGTGTGCGGCCCGTGCGGATGCACTTCAGCTACGACGCCGAGTTCGGCGCCTACACGCCGGAGGCTTACGAACGCCTGCTGCTCGAAGCCATCGCCGGCGACGCGACGCTCTTCATCCGCCGCGACGAGGTGGAAACCGCGTGGCAAATCGTGGATTCCATCCGCGCCGGCTGGGACGGCAAACCGCTGACGAACCGTGAATTTTACGCCGCCGGAACGTGGGGCCCGATTGCCTCCGACGATCTGCTCGCGCAACTCGGCCACGCCTGGCATGAGCCGCTGGTGATAAAATAAATTATGCTACCAACTGAATTTGATGGATTGAAATTTCAGAGCGAAGGCGAAAAAACTCGCGTTACTTCTGAAAATATAAATTTTCTATTCAACTCCGGTTTAGAAAAAGTTGTAGCTGCTTACAAATATTTTGCGCCAAACGCTCGCGATTATTTCAAACGACGTTGGGAATCCGCTCCGCAGCCAAACTTGGATGAGCAAGATTTTAATTGGTTAATCAAAAAGGTGACCTTGTATTGGATGTATTGTTGCATCGTCAATCGAAAGCCTGTCCAAATTACCGATTGGAATTGGAAACACCCACAAACAAATGCAGAAATCCAAGAAATTATCGACCGGCGTTTTGGCGAAGGTTCGGCTGAATCGAGAAGGCTTGGCGCTCACATGATGGGTTTATCTACATTTGAATACGCCCGATGGAAAACAAGTTGGGAAGTATTTATTAATCGCTAAAGTGAAGAAAATTGAACTGATTTCCTTCGCCGACGCCGACGAACTGGCCTCGCGCGCCGCCAGCGCGTGGCTGGACGAAATTGAGTCGGCCAACCGCACAGGCAAAGCGCATTGCTTCGCGCTTTCCGGCGGGCGCATCGCGCAAAAATTCTTCGCCGCCACCGTTGAACAGGCCAAAAAGCGCGCCGTTTCCTTCGAGCGCGTTCATTTTTTCTGGGCGGACGAGCGCTGCGTCCCGCCCACCGATCCGGAAAGCAATTTCAAGCTGGCGAACGGGCTTTTGCTCGCGCCGCTGAAAATCCCGGCCAGCCAGATTCACCGAATTCGCGGCGAAGATTCTCCTCAAGCTGCCGTCAAAATTGCCGAAGCGGAACTTGGCCGCACCGCGTCGGCGGACAAAAACGGCCAGCTGGCGCTGGATTTGATTTTTCTCGGCATGGGCGAGGACGGCCACGTCGCGTCGCTGTTTCCTGATGCGCCGGCGGAGATTCTGAATTGTTCCTGCCCATATCTGGCCATCGAAAATTCGCCCAAGCCGCCGCCGCGCCGGATTTCGTTGAGCTACGCGGCAATTGCCGCGGCAAGGCAGGTCTGGGTGCTGGTTTCAGGCTCGGGCAAGGAGGAGGCATTGCGCGAATCGCTGCGCCCCGGCGGCCAGACGCCTTTGGCGCGCGTGTTGCGTTCGCGTTCGCGGACGAAACTTTTCAGCGATATTTGGCTTGACTAACTTGTAACCAGATGGTTAATTAAATCGTCTGGCTGGAGGATTCGGGGCGGCGGCGGGCGGAATAAACAGCCGAACTATTTGAAAGATTTTTGAACGAATTTTGGCGGGCAGGGTCAGAATTAATGGGCGAATGAAGATTTGAAGATTTCGCTGTCCGTTTAGGGTTGGCATAGGGGTTTTGCTCGCGGCGCGGCTCGGACAGCGATCCCCAAGTTGGTCGCGTCGCCCTTCTGAGCGCCTCGGTGAAGGCGTATAAACCTCGTCACCGCGAAGGCCGGACGCAAGTCCGGCCTTTCGCATTTCCAGAATTTGCATTGAACTGGAGCGGAATAATGTTTAGCCTCGCTCACGCATGAAACACCAGCTCGATTTCGAGAAGCCGATCATCGAACTGCAGGAGAAATTGGATGACCTGCGCGGTCACCCGGAAAAGCACGCGCTCGGCATCAGCTTCGAGGAGGAAATCCAGCTCATCGAGAAAAAACTGGCGGAAACCCGGCGGCACATTTTCGCCAACCTCACCGCCTGGCAGCGCGTCCAACTGGCGCGCCATCCCAAACGGCCTTATACGCTGGATTATCTCAAGGATTCATTCTCGGATTTTCACGAGCTGCACGGCGACCGGCTTTTCGCGGAGGACCGCGCGATGGTCGGCGGCTTTGCGAAATTGGGCGAACACCGCGTCATGGTCATCGGCACGCAAAAGGGCCGCGACACCAAGGAAAACATCCTGCGCAACTTCGGTTCCGCGCATCCCGAAGGCTACCGCAAGGCGCTGCGCCTGATGCGGCTCGCCAACAAATTCGGCCTGCCCATCATCACGCTCATTGACACAGCGGGCGCGTATCCCGGCGTCGGCGCGGAGGAACGCCACATCGCCGAGGCAATCGCCGTCAATTTGCGCGAGATGACGCTGCTCGAAGTGCCCATCATTGCCGCCGTCATTGGCGAGGGCGGCTCCGGCGGCGCGCTCGGCATCGGCGTGGCCGACCGCGTGTTGATTTTGGAAAACGCCTATTACTCGGTCATCAGCCCGGAAGGCTGCGCGGCGATTTTGTGGAAGGATCGCGACGCCAAGGCCAAGGCCGCCACCGCGCTCAAAATCACCGCGAAGGATTTGCTCGGACTCAAACTCGTGGACGAAATCGTGCCCGAACCGCTGGGCGGCGCGCACACCGACACGGCGGTCGCCGCGGCAAATCTGAAAACGCATCTGCTCAAGCATCTCGAAGAAATTCTCGCGCTGCCGGTCGCCGAACGGTTGAAAAAGCGCTACGAAAAATTCCGCTCACACGGGCACTTTCACGAAAAAGTTGAGCCGGTCGGAAATGGTGTCGTTCCCACCGCCGCACCCGTTTAATCCACCGTGCTGTATCCATTCATTTTTCAGCCCATCCTCAAGGAACGCATCTGGGGCGGACACGAGTTGGAACGGCTCTACGCCAAACTATTGCCGCCCGGCAAATTAATCGGCGAATCGTGGGAAATCAGCGACCGGCCCGGCGACGCCAGCGTCATCGCCAACGGCTCGCTGGCCGGCAAAACCCTGCGCTGGCTCATGGAAAATCATGCCGGTGAAATTCTCGGCGGCGCGAAACCGGCGGCGGAAGGCCGCTTCCCGCTGCTCTGCAAAATTCTCGACGCGCGTGAAAAACTGTCGCTGCAAGTTCATCCACCGGCGGCCAGGGCAAAGGAACTGAAAGGCGAGCCGAAAACCGAAATGTGGTTCATCGCCGACGCCGCGCCGGACGCAAGCTTGTATGTCGGCCTCAAACGCGGCGTGACGCTGGCGGAATTTGAGAAAAAGATCGCCGATGGCAGCGTGGCGGATTGTTTTCATCGGATTCCGGTGTGCGCGGGCGACGCGATGTTTCTGCCCAGCGGCCGCGTCCACGCCATTGGCGACGGTCTGGTGATTTTTGAGATTCAGCAAAATTCCGACACGACGTATCGCGTGTTCGACTGGAACCGGGTCGGGCTGGACGGCAAGCCGCGCGAATTGCACATCGCGCAATCGCTTGCGAGCATAGATTTCAGCGACTTCGAGCCGAGGCTGGTCGAAACAAAATTCACCGCTGACGGAAAAATCCAGAAACGTCCGCTGGTGAACGACCCGCTGTTCAACGTCGAAACCTGGAAGCTGAATTCCGGAGCGGGAGGTTTGCTGAAGCCGAAAAAACTGCAAATCGTCGCGGCGACTGGCGGGAAAATTGAAATCAAGAGCGGAACAATTTCAGTGAATTTAGGCGCGGGGCAATTCTGCCTGATTCCAGCAAGTCTGGAGCGGATGAAAATCCGGGCGCAGTCAGACGCGGCCTTGCTGCGCGTCGAGGCGAATTAAATTCTTACCACAAAGTGGCAGGTGACGGCTTGTGATTCTTTTGCCGCAAAAGGTTCCGGGCAATTTGTTCGCGGATTTGCGTTCTTTGGGCGGGACTTGAGGCCGCAAGCTCCGCGGTATGTTTCATTTCCATTGATTCCGGCGACGAGGCTTTCTGGCCACGCAGAAATCTTCGATGGCCGTCCGCCACAAATCCATTTTTCATAAGTTGGAATCAATTCAACGACAAATCATCCGGCATTTGCGCGAGCAGCTTGTTCTTCCAGCCGCCCTTGCTTTTGATGATTTTCTGCCAGAGTTCTTCGGGTGGCGTCTCGAACACGAGTTCCAGCGACGCGGGAACCGTCAGCCACGATTTTCGCTTCATTTCCATTTCAAGCTGGCCGGGCGACCAGCCGGCGTAGCCCGCGAACAGCTTGACTTTTTTCACCGGCGAAAACGATTCGCCGATTTCCAGCAGATCATCGAGCGAATGGCCGAGCGCGAGGTTCGGAAACACGTTAGCGTCGGGGATGAAATTGTCGGAGTGCAAAAAGCTCAACGCCGTCGGCTGCACCGGCCCGCCGAGGAACAGCGGCGATTCCCGGAGCGCGTCGGGCAGGTCGGCCACGAGCACCTCGCCGACCTTGTTGCCGGCGGAGCGGTTCAGCATCAGGCCGAACGCGCCCTCGGCATTGTGTTCGCAGACGAGAACGACCGAGCGATGGAAAAACGAGCCGCTCAAACCGCCGCCATCCAGCAGCAATTTGCCTCTGAGAAATTTTACCGGCTCGCTCATTGCCGGAGTCAATTTGCACCAGAAATGCCCGGCTGGCAAAAAAGAAAAGCGCGGGGAATTTCTTCCCCGCGCTTTGAATTCTTCAAAACTTGGCGTTCTTGGCGCCTTGGCGGTTACAAGGATTTGACCTTTTTCACAATCGCCGCGGCGTCAATACCGAAATACGCGAGCAGTTCCTCGGCCTTGCCGGAGCGCGGCACGCCGTTCACCGCCAGCTTGTGAACCTTGATGCCGTCGGCGCTCAATTCGCCGGCAACCGCGTCACCGAGTCCGCCTTCGGGATAATGCTCCTCGACGGTGATGACGGTGTTTTTCGTTTTTTGCGCGGCAGCGAGAATTTCCTTTTTGCCGAGCGGCTTGATGCTGTAAGCGTCAATGACCGTGATGCCGATGCCTTCGGCCTTCAGCGCGTCGGCGGCCTTGAGCGCCTCATGCAGCGTCATGCCCGCCGCGACGACGGTGACCTTGTCGCCGGCGTTCTGGCGCAGCACTTTCGCGCCGCCCACCGGGAATTGTTCGTCGTTGCTGTAAATCACCGGAGCCTTCGGGCGCGAGGTGCGGAGGAAATTAACTCCCTTCGCCAGCGCCATTTGTTCCACCATTTTTTCCGTGCTGACCGCGTCGCTCGGATACAAGACGACGCTGCCCACCACCGCGCGCATCATCGCCATGTCTTCCAGGCCCATTTGGGTCGGGCCGTCCTCGCCGATGCTGACGCCAACGTGCGAGCCGGCGAGCTTCAGATTCGCCTGCGAAATGCCCGCCACGCGAATCTGGTCGGCGGCCCGGGTGAAAAATGTCGCAAACGTCGAGGCGAACGGCACCTTGCCGCGCGTGCCGAAGCCCACGGCCACGCCGACGAGATTTTGCTCGGCGATGTAGCATTCCGTGAAGCGTTCCGGGAATTTCTTGAAAAATTTGTCCGCGCAGGTGGAATTTTTCGTGTCGCCGTCCATCGCGACGACGCGCTGGTCCACCCCGCCGATGCGGGCGAGCGCGATGCCGTAGGCTTCGCGGGTGGCGACTTTGTCGCCGATTTTGTAAGCGAGCGGCGGATAGCTGGCCGGTGCGGTGTTGGCCGGCGCGGGCAACGGATTCGGCGTGGGGATCGGCACGCCGACGCCGGATTTCGCGCTCGGTTGAAGTTCGGCGACAGCCTTGGCGGCTTCGTCCTTGCTCAACGGTTTGCCGTGCCAGCCGTCCAGGTCCTGCAAAAAGGAAACGCCGGCACCCTTGTAAGTTTTGGCGATGATGGCGAGCGGTTTGTCGTCGAGGCCGATGCCGCTTAAGACCTCGACAATTTCCTCGATGTCGTGGCCGTCAATCACTTCCACGCGCCAGCCGAAGGCGTCAAACCGTTTTGCATAGACGCTGACATCATGGCCGAATGCCGTCGCCTGGCTCTGGCCGAGGCGGTTGTCGTCCACAATGGCGATCAAATTGTTCAGCTTGTAAATGCCGGCGAACGACGCGGCCTCCCAGACCGAGCCTTCGGCAATTTCGCCGTCGCCGAGCAGGACGTAGGTGTTGTAATCCAGCTTGTCGAGCCGCGCGGCGAGGGCCATGCCGGCGCCGACGCTCAAGCCCTGGCCGAGCGAGCCGGTGGCAATGTCCACAAACGGCAGCCGCAGCGTGGGATGGCCTTCGAAGTTGGAATCAAATTTGCGCAGCGTCAACAAATCGCTGGCCGGGAACAAACCGGTTTCCGCCCACGCGGCGAAGAGCAGCGGCGCGGCGTGGCCCTTCGACAAAATGAAGCGGTCGTTGTTGTAATAGTGCGGATTCTTCGCATCGTAGCGCATGTGGCCGAAGAACAGCGTGGCCACCACGTCCGCCGCCGAGCAGCAGGAAGTGGGGTGGCCGCTGCCAGCAGCGGTCGTTGAAGTGATGGAATGGATTCGCAATTGGTTTGCGATGCCCTTCAAAAGTTCTGTGTCAGTTTCAATCATGGAACGCAGAGTCTAGCCGGACGGCCGCAAAAGCCAAGAATGAAAATGTGTTGAAACAGCGCAAGAAAGATTGGCTCCAGAGGCAGGGCTCGGAGATTGGATGACCCGTTTTGAAACAGAAGTCACCAAGCTTCGCTCAACCGGCAAAGATGACCATAAAACGCGAGCCGGAATTCGTGCAAAAGAAGTTCGGATATACAAATTACGGCAAATGGAATCAGCCAAAGATTGGGACGAACTACTCATTTTTGTAGATAAAGAATTGGGAGCGCAACAACCGCAGCCACGGTTGCCCCCCGTCCAAGGGATGCCAAACTCACGCCATGCTTTCGCAGGTAGCGACTGATGTTTGGGATTGCCCCCCGTCCAGCCCGCCGGGCGGCTTCAACGATAATCAGTTTTCTCAATTGGTAGCTGGTCAAACCAGTTTTGGGCTGGTTAATCAAATAGTCCGGCTTGGGCGGCAGCTTCCGGGAATCAAACTCTGATTTTCGCATCGTTCAAACGGGTTTTGTTTTCGGCTGGTTAAACCAATTTTATGTTTTAATCAATGCCAAGTTTGTTTAGAAATGACGCGGCACCATGCAATCAGCCACGACCAAACCAAAACCACCGGCGAAAAAATACCGAACCGAGCATTTTCTTTCGGGCGCAACCCGGCGCGAATATGCCGGACTGGTGACCGGCCCATTCAAGCTCGAAGCGCAGCTTGAGGAATGGCTCGAAAAGCATTTCAGCCAGTTGGGATTGAACGCCGTCCTGGTTGGAGTCCAGGTCAAAGCCGGGAATGGCAAGGCGATTGACCTGCTGGCATTGATGGATGATGGAAATTTCTGTGTGGTGGAATTGAAACGGGACACGGCCGCACGCGATGCCGTGGCGCAGGCGATTGAATACTCCCGGATTTTGCGCCAGATGGTTCGCGCGGAAATAAACGGCCTGTTTCAAGCGAAAACCAAGATGTCGCTTCAAGATTTTTACCAGAAATCTTTTTCGCAGCCGTTTCCAGATAAAATATCCGGCCACACGTTGCTGGTTATTTTAGCGGACGGCTTCGATCCGGACACGGAACGCCTTGCCCTGTTTTTGAACCAGCATCACGGTTTCAAAATTCAACTCATATCCTACGGGTTTCCGCAGGTTGAAAACGACCCCGCTCCCAACCCGCAACCGACTTTTAATAATTTTCTGAATCCGGGCGACCGAATCCCCGCCGTCGGCCAGCTTCCGCCCAATGTTCTCATGGTGCGCGTGCGGGAGCACGAAAGTCATACATGGTTCCAATCAGTTGAATCCGAATCGGCTTTGTGCCACGCCGATGCGGCCACCCTGATTCAATCGGCGCTGGCCCGCGGCAATGCGACCATCTTGGCCTATTTGGATCGCGCTGGATTTGTCGGCATGGGATTGTTGACGGGCTTGTCCAGCTTCACCCCGGAAAAATCAAACCGGAGTCAGGAAGAGGAAATGAAAGACCCGTCCCCCAAGGTTCCGCCCATGATAAAACTGGATGTTCAATGGGAAGTGGCGGTTTCACGGGAACGCGCCCATTTTTTTTCCGAACATTGCCAACCCGGTGAGGGCGCGGTTGAACTGCAAGATGATAAAATCTGGATGGAGGCGGTTGGCGTTCTTCAATTCAGATACAAGCGCACACCCAAGGAAGATTTACGCGGCACGCGACGGCATCCGTTTATACAAAAGAAAAAAAGGGCGGCGAAACCGGCGGCGGCTGTCGCGGACGCGGTGCAATAACCGTTCAATCTGCCGCCGCATATCTCCGCATTCAGCCCCAAGATTTTCGCCGTAATTCAAATCCTTCAATCCATTCAAAATCCATGATGACTCCGCGCCGGATGAATTGCAATCGCGCCGGGTAAATCCAAATCCGGCCACCTGTTCAATCATCGCCAGACTCAATGACTCCCAAATCACCTCGACTTTTTTCCCAGCCGCGCGCTTTGACACTTCTTCCAGAAACCGGCCCAATACCACGGTGCGACCATCGCGCCGTTCAGTGTTTGCCAAGACTTGCTCTAATTCATCAATCCGCTGTGCCAGTTTTTTAATGACAGGATTCAATCGGGCCGCTGGATTTTTCTCTCCTGATTCCGGGAACAGCGCCAGCACCCGCACCGGGGGATCAAGGTAAAAACCGGCGATGGCCTCCTTGATCTGTGCGTTTCGATTTCTCCTCGTTTTTGCCCCGGAAACCCAGAACCCATATTTTCGGAACGCCCGACTGACGGTGGCATCACTGACGCCAAGGTTTTTGGCAATCAAGTGTTGATGCCAGAATTCATGCCCCCGATCCGGCGGTGTCAAAAGCAATGCTTCAATCTTGATTTTCAAGTCGGCACCGCTTGATTTTGGTCCGCGCCCCGGCTGGGTTAATAAACCAGCCATCCGCAATTCACAAAACCGGCGAGTCCATCTGCGAACATTCAGCCGGCTCGTGCCCAATTGTTCGGCAATTTCCATTTGAGGTGTGCCTTTGGCTGCCAAATGAATAATTTCTGCCCGCTTGCGCAATCTTGGAGAACGCTTGCCAGCCATCATTATTTCAATTTCACGCCGCTCATTTCCAGACAGCGGAGCGAACGCGGTATTTTTATTCACGAAATTAAAAATGAGTTTGGTCGGGTGCAAACATTCAAATGTTATCTGCAAAATAAATCTCAAATGACATCCCCTTTCAATTTCTTTCCGCATTTCATTTTCAAATTCTGGACATCCCATTTCTCGCCCGCTTGCTGCGGTAGAACCATGCCAAACGAAAAGGCATGGTTACAATCAAAGCGCAGACATCGCCCCGAAACGCCGCCCGTTATTTCGACGAGCATCTTTCCCGCGATGATTATTTTTCAGAAAAACAGCAGACGACCGGCCGCTGGTTTGGCCGGGGCTGCGAAGTCCTGGGCGTCGAAAGCGAATCCGTCATTGAACAGGAGCCGTTTGTCGCCCTCTGCAAAGGTCTCCGCCCAGACGACCATGCCAAGCTGACCCAACGGGCAATGGCCAACCGGCGCTGCCTGTATGACCTGACCATTTCCGCCCCGAAATCACTTTCTATCATGGCATTAGTGGCGGGCGATGCCCGCCTTATCGCCGCGCATGAGAAGGCCGTAGCCGCGACCCTTGAAGCCGCCGAAAAACTGGCTTGCGTCCGCGTCCGCAAAGGCGCGGCGGTGGACACGCAACAGACCCGCACCACTGGAAACATTATCGGCGCACAGTTTTTGCACCGCGAAAGCCGCGCCCTTGACCCGCAGTTGCACACGCACTGCGTCATTTTCAATGTCACCCATGACCCGGTGGAAAAAAAGTTGAAGGCGCTTGAGGCGCGCCAGCTATACGACCAGTCCAAGGAATTGACCCGCCTTTACCGCGCCCATCTGAACGTGTCTCTGCGCGGGCTGGGTTACGAAACCTATCTTGACCGGCAGCGGTGTCCGCAAATTCGAGGCGTTGATAAAAGTCTCATCACAACTTTTTCCAAGCGTTCCGCGCAGCGGGATACGCAGGTTGCCTTGCGCGAGGCGCAGCTTGGCCGTTCGCTGTCCAAGCGCGAAGTGGCGCAAGTGGTTCACCAGAACCGCGCGAAAAAACAGCAGCGCATTGACCCGGAAGCGCTGCGCAAATATCAGCTTGAGCAGTTGCCGCCCGCAGGGCGGCTCCGGCTGGAAAAGTTAAAAGAGCGGGCAATGGCAGCACCCCGGCAGCCTGTCATTTCACCAGCACGGACGATGCCGCCGGTGCCGGGCGTCAAGATGCCCGGCGTGAACTGGATCGCCATTGTCCGGCTCGCGTTGCTCGCCGCCCGCACGGTCAACGTCAACGCCTACCTGTTTTCCCCGCAGCTTGCATGGCCGCAGCGCGTTTGCCAGGCCGGGAGATTCTTGCGCCACGTCCAGCGGACAAAGTCTTTTCTGCGCTACGCGCAAAACACACCAAATAAAGAAGTTAGCCGTTGAAAAGAAAATCCGGCCAAACACAACAATTAGAAATGAAAACCGAAAATCAAAACTGTTACGAATCCGCCGAGCAATGCCTGTTCACGCGATTTGAGACGGAATCGGAAGGCAGCTTTTTGTTGCCCTATTCCGGGCTGCTGTTCGCCCGTCTAACATCCGCGGCGGCGGAGGACATTCTGACCCTGATGTATGTCACCCACACCGTGACCCTCACGGGTTCCACCCTTTCGGCCCTGCTGCAAATCATACAGCAGGGACGTGCCGAAACCATCCGCGCCGGGGGAGGAGCGGATGCGACCACTAAAACCCCCGCCATCCGCAACATCATCATCACGGAGGGCGCAAGAGAAAGTGAATCGTTATGAAAAATAAACACTACACCGTCCACGGTCAAATCGGGGACGACAAATACCGGGCCGAAATCCATCCGCAGGAGCGTGTCATCCTGTGTTCCAGCGGGGCTTTCGGCGGATTATTGAAAAACGCCGACACCGAGCGGCGGGCATCCGACATTGCCAAGCGGGCGCTGACGGAACACCGCCGCGCGGTGATCTTCGACGACGTGCCCCTCTACAATGGCTGGCGCTTTGTCGAGGTGCAAACCTGCTTTGAATACATCCGGCTCGCCAAGGTCACAGGCTTGAAAGCCTTCGCGGGGCGCAGCAATGCCATTTACAACGATTTGTCCCCGGAGGATAAAACTATCGTTGCCCCACTGATTCCCGGATTCATAGCCCGTCTGAAAGGCTAAGACAGGAAATGTGTGGACACCAACATCCTAACGCTTCGCATTAGGGGAATGGAAGCGGCGGCGGTGCAGAGCCGTCGCCGCGTCTCTGAAAATCCTATCAAATTAAAAAATCAAAAAATCATGAATCCAATAAACATCGAAGATACAAAACAGCAGCTTGGCGAATTCGTCAAATCCTATCAGCGTCCGCTTCACGGAAAATTCGCCATACTGTCGCCGTTGCGCGACGAACTAATTGAACTGGACGCCAAAGGCGCAAAAAGTGCCGACATTGCAGCCATCCTAGCGCAATTTCAAATCACGGTTTCCAAGGATACCGTCGCAAGATTCCTGCGGATTGAAAAGCAGAACGAACGCAAGAAACCCACCACGCCACCGGCGCGCAAGACCATGTTGCCGCGCATTTTGCCGCCAAACCAAAAATAGATTTCCGTCAAACAAAAGCAAACAACAAAACAAAACCCATGAAACTACTACAACTATTCCGCAAACCACTCGCACCCTGGGATGACCAGCGCGCGTTAATCAAATGGAACAACGCCGAGCCGTGGACTATCGGCGACTCGTTCGAGGGCGTCCAAGTCTTCGGCGACACCGGTTCCGGTAAAAGCTCCACCAGCGCAAAAGTTCTCGCCGCCTCGATGCTCCGCGCGGGCTATGGCGGATTGGTTCTCACGGTCAAACCGGAGGACAGCACCGACTGGAAACAATGGCTGGCGGAGAATGGCCGCGCCAAGGATGGTTTCTTTTTCAAGCCGGGCAGCGGCCTTTGTTTCAACTTTCTGGATTATGAATTGCGACGGGGACGGGAGCAGGGTTCCGGCAGCCGCAACGCGGCGCACATTCTGGCAGAATTGATTTCGCTGACCCAGCGCAGCAGCGGCAAGGTGGACGATTTTTGGAATCAGGCCGCGAATGAAATGGTGTCCGCCATCCTGGAATTGTTTCTGGCGGCGGGCGAAGTCCCCAGCTTGAAGCTGGCGAAGGAGGTGGTTGATTCCGCACCCAAGTCCGTCAGTCAGACGCGCGATCCGCTGTGGCGGTCGGAGTCCCGATGCTGGGCGCTCATTCAAAAAGGCAGGGCCAACGCCGCCAGCGCGCCGGATTTTGCAATGGCGGAAAATTATTGGTTGAAGCAGTTTCCCGACATGGCCGAGAAAATGCGCTCGTCCATCGTTGCCACGTTTGCCGCTTCCGTGGCGCGTCATTTTTGCTTCAATGATGTCCACCGGCTCTTTGGTGAATTAACCAACGTGACGCCGGAGGATATTTTCAACGGCAAAATCATTGTCGTGGACATGCCGGTGAAGATTGACGGCGCAGCCGGACGGTTTGCTGCCATCATCTGGAAATACTGTATGCAGCTTGCCGTTGGGCGGCGAATTGACAAGCGGCGTCCGGTGTTCATTTTCGCGGACGAGAGCCAGCATTTTTTCACCGACTACGACCAGATGTTTCAGACCACGGCGCGATCCGGCCGGTGCAGCGTGGTTTATCTGACGCAAAATCTTGGCAACTACATGTCCCAATCGCCCGGCGAAGCCGGACGGCATCGCGTGGAGTCCATGTGCAATTGTTTGAAGACGCGGATCATCCACCAGTGCAGCGACCCCGCCACGCGCAACTGGTTTGCCAACGCCATCGGCAAACATCGCATCACCCGGCAAGACAGCGAAAGCACCAGTTATGGCCCCGGCAAACCGACTCCGACCTACAACGAAAAATTGGTGGACGACTATTGGGTTTTGCCGGACTTGGCAACCGGTTTGAAAACGGGCGGCATCGCCAACAATTACAGGGTGACGGCCATCGTGACGAAGGCCGGCAAGATGTTCAGCAACGGCAGGCCAGCCCTGCTTGCCCTGTTTGACCAGCGCAAGTTTGAACCCGGCTACTGGCCCAACTACACCGTGGTTGCCATCCCGAAGCCCAAGAAGTGATCCATCATGGCAATCAGTCAAAGCCATCTGCCTTTTGAGCAACATTTGTAATTCCGGTGAAACAAGAACAACAAGAATTTCTGACGTTAAGAATCGTGCCAGCCCGCTTGACGGTGCAGGAAGCGTCATGGTTTTTGGGATTCTCGCAGCATGAAATTCCTGTGCTCATGGCAGATGGCTTGTTGAAACCTCTGGGGCGGCCACCGCGTAATGGGCTGAAATATTTTGCATCGGCGGAATTGGAAGAGCGGCGGCGCGACATCAAATGGCTGGCAAAAGCTTCAGATGCAATCGTCGCCCACTGGCAAAATAAAAATGCCCGCAAGTCGGCGGCTCAAAACGAACCGCGCTTGACCAATTCCCAAGAACCAGCCGACACTTGAAAGTTTTGCCACGGACGGAACTTTTTAAGCTGCCAGTGCCGGTGCCAATTCAACCCTGTGCAATGACATGGCCTTCCCTTCATAGTTTTCCAAGGAGGGACAGAGGGCAACTCCGTCCCGCGCGTATTCACGGTGAACAGCCAAACTGGCGTGCCCCAATGCACTTTGGGCAAACCGTTCCGGCATTCCAAGCTGCTTTGCACGAGACGCCCACGCATAGCGGTAGCTATGCAAACTGACGCCATTAATTTTCAAAATGCGGCAGCGGCGGCGAAATTCGGCGGCGCGGTCTTTATCTTTCAACGCGGATATTTTGGGAAATAATGCGCCTTCGGATGGCAATTTTCGCAAAAGAGATTCGAGCCGCGCGCCGATTTCGAGCATACAGAGTTCGCCGGTTTTCTGGCGGTGATACGACAGCAGGCGGTTTTTCCAGTCAATGTTTGCCGTTGTCAGCTTCGAGCCGTCGGTTTGCGCCGAGCCGATTTCCCACAGCAGTTCGTAATACATTTTTCGTTCGCCATTGTTCTCGGCTTGAAGGATTCGTTGATGTTCTTCAAGCGTGATCGCGCGTCTATGCTTCTTTTCAATTTTCGGCCAAAGTTTGGGCGGAATAACGGGAGCGAGAATCCAGCCCATGCCTAAAGCCAGATTGTGGAGGCAGCGCAAAATATTTTGGGTGAACACCCCGCCAGATTTGAGAACATTGTAAAAATCCTCTGCTGTTGTTTCCACCAGCCGTTTATTGCGGATGAAATTGAAGGCCGGGCTTTTGATTGCCCGCTCCCGCCGCAACCGGGTGCTGTCCTTTTTTACCGCGCAAAATTCCTGCATCACGAAAGCCCATGTGCGTTCCACCAACTTGGGATCGGTGCCAACCAGATAGGCTTTGGCAATTGAGATGTTGATGGCCGGTTGTGTGGCAGCATCATTCTTGGCGCGAATGATTCGCTTTGCCTCCTCCATGTCGCCGGTTTGAAGACTTTCCCGTTTTCCGGTTTCCGAATCAAAACTGAAAAAAGCATTTTTACGTTTACAGAGCCAATACTTTGCTTTCATAGACACCTTAATTATAGGTGTCTCCAAGTTCTTTACTTAACGAGCAGTGCCAGCGTAGTAGTCGGATTCTATTTGAATCGTGCGGAGATTGTTCTGCCAAATCTCATTTACTACACGTTTCGCTACACACTTGGCTGTTTTTTGCCGTTTTTCAAGGCCTCCCGACCGAAGCAGTCGTTGTCCACCAACGACTTTGTTAAATGGCTCCAGAGGCAGGGCTCGGCCCAAGCCTTCGGATCCAGTATCTACCATGTAACGCGCTGTCGTTACGAGGAATCCAGATGCGCTAAATTTTACAAGGCTTTTTGCAACCTGCAAGAACAATTTGCCAGCACCGTTCACTAGCCGTCCACTATCATTCCATGATTTTTCAGTATCCTTTTGCTGGAGCTTTTGCTGGAGATCGTATGTATGTGCGACGGCCAGCCGCCCCGGCCAGCTCAACGCTTCACTCCGGCCAGCTTGCCCTTGTAGCAGTGTCCCGGCCCCAAGTGTTAAGTGCCGCAGTGCCGTCGGAAGAAGTGCCGTGTTTGTGCCGAATTGATGTCGTAAATCCGGATGGGATTACGATGGCAATGTGGGCGAAGCGCCGTCAGCGCCGTCCTCCTTTTCTCTCAATCCTCACGAACCGAGTCCCGCCGTCTTGAAGTGCCGTGAGAAAAAAGCTCGACGCTGGCGGTGGTTTGGGGCAACCAGTCTGGATGTTCCATCGGCCTTTTCATTTTGTGCGCAACGACGATGAGCTGAACACGCGGCTTTTTCGCTCAAACAGCAGCGCTGCCCCTGCTGCGGCCAAGTTGAAACGCTGAACCGGCACAGCATTCTTCGTGGCAATGATCCCGCGCAAGCCAGCGGCCAAGTAGTTCGAGGCCACCGGGTGTTTTGCTCCAATCGCGGGCGAATGAAGCCAACGATGAACTGTTCTTTGTCGAGGAGGAGCTGCGCATTTTGTGCGAGGCATTCCAAATCGAGTTCGAGGGCCGCGACCATCACTGCGAACGGCTACTGGTGCAGCAAGCCTTCAGTGTCCATCGCGCCGGCAAGATGCTCGTGCCCATCATTGACGATGCCCACCTCATGCCACCGGACTGCCTCCGCAAACTGCGCCTGCTCTGCGAGGACTTTCCACGCTCGCACAACTTGGTGCTGATCGGTCAGCCGCCATTGCTGCAATCACTGTCGCTGTCCATCAACGAGAAAAACCGCTCCCGCGTCACTTACTCGGCACTCCTGCCGCGTCTGGCTCCCGAAACGGTCGAACAGTTTGTTTTGGATCAGCTCGACCTCGCCGGCCTCGGCCACAACACCTTCACCCCCGAAGCGTTGGCACTCATCGTCCGTTCCGGCGAAGGTCTCCTGCGTCGCACCCGCAACCTGTGTCTGGGCGCGCTCATCGAAGCCGTCCGCGACCAGACCCGCATCGTGAACCTCAAACAGGTCAACCATGTCCTCATTCAACCCCATTGGAGAAAAGACTGTGACCAGCCCATCGCCTAAAATCGCCCGCTGGTCGCGCGAACAAATCCGTGCCGCCCGGCTGGCCCCGCTGGCGCCGCTGCTCCAGCAACGCGGCTTCCAACTGGGCGCGCGCGCGACTGGCAATTCTATTTTGCCCGCCTATCCCGGCCTCATCGTCAAGGACAGCTACTGGCGCTGGCCGGAGCGCAATCTGGCCGGCAACGCCATTGACTTCCACGTCCAGGTGCTCGGCCATTCCTTCCACGACGCCACGCGATGCCAGTGTGGGAAGCCCCTCAAAAACCCTACGATGCCAAATCGGCCCTTTTTACGATGTCAAAAAAGTGCGTAACACTTGACACCAGACCAATGTTATATTATCGAATGATATGCTTTGCGATATTTGCCAGGAACGAGAGGCAACCAATCACGCCACACAAATCGTGGGTGACGTCCTGACGCACAGTAATTTATGTAATAAGTGTTTTGAGGATTCCAAGCCAACCGAGGCCCGCGATTTGGCGACTGCGTTGCAGGCCGGTTGCCGGTATTGTGGCGGCGAGCCATATAGTGGAGGTTATGATCCGATTGCCCTATTGAGCGGCATTTACAAGATCAGCTTTATGTGTAAGCTATGCACAGAGGAACGTTCTCGATTCCTACGTCAGAAACACCCGGGCTTCGGCGAGGCAACAGTTACAAAAGAACAGATCGCTAAAATTCTAGCATCTCGCTCGTCGCCAATTTCCATCAAGGCAGAAGAGCACATGAAAAAGTGGGTATCAGAAAAGCGGAAGCGATGAATCTGGTTAAATGCGCAGATAGGTTGCGCCGCCATTCTGACCCGCCTGATGCTCCCGAAAGATAACCAGATAACCAGTCCAACTCTAATAATCACGTTCCCATTTTACTAAAAATACGTTTTGAAAAATCCTGAAATCGCTATTTTATGCTATTCGTAATCATGCATCCTGCGAAAAATGCATTAGCCTCAACCAATTCACTGGCATAATTCGCTAAAGGCAACATGATAGCTTGGCAAAAGAAAGTTTGGGTTGCGACACGACATCTCTGTGCCGCTTGTTCTGAAACAAGACCATAGGTAACAGCAACGACCGCAGCCATACGTATTCTACAGGGACAATCAAGATAGGCTTGATAAATCCAAAACTCTCTTAATCCCGACGGGTCGATTTTGGATATCGGATCATTTTGGACAAACATGTATGGACTACCAATGCCAGGATTGACTTCGGTATTAAAGCTTACACCCAGTTGTGCGAACCGTTTTTGCACCCGCATAGCCAATGCTGGATTAGCCGCTAATAGTCCAGCTGAACCATTTTGAAAATGCACCGCTTCCAGAACTTTTGCTCTATTCTCAAGTCTATTAGCAACCAGTTCAAATCCCGGTTCTCCGATGGAGTCGTGATTTGGCCAACCAATGGGCTGATTTCCCACTTGTGATATGAAAGTTGACGTTCGCAGAACTTGAAAACCCAGTTCGTTGATCGGATCCCTAGTCAACCATCTGCCGAGGAGTGGATGGAGGTAGCGGTATCTGACCTGATAGAAGCCCGATTCAGTGTCGTAGCGGTAGGAGTCAAAGAGCGTCTCCCAGTCAAATGCGGAGGCCGGGATGCTTCCGAAATTGGTATTCATGTAGTTCACGCCCCCAAAGCCGTTGTAGCCATATCTCTCCTGCACCGTCCCCGTCGTGTCCACCACCGCCGTCACGTTGATCTTGTCATCGAGCGCATACAGCCGGGTCGAGGCCCGGTCGCGCAAAATCAAATCGTCCAACCGCCGGATGCCCCACACAAACCGACGGTCGGCCGTCGTCGTGGTGTCCAGCCGTTCCTCCGCCACCCGCCATTGATCGTCGTAATAGTAATGCCGCGTCGCACTGCCCGTCTTGGTCGTCCGGCGGCTCGCCCCGTCATAGGCGTAATCCGCCACCACCACGTTGCCATTCTTCACCTCCACCAGCTGGTTCCAGGCGTCATACGTCAGCACATACCCGTTGGCCGGGGACAGGGGCTGCGGCCCGCTCGTCATGTTCCCGGCAGCATCATAGCCCGGCGTCGGCCAGGCAGGGCCGGCGCTTTCGGTGATGTTCGTGATCTCGTTAACCGTGCTGTGGGTGCGGTTCTGGTTGAGCGTCGTCGTCCCGGCAACCCTGGTCTGGTAGGCGCTCGCCGACCCGTTCCAGTTGCCCAGCGGGTCGTAGTTCCAGTCCTCCTCCCACGAGGGCGTCCCGCTGATGCCCGTCTGCGTCGCATTGAGCGTCCCGCGCTGCAACGTCTTGAGCTGATATAGCCCGTCATCAGTGTAATACTGGTCCTGACCCGTCAAGGCCACCGTGTTCTGCCGCCACACCTGGTTGCTGGCCTGATCATACCCATACTTCAACCGTTCCAGATCAACACCGTTCAACTCCCACCGCTGGTCAACCACACGTCCAAACCGGTCAAGACCGGTGTATTGATCTCCGGCATCACCGCTTCCGCCACTTGTGTAGTAGGTCAGTTCCATGGGTCAATGACATTTTCCTATTGAAACGGAGTGTCCGAAAAATAGTCCACCTTCCAATTTATAGGCAGAGGCCCACCACACAAATCATTCCATAAATGAAGCTGCTTCTTGCTTAAAACTGCCAAAAGCTCGGTATCTTGATCTTTTTCAACTTCTTTAATCACTCGAACAAGGCTTTGGATTTCGGAATCTAAATCGGCGCGATCTCTATTGCGGATTGGCTGAATCTGCACACGAAGAAACCTTTGACGCAACAAAGACAAGAATTGGCTATACGAACTAATCACATCGTTCAGTTGATTTATTTGTTGTTTCGTTATATTTAATTGTTGGACTATATTGGTATCTTCAAGAATTGCTTGAGGGCCTTTCATTTGCAAATACAATTCATCTAATCTCTTTATTTGAAACGTAGAAAGGGTGTTTTGGATAGTCATTTCCCAATTCTGGTGAATTAGAAATGTCGCCTTCTCATTTCCAGCCTGGCGAATTTTAGTCCGTTCTTCGTCTGACTGTGAGGCCTCCAATAGTTGCTTCTGCGAACGACGAAGATCCGCAAAAGCAGGGATGTTTGTTGGCGATGACTGCATTACAGATTTAAGCGATTCAACTTGTTGTTGAGTAACCTTCAGACTGTTTTGAACCTGCTTTTCCGATAGCAAAAAATATTTGCAAATCACCGCATCTCGATCCAAAGCCGCAAAACGTCTGGCAGAATTATCATCCGCATACAAACTAAAAGTTTGAATGACGCCAATTATAAATAAACTACTGATAATTTTCATATGGATCATCCGATAGGTCCGCCGCCTCGGATTCCACAGGCCCAGGTCACAAGTTCACCATAATGAATTTCATCACCTTCCGAGGTGAAATTGGACTTGTCAACATCTTTCATGCATTGACACAAAGTCTTATCGCAATCATGCACTTTAGATTGGTCAACTTTGCCTTTACATGCGTTATCATAACATTTGTCATGAGCTTGGCAGCAAGTATCCATCTCGTTTATAGGTGCAACAGAAAAATTGCATTTTTCTCCCAGTTTAACAACCTTACCACCACACCAGCCACCACCGCAATAATTGCCATATTGCGGAAAATGACTGTTTATTAGCCCATACACATCAATTTGCCCCACTGGAGAATTTTTGACAAATTCGTAAAGATTTATTCTTCCTAGCAATAACTTTGCCTTTTTATCTGACAATTGGTTGACACATTTTTTTCCAATCGGACATCTATTTACCGAATCTGGACTTGTTCGATTTGAAAACAGTAATGTTGATTGCACCCGCACCACCTCAAACCCAAGTTCACCCAGAGGGTCTCTGCTCAACCATCTGCCGAGTAGGGGATGGAGATAGCGGTATCTGACCCGATAAAAGCCCGATTCCGTGTCATAACGGTAGGAGTCAAACAACGTCTCCCAGTCGAAAGCCGAGGCCGGGACAGGGTTGAAGTTCGAGTTCATGTAATTCACGCCCCCAAACCCGTTGTAGCAGTAGCGTTCCTGCACCGTTCCACTCACGTCAATCACCGCCGTCACGTTGATCTTGTCGTCCAGCGCATACAAGCGGATTGAGGAAGTCCTGTCCCGCAATATCAGGTCATCCAAGCGTCGGACGCCCCAGACAAAGCGGCGGTCAGCGGTAACCGCCATGTTTAGCCGCTCCTCCACCACGCGCCACTGGTCGTCGTAATAGTAGTGCCGCAGAGTGTTGCCGACGGTCTTCGTCACGCGCCGGCTCGCACCGTCATACGCATAAGCCGCCACGACCATGTTGCCGTTCTTCAACTGCATCAAGCGGTTCCAGGCGTCATACGTCAACACATAGCCGTTGGCCGGTGACAACGGCTGCGGCCCGCCGGTCATGTTTCCCGCCGCGTCATAGCCTGGCGCTGTCCAAGCCGTTCCAGTGCTCGTCGTCAAGCCGGTGATCTCGTTGACCGTGCTGTGCGTCCGGTTCTGATTCAGCGTCGTCGTCCCGGCAACCCTGGTCTGGTAGGCGCTCTTTGACCCGTTCCAGTTGCCCAGCGGGTCATAGTTCCAGTCCTCCTCCCACGTTGGCGTCCCGCTGATGCCCGTCTGCGTCGCATTGAGCGTCCCACGCTGCAACGTCTTGATCTGGTAAAGCCCATCCTGCGTGTAATACTGGTCCTGATTGGCGGACAACCCTTCGGCCACCGTGTTCTGCCGCCACACCTGGTTGTTCACCTGGTCGTAGCCATACTTCAACCGTGCCAAGTCCGTCCCGTTCAAGTCCCACCGCTGGTCCACCACACGGCCGAAACGGTCAAGACCGGTGTATTGATCACCGGCATCTCCGCTCCCGCCGCTCGTGTAATACGTCAGTTCCATGGGTTAACAGTTATTGCAGAATGCCCTGCTCGCGACTTGTTCATACATTACTATTGACTGACCCCGTTAAGGATAACGCCAATCATCTTTTCTTCAATAAAAGCTTCAAACAAAGTAAGGCTAAAACGGAAAAACAAACCAAACCACTACCATATTCCATTCCAGCAATAAAAAATAGTTTTACATTATGACAACCAGGATCTAATTTTTCATAATAATCTACGATAGACTTAAACTTTATTACAAGAAACAAAACCACACTGAAATGCAAAAGACAGCAAACCAACGCAAAATATTTAAACCGTATTATTTTATTCATGCTGGTGGATTAGTATTTTTACATGCTTCTTTTGCGGGTGAGCACTTGCAATCTTTTTTTGCCGCTTCAGATCCAGCATTAATTGCCGCATAACCCTTGGCCCAAGCACCTAGATCAACAACTGCATCGATAGCTAAAACTAGAATCGCAATTGGAACTTTTGCCAATAATCCAACAAAAGCATCAATTAGTTCATGCGCCAAATTTAAAGCATTGTTTTGAAGCTGGTAACTTGCTGCTTGTATGGATATATTGGCTTTGCAAGTTTCTTCAGCTAGAACTCTATCTATATCGCAGTTCGACAGACTTACGGTATAATCTGAAGCCTTTGATCCCTTTGGACGAGTCACCAAATTATATATTGTCCCAAGAATAGGAATAAGGCTCAATATAACCTTAAGAGTAGACTCGCCTCTTGGATCAACAAAATTGACCGGACTATTTCCGACATACGCATAAAGATTAATCCCTCCCTTTTCCCCAATCGGGTCTCTAGTCAACCACCTACCGAGGAGGGAATGGAAGTAGCGGTATCTGACCTGATAAAGTCCCGATTCTGTGTCGTAGCGGTAGGAGTCAAAGAGCGTCTCCCAGTCAAATGCGGAGACCGGGATGCTTCCGAAATTGGTATTCATGTAGTTCACGCCCCCAAAGCCGTTGTAGCCGTAACGTTCCTGCACCGTGCCGTTCGCGTCCACCACCGCCGTCACGTTGATCTTGTCATCCACCGCATACAGCCGCGTCGAGGCGTCCCGCAAGATCAAATCATCCAAACGCCGGATGCCCCACACAAAGCGCCGGTCAGCCGTTGTCGTCGTGTCCAGCCGTTCCTCCGCCACCCGCCATTGATCGTCGTAATAATAATGCCGCAGGGTGTTGCCAACGGTCTTGGTCGTCCTGCGGCTCGCACCGTCATACGCATACGCCGCCGCGACCGTGTTGCCATTCTTCAACTGCACCAGCCGGTTCCAGGCGTCATACGTCAACGCATACCCGTTGGCCGGTGACAACGGCTGCGGCCCGCTGGTCATGTTTCCCGCTGCATCATAGCCCGGCGTCGGCCAGGCAGGGCCGGTGCTTTCGGTGATGTTCGTAATCTCGTTGACTTTGCTGTGTGCGCGGTTCTGATTGAGCGTCGTCGTCCCGGCAACCCTGGTCTGGTAGGCGCCCGTTGACCCGTTCCAGTTGCCCAGCGGATCATAGTTCCAGTCCTCCTCCCACGAGGGCGTCCCGCTGATGCCCGTCTGCGTCGCATTGAGCGTTCCTCGCTGCAACGTCTTGATCTGGTAAAGCCCGTCCTGGGTGTAATACTGGTCCTGATTGGCGGACAACCCTTCGGCCACCGTGTTCTGCCGCCATACCTGGTTGCTGGCCTGATCATACCCATACTTCAACCGTTCCAAGTCCACACCGTTCAAGTCCCACCGCTGGTCCACGACCCGACCAAACCGGTCCAAGCCGGTGTATTGGTCTCCGGCATCTCCGCTGCCGCCAGATGTGTAATACGTCAGTTCCACAGGTCAGGCTCTGGAATTATTTCCATTGAACATTTATTTGAAATCCTGAAGCGCGCGTTCATCAGGGGAAAGATTGCACCTTTGTCAAACCTGCGCAACAGGAATAGTTGTTTCCCTGTTGCAACAGCGCGGACTCCAACTGGTCGCCCCACGAAGCACGTCCTCACTTGCGCGCGATTCAATTTCATTTTGAGAGGGAGCGAACCAATTTTAGCAGCGTCAGTGGTCGTTGCCTGTGCTGCCGGTGACGGCGGCTCGGCGCGATGACCGGGAGAGACCCAAACTTTATTCGTCCCGTCTCTCCCGGACAGCGTGACGAACGACGCCACGGGCAGACTGTCCCGCCGTAGCTTCTAAGCGAAGGCGGAACTCACTTTGCTTTAGGGCGAAGCTGGGGCGTGACGGCAGGGCGGCTGGCCTTTGCTTCTGCAGCCGCCATGACGACACGCGCCAGCGGAGAGGAAAATGCTACGTTACTATTGGCTGACACCTTTTTTTATTTGAGTATGAGAGCTAAGAAAACTAGAATTATCATGATAACTATCCCACAAACGAGCACTCCACAGAGCACAACGGCTGACCAGACGATGTGTCTCTTGGGCTTATTAGACATAGCATTCTTACAATTCAAGCCTTATAATCGCCAGGACAGGGCATGATGAGCCATGCTTCTGGCCATCCTGGTGCATTTGGAATATAAACTAACCACAGAATCTTCTTACAGGAATTGCAGTTCTTCGAGTAATAGGATGGATTGTGAATAGGGTCAGCCAGCGCACAGGTATAGAAATCACCAAAAGGCCACGATGATTTGGCGCATGCATATCCGCAGAAACCGCTACAAGATTTCCTAAGAGCCCTAGGATCAATAATAACAACCCCACCTCCATCAGGATCTATCTGGTTTATCGGATTGTTGCCGACATTCACATAAAGGTTCAGTCCTCCTTTTTCCCCGAACGGGTCTCGATTTGGCCATCTTCCAAGTGTAGGATGGTAATAACGGTATCTGACCTGATAAAGGCCCGATTCGGTGTCGTAGCGGTAGGAATCGAAAAGGGTTTCCCAGTCAAAAGCCGAGGCCGTAATGGTGACGAAATTGGCGTTCATGTAGTTCACGCCCCCAAAGCCGTTGTAGCCATACCGTTCCTGCACCCTCCCACTCGTGTCCACCACCGCCGTCACGTTGATCTTGTCGTCCAACGCATACAGCCGGATGGCCGATGCTTGATCCCTTAAAATCAAATCATCCAGTCGGCGGATGCCCCACACAAAGCGCCGGTCAGCCGTGACCGCCGCGTTCAGGCGTTCTTCCACCACGCGCCACTGGTCATCGTAATAGTAGTGCCGCACGGTGTTGCCAACGGTCTTCGTCGTCCTGCGGCTCGCCCCGTCATACGCATAAGCCGCCACGACCGTGTTGCCGTTCTTCAACTGCATAAGCCGGTTCCAGGCGTCATACGTCAACACAAACCCGTTGGCCGGTGACAACGGCTGCGGGCCGCTCGTCATGTTTCCCGCCGCGTCATAGCCCGGCGTCGGCCAGGCAGGGCCGGCGCTTTCGGTGATGTTTGTGATCTCGTTGACCGTGTTGTGCGCGCGGTTCTGATTGAGCGTCGTCGTCCCGGCAACCCTGGTCTGGTAGGCGCTCATTGACCCGTTCCAGTTGCCCAGCGGATCATAATTCCAGTCCTCCTCCCACGTTGGCGTCCCGCTGATGCCCGTCTGTGTCGCATTGAGCGTCCCGCGCTGCAATGTCCTGATCTGGTAAAGCCCGTCCTGAGTGTAATACTGGTCCTGATTGGCGGACAACCCTTCGGCCACCGTATTCTGCCGCCAGACCTGGTTGTTCACCTGGTCATAGCCATACTTCAACCGCTCCAAGTCCGTCCCGTTCAAATCCCAGCGCTGATTCACCACACGCCCGAACCGGTCAAGACCGGTGTATTGATCACCAGCATCGCCGCTCCCGCCAGATGTGTAATACGTCAGTTCCATAGGTCAGGCTCTGGAATTATTTCCAGTGACATTTATTTGAAATCCTGAAGCGCGCGTTCATCAGGGGAAAGATTGCACCTTTGTCAAACCTGCGCAACAGGAATAGTTGTTTCCCTGTTGCAACAATGCGGACTCCAACTGGTCGCCCCACGAAGCGCGCCTGTCCTACGTTGTTTTTCAAATGGATGATATTTGTCACGCCATTGGTGGCTGTCGTATTTAATTATCAATTCGTATTTTATGTATTTTTCTAATAATTAACCCACGCTCCTTCACTTGATCCTCAATTGACAAAAGGTTTGTTGGGCTATGTCCACAGTATAATAAAGCCGCATCATAATTAGTTAATGCGGCATTTGTTTCACTACGGCTTAATAATAAATCCCCTAAATCCAGATAACCCTCGTATCTGTTCGGGTTAAGGCTAATTGCATATTTTAGCACAGACTCCGCCTGCGCGGTATTATTATTTTGGCGTAATTCCTCCGCCTTTCCTATTACAAGAGTATAAGTTGTGTCCGCATCAATCACTCCTTTAACCGGCATCAGTTCCCACAACAAGCGGCCAGCAATAATGCCCACAAACGCACTAAATATAATCAAATAACTACATTTTAGGGTTCTCATATTTGATATCTTCATTCAGTAAGAAAAGGTATTGCATTACAATAAAACTGGCAAACTCCCGTGAAACATACCTTCTGCTGAAGATTTTCCACACTCTTTAATTAATTCCTTCACCACATCAGGATTATTAATTTTTGCGCAGTTATAAATTGCGTCGGAAGGATTTCCGGCATGATATTTGTCACAAAAAGTCGTAATTTGTTCGTAGGTCGGATTCTCTCCCAGCGCATCGAATTCGGCCCTACATACATTCACTGCATCACCCCACTTTCCGGCAGCATCATCACATTTACAGTGTTGATGCCACAATTTTGCAAATTCAACAAGAGCAAACAAGACTCCGATAAATACCACTATTTCGCGGGGAGTAAATGTCCCAAGTGAATCAATCTTGTTAATAGAATTATTACCGCAATATCCGCAGAGGTTGATCCCGCCCTTTTCCTCAACCGGATCCCTTGTCAACCATCTGCCTAACAGGGGATGGAGGTATCGGAATCTGACCTGATAAAGTCCGGTGTCGGTGTCGTAACGATAAGAGTCGAAGAGCGTCTCCCAGTCAAAGGCCGAGGCGGGAATGGGGTTGAAGCCGGCGTCCATGTAGCGCACACCCCCAAACCCGTTGTAGCCGTAGCGTTCCTGCACCGTGCCGTTCACGTCCACCACCGCCGTCACGTTGATCTTGTCATCCACCGCATACAAACGTGTCGAAGCGTCCCG
>Ga0181520_10003462_pt1 | contig 27669 bp, 19 predicted proteins | sample PEATcosm2014_Bin_29_FD_132451 | JGI IMG/M metagenome (GOLD analysis project Ga0181520, IMG submission 132451) | Peatland microbial communities from MTU Mesocosm Facility, Houghton, MI, USA - PEATcosm2014_Bin02_30_metaG | ecosystem: Environmental > Terrestrial > Soil > Wetlands > Peat | place...
ATTACAAGAACAAATAATATAAACATTTACTTTCTGGGCGACTGCGCCTACCCCTGGGCCGCCGCGTCGGCCCCGACCGACTCGCCGTCACCGGGAAAATCGACAGTCTCTATAGGTCCTATGAAATGCCTCGAACCCTCCAAAGAATGCCCGCCGTTGGCCGATTCGATCGCACCCGAACGTAACTTGACAGAAAACTCCGGCTGCGCAACTGTCGTGACGACCGTTCACACCGAGGTGACGCCATGAAATGCGAGCGTTGGTTCCTCATGCTTCTCCTGACAGTCGCCTTGCTTGCCGGCGCGACCGCCTGCGGCAGTTCCAGCAGCAGTTCGAGCAGCCATCAACCGGCGGTCGACGACGACGGGTCGCCCGACGACGACGACAACGACGACGCGTCGCCCGACGACGATGACGACAATGACAGCGCCGTCTCCGGGGCGTGCTGCGATCGCTATGACGCCTGTTACAACGCCACGGGCGCGGATTGCAGCAATATCTACGACGGCTCGTGGCACACCGGCGATTGCGCCAGCTACAACTGCGGAACCGAAACGGGCGCGTGCTGCCTGCCGGGCGGCAATTGCAACGACATGATCACGCAAAGTTCCTGCACGGCGGCGGCCGGCGTCTGGACCGGCGACAACGCGTGCCAATACGTGACCTGCCCGTCGTGGTCGGTGCAAACGGATACGGCCGCGGTATTATTCAGCGTGTGGGGAAGCTCGGCGTCGGACGTCTGGGCCGTCGGCGGGACGCAATCCTCGGGCGATCCGACCGCCGGTTATTGGTATCACAACGACGGTTCCGGCTCGTGGACCTCGACGAAGACGCTCGATGCGGAAATGTTGTACGGCGTTTGGGGAAGTTCTTTCTCGGACGTGTACGCCGTGGGCGCGCAATACACGTCCGGCGCGGCGACGGCCGGCGTTCTTTGGCATTACAACGGGTCGGCGTGGTCCGATGAAGGTCCGACGACGGATGCGGACCTCCTGTACGGCGTGTGGGGAAGTTCCGCCAGCGATGTGTTCGTGGTCGGCTGGGACACGACGACGAGCGCGAGCGTTATCTTGCACGGGAACGGCGCCGGCTGGTCGCCGATGACGAACGCGAGCGGCTTCGAACCGGAGTTGTACAGCGTGTGGGGAACGGCGGCCACGGATGTGTACGCCGCCGGCTACGGCGGCGATATCGGTTATCTCCTGCACTATGACGGCACGTCGTGGACGAAGGCCACCAAGACCATCGCCGGATATACGGCGCAAATGTACGGCGTTTGGGGAAGCTCTGCGTCCGATTTGTTCATCGTCGGCTACTGGTCGTCCATCCCCGAGCCGTTGATAATTCACGGCCTCAGCGATATCTTCGTCTCAATTCCGGCCGGCACATCCGACAACGTCGCGTTGGAGTCCGTCTGGGGAACCTCTGTCTCGAACATCTACGCCGTGGGCAACGATTACACCACCAGCGCCGGCGAAATCCTGCACTGCAACGGCACGGCGTGGTCGCCGTTGACGCTGCCCAGCGGAACGAACGGGTTGTACGGCGTGTGGGGAAGCTCCGCCGCCGACGTGTACGCCGTGGGATATTCCAATTCTTCGGCGTCGCCCGGCGTGATTCTGCATTACGGGAGTTAGATGAACACAACAGCTCAAATTGGCGGCTCTTCGTCTCGTCTCACACGCGGGCGCGCGGTCGCGCTGATCGCCGTCGCGGCGCTATGCGCCCTTGGCCTCTGGCTCGGGCCGAAACTGTGGATGTTGGTCCGCTCGACGGACCGGTTCGTGGTCTGGGCGGCCGAGCCGGGCGTGCGGTTCGAGCCCGGCGCCGAGACGATGGCCGGCGAGGTCGCCGCCACGCTGCGCGGCGCGGTGCGGATGGTCGAGCAGCGGCTGGGCCAACCGTTTTTGAGCCCGCCGGCGGTCTTTGTCTGCGCCAAACTGGCGACCTACAAATCGTACGTCGGCAACGCGACCTCGGGCGGCTGCGTCATCAATCGCCGCCTGTTTTTGTCGCCGAAGCCGCAGAACACGGCCGAGCGCATCCCGCAACTGCTCGCCCACGAGCTGACGCACCTGCACGTCGCGCAGCGCCTTAGCCTGGCGCGCGCGATGCGGCTGCCGTTCTGGTTCAACGAGGGGCTGGCGGTGTTCGTCTCCGACGGCGGCGGCGCCGAGAACGTCACCGTGCCGGAGGCGCGGCAGGCGATCGCCGACGGCCGCGTCTTCGTTCCGGAAGGAAACCGCGCCTTCTTCTGGCGCAAAGGCCCGGCGGCTTATCATCTGCCGGCGCACCTGTTCTATCGCGAGGCGGGGATGTTCGTCTTCGACATCGCCATGCGCGAACGCGAGCGGTTCCCGGCCTTCATCAAGCGAATCGAAAAAGGGGAATTGCCGGACGCCGCCTATCGCGCCGAATACGGCGAAACGATGGCCGCCGCCTGGGCGCGGTTCGTCGGCGGCATCAAGGCCGCGCCCGCGCCGATTGCTCACTGAACAGTGAGCAGTGAACAATTGGCTTGCCCGATCGCTCGTGAAATGTTCACGCGAGGTGCGAAACGCGGCCGAGGCAACCTGTTGATCCTGTTGATCCTGTCAAAAAAAATATCATAACAACAGCAATAAAAATGGGCCGGCGGGCCGCCGGCGCGGCGGTTACGCGCGCGATTGTCGCGCCCATTTCGCCCGCAACATCCACGCCGCCGCGCCGCAGGCCAGCAGCGCGCCGCCCGCGGCGACCCAGGGCCAGCGCCGCGCGGGGGCCGGCGGCGCCGGCGCGGCGGCCGCGCGGAGGCGGGGTTTGCCGCCGATGATCTCTTGCGGGGGCGGCGTCATGCCGACGCCGAATTTGAACAGCACGGGACCATGGAGCGGTTCATCTTCGATGACCCGCGGCAGCCGCACATCGCCAGCCGTGTGAAACGTGACGGCGCCGGTCGCCTGGTAGGCGAGGTTCATGTCGAAGACCTCGACCTGATGCAGGCCTTCGGTCAGCGCCAGCGGCGCATCGAAGCGATACTTCTCGAACGTCGGCGTCCGCTCGACGACCGTCGCCTGGAACGTCAGCGCCTGGCCGTCGACAGCGACGGTCAGCAGCCTCCCGACGCGCAAAGCGCTGCGCGTCTCGAACATCTTGGCCTGGACGTCGGTCATTGTGCGCGAATGGCCGGGTTGGTTGATGGTGATGTCGTAATCGATGCGCACCGCGTCGCGCGACAGCGTGACATCCAGTACATGGTCTTCGCGCGCGCCGGTGTTGTGCGGCCACGCCGGCGCGGTCCAGACGAGCAGCACGACGCAAGCGGCGAAAAACGCGCGCCGCGTCATTTCGTCGGCGGCAGGCCCGGCGGATTCCACTGGCCGTTGCCGTCGAAGTCGACGTAAATCGGGTTCGTAATCGCAAACGGCGGCTGGCCGCTGTCCATCGGCCCGAGGTCTTTCGTCGAAGAGCCGGTCTCGATGACGAAGTACGCGTCGACGGTCGAGGTCATCGGAATCGAGCCGGTGTACCGGACGACGCTCGTCGAAGTCGGGTCGACCGGAATCGTGGCGACTACTTCGCCGTGGTTCGAGTAGACCTGCACGTGGTCGATGTTGACCCACGACGGCGCCTGCACGACGACGTCGAGGTTGACGGTGTCGCCGACGCCCGTCACGAAGCTGCCCATGCCCTGCCCGTTGATCGTAAAGGTGATGAACGGTCCGTTGCAGACCTCATTGCGCTGGTGGAGGATCGAATCGACCATATCGAGCGGATCGGCCGTCGCCGGATCGGCGCTGGGCATGGCGAACATGTCGCGCGGGCTGCCGAGCATGGCCGACGGGGTGTGCGAATCGGAGTTGCCGGTCATGGTGTAGTTGAGGCCCTGATCGAGGAAGCTGAACCAGTCGGCCAGCGTGCCCGGATCGTCGAAACCGCTGTTCCACACTTCGAGCGCGTCGAACTTATCCGACCATTGGTGTTGATTGGCCGACTTGACGCCGAGCGTGCGATCGTAGCCGATCGAGGTGAGCCAACCCATCGAGTTCGAGCGCGGGTGATTGACCTGGATCACCTTGCCGCCGTAGGCGCCGCGGGCGATCGCCCACATTTCGGGGAACGTGCGGAAGCTGACGAAATCGCCGTTCTCGTCGATGTCCGCCAACCGAATGCCGAAGAAATCCGGCGCGTTGGCCGGCGGCGTCAGCGGCCACGAATTGAAGTGCCCCCATGTCGGGCTGATTTCCATGCCGCGCACCGGCTTGATCAGCGCCTGCGCGTTGATCGCCTCGACGTACGACGAGAAATCCGACACGGTGTCGTGATCGGTGAACACCGGCATTTCGATGTCTTCCGCGAGCAGTTCGAGGATGCGCGTCTCGGCGATCGATTGCGAGTCGACCGAAAATTCCGTGTGGATATGGAAGTCGCCGGACATCCAGCCGTTGGTGTTGACCACGTGTTCGAGCACGCCGGAAATGGGCGTAGTCTGACCCGCCGTAACGGTGACATTCTGCGTCGCGAGCTCGTACTCATAACCGCGCGAAATGGTGATCGTGTAGTCGCCGGGCAGCACGGAATCCGTGCCCTGCCCGGTCGGCCCGATCCACGCGCGGTAGACGACCGGCGCGTCCCACGCGGCGTTCTTGCCCGACTGGAACGAGAACTTCGCCGGAATCGGCTTGCCGGTGCTGTCGGTGGCGTTGTAGGTCACGTAGCCCGGCTGGCCGATCGTCAGCGTGACCTCGGTCTGCTCGCCCGCGTTGACGTTGGCGACGACCTGCGCCGAATTCGCGCGGCCGGCGCCCGAGGCGACCAGGCCGTACCCGCCGGTCGGAAGCTGCATCGTGAAGTGGCCGCCCGAGTCGAGCCGCGCCATGCCGACGTAATTCTCGCCGGTCGGCCGCACGAAGTCGTTGACCACCACGTCGATCGTCGACGGATCGTCGCCGGTCGCCAACTGCACCGTGCCGCGGATCGTGCCGTAGTTCGTATTGTTGTCGTAGGCGTTGATCATTGCCTGGATCGAAGCCGTGTCGCCTGTGCCGATGAAGAACAGGCGCGCGTAAGTCGCCTCGCCGTACGCGGGCAACGCCAGTTCGTTTTCGACGACCGCCAGAATTTCGCCCGTGGTCGGCTCATCGCTGCCCGACGGGACGTACGGCGACCACAGCTTGCGGTCCGGGTTGATCGTCGCGATCGCGTAGGAAACCGGTTGGCGGCGCCGGGAGACGCCGGCGATCCACCGCAGGTCGGCCATCAGATCCAGTTGCTCCAGACCGTAGCCGAGGCGCGGCGAGAAGATGCTCATCTCGTCGCCCCACAGCGGCGCGTCGGCGACCAGCATGTGGCGGTCGGTCGGCCAGTTGTTCTTCAACGTGGTCTTGACCACGAGGTAGTCCTTGTCGGGATAGAGCACGTAATCGGTGGTGACCGTCAACCCGTAATCCCAGGTCGGCAGAAGGTGATCGATGATGTCGATGCCCGCGTCTTTGCCGACGACCCGGATCACAGCCGGCGCGTTGTGGCCGTCGCTGATCACCTGGATCGACTTCACCAGGTAGCCGCGCAGCAAGCCGAACAGTTGTTCGCTGGCCCATAAGCCGTCCATGCCCGGCGTGCCCGCCGGCCGGCAGCGGTCGGCGTCGATCAAGTTGCCCGAGTACGGAATCCAGCCGACGGCGTTGTGCTGCGGCGCGCGAATCACGAAGCGCACGCGCGAATTGTAAATCTTGTAGTCGCCAAGTTGGCCGGCGCTGCGGATGCCGGAGATCAACTCGTCCGCCGCCTTGATTTCGCCGGCGCGGACTTCGCCCGTCCCCAGTTGATCGGAGAGGTTCGGCCAACCGGCGTTGTCGTCGTCCGCCGGCGACGCATCGTCATCCGCCGGGGTCGCATCGTCGTCGTCGTCGACGGGCGTCGCGTCGTCGTCCGCCGCGGCTTTGCTGCTGCTGCTACTGCTGCTTTTGGCGCACGACGCCATCGCGAGAGCGAGGGCAAGAACGAGAATCAACAGTCCCGTGAAGCCAAAATTTCGGCGGATCATGACGTCTCTCCTTGTTCTTCAAAAAAACGGGCGCCGCAGCCCTCGCGCGAAGGCGACGGTTGTTTGGAAGCCATTGTTAGAAATTCGTGAGGCCATGTCAAGGTGGCGTTAGGAATGCATGAGGCCGCCGCGCACGGCAAATTACGAGTTACGAATCCGTCACGCGGCAGTCGCCGCCCAAAGGCTACAGACACTCCCCACTCGAAATTAAGGCCTGACAGGTCACGCCGCTGTACCAAGTGCCGTCCGAGTATTCGCATCCGAATTGCGTCGCGTCGAAGCACGCCTGCCCCCCGGCGCCAGCGGGCAGGCAGCAAGCCCCGAGCGTTAAGTCCGCGCAACTGAAACTGTCGCAGGCGACGCCGCTCAGCCAGGCGGCGTCGACATGGGCGCCGGCGCATTCGGCTTGTGTCATGTCGATGCATCCGACAGTATCGCCGCCGCAGCACGCCCCGAAGTTTGCGCCGCAGGGCTGTGCGGAACAGAAATCGCCGGCGAACCAATTCTCGGTGCAACCGGTCTGCGTCGAGTCGAAACACGCGCCGGCGCTGCAGCACACGCCGTAGGCATCGTTGTCGTCGTTGTCATTGTCGTCGTTGTCGTCATTATCGTCGTTGTCATCGTCGTCGTCGGCGGCGGCCGGCGAGCGCACGCAGCGCACGTAATAGGCGGACGTGCCGACATCGGCGTTGATGCCGCCGTTGCCGAAACTGACGAACCACGCGTAGCCGGCGTAGTTCCCGAGGAGGGAGGCCGACCAATACCAGCCGCTATACCCGGTGATTTCGGGCGGCCAGAATTCGCCCCCCGGCCCCGGGCCGGCGCCGTCGCAATCCCAACAAGCGGGCGACAAACAACTCAAATCCAAGCAACCGTCCGTCACGCCGCAGACGCCGCCCGTGCCGGTGTCGGCGCAGCCGCGGATCAGGCTGCGAAACTTGTCGACGTCCGGAAATTGCCAATCGCTGTAGCCGCCCCAACTCAGGCCCGCGCAATAATTTTGCGCGTCTGTCCAAGCGTAGTTGGTCGAGCCGACGGCAGGGCCATTTTGCCACATGTAGCCGGTGACCGGATCGGTCCAGAGGTTGTTGTTGCAGGTCCCGCTGTCGCAATCGCCCTGGCACGCGACGCACGCCGCGCCGTTCAGACCGCACGTCGCCTCGCCGCTGGGCTGGCAGACGCCGTTTCCGTCGCAGCAGCCGCGCGGACAGCTATTCGCGTCGCACTGGCATGCGCCGGCGGCGCACCCTTGTCCCGCCGGGCACGCCACGCACCCGGCGCCGTTCACGCCGCACGTCGCATCGCCGCTCGTTTGGCAGACGTTCGACGCGTCGCAGCATCCGTCCGGACACGTGCCGGCATTGCAGGCGTCGTTGTCGTCATCATCGTCCGCCGAATCATTGTCGTCGTCGTCATCAGCGGGCCGCACGCAACGGTACGCGCTGCCAGCGCTGTCGCTGTTGTTGAAGATGAAGCCGTACGTGAAATCGAGGTCCCACGAGTCGGCGCCGCCGGAGTCCCCGACCGCCGTGGACGACCAGTAGGGATAGATCACGCCCAAGATCTCCGGCGGCCAGAAGGCGCCGCCCGGCCCGGGGCCGGCGCCGCCGCAGGTCTCGCACGCCTCGCTCCAGCAAGCGCCATCCGCGCAGCCGTCGGTCACGCCGCAGGCGCCGCCGGTTTGCGTGTTGGCGCAGCCGCGAACCAGGCTGCGCAGTTCCGAAATCGTCGGCAGATGCCAGCCGCCGTAGCCGGCCCAACTCAGGGCGGCGCAGGCGCTCGCCGCCAAGGGCTGGACAACGCCGGCGGTCCCGACCGCCGCGCCGTTCTGCCACATCAAGCCGCTGGTCGAGTCAACCCACACGCTTTGGCCGGAGTCGTCGTCCGGCGCAGAGTCGTTATCGTCGTTATCGTCATCGTCGTCGTCACTGTCATCGTCATCGTCCGGCGCAGAGTCGTTATCGTCGTCATCGTCATCGTCGTCGTCATTGTCATCGTCGTCGTCCGCCGGCAGAAGCACGCAACGTGCGGTGTGGGCGTTGGCGACGGTGACCAGGTCGTTGGTGACGGCGCCTTGAACAAAGTCGACGAGCCACGCGATGTTGTTGTTCTCCGAGTCCAGCGAGGACGACCAATACGACCCGTCGACGCCGGCGATTTCCGACGGCCAGAATGCGCCGCCCGGCCCGGGACCGGCGTCCGGCGTGCAACTCGTGCAGGCGTCGCCAAAACACGCGGGATCCAGGCAACCGTCCGTCACGCCGCAGGCGCCGCCGGTTTCCGTGGCCGAGCAACCGCGGATCAGGCTGCGAAGCTGCGAGATGGTCGGCAACTGCCAGCCGCCGGCGTAGCCGGCCCAATTCAGGCCCGTGCAATAACTCTCCGCATCGGGCTGGTCATACTTGGTTGCTCCCACCGTCGCGCCATTCTGCCACATGTAGCCCGTGACCGTATCGGTCCAGACCGTTGGCGCCGTGTCATCGTCGTCATCATTGTCGTCGTCATCGTTATCGTCATCATCGTCGTCATCATTGTCGTCGTCATCGTTATCGTCGTCATCGTTGTCGTCGTTGTCGTTGTCGTTGTCGTCGTTGTCGTTGTCGTCATCGTCGTCATCGACCGAGGAATCGTCATCGTCATCGACGGGCGAGGCGTCGTCATCGTCGTCGTCGCCGGGCGAGGCGTCGTCGTTGTCGTTGTCATTGTCATCGTCGTCGACTGCGGCGTCGTCATCGCCGGCCGAACCGCCGCTGCACGACGCCGTCGCGCCGACGAGCACGCCCAACAGAAGCGCCAATAAAAACAAACGACTTATTCTTGCCATCAGCATATCCTCCTCGCACCAGGCGGCGGTTACGAGTTACGAATTACAATGCGGCGAGAGCCCCGCAAATCGTCACTCGCAAGTCGGCGGTGCAAGCTTCGCGCCAAGCCGCAAGGGATTTCGCCGTTTTCGCGAAATGTCGCTAACCGCTTGTCCGCAAACGCTTTTTTCACGGGAAATGGGAATCCCGCAACGGCCAACGGAGGGCGCGACGGGAAGCGATTCCCGTGGCGCCGCGCCTGTGAGGCGGGCGCCGCCGCCCGGTGGTTCCGCCCTACGGAGATATTCCCAGGTGCGCTTCCAGACTGATCCGCAACAGGCGGGCTTCTTCGTTTTCCGGATCGGCGGCGACGGCTTTCTGCGCCTGCTGATAGGCCGCATCGGGCCGTTCGCCGTTGATGAAGGCGCGGGCGGCGATCAGGTGCGCCCGCGACAAAAAATAAGGTTGCTTGCCCAGGTGCAGCGCGGCCTTCGTGGCCATTGTCGCGGCCTGCTGCCATTGCTCTTGCGCGTAATGCACCTCGGCGAGACCCAGCATTGCCTGCCCGTTCGACGCGTCCACCGACAACGCCTTTTCGAAACGTTTCTGCGCCAAAAAGAAATTGCCCTCGGACAGCAACTGCCGGCCTTCGCGGGTCAACGCCAACGCCGCCCGCGATCGCGGGCCGCCGGGTTCGGCCAGCGCCTGGCCCAACAAAGTCGGGTCGGCGCCGCCCAGCGGCCCCTGATGCGGCAGGGCCTGGCGGACCGGCGGCGCCGCCCGGGTATCGGGCCGCGATTCGATTTCGCGGGTGGGCGCGTCCGTCACCGGCGATTCCTGGATCGCCGCGGGCGCCGCGGATGGGTCCGGCTTCGCAGGTTTCTCGGCGTGGGCGCCATTCTTGTCGGGCGACTTGCGGCTTTCCCGATTGAGCAGCGCGGCGAGCGCGGCGTCGTCTTCGGCGGTCGGCGCATCGGTTTCGGGCGACGGCGCCGGTGTGGCTTGCGGCCCTTCGGGCGGCAGATTGCGTTCCGTGATCACGGGGCCGCGCGTCGCGCAACCCGACGTCAGGAGCAAAAGCAGGGCGAACCAAAGCGCCGCCCGCGCGATATTTTCGCTCATTTTGGGCGTCTCCATGGGGCTTAATGCGCTTCGGCGGCTGGCGCGTCAAGGGGCAACGAATGTGGGCGAAACGCCGACGACACCGCGCGGCCTTCAGACGCGACCACTCTCACAAAGGCGAAGGATCTCTCTCGGGCCTGCGAAAATTACTAGATCAGCTTCTCGCCACGTGGACGTCGCGGAATGCCCGGTCGGCCATTTTGCGCCGCTGGGCGCCGACCACCGTTCGCTGCTTACTGTGCATTGACCGCGGACCCGCGGCGTCAGCACCCGCAGCCGCTGACATTGTCATTGAGATTCGGCGTCGGCGATTCGTCGTCATCGGCGCCCGGCGATTCGTCATCGTCGGCCCCGGGCGAGGCGTCGTCATCCGTCGTGGGCGACGTGTCGTCGTCGTCGTCGGCCGCGGGCGACGTGTCGTCGTCCGTCGTGTCGTCGTCCGCCGCCGTGTCATCGTCGGCGGCCGTGTCGTTGTCGTCGTTGTCGTCATTATCGTCGTTGTCGTCGTTGTCGTCATCGTCGTCCGGCGAGTTGCCGACCTGGATGTAATTTTGCTTGGTCAGCGTGCTCGGGCCGGCGCCGTTGGCGACGAACAAGGTGACCGAGTAGTTGCCGCCCTCGTTATAGGTGTGCGTCACGACGTTCTTGCTCGAGTAGCTGTACCCGCCGTCGCCGAATTCCCACGTGTACGCCACCGGGTCGCAGTTCGACGGAATCGTCACATTGCTCGTGAACGTCACGATCAGCGGGTACGTCGGGCTCGTCGTGACGTTGGCGGTGAAGTCATTGACCGTCGGAAACGGGCAGAACGGGCACGCGGCCAGGCACGTCGCCAGATCGCTGCACGAGGCGCTGGCCGGCACGCAATCGAAAACGCAGATGAACGCCGCCGAATAGGACCAGGTGTTGTTGCAGAGGGTGACGGCGTCGGTCAATGTGAGCGGGTTCGCCGGGTCGAGCGCGACCTGCTGGCCGCAGTTTTGGTACACGTACGACAAGTCCATCGAACACCATTGGTCGGCGCAGAAACCCTCGCAGCCGGCGAGCAGGTCGCACGCCGTGTGCTCCTGCGCGCAATTGAAGACGCCTTGCGGCAGGCCGCCGCCGGCGCACAGGGTCAGGAAGTCGTTTTTCGCGAGCGGCTGCCCGTTGTTGTTGTAGGTGAGATTGCAGTTGTCGTACATCGCGGTCGCCGTCGCATTGCAGTCGCCGCCGGGCGTCGCGCCCGGCGCGTAGGCCTGTGTGCCGACGCTCACGCTGGTGACGCCCTCGTTGATGCTGCAGTTCCAGTAAACGATGCGAAAATAACCGTCTTCGCCGAAGTTGGTCGACCACGAATTCTTGACGATCCAGGCGCCGTCCGTGTCGTCCCAACCCACGATCAGAATCTGGTGACCGCCGAGATAATTGCCCCAGGTGTATTGGTAGACGCCGTCCACGTAGTATTGAAAATCTTGATAGACGTCCATTGTCGCGGTCAGCGGACCGTTGTCGACGAGGGCCTGTTTGATCGTGTCGGTGCGAATGCCGATCGACTGAAACCCGGCGATCTGAAACGTGCGGGTGGCCGCGTCGCTGCATACGTCGGAGCAGTTGTAGTCATACAGCGTGCCGCCGGACATGTACGGAAAGCACGGCTGGTCGACCACGCCGACGGAGACGATATTCGACAACAGTGTGCCGGCGTCGCTGCCGCCCGCGCAGGTGCCGCCGACGCAGTCGAACGCTTGTTGCTCGGACAGATCGATGTTGAGATTCGGATTCTTGTCACGAATGCGGACGCCCGCTTCCACCGCAGCGACACAGCCAAAGGCGACGCATGAGCCGCATTGGCCCTGGTCCTTCACCGGCGTGACGAAATTCTGGCCGTTCTGATTCCGCCAATCAAACTGCGCGGGCAGCGAACGCCCGCCCGCCGGCTCCCACCGTTTCATCTTCTGCAACAGCGGCGACGGATGCGCGCCCAGCATCCGTTGAAAATCTTTTTCCGGCAACGTGCTGATCGCCGTGCGGCCCGCCCGCCACGCGGCGCCTTTTTGCTGAATGGCGCTATTGATCTGGTCGATGGTCGCGTCAGTCTCGTCCGCGGCGGCCAGCGCGGGCAGCGACAACAACAACGCGCACAAAATCCACAACGAGATGCGGCGAATCATCGGCGGCGCCTTTCCTGATAATAAACAGCAAAGTTGCGGCGGGCGCACGGCCGACCGCGGAGGTCGGCGAATACTGGCACAAAACCGCGCGCTTGCCTAGGCGGCGAAAACGGCTAGAAAACCCGGCGCGTCAGCCGCGCAGCAGCCGGTGCGTCAGCGCCAGCACGAAATCGCGGTGATCGGACTGCACGTAGCGAAATGCGCCGCCCAGGCGGGAAAAGGTCTTGTTGAAACGCAGGTAGTAATCCGGGTTGTCCTCGGGCGGCTCGCCGCGCGACCAATCCCAGCGCGATGGCGTCAGATCGACCGCGAGCACGAAGTGATCCGTCAAACCGCCGCCGCTCTGCCGGGCGACATTCTGCGTCATCGCCATCGCCTTTTCGAAAATCATCGGGCTCATCACCGCGCTGCCGAGCGACAGGTACACGCCGCCGTCGAGCCGGCTGACGCCCTCGGCGAACGTCAGAAAATCCCGCAACGCCGCGCGGCCGAGCGCGCCGCCGTGATTCGCCGGATGCTCGTAAATAATATCGCAGCCGATCATCGGGTGGCCGGTGAACGGCACGCCGGCCGCCCACGCGCCGGCCTGCGCGCTGTATTGCTTGAATGGGTGCGGAATCGCCAGTTCGCCCGGCGGCAACGACATGCGGCGCAGGACCGCCAGCAAATCGAGCGCCGCCGCCGCGCGCTCCGGGTCGTCGCGGAGACAAGCGCGCGCCGTGTTTTCCAATTCGTCAGGCGGCGGCAGCGCCAGCCGTTCGCACGCGATCATCGCGCCGATCGACTCGCCGTAGCCCTTGCCCTCGTACGCGCCGACCGCCAGCGCCAGGTTGAGGTAAAGGCCGGTCTCGCGCCACGCGCCGAACTCGCCGCGGGCCATGTTGGCGCGCACGTCCTCGCTCGTCGCGCCCTGGAACGCGAACTCCCAATCGTGAATGACGCCGGCGCCGTTCGTGGCCAGGTGCGTCGCCCAACCCCGTTGCGCCAGCGCGATCAACGCCGGGGCGAGGCCGTTCTTGATCGCGTGCGCGCCGAACGCGAGCATGACCGGCCGGGACGTCTCGCGGGCGCGACGGATGCGCGCCACAGTTTCAGCCAGCGCAGCTTCCGTCGCCGGCGACAAAGGGGCCGGTTCGATACGCAGGTCGATCATGTGGCGGGCGACGGTTCGTTTATTCGCCCGCGCCGCGAGCGGCTTCATCACGAGGCGCGAGCGATCGAACTGCGGGTGCGGCATTCCGGCGCCTCAGGCGTTGACGTGCAGCCAGTGCAGCAGCGCACCGAGTTGCGAAAAATCGGGGACGACCAGATCGGCCCCGGCGCGGATCAGCCGGCTGCGTTTGACGGGGTTGAGGCCGAAGCGCCGCAACTCGTCGCTCGCGACGCCGATCGCGTAGCCGCCGCGTTTGTGCGTCTCGCGAATCTCCACCGGCCCGTCGCCGAAGGTCACCAGGCCCGTGGCGTCGCCAATTTCGCCGAGCAGCCGGTCGAGCACGATCCGTTTGGCGTCGTGGGCGACATCGCCGACGGCGCCGTAGATGCGGCCTTCGAACAACTCGGCGTAACCCATGCCGCGCGCTTCGGCGGCAACGTCCTGCTGATCGGTGCCGCTGGCGAGGTACAGTTTCACGCCGGCGCCGTGCAACGCGCGCAACAGGAGAAACGCGTTTTTGATCAGGAAATCGTCGACGGCCAATTCGCCGCGTTCGAGCTTGGCGATGCGCCCGCGGACCATCCGCAGCAATTCGTCGTTGTAAATCCGCTTGTAGCCGAACTCGTCGCAGATTTCGTCGGGCGGCACGCAGGCGAACTCGCGGACCATCTTCACCAGGCCCTGCATCTGGGTCAGCGTCTGCACGCCGGTGGATTTGTCGATATAATCGCGCACGCGATCGACGACGCGGTGGTAGAGCGAATCGTCGGCGGAGTCGTAGCAAGGGCCGAGGATGGCGCGGATCATCATCGGCTCCATGATCGCTTCCCAGCCCTCGCGCAACGTCGACAGCGTGCCGTCGTGGTCGAAGACCGCGTGCGTCAGCCGCTGCGGCGGCTGCAGGTCGGAGACGCGCTCGAACTCGGTGTCGTCGACGAGGCGGACCTGCCGCGCGTCCTCGGCCAACTCCGGCCGGTAGACGTAATCCGGCGCGGCGCCTGCGGCCAGTATTTCGGCCGGCGAGGCCGTGCCCGTCTGGTGCAGCTTCTGCACCGTGACCGAGGCGGCGATGTTGCCGAACATCGCCGCGATCGCCGGCGAGGCCCCGGCGGCCAGCGCCGCGGCGGCGCCCGCGAGCGTCGTGTCGCCCGCGCCCACCGGGTCGATCTTGCCGAGAATCTGAATGCCCGGCGCCTCGTGCAGGCCGTGCTCGTCGCAAACCACGAGGCCGCGCGCCGCGCGGGTGACGAACGTCGGCCGACCGATGCGCGCGAACACCTGGCGCGCGGCGTCGTGCGCGTGTTCCTTGAGCACCAGCGCGCCCGGCGGGTACTCGACGCCGATCAGGCGCGCCGCCTCGCGATCGTTGATCTTCAGGAACGCGCCCGGATACGCGTCGCTGTAATGGCGGCTGTCGACGATGAACTTCTTTTCCGGATGTTCGCGAATCATCGCCGCCAGGCCGTGGCGCAGGCGGTCGGCGCGGTGAATGCCCTGTTTCACCTGCTCGTTGACGACCACCAGATCGAGGTCCGGCAGGCGCGCGGCGAGCGCCGCCAGGAGGCGATCCGCCGTATCGTCGGGCAGACGGTTGTAGTTGCCGAAGTCGAACCGCTGGTGCTCCTCGTTGGCGAAATGCGGCTTGACGAACGTCGGCGTCGCCCAGTCGCGCGTCTCGCGCAGCAGGCCCTCGAGATGCACGTCGAGCGCGGCGAAAATGCGCGACATCTCGCGCCCCCACGGGTCGTCGCCGATCACGCCGAACACCTCGACCCGGCCGCAGCCGAGCGCGACCAGATTGTCCACCACGTTGGTGGCCCCGCCTGGGGCGCATCGCGATTCGGCGACGGGCTGCGTCGGCAGGCCGGTCTCCTGCGAAATCTCGCTTTCGCGCGGATCGACGAACCAGTAGACATCCAGGGCGAAATCGCCGATTACGCCGACGCGCACGCGCCGAATTGCCGACAGCAACTTTTGCAATTCCGGCAACCGCAGCCGCTGAAGATCCTGGTCGCTCATCGTTTCCCGCCTGTCGTGCGAAAGCGCATGGTGTTTGCCGCCGTACTTTTACGGCAGAAAGCGATGAAAAAAAAGCCGGCCACGAAATGACCGGCTTTTCCCTTGGTGGTAGAGGAGGGACTCGAACCCTCGACCTAGCGGTTATGAGCCGCTTGCTCTAACCAACTGGGCTACTCTACCAAACAGGCGAATGATTCTATGGAGAGGGGTCGGCTTGTCAAGGCGTGCGCGCCGAAAATCAGCCGGCGGCGCTCGGCGGTTTCGGCGGCGTCGGCGGCCTCTTGGCGCTGAATTTCGTGAAGAGCCAGATGATGCCCATCGAGGCGAAACCGAGGCCCGCGGCCTGGCTGAGGCCGACGGGGCAGCCGACCTGGCCGCAATACGGACACGTCGTCGACGAGGCGATCAAACCGGAAAGGCCGAACCAGCCGAGAAGGTAGGTCCAACTGCGCGCGACGAACCCCCGCATCTTCCCCGGTCGGTGATCGTGGATGGGTTCGCCGGAGCGATGGAATTGGATTTCAGTCATGGCTCCCTTTTCGCGACTTTCGTTCGCATCCAATATGTAAACACTGTTCGACGCCGCGTTAAGACCGCACGCGCGATTTACGCCCGCGCCACGTCGCGGTAGACCCAGGCGCCGGCGACGACGGTCGCCAGCAGAGCGACGGTCATCTGCGCCGGCGGGAAATCGTAGTAGTTCGCGATGACGAATCCGGCCGTCCCGGTAAGCAGCGCCACCAGCGGCGCCACGAGCCACATCGGTTCGACTTCCCGGCAGATGTTTTTCGCCGCGAGGGCCGGCAAAGTCAGGCAACCGAACGTGTACAACATGCCCGAGGTGCGAATCGCGAGGCCCACCGCGAGGCCCAGAATTACGGACGTCGTCGTGTTCCAGGCGGAGGTATTCATGCCGACGGCTCCGGCCATCGGCGCGTCCATCGTCAACAGAATCAACCGCCGCCGAAAGACGCCGATGAAGATCGCCGTGGCGGCCGCCGCGCCCGCATACAACGCCACGTCGAAATTCGAGGCGCCGATGATGCTCGACGACAGCAACCGTTGGATTTCTTCCAGACCGTGCGGGCTATGGGCGACGAACAACACCGAAACGCTGGCGGAAACCAGAAACACCCAACCGGTGATCGCCTCGCGGCTCTCGCGGTTGATTTCGCCGCCGCGGCCGGTGACCAGCGCCGCCGCCACCGAAAAAATCACGGCCATCGTGGACAGAAAACCGTCCGATTCGACCCAGGTGTTTTCCGCGCCGGCCAACCTGACGCCGAGGCCCAGCGCCAGGGCGATGCCCAACGTCGACGCTTCCGAGACGGCTGCGCCGAGAAAAAGCTGGTCGCGCGCGACGACGAGGACGCCGACCAACGACAATAACAAGGCGACCAGCCAGCCGACGAGATAGGTCGTGTGAAACAAATGCCAGGACGAAAGAAACGCGCCGATCATAAGCACGCCTCCCCATCGGCCAGTCGAATGCCGACGCCGCCGCCGTCATCTTGCACGAGCGACACGGCGACGCCGTAGGTCTTCTCGAGCTCTGCGGGAATCAGCACGTCGTCGCCCGTCCCGGACTTTACGTGCTGCTCCCGGAACAGCGCCACGTGCGTGGCGTGGCGCGCGACGATCGTCAAATCGTGCGTGACGAACAGCACCGTCAGGCCGTCGTCGCGGTGAAGTTTTGCCACCGACCGCAACAGGGCGCTTTCCGCCGCGAGATCGAGGCCGTTGGTCGGTTCGTCGACAATCAGAAATCCCGGCCGCCGCACGAGCGCCCGCGCGACCAGCGCGCGTTGCCGCTGGCCGCCGGAGAGCGCCCAATAGTCTTTATCCGCCAGGCCGGACATCTGCACTTTCTGCAGCGCCCACTCCAAACGGTCGGCGTATTCCGCGCGCGGGACGGACAGGTTGACCAGGCCCAACAGCACAAATTCGCGCACCGTCGTCGGCAGCGTCGGATTGAGATCGCAGCGTTGCGGCACAAAACCGATGCGCTCCGGACAGGCGAATTGCGGATCGAGATTCAACGCGCCGCGACGGGGCGAAAGAGAGCCGAGGATCGCCTTGAGCAGGGTCGACTTGCCCTCGCCGTTCGGACCGACGAAAAACCAGAACTCGCCTTCGCGGATTTCGAGATTCACGTCACGCAGCACAACCCGCCTTCCATAGCCGAGTTCGAGGTTCTTCGCTTCGACAATCACCTTGCGGTCCACAAATTCCTCCTCACGTACCACCGGCAGGCTCCCGCGCCTGCCGCCCGAAATCTCGGGCGGGGATGGAACCCCGCCCGTATACATGCAAGCGTGTCTTTTTAGGCGCGATTCGCGGGCGAGGCAAGCCCTGCTGATGCGCGGATGTGCGAACCGCCGCACGGGGCGGCGGTCCGCCATCGCCGCGCTGGTTATTTGCCAGCGCTCAGCGCGGTCACGATTTGCCGGATGTTGTAATCCGCCATGGAGAGATAGTCGTCCGTTCCCGGACGCGCGCCGACCATATTCGCCATCGTCGCCACGTGCGCGCCGGCGTTGCGGGCCACGAAATCCGCATGACGCGGATCGTAGTACGCCGAGGCGAGAATTAGTTTCGCGCCGTCCGCCTTCATCGTCGCAATGAGTTCCTGCAAGTGATGTGTCGTCGGCGCCAGGCCGGGTTTCGGCTCGAGGTATCCGACCATCACCAACCCAAAGCGCTTTGCGAAATACGGCCACAGGCTGTGATCGCCGACGGCTTTGGCGCCGTAGAACGGCTTCATCGCGCCGAGCCAGCCGCCGAGCGCCTGATCGTCGCCCTGCTGTTTCAAGAAGGCGTCGAGTTTGCCGACCTCATACAGCGCGGCCAGTTTGGTGGCGTCGTATTTGGCGGCCAGGGTCGGACCGACCAAAGCCGCGCACATCTGTTGGCGGAACGCGGCGTAATTCGCCTGGAAATACGCCGCCTGCTCCGGCCGCAATTCGGACATCTTTTGGGTGATCAACGCGGCGACCTTCAGCCCGGCGAGCGGATCCAGCAGAAAATGCGGATTCCCGGCCGGATGCACGTCGCCCAGCGCCCGGTCCAAGCCGCCGGTCGGCACTTCCATCGGGGCAATCACCCGCGACGAGTCGAGATAACCGGGCGAGCCGGGTTGCACGACGTCGTTGCGGCAGTTCTTGAGCAGGACCGCGCTCCACGCGGCCTCCAGCTCCATGCCGGTCTCGATGAACAAATCCGCTTCGCTCAGCGCCTTGATGAAGCTCGGCTTCGCTTCGATGAAGTGCGCGTTTTCGGTCCCTTTCGAGAACACGGTCAGTTTGATTTCCTTGCCGCCGATCACCCGGGCGAGGCTGCCGACATCGGGCGTCGTGGCGCACACGATCAGCGGGCCCGCCGCGGCGTGGGTCGCGACGCCGGTGAGGACGACAAGCGCGAGCGCCAGCAGGGCCGCGCTCGCCGCCATGAGTTTTTTCTGCATGTTCATTCTCCTTCTTCGCCTAGAAGTTATGCGCCGGATGGGCGCCGTAAAGTATTTCCAAGCTCAACCATACGGAGTTCGCCTCCCCCGTTTTCAGGTGCGTGGCGATGTCGTGGTCGTATTCCAACCGCAACCGCGAAAAGTGCGTCGGGTTGAAGATGAAAGCCGCCGCCAGGCGCGTGCGGTCGTCGCGCAACGGATCGAGTTTCCGCGCCAGCCGATCGGCGCTGTCCGTATCGATCGCCGTCGCGTATTCGCCGCGCAACGTCAGCGCCCAATCGCGCACGAAGCCCCAGGTCAAAATCGAGAACACGCCCCAGTCGTTGAAATCGCGCGCCGGCAAGTTGACGTTCGTCGTCAGCGGCGTCCCTTTCGCGGTTCCGGTCGGGATCCCGTTCGCCGTAAACTCCTGGGCGTGATAGTCGCGACCGATGAACTCGGTCTGCCAGGAGATGAACGGCCAGCCGTATTCGTTGACGGCCGGCCGCCAGCGAACCAGAAAATCGGCGCCGTAAATCCACGCATATCCTTGCAGCCCGGTTTCGTTCGGGCCGCGCTCGCCGGAGAACCCGAGCAGAACCGAGGAGTCGCCCGGCGACCACGAATTTTCCCAGCGCCCTGAATAAACGAAGTCGCCTGCCTTGTCCACTCCCCGGTCGAAAATCGGCCGGCCCGCGATGCCGATTTTATAACCGGCGGTGGACAGCGCCCCCGCGTCCTGATAAGCGGCCACCGCGCCGTTCGGAGTGCCGAGGAAGCTCGGCATTTGTTCGCCGGTGGCGTTTTGCATGTTGACGAGCAGTTGGGAGTACCATGGCGTCGGCATCAGCCAGCCGATGCGCACGCCGCACCCTCGTTGACCGTCGCCGCCGAACATGCGCGTGATGGGCACGGGTTGAGTGATGTAATCCCACGTGTGCGGGTGCGTCGCGTTGGTGCGCCCGAACTCGGTAAGGTAATATCCGGCTTTAAATTGGACGGCCGGAATGTTCAGCGTCGTGGCGAAGGCCTCTTCAATCTCCACGCCGTCTTCTTTAAACACGATGTGCGATTCGCCGTAGAAATACGGATCGACCGCGCCGGAGGCCGAGATTTCCGCCTGCTGCAACGAGAAGCCGTTGCGGCTCGGATCGTGGTCGCCGCCCTGCAGAATCGGTATTTGACTCGGCGGCGCCGACGACGCGCCCCCGGCCACCAGGATGTCCATCGAGATGTCGATCAATTTGATTTCGGCTTTGCCCGCCTTGACCGAGGCCAGGTCCGAACTGGCCGCTTTGGTTGTCGGCGTCGCCGGAACATTGATGTCTTCGACCGCGCGGTCCAGCGCCGATTCCGGGCTTTCCGGCGCTTTTGGCGCCGGCGTGGCCTCGGCGGCCGGCTTTTTGGCTTCCAAGTCGGCCACTCGTTTTTTCAATTCTTCGATCAGTTGTTGATTTTGTTGACCCTGCTGTTGCAGCGCCTCGATTTGTTTGCGCAGCGTGGAAATGGTCGCGCTGGAGTCGTCGGCGGCCCGCGCCGCAGACGCGGCGGCGATGACGACGATCACCGCGGCCAACCCGATCGCCAAGACGCGCATGCTGCCCCGCAGGTCAAGACGCCCGAATAGCCTTGCTCTCACCTTGTCCTTCATGAAACCTCCGTTGCCGCGTAATTCGCGGCGCAATGATCGGCGCGGATTTCGCGTCGATCGTGCCGAACGTTGATTGCCGATCGTTAAAGACGTCACGCCGAAACGGCGGCGAATGTTTCGGCGCGACGGCCAGGATCGACCTGTGATCCAGCGCGGCGCTCGGTTTCACTTGCGGCGCGAGCGCCCGCAGCACGACCCGGAGAACCACGACCGCGAACGCGATCGGCCACAATTGGTTCTGGTTCAAGAAAAGCGGAACGATCTGACAGACTTCCGTGGAGTCTTCCGAAATGGCCGGCGACCCGGGCCGGCCAAAAACCACGGGGCGCTCCTTATGCTCCCAATTTCCCGTAACCGCGTTGAAGAAATGCGGCTCGCTGGCCAGGTGGGCCAGCGCCAACAGCGGCCCCGCGAACAACAGCAAGGCCACAAGTTTGGCAACCGCGTTTCTCAACATTAACTCCCGCGCCACGTCGCGACGCTGCCGCCGGGCACGCTTCGCCCGCAACTGGCAGCGCCGGGCCGTTGTCGCCCTTCGCTTGGTGAAAATTGCCGGCTCGGGCATTTCCACGCTGCGTCCCACTGAGTGCTTGCCGCGCACGAAACGGCGTGCTGCGGCGTTAGTTCAGCAACTTTCGACGAAGACGAATGAATTGATCAAAGGGAAACGGGCGGGGAATTTTTCGGCGCCAACGCCAACGTCAATTTGTGGTCGAATGGCTCCGATGCAGGTCGTTGAGAGCGGACTGCCAAGATAACAGCGGCCACGGCAACCATGGCCGCGGCGAGCAACCACATGCGGTTTTGACTCAAAAACGCGGAATAAATGCGGCAGGTCTCGCGGTCGATCGGCCGCAGGCCCTGCGCTCCAGCGGGCAGTTTCGCCGCGCCGGGCCGCGCGTGTTCCCACTCGCCGTCCGCGTCGTTGTAGAAATGCGGGACGAGCGCCATGTGCAGCAACGCAAATAACGGCCCCGCGAACAGGAGGAATACGATGATTCTCGCGACGCGTTGCTTCATGGCCTCTCGCTCAAGTTATGGGGCGGAATTTATGCTATCGCGGCCCGGTTGTCAAAACCCGGTCGGCGGCGAGTGCGGCGACGCGGAAACCCAGGGAGCGATGAACGGCGGGAGAATCAGAAGCGCCGATGACCGCCCGCGTCGAGCGTTCACGGTGCATTGCCTTTCACAAGGGCTTGCGCCAGATCGTGCGTCATTTGCGCGAGCGTGTCGACATAGGCGTGCGGGCCGGTCGGGCCGGACATGCCGGTCTCGACCGTGATCGCCGGCATTCGGACTTCATCGGCGAACAAATTCCATGTGCGCGGATCGACTTGGCGGTCGGCGAAAATGATCACCGGTCTTTCCTTCTTGAGCTGCTTCATGATCGCCGCGACCTCGCCCGCGCTGAGGCTGTGGTGCTCGTCGTCCGTCAACGGCGGCCCCGTCTCCAGGCCGGCGTCGCGCGCCAAATAGCTGAACATCGTCGTCGCCAGCGCGACGCGCTTGTTCGGCAGCGCCTGCACGACCTTCGCGAATTCTTCATGAAGAGCCCGCAAACGCCGCGAGACGGCAATGCCGTTTTCCGCATAGCGCGCCGCGTTTGGCGGATCGAGTTGCGCCAGCGCCTCGGCCAGCGTCAGCGCCATCGCGGCGCCTTGTTTCGGGCTGACAAACGGGTGCGGTTCGGCGTCGCCGGGGATTCGTTCGACGTTTTTGTCGAGGCGGATGATCGTCAACTTGGCGCGATAGTTCTCAGCCAACTTATCGAGCCACGGTTCGTAACCCGCCCCGACGGCAATCAACGCCTTGGCCTTTTCGATTGCCTTCATGTCGCCCGGCTGCAATTGGTAATCGTGCGCGCACCCGGCGGCGATCGGCACGAGTTGGCGCACGTAGACGCCGGGCGCGCCGTCGGCGACCGCCAGCGTCAGATTCTGCAACGGCAGGATCGTCGCCACCAAATTCAACGGTTTCCGCGGCCGGACAGCGCCCCGGCCGAAGGCCGGCGAAGCCAGCGTGGCGCACGCCAGCAACGCGACCGCCAACAGCCATTCGGTTTTCATGATGCGTTCTCTCCTTCAGCGCCGACGCGCACGCTGCCGTCAAGCAGTCGATTGTCGATGCCCGAGGGGCGTGTTCAGTCGGTTGTCTCCACAGTCTTTTCCTTCTCCACCATCGGGTAGAGGATCGGCAAGATCAGCAACGTCAATATCGTCGCCGTGACCAGCCCGCCGATAATGACCACCGCGAACGGTTGCGCGGTTTCGGCGCCGACCCTGTCCGACAGGGCGACTGGCAGCAGGCCGAGGATCGCCATCGAACTGATCATCGTGTCGACGCGGGCGCGGGAAACGGCGCCTTCGACGACCGCTTCCAGCATCGGTTTTCCTTCCAGCCGCAATTGCCGGATGCGCTCGACCAGGATGACGCCGCTTTGGATCGCGACGCCGAAGAGCGCAATGAAGCCGACCATCGAGGACACCGACAAGTTCAAGTGCGCGATCGGCAGCGCCAGAATGCCGCCCACTGCGGCGAACGGCACGCACAGCAGGATCAAGCCCGCCAGGCGGCCGGATGAGCCGAACGCCGAAAACAGCAGGAAGAACATGGCGAGCAGCGTCAGCGGAATCACGACCATCAGGCGTTTCGTGGCCCGTTGCTGGTTTTCGAACGCGCCCGCCCACGTGACCCGATAGCCTCGCGGCATTTTTTTGAGTTCCGGATCGGCCGCTTTCCGGGCGTCGGCGACCACGGAACCCAAAGCGCGGTCGCGCACGCCGAACTTGACGGCGATGCCGCGCGCGTTCTCCTCGCGATACAACTTGACGAAGCCCGAGGCCACCTTGACGGTCGTCACGGCGCCGAGCGTCAATCGTTCGCCGTTCGCGCCGAAAATGGGAATATTGCGAATCGAATCCAGGTCGGACACCGCGCGGGGCGCCAGTTTCACCGTCAGGTCGAACGTCCGCTCGCCTTCCAACACCTGCGTCGCCACGCCGCCGCCCATCGCTGTTTCGACCACCGTTTGGACGTCCGAAACGCTCAGCCCGTACCGGGCGATCGCGTCGCGATCGACGGCGATTTGAATTTGCGGCTGCCCCATCAGTTGTTCGGCGCTGACATCCACGGCGCCCGGAATATTTTTGATCGCCACCGTCAAATTGTCGGCCGTTTTTTGCAGGATGGCCGGGTCTTCGCCGAAGATTTTGATGCTCAGTTCGCTTTTGATTCCGGAGACGGCCTCGTTGATCATATCTTCCATATATTGACTGAATTGCGGGTCGATTCCGGGGATGGTCTTCAGCTTGGCCCCCATCGCGTCGCACAACTTCTCGCGCGTCTTTGCGGTCGTCCACTCCGACCGCGGCGTCAATCCGACGCCGAATTCGCAAATGTCGAACCCGTTGTTGTCGGTGCCGTCATCCGGGCGGCCGATGTTGCTGAATACATCGATCACCTCGGGAAACGACATCAAGATTTCGCGCATTTTTCTCACCACGCGCGCCGATTCGGACGGCGAAATCGTCGGCGGCATGAACACGCGGACCCACAGCGTGCCCTCGTCGAGCTTCGGCAAAAACTCGGTGCCCATCAGCGCCAAACAGACGCCGGCCGCGAACAACAAGGCCGCGACCCCTGCGAGAGCTTTCTTCCGGTGGCGGATCACGCCCAGCAGCAGGGGGCGATACCAACGGAGCAGCGCATGGACAAGGCGGGAATGCTTCAGCACGACTTTCTTCCGCAACGCAAAACTCGCCATCACCGGCACGATCGTCAGCGCAAGCAGCGTTCCGGCGATCACCGCGAAGGTCAGCGTCAGCGCCATCGGCTTAAAGATGCGGCCTTCGACGCGTTGCAGCGAATACAGCGGGATGAACGCCGTCAGCAGAATCGCCTTAGCGAACAGGATCGGCCGGCCCATTTGCGACACGGCATCGATAATGGTCGTTGTGAGCGGGGTGGGGTGGTCTTTTCGCTCTTCCATCAACCGCAGGATGTTCTCGATAATCACGACCGAGGAATCGACAATGATGCCAAAATCGATGGCGCCCATCGAAATCAAGTTCGCTGGAATGTGGCGCAGATCGAGCAGAAAAAACGCCCCGAGCAGCGACATCGGCACGACCGAGCCAACGACCAACGCCGAGCGGTAATTCCCCAGCCCCAGAAACAGCATCAGCACGCCCAACACCAGGAGGATGCCGGTGATCATGTTGTGGCGCACGGTATAAAGCGTCAGGTCAAGCAACGGCTCCCGATCGTAGTGCAAGGCGACTTTGACCCCGGGGGGCAGCAAGCGCTCGTTGATTTCGTCGACCTTCGCGTGGATCCGTTTCAATACTTCGCGCGCGTTCTCCCCGCGCTTCATCCAGGGGTTGCCTTGCGGGATGTCGTCGTTGTCCACCCAGTTTTGCGCCGTCGCGGCGACCGGCTGCCCGGCGCTCCGCTCCGGGCCCCGGCCAATGAACCACCCGTTCCGGAGAGACAACCCGACCTGATTCAAACGCACCTTCTCACCGATCACGACCGCGCCGACGTCGCGAATGCGGATCGGCACGCCGTTACGCGTATCCACGGCGATCGCCCCGATGTCTTCCGTGTTCTGGACGAACCCCAGGCCGCGCACAATGTACAGTTCTGAGCCGTGTTCCACGTAGGAGCCGCCGGCGTTGCGGTTGCCGTTCGACAGGGCGTCGAACACCTGTTTCACGGACACGTTGTAGGAGCGCAATTTTTGCGGATCGACCAGCACTTGATATTCTTTGATCGGTCCGCCGAAGCCGCTCGCGTCGACGACGCCCGGGACGGTTTTCAACTGCCGTTCGACGACCCAGGTCATCAGCGCTTTCAATTCCACGCCGGAGAAACCGGGCGGCGCCGTCATCATGTACCGGCAAACGTCGCCGATGGGGGTCGTGTCCGGCGACAGCGAGGCCTGCGCGCCCGCCGGCAAAGTCACTTCCGTCATGTGCTGGAAGGCCAGGTTGCGGACCAAGTCGCTGTTGGCGTCGTCGGCAAAAACCATCGTCACCACGGACAGCCCGAACAGCGAAAACGACCGCATGGACACCCGCTTGGGAATGCCGTTCATTTCGCTTTCGATCGGAATTGTGACGAGCTTTTCCACTTCCTCGGCGGCATGGCCCGGAAACAGCGTGATGATTTGCAATTCCAGGTTCGTCACGTCGGGATAGGCGTCGACCGGCAACGTGATGCAGGAGTGCACGCCAAAAAAAACGAACACCACCGTCAAGAACAGCAAGACGGCGCGGTGTTTCAGGGCGTAGGCGGTGAGTTTGCCCATCGTCATTTCCCCGCGTATTCGAGCAATTGCTGCAGGAGCAGGCTGCCGTCCGTCACGAGGCGGTGGCCGGCCATTAAACCGCCGGTCACATTGATTTTGCCGGCGTGTTCGCCGGCGATCTGGACCTCGTGCCGCGCGAACCGGCCCTTGCCCTCGTCGACGAACACGAAGTATTTGCCCTCTTTCACAAAAACGGCGCGCTTCGAGATCGCCATTTCCGGCGCGGCGCTTTTTTCCACATCCACCGTGACGTACATCTCGGCCTTCAGCGCCCGCGTCGGGTTGTCGACGCTGCCGCGCGCTTTGACCGTCCGGGTGCTCGGATCGAGCGCATCGGTGATAACGTTCAACGTCCCGGGGAACAGGTCCGTGGGATAAGCCTGCGTATAAACTTTGAAGATTTGTCCGGGGTGCAGCGACGACAAATCTTTTTCCGCGACGTCCATCTGCAACCACAGTTTCGTCGGGTCGGTCACGACAAACATCGGCGGCATGGCCGAAATCAGTTCATCGGGCCGGACTTCGCGCCCGATGCTCAGATTCCGTTCGACGACCACGCCGGCGACCGGGCTGCGCAAAGTGAAGGCGCCCGCCGTTTCCGCGCCGATCGAGCCGACGTTCGCCAGCCTCGTCAACGCCCGCTCTTTCTCGGCGCGCGCCCGGCCGAAATCGGCCTCCGCCCCCTCTACATCTTTTTTCGCGGCGGCCCCGTGATCGAACAAGTCGCGCATCCGCGACAAGGCGCGGTCGGTTTGCACGAAGTCGCTCTCCGCCTTGCGCGCATCCGCCTTCGCCTGGCCGAAATCCGGCGAATCGATCAGCGCCAGCGCCTGGCCTTTGGCCACGGGCTTGCCGATATCGACGAAGATTTCGCGCACGCGGCCGGCGAGCGGCGCAAAAACGCGCGCGGTGACGTCGTCGTTCCACATCAACCGGCCGGTCATCTGAATGAACGAGCCTTGCCGTATTTCGACCGGCTCGATCGTCAGCGACGCGAGTTGCGCGGGGTCGTTCAGGGTCAGGCGGTCCCCGACGACTTCATAAGGCCGATTTCCGTCCGCGGCCCCGGCCCGGGCGCAGCCGGTGAACGCGGCCGAAAAAATGACCATCGCAATTACGAAGAAGGTTTTCATGGCTTGCCTCTTCCCAGGGTTCAAACCCCGGGTAAATTGTGCATTGTTCATTGTTCATCGTTCATTGCTCACTGTTCACTGTTTTCCGAGCGCCGCTTTCAGCGACGCCGCCGCGGCGGCGGTGTCGCTCGCCGCTTGGGCCGCGCCCAGGCGGACATCGTTGTCGTTGCGTTCCGCCGACAGCAGATCGAGCAGCGAGGCGTTGCCCTTTTCATAGGCGTACGCCACGGCGAGCCGGACCTGCGCCGACCGTTGTCGAATTGAATCGCGATAGGCCCGCCAACGTAATTTGGCCGCCCGATACGCCGCCCGCGCCGTCAGCACGTCGGCGGCGATTTGCGCTTGCGTCTTCTCGACGGCGAGGCGCGCCTGCTCACTCGCGGCGGCGGCGGTGTGGACCGCGCCGAGGTTGAAATTCCAAAAAGGCAACGGCAGGCTCAGGCCGAAGCCGACCGTGTTCGGCTGCGCGGGCGGCTCGCGTTCGTACTGCGCGCTGATCGTCAAATCGGGAATCGCCATCGCCTTTTGCGAGCGGACATCCGCTTCGGCTTTTCGTTGCGCCGTTTGGGCCGCGACCAGGTCCGGACGCGGCCCCGCCGGCTCCTGCCCCTCGCCCGCCTCGACCTCCGCCAAGGCGTCCAGAGTTTCGACCGCCTTCCATTGGCCCGTCGGTTGCGAAATGCCTAGCAACGTCTCCAAGGCGATCCGCGCCGAAACGGCGGCCACCGCGGCAGTGTCCGCGTCGAGGTCGAAGCGTTCCGCCGCGATTTCAATCTGAATTTTGTCGGTGACCGAAATGTCGCCGGCCTTCAGCCGAACCGCCGCGATCTCGGCCTCTTTGCGCAAGGTCGCAGCCGAC
>Ga0181520_10003463_pt1 | contig 27666 bp, 19 predicted proteins | sample PEATcosm2014_Bin_29_FD_132451 | JGI IMG/M metagenome (GOLD analysis project Ga0181520, IMG submission 132451) | Peatland microbial communities from MTU Mesocosm Facility, Houghton, MI, USA - PEATcosm2014_Bin02_30_metaG | ecosystem: Environmental > Terrestrial > Soil > Wetlands > Peat | place...
ACGGTGTCGATGACGATCATCAGCAGCAGCAGCGAGCAGCATTTGACGTCGTAGCCGTCGATCTTCTTGCCCAGGTAGTCGGGAGTTCGCCCGATCATCAGGCCGGCCAGGAAGACCGAGACAAAGACGAAAATGAGCATGGTGTACAGGCCGCTGCCGATGCCGCCGAAGATCACCTCGCCCATGTGCATGTTGAACAGAAGCATGAAGCTGGCCATGGGCGTGAGCGAATCGTGGGCACAGTTGTTGGCGCCCTCGGCCGTGTCCGTCACGTCATTAGCCCACGCCGCGGAGTTATAGATGCCGAAGCGAACCTCCTTGCCTTCCATGTTGGCGCTGGCCGGATCGATGCCCAATTCCGTCAGTCGCGGATTCGGCTGGGCCTCGAAATACCAGGTGATCAGCAGCGTGCCGATCAGCATGAAAAACATGATGAGCCAAATGTTCCAGCCGTGCATCGTGTTATCGATCATCCGGCCGTAGTAGTACGGCAATCCCGCGATGATGGAGAAGAACAGCATGAGTTGCAGGAATTCGGCAAGGCCGCTGGGATTCTCAAAGGGATGGGCGCAGTCAGCGCCGGTGAATCCGGGGCCGTTGAGACCCAGCACCTTGGGCGCGCAATAGGCCGCCATCGGGCCCTGGACGATGACCTGCTGGGTGGGCTGCGTGGTGGATGTCGCGGCCGATTGATCCAGTGTGTTTGCGGTCGTGTATCCGTTGAAGTTCATCGGGATGCCGGTGGCGATATCGATTAGCGCGTAGACCAGGCAGATGGGAATGAACAGGTAGAGCGTGATGCGGGTGAGGTCGACCCAGAAGTTGCCGATGTTGGTGGTCTGCTTGCGGGCGACGCCGCGAACCAGCACGGCCGCCACCGCAATTCCCACGGCCGACGAGAAGAAGAAGTGCAGTCCGGTGGAGACGATCTGCGAGAAGTGGGTGAACATGAGTTCCGGCTCATAGCTCTGCCAGTCGGTGTTGGTAGCAAAGCTGCACGCCTGAATGAAGGCGATGAAGGCCGGCACTTTGCCCGCGTTGTTGGGCACGCCGTCGATCTTTGCCTGCGACATCATGCCCGCCATGTTCTGGCTGCCCAGGCGGCTCGGGATGACATCCTGCATGCGGTAAAGACCGTAACTCAGCAGGATCGTCACCATGCCCAGCATGAGCATGGCAATGGCGTATTGTTTCCAGTTCTGCTGATGCTTCGGATTGACGCGGGCGACCTTGTAGGTGAGCCGCTCGACGGGGCCCAAGATCTTCTCCAGGATACCCATGCCCCCGTCCCGGTCGGGGTCCAGCACGCGCAAGAGATAAATACCCATCGGCTTGGTGATCAGCGCCAATCCGATAAGGAACAGCAATAGCTGTAGCCAACCTGTGCCGGTCATGTATTGCATAACAATCCCAATCCCTTCAAACCCTCCAACACTTGTCTCCGCAATACGCATTCCTCGTTCGTTAAAATCGTCTCCAAGTCGCCGATACGCACCGGCGAGCCTTTGCCTCGGTTCGCGTCAATACAATGTCGTTGAACCCCACATCTTAAAATGTTCCAGGATCGGCCCCATCGCCAGGGCCGGCAGAAACGTCAGCGCTCCGACGATGACCACCGTACCGACCAGCAGCAGGCTGAACGTCATGCCACCCACCGGGAAACTCCCATCGCTCTGGGGCGCACGCGTCTTGGCTGCCATGTGACCGGCCAATGCCATGATCGGAATGATCATGAAGAACCGGCCGAGCAAGAAATCAAACGCCAACGTCGTGTTCCACGGCACGGTGTTGCCGCTGAGTCCGGCGAACGCGCTGCCGTTGTTGCCGGCGCCGGATGTGTAGGCATAGTGCATCTCGCTGAACCCGTGCGGGCCGGCATTGCCGGTGGCGCTATTGCCCCACGGCGCGTAGCTGGCCCAGGCGGTGAAGCCGAGGATGATGACCGTCAGGATCAACAGCGTCAGCATCGCCGCTTTCACGTCGTAGGATTCGATCTTCTTGCCAAGATATTCCGGTGTGCGGCCGATCATGAGGCCGGCAATGAAGATCGCGATGATGACGAAGACGAGCATACCGTACAGACCCGCACCAACGCCGCCGAACACCACTTCGCCCAGGTGGATGTTGAACATGGGAACAAGTCCCCCCAGGGGCGTGAGCGAATCGTGCATGCAGTTGACCGCGCCGCAGGAGGCGTCGGTGGTAATGGTGGCGAACAGGGCCGAATTGAACAGGCCGAAGCGGACTTCCTTGCCTTCAAAAGCCGTGGTGCCCGGATCGACGTGAAGGTCCGAGAGTCGCGGATTTCCGGCCGTCTCCGACGCCCAGCAGGCCAGCGCGCCAACAATGAACAGAAAGAACATCGCGCCCCAGACGGCCCAGCCGTGCGCCTGATTTTTGGCCATGCGACCCAGGTAATAGGTCAGACCGGTTGGAATCAGAAAGATGGACAACATCTGAAAGAAGTTGCTGAGCGGGGTTGGATTCTCAAACGGCTGGGACGCATTGGCATTTGTATAACCGCCGCCGTTGGTGCCGAGCATCTTGATGGCCATCTGCGATGCCATCGGTCCCTGCACGATGACCTGCGGCGAACTGCCGCCCGAGGCGTCAACGACGTTGGCCGTCGTGTACGGCCTGAAATTCTGGATCATTCCCTGTTTCACGAGGAACACCGCGTAGATGAGGCAGATCGGCAGCAGCACATACAGATGTATGCGCACCAGATCCACCCAGAAGTTGCCGACGGTCCCGGCGCGGTTTCGCGTGAGCCCGCGCACCAGGGCCGCGGCGATGGAAATCCCGACCGCCGCCGAAAAGAAGTTGTGCGATGCCAGAGCCACCATCTGCGAGAAATACGACATGGTGTTTTCACCGGCGTAGTTCTGCCAATTGGTGTTGGTGGTGAAACTCATGGCCGTGTTGAACGACAGGTCCGGCGTCAGCGGAAACGGGTGGCTGGTGGCCAGGTCGACGCTTCGGCCGTGCATCGGCAAGTTGGCCTGGAGCCGCAGAATCGCGTAGGTGGCCACGGCCGACACAGCCGAGAACACCAGCATGGCGATGGCGTACTGCTTCCAGTTGTGCTCCTTTTTCGGATCGACGCGGAGCAGGCGATAGATCAGCCGTTCGACCGGACCGAGAACAGGATCCAGAAACGTGCCGCGTCCGGCCTGGCCGGGGTCCAAGACCTGAAGGAGATAGATCCCCAGCGGCCTGGTCAATGCCAGGAGGCACGCCACAAAAATCGCAAGTTGTATCCAGCCCGTCACGGTCATATCGCCAACCCTCGCCACTTCAATTGCAGAATTCCTCGTTGACCTCAATCGCGCAATATCTCCGTCCTCGATTGCGCAACTCCTCGCAGCCTCGCGCGCACAATCTCCGCCGATTCAAAAGCTTTCCGGGCGAATCAACGTCCAGAACAGGTAGACAAGCAGCCCAAGCGAAACGAAACCGACAATGACGTTTTCCATGGTCTAGAGCCTCCCGCAGCCGTAAACGTAGAGAACGCTTATGGCAAAAAATCCAACTGTGGCCAACACGAAAACTGCATCCATCATGGCAAACCTCCTGATGTTCTGTATCTGGTTTCCCCGGCCGGTCAGTTATGCGACTCCGGAATCCTGGCCATCCACACCTCGTCGGATTCATCACCCAGGAGAATGGCCTGGGTGCTGCGTCCGAAACTCTGTAAATCCGCCAGCCGCCGCATGTTCGCCCGGGCCGGTTCATACTTCTCATCCGCGTCCAGCGCCTTGCCGTAGCATTTGCGGGCCAGACGCCATCGGTGCTGGGCTTCGTAGAGAACCCCCAGCAGATTGAAATACGCCGCCGACTGGTTGTCCTTCTGGTCCGCCGCCTTCATCAGCAGGGCCTCGGCGCTGGGGTAGTCCGCCATGCGCAGCGTCTTGCGAATCCGGTTCAGAACCAGCTCATAGCCCCTGGCGTCCACCGTCACGTCGGCGGGGAAATTCAATTCCGGCTCGTCCAGAACGCTGCGGACAGTCTGCCGCAATTCGTTGGGCGTGATCGGCTTTTCCAGAAAATCGACCGCGCCCAGTCGCGTCGCCTTCACCGCCGCCGGTATCGAGCCGTACGCCGTCAAAATAATCACCCTCGGCCTGGCGATGCCGACCAGCGTCTTCATGGCCTCCAGCACGGCCATGCCGTCCATGACCGGCATGTTCAGATCCAGAACGACAAGGTCCGGAGTCCGCTCCTTGATGACCTCCAGCGCCGCCCGGCCGTTGGATGCTTCCATGACGGTATACCCGTCGGACTCCAGGGCGGTTTTCAGCATCAGGCGGATGCCGCTTTCATCGTCCGTCACCAGAATTGACGCTGGTTTCATATTTCACCTCTGTCTGGTCGGAATTGGCGGCGCGATCGGCTCGCCGCAGGGTAAAGCTGAACCGGCTGCCTTCACCCACTTTGCTCTGCACGGAAATCAATCCGCCGTGGGCCTCGACAATTTCCTTGGCGATTGCCAAACCCAGGCCGGCGCCGCCCGGCTGGTTCTCGCGCGGAACGCGGAAGAACCGCTCGAAAATCCGGCCCAGGTATTCCGTGGGAATTCCGATCCCGGTGTCCTGAACGACAAACCGCACATCCTGGTCTTCCGTTTCGGCGCTGATGGACACATGCCCGCCCGGCGCCGTGAATTTCAACGCGTTGGTCAGCAGATTCGAGAACACATGGTCGATGCGTGCTGGATCGGCCATCACCGGCGGCGTGTCGCCGGGCACGTCGGTGGTCAATTCGATTCCCCGATCGTGAAACGACGCCTCCAGCGGCGTAACGGCGTCCGACACCAGCCGCTCGGCCGGCTCGGAACGCAGATCAAGCTCGACCCGCCCGGATTCGAGTCGGCCCATGTCCAGGAGATCCTCGATGATCTTCTGCAAACGATCGGCATCGTCGCGGGCGGCCAGCATCAACTCGGTCTGCTTGCTCGTCAGCGGTCCGACGCGCTCTTCAAGAATCAGATGCGCCGCCATGCGGATGCTGGTCAGCGGAGTTTTCAGTTCGTGCGAGACCACCGACAGCAGGCCGCTCTTCATCTCGTCCAGTCGCCGGAGATTCGTCACGTCCGCCAACACCAGCGTCACGCCGAGCAATCGTTTCTCCGAATCCAGAATGGGAATCGCGTGCGGGAGGAAATACTTGAGCTGGCCGGCGGAATCGTACACCTCAATGGCCGATTCGTAGCCGGCGGGCTCTGATGTTTTGCCTTCGCGAGCCGTCCGCTCATAGAGCTCATTGAGCCGGCGGTCGGACGATTCGGCGATCGACTTGCCCGGCATAAGCTGGAACAGTTTCTCGGCGATCTGATTGGACAATTCGATGACACCGTCGGGATTGATGATCGCGATCACGTCCGGCAGGCTGTTGACGGCCAGTTGCGTGGTGCGCTGCGTGCGCACCAGCTTGGCCCGATCGGTCCGGCGGAATTCGCGCAGCTTGGCGGCCATCGAATTGAACGCCTCGGCCAGTTGATGAAGTTCGTCGCGGCTCTTCACCTGTACGACCAGATCGAGATTCCCCTGCTCGATCTCGCGGAAGGATTTGGTGAGCGTCTGTAACGGCTGCACAATCGCACGGCCGACAACGATCGTGAAGAGCACGGCCAGTCCCGTGCCCACGACCGCCAGAAGTTCCATGAGATGCGTGGCGTTGTCGGCCAATCTCTTGGCTCCCTCCCTGGCCGGCTCCATGTTGGCGGCGTTGAGATCGATCACGTCCTGCGCCGTTTTCTTGACGATCGGCGCCAGCCGCTGCACGTCGGCGAACACCTGGGCGCGAGCGGCTCCGGTCGTGTTTGCATCCAGCAGCTTGAGGTACGCGGTTCGATAGCAATCGTCCGTTTTGTGCGCGCCGCTCAGGTCATTGCCGAACCAGTCCAGCGTCAGCGCCTCGGCGATCTCATGCTCGCCGGGCAGCGTGATGTTATGGTCTTCATCGGTGCAGGCCTTGTCGCCGTCGAAGATCGGCCCGCTGGCCAGATCGACGTGCGGACCGGCCGCCGCAACCTTCGCCGCCGTCAGCGTCTCGGAATCCGGCTCGCCTTTGGCGCCGGAGATCGTCGCAGCAATTTCGTTGAGGCGCTCGAGCGACTCGATGAGCTTCTGGCCATAGGTCACACTGCGCCAGTTCTCCGAATAGAAGTTATCCAGAGCGATGCGATTGGCGCGGAAGACGTGAATTCCCAGCCCGCTGACGGTCAGCAGTATGACCAGCAGTCCGGCAAACCCCAGGAGAAGTTTCTGTCGAAAGCCCAGCATTGGTAACCTCCCAAGAGCGAAAGAAGTGCCACACCGCAAAGTTGTCCAAGAACCGCTTTTTGACGATTCTACGCGGGTTGGCCCGCGAATAACCGCCCCCAGGATCGTGCAGTTTGCATGGCGTCAATTCCACCAATATTGCAAGATGCACGAAGCATCTCGCCAAGCGAATGGATCATATCCGTATTTAACTGCATCGGTTATGGCGCGAGTCGCCGATCCGGCTGGTCGATGTGGCGGGCGCGAAACATCGCCGTGATTGCAAAGTGCAATGCGCCGACTCAGATTCCGTACTTCCGCCGGCGCCGCCATAGCGTGGCCACGTCGATGCCCAACGTCTTGGCCGCGTCGTCCAGTGATTTACTCCGCGCCAGAACCCGCCGGATGTGCATCTCTTCCAGTTGGCTTAGCGGAATGGGATCGCCCAGGCTGGCCGTTTCGCCTTTCCCCGCCCCCACCGACGGCAAATAGGCCGGCCCGATCCGATCGCCCTGACACAAAATCGCCGCACGCTCGATGACATTTCTCAATTCGCGGATGTTCCCCGGCCATTGATACGCCGCCAGCGCCGCCAACGCCTCATCCGTGAAACCCACGATCCCGCGCCCCCGGCCCAGCGTCGCCAGAAATCGCTCGGCCAGAAACACGATGTCCTCCGGCCGTTCGCGCAGCGGCGGCATCTCGATCTGCACGACCTGAATCCGGTACAGCAGATCTTCGCGAAACCGCCCGGCCCGCACGGCCTCTTCAAGCTTCACGTTCGTGGCGGCAATGACGCGCACATCCGCCCGCCGCGTCACGGCATCGCCCACGCGCTCGTACTGGCGGTCCTGCACAAACCGCAATAGTTTCGGTTGCAATTCGATGGGAAGATCGCCGATCTCGTCCAGGAACAGTGTGCCGCCATCCGACGCGGCGATGCGACCGGCATTGTCCTGCACGGCCCCGGTGAACGCCCCTTTGACGTGGCCGAACAGTTCACTCTCAAGAAGCTGTGCCGACAGCGAAGGGCAGGACACGACGGCAAACGCTTTGGAGGAGCGATGGCTCCACGAGTGGATCGCCCGCGCCAACACGCCCTTGCCCGTTCCGCTCTCGCCGCGAATCAGCACCGTCGCATCGTTCTTCGCCACCTGCCGCGCCAGCGCCACCACGCGATGCAGCGACGGGCTACTGCTCTCGAAACTGATTTCGGCATCCGGTTGATCGGCCGCACCCTCAAGCCCCGCCACTTTCTGTTCCAGCGCCCGCAGCTTCGCCACGCGCTCGGTCACCAGCCGCACCTGCGCCGGAGTAAACGGCTTGGTCAGATAATCGGCCGCCCCGCGTTTCATGGTCTCGACGGCACTATCGATCGTTCCATGCGCGGTGATGATGACGATTCTCATCCACGGACTTTGCGCCAGCAGGTCCGGCACGAGATCCAGGCCCAGTTCCCTTCCCAACCGAAGATCGACAAACGCCAGATCGAACGGCCGGCGCGTCGCCTCATCGAGAGCGTCGCGAGCATTACTCACTGCAATAACGCTGTGCCCGTCGCTTTCCAGGCTCATGGCCAGCGTTTTGCGAATATTGATCTCATCATCGACGACCAGGATGTTCAGCGAAGTTGGCGATGACTGTTGCGGCATGACAAGCGGCGAGGGTTTTGGCAATTGCGCGTCAATTGTGCCTCGCCGCGCGGCGCGGGTCAAATACGTCCTCCAGGTAACCAAAGGCCCTGAGGCTCGTGCCGCGTGAGAAATCTCGTCTAACGCGACATCCGTGGGAGCCGGGCGCACGTACCCGGACTCCCACGGATGCAACGCAGCGGCTCGTCGCAACGCCGCTGTCGGAGGAGTCGCAAAGTCAATCAGCCCGCCTTCACGAACACCAACTCCGTCCCCTGCTGGTTTTCGATCTGCAGTTGCACGCCCGACTTCACGTCGGCCTTGGCCAGAGCCTCACCGGCCTGCTCCGCCGTGCTCACCGGCTGGCGATTCACGCGGGTGATCAGATCGCCGGGTTGAATGCCGGCCTGGCCGGCGGGGGAATTGGGTTCAACGGCCGTGACCACCGCGCCGGATTTTTCGCTTAATCCATATTGCCGGGCGGATTGGCCGGTCAGATTCTCAAGTCGCAAGCCCATCGCGGCGGCACTGCCGTTTTCATGGCCGCTGGTCGCCTGCGATATGGCCTGCGGGTTTGCCGGCTGCTCGCCTAGTTTGACCGTTACGTCCTGCTGCTTGCCGTCGCGGAAGATCGTCAGCGTCACCTTCGAGCCGGGAGTCTCCGCGGCGATATCGTTTCGCAACTCACTGGCGTTCTCGATCACCCGGCCGTCCAGCTTGGTGACGATATCGCCGGGTTGCAGCGCCGATGCGGCCGGGCTGTTGTGCATTACGCCGCGAATCAGCACGCCGGTATGGCCGGTGAATCCCTCGCTGGAGGCCTCGTCGTTGGCGTCGGCCACGTTCTGGATTTCCGCGCCCAGCCAGCCGCGTGTGATCTTGCCGGATTGCCTGAGTTGCTCGTATACCGGCTTGGCCTCTTCCGATGGGATGGCGAACCCGATGCCCTGGAACCCGCCGCTGGACGAGGCGATCGCTGTGTCAATGCCGACGACCTGACCCTTGAGATTCACCAGCGGACCGCCGCTGTTGCCGGGATTGATCGGCGCATCCACCTGAATGAAGTTCTCATATCCGTCAGCGCCGAGAATTCCGGCCTGGCGGTGCAGCGCACTGACGATGCCGTGAGTCATGGAGCCGACGTATCCAAAGGGCGCGCCGAACGCCAGGATGTGGTCGCCGGAATCCAATTCCGTGCTGTTACCCCACGCGGCCGGGATCAGATGATCCGCCTTGATCTTGACGACGGCCAGATCGGTCTTGGGATCGGCGCCGACAAGTGTGGCATCCTTGATGACCCGTCCGTCGCTGAGGGTGACGGTCATTTCGCTGGCTCCCCCGGCCACGTGATTGTTGGTCAGGATGTAGCCGTAGCCGTCGGATGCGTCCATGATGACGCCGCTGCCGGTGCCGACTTCGCGCATCTGGCCGCCATCGCCGAGATCCTGCTGCGGGAAGTTGAATTGGCCCTCGCCGCCGAATTCATGGAAGAACCGCTGGAGCATGGGAGGAATCGGCGTCGGCGCGTTTTGCACCGTCTTTGTCACCTGGATTTCGACGACCGACGGCTCGACCACCTTATGGATGTCGCGATAGACCGCCGACGAATCCTCAACGGTGGCCAGTTCCTGCCGCGTCGCGTTCACGGACTGCTCGGCGTAGGCGAACTGCGCATCCTGAAAGACGCGCACACCAAATACCGCCGTTCCCAAAACCGCCGCGGACAACACCGCGGCCCGCCACGATTTACGCACTGGAGACATAATGCAACTCCCTTTCATTTATGGCATCCAGTCCGAAAACAACATCCCCTGGGCCATCAACCGCACGGCCGCATGGCGGTTGTGGCGCTGGAGGCGCAATGCTCGGAATGGAGCCGCCCGCCGCAACCCGCGCGGGCATTTTGTTCTTGAAAACCACCCTGTACCCGTAACCGCCGCAGGCTGCGTTGTGTTCGGCGGCTACCGACCAAATCTCACACCTACACTACGCGCCGGGGGGTCAAAAAGTTTCACAAAAACCCGCTATTCGCCGGACGTTTTCAGTAAAATGGATAGTACGGCGGCGTAAATTCCGGCATCGCCTTGAGCGGTCACTTGTTGCTTTCCAAGTTCACCTCATGGAATTCAACCTGGTTGGCTCGCCTGTCGGGCCCGCCCCAACCGAAGAACCCTCACCCCAACCCTCTCCCTGAGTCCAAGGCGAGGGGGTAGAACGGGCCGCCTATCGCGCGCCATACACACGTTACATGCGGTCAAAGGGTAATGCCCGAGTGTGAATCACACGGCGCGGTTGCCACGGCTGATCCCCCGAAACAAAAATCGCCCGGAAATTCCGGGCGATTCTTTCTGGCACTGCCTGGCCAGAGGAAGGGATTGACCCCGACGGGATTCGAACCCGTGTTACGGCCTTGAAAGGGCCGTGTCCTGGGCCCCTAGACGACGGGGCCGCTCGATACGTCCTGCGCACCGGCCCAGGTGAGGCGATACAATATGGGATATGCCCTTGCGGCGTCAATTGTGCGGCCGTCGCTTTTGACTTGGGAGGGCCAAACTCCCTGGCGAGGAAGAAGATGAATCGTCAAACTGCCAGGAACGCCAGGAGTTGATCGATCGAGGTGAAACTCCTCTGCGCCTTTGCGCCTCTGCGAGGAATATTCTTCTCCCCGAGCCGCGCGGAGGAAGATTGTCCCTCGCAGAGGCGCAAAGGCGCAGAGGTAAGAACTGAAATTTTGCTTTTGATTATTACAAACCGAATTCTTCTTGGCGTGCTGGCGAGCTTGGCGATTCAATCCCATTTGCTCCGCGAGAGCACCGCCAAGCCCTTTGACATCCGCCGCCGCCATTTCTAAACTTCGCCGCTTTCCAGCAGGCTCCTGACGGAGACGACTCTCGTGGCAATGGACTCGGCGATCGATAAGGCTCATGCACTGGTGGAGGCGCTGTCCTACATCCAGCGATTCCACAACAAGATCGTCGTCGTCAAGGTCGGCGGCTCGATGATGGACGACGAGCAGGCCCTCTCCAATCTCCTCACCGATATCGTCTTCATGAATTACGTGGGCATGCAGCCCATCCTCGTCCACGGCGGCGGAAAGGCGATCAACCAGGCCATGGAACAGGCCGGCCTCACGCCGCAGATGGTCATGGGCCGCCGCTATACCGATGAACGCACCCTGGCCATCGCTGAGCATGTGCTTTGCAATCAGATCAACAAGTTCATCGTCAATTTCATCCAGGCCCAAGGCTGCGAGGCGATGGGCCTGCATTCGCTCTCCAGCGTGGTGCTGTTTGCGGAAAAGACCTACCTGAGTTCGCCCGACGGCCGGAAGATCGACCTGGGCCTCGTCGGCGAGGTCCGCTCCGTCAACGCCCGACTGCTGCAACTGCTGGTGCAGGCGGACTCGATCCCGTGCATCGCGACGATCGCCCGCGATCCGGCCGGCAGCCGGCTCAATGTCAACGCCGACACCGCCGCCGGCGCCGTGGCGGCGGCGATGAAGGCCGAGAAACTGGTCGTGGTTTCCGACACGCACGGCATTCGGGCCAACCCGGCCGATCCCGACAGCCTGGTCCGGCACCTCAACGTCGGGCAAATCGACCAGATGGTGAAATCCGGCGTGATCACCGCCGGCATGCTGCCCAAGGTCGAAGCCTGCGTCGCGGCGCTGCAAGGCGGGGTGAGCAAGACGCACATCATCGACGGCCGAATCCCCCACGCGCTCCTTTTGGAAATCTACACCGAAGCCGGCATCGGGACGGAAATCGTCCCCTGACGCCCCGGCAATATCGCGGCCGGTGTTGCTGCCGCGAGGTATGTGCCATGAAACATTTCATTTCCATTTCCGAGACCCCGATCGCTGAATTGCGGCATTGCCTGGACGTGGCGCTCGCGCTCAAGGCGCAACTCAAGACCACAGGGCGCAACGATCCCCTGCTGGCCGGAAAAACCCTGGCCATGATCTTTGAGAAACCGAGCCTGCGCACGCGCGTGAGCTTCGCAGTGGCGATGACGCAACTGGGCGGCAACGGCCTGCTCCTGCGCGATGAGGAAGTGGGACTCGGCAAGCGCGAGAGCGTGGCCGATGTCGCACGCGTGCTCTCCGGCATGTGCAACGGCATCATGGCCCGGACGTTCGAGCATGAAAAAGTCACCGGCCTGGCCAAATGGGCTACAGTACCGGTGATCAGCGGTCTGACCGATTACAGCCATCCCTGCCAGGCGATGGCCGATCTGATGACGCTCGAAGAACATTTTGGCGCTCTCAAGGGTCGCACGCTCGCGTACGTCGGCGATGGCAACAACGTCGCGCGATCTCTCTCGGTGGCCTGCGGGAAATTTGGTCTGCGGTTCGTTCTGGCATCACCCACGGCCTATGCCCTGCCCAAGGAAGACCTCGACCGCATCATGAGCCAGGTTCCCAACATGGACCTGGAAGTGACCGACGACCCGCAACAGGCCGTGAAGGAAGCCGACGCCATTTACACCGACACCTGGGTATCGATGGGTCAGGAGGCCGAGAAAGCCCAGCGATTGAAGGATTTTGCCGGCTACGCGATCGACGAAAAGCTGCTGGCCGCCGCCCCCAAACACGCCGTCGTGATGCATTGCCTCCCCGCGTACCGGGGCTTGGAAATCAGTGCCGAAGTGATGGAAGGCCCGCAATCGCTGATCTTCCCGCAGGCGGAGAATCGGCTGCATTTCCAGAAGGGCTTGCTGGCGGTGCTCATGGGCGGGGCATAGCTCCACAGGCAACGCAAATCCATCCGCTTCGGCCAATCGCGCCAAAGGTCTCTGGAAACGCGCGAACTTTTCGACGCCTTCGGCGTCTAACCCTGTCGGGATGCGTCAGCGCCGAAGGAGAAGTCCATGAAAAGGTCTATCGCTTCACTGAGAGTCGCCTGGTGCGGATGGTGTTCCCTGCTCGCGACGGCCGTCGTTGGCTTGCTCGGCGCTGGGCCGACAACCACACCAGCGACGCGGGAGGCCACTACCACCGCCGAGGTTATGCCGCCTGTCGATCTCAATGCGGGCAAAATTCTCGTGCCGGCGACGACCGCGCCCACCGTTGTTCATCTGCGCGATCTCGGTTTCATCGCGGGAATGAAAGTGATCGACGATCAAACCGTGTCATTGCATAGTTCCAGTCTGGGCTTTCAGGACCTGCAGCGGACACACTTCATCGCGCCGGCACAGGATATCACGATCACGATTGGCCAAGGCGTCGCATTACAACGCGGCGGCCCGCCCACCGGCGGCGATGGACCGATGAATCTGCGGTTGATCCTCTTGCGGATAGACAAGACCGGCGTCGAGTTCCGCAGGCAATCCTATTGGTTTGGCGGTGAAGTCTATGACGACGTGATCAAGGTCATTCGCGAGGATCAGAATTGACCCTATGCGCAGCTTTCGTTGGCGACACTCACCCTCCGCGCAATTTCCCCAACTGCATTACGGCCGCTCGAAAATCCTTCGGCGGCGGGCATTCCAATTCGATACGCCGGCCATCGGGATGTTCGAACGCCAGTTTCTCCGCATGGAGGCTCAATCGGCCGATCAGGGGCCGTTCCTCGTGGCGGCTGGGGCGATAATCGGGTTTCAGGTGGCTCAGGTAAATTCCCGGCTCGCCGCCGCGGTCGTTGTAGAGCGGATCAACCGCCAGCGGCAGGCCGATTGACTTCATGTGTACTCTGATCTGATGCGTGCGCCCGGTCTTGGGAAAACAGCGCACCAGCGAAAACGGGCCGAGTCGCTGTTCCAGTCGCCACTGCGTCACCGATGGGCGGCCGGTCTTGAGGACGGACATTTGCCGCGGCGAGGACGGATGACGGCCGATGGGCGCGTCGATGGTTCCCTCGTTGGTCCTTGGCCGGCCGCAGACGATCGCCAGGTATTCCTTGGCGACTTCCCCTTTGAGAAACTGGGCACACAAGGCTCTTTGGGCTGCCACATTTTTGGCCATGAGCAGCACGCCGCTGGTGTCCTTGTCAAGGCGATGCACGACGCGCAGACGCGGATCGGCCGCTCCGGTGCATGGAATTCCCAGTTGACGCGAAAGACGTTGCAGCACCGTATCTTCCTCTTCACGGCCGGGAATTGCCGCCAGACCGGCGGGCTTGAACACCGCAACCAGGTCGGCATCGTCGAACAGAATTTCCAAAGGACCGGCCATCTTGCGGGTCGCCCGGAGTTGGACGGCCGGTGCGGGTTGTGCTGAATCAAATTCCATAACTCGACTTTCACCGGTTGACCGGATTTGAGACTCTCCCATAGTATCAACGCCAGTGAGAACAGTGGAGCAGTTGAACAGGGGAGCAGAAGAGCAGAAGAACCCCCACCCCTCCCTCCCCCTGGGTACAGGGAGAGGGGGAAGTTGTGGGTAGCCGGTGCGCGTGGTGCGGCGAATTTGGAGGTTGTGCGTGAGGATGCTTATTGCCATTCCCGTGTTCAATGAGGCGGCCTACCTGGCGCGCGTGCTGCGGCAGGTGAGCGGCTTCCATCGGGACATCCTCGTCGTCGATGACGGCAGCACCGATGCCACGCCGGATATCCTCGAGCGGTTGCGGCCGGAACTGGGGCTTCGCATCATCCGCCATCCGGTCAATCGCGGCTATGGGCAGAGCCTCATTGACGCATTCAACATGGCCGACCGGGAGGGTTGGGACTGGACCATCACCATGGACTGCGACGAGCAGCACGAGCCGGAGATGATCCCGGAGTTCATCCGCATGATCGAGCAGGACCGGTGGGACATCATCAGCGGCTCGCGGTACATGCAGCCGCGAACCGACGACGATCTGCCGCCGGTCGATCGACGGTCGATCAATGCCACGCTGACGTCGATGCTCAACGATCTGTTCCATCTGGGGCTGACGGACGCGTTTTGCGGATTCAAGGCGCATCGCACCAGTGCCATGCGACGGCTGCGTCTGGACGAAAGCGGCTATGCGTTTCCGATGCAGCTCTGGCCGCAAGTCGCCTGGGCGGGCTTGCGCCTGACCGAAATCCCGGTGCGGCTGATTTATCACGACGCCAACCGGCATTTTGGCGGTGACCTGGACGACCCGTCGAATCGCCTTGAACATTATCTGCGCGTGCTGCACCATGAGGTGCTTCGGCTGGCCACCGAAACGCCGCCGGGATCGGACGAGCCGATGGCCGTCTGCGGCTGCACCTGTTAACGCGACCGGCCACGGCGGGCGCACAATCGGAATCCAGATGCCGGCCTCCATCGCTCTCTCCGACCTCAAGGCGCCGTCGGGCGATTGCCACATTCTGATCGCCCCGGATCCGATCGAACTGGTCCGGGATGCCCGCAATAACGCAATCGCATTGGACAACGCCGCCGCCACGCTTCAAGGCACGCCCGTCGCGGAGATCCGCCGCCGCACGCGTGCGTGGCTGGGCCATCGCGACGGGCTGCTCTTTGTCACCGGCCATCAGGCCGAGTTGCACCATCCGGGCGTCTGGATCAAGAATGCGGTCATCAATGCCGCCGCGACACGAACGGCCGGCGCCGCGCTTCACCTGTCAATCGACACCGATGCGCCCAAGCATCTGGACGTGAGATGGCCCGGCCCCAGCGGACAGATTCGTGCCATGCCTTTGTCGGATGATCCGGTCTTGAGCGTCACGCCGTGGAGCGGGCTTGTCGCGACGCCGTCGCCGGCCCATCTGGACATGCTGCGATCGTCAATCCGCCAGGACGCCGAAAGCTGGCCGTTTGAGCCGGCGATCTGGGGCTTTTTTGATTCGGCCAGGCGATTGTCCCTCGATTCACCGTGTCTGGACGCGACGCTGGTCAACGCCTGTCACGAATTGGATTGGTCGCTGGGCCTGCGGCATCAGGCGATACTTGCCGATCCGGTCTTTTCCTGCCCGCCGTATCTTCTTTTCGTCCACGCGCTGCTCTCGCAGGCCGATCGACTGGCCGGCGATTACAACACCGCCCTGGCCGAATACCGCATCGCAGCGCACATTCATTCACCGGCCAGGCCGATGCCCGATCTGGCCGTGGCGGCCGATCAGATTGAGGTCCCCTTCTGGCTGGACAATCTGGCCTTGGCAAAACGAAGCCGGGCCGCGGTGCGGCGCGATCGCGGCCGATTTGTGCTGGCGGCGTCGGAGGGGGCGGCATTCGAATTCGAAGCCAGCGCCGATGCCGAAACGGCTGCGGCGGCGCTGGGGCAATTCCTCCGCGAGCATCGGCTGCGTCTGTCGCCGCGGGCGCTGACGCTGACGATCTTCATACGGCTGTTCATTGCCGATCAGTTCGTTCACGGGATCGGCGGCGCGCAATACGACCAGGTTTCCGACCGGGTGATCTCCAGTTTCGTGGGCATGTCCCCGCCGAAGTTCGCCGTCGCCACGGCCACCGCGTATTTCCCGACGGCCGCCGATCTGCCGCGCGTCTGCCTGCCGTGTGTGGTTCGCGAGGGACGGAGGTTACATCACGGCGCTCTGGGCGATCGCAAGGCGCAGTTCCTCAAGCAGATCGAATCACTGCCGGGCAGCTCGCAGCAGCGGCAACGGGTCTTTTTCGACATGCACCGCGAGCTCGCCGACGCGGTTGGTCGTTCGCCGGATATCGCTCGATGGCGCCTGCGCCTGGCCGATGCCGAAGTCCGGGCGGTTCAGGAGCGCGGCGTGTTTGACCGCGAGTTGTTCTACGCATTGCAGCCGCGCGAGCGACTGGGGCGACTGATCGCCGCGGTGAACGAGAAATTCCTGGCCGTTCCATACCAATAATTTGCGTTTGGGGCCCGGCTATCCGCATAATATCCGCGGCTTCATTTCGCGCGCACCATGAAAAGCGTCACGCTGTACACCAAGCCGGATTGCAGTTTGTGCGCCTCGGTTGAGGACGTAATCGCCCAGGTCGCCCGCCGCCGGCGATTTCGGTTGACCCGCCGCAACATTCTGGACGACCCGTACGACCACGAGCAGTATCGCGAGGCCATTCCGGTGGTGCTGGTCGATGGCACGGAGATCGCGAGATACCGCCTGACGGCGTTTCAACTGGAAGCGGCACTGGACGCGCCGTGAATTGTGCCGAACTACTCTTCGCCGCCGCCCAGTTCGCGGTTCTGGAAGAGCAACATCCCCACCGACAGGGCAAAAGCCACGTACGAGATCGCGTACAGTGACGCCACCGCGACGTAATGCCATAGCATGCCGACGGCGATGGCGGTTGTGTCCGTGGCGTAGTTCGTGCCCGCGACGGCTACAGTCCCCAAAACCGCCCGGTCGCGCAAGTCGAAAATCACCAGGAACGGCAGCAACAGGCTCATCACCCAGGCCCCGAACTGCACGATGACCCCATGACCCGCCAGCGGCGCGCCGGGATCGTTGCTGAAGAACGGCACCAGAAACCGCGCCAGATTGCCCGCGATGTACAGAAGGATCACCACCGGAAGATTCACCACAAGCGACATCCGCGTGGAAACCGCCACGCCCACGGCCGCCAGCGTGCTAATCTGCAGCCACAGCAGCACCAGGCTCGGCACCAATCCGGCCACGTTCATTTTCCACATGTCGTGGATGGCCTTGAGTTCCTGGTCGTTGACGGTGTTGGTGGTCATGGCCGGCTGCTGATCGCCGGGAATGCGCAGCACCGTGCAGAGAATCAGGATCGTTCCCAGAACCGCCACTCCCAGCGCGGCCGACAAAATGATGCCCAGGTATTTTCCCACCACGACCTCAACGCGGCGGACGGGTTTGCTCATGAGCGTGAGCATGGTGCGGTCTTCGATTTCGCTGTGGATCGACTTGCTGGTGGCGAACAGTGTCGCGATCAGCACGAGAATCATGATGATGTCCAGCCCCACGAGCTTGAACATCGCCGTATCCTCGCCGAGGGTGAAAAACGGCAGCATCGCGTGAATGCCGATGATGGCGATTCCCAGATACAGCAGCAGCGAATAGATCGGCTGAAAAACCGCGTCGAGAAACGTGTAGCGAAGAATGACAAGCGTTCTGTGCATGGTGATCAATTCAGACGCGGAAGCATATCAGAACGGGCGCGGATTGTCAGCAGCGGGTCCAACGCGGGCCGAATGGAGAGCGCCCGAAAATCCGGGAAACGGTAACCTGATGTGTAGCAACCTCTTACCCCCTCCCCTGGTATTCCGGGGGAGGGTCGGGGTGGGGGTTGGCCGTGGCGGGGTTCCCCTGGGGCAAGCGACGGAGCGCCGCGTGAAGAACCCCCACCTCACTCCTCCCCCGGAGTACCAGGGGAGGATGAAAAGATGGCAGCCCGGAAAACCGGGCACACTCGCCATGCCATCGTTTAGATTAGTTGTGCGCGAACCTCGGCTATTGTGCGATCAGTCGCACCGGTCCAATCAATCCGTGAGCGACCGGCGCCGCGGCGGCTGTTGCGCCGCGTCCACGGCCGGCCGCGCCGGCCGGCGCACCCCGAGCCGCGCCGCGTCCGGCCGCGCCGGCCGCAGGGCCGACAGGCGCGCCGACAACACCGGCCGGCATGTTGCCCGGTACCGAGTTCCCCGCCGGGGGCGCTCCAGGCCCGCCGGGAGCGCCCGGCGCGCCGCGTGCGCCACGGCCGCCTGCCGCGGGAGCCGGCCCACCACCGCCGCCACCACGACCGGCGATGGTCGGAACCTGCACCTGCACCTCAAGCGTATTGGCGCCGGTCTTGATCGCGGCCGTCACGTCCCAGACATACGACGGCCAGGATCGCGCCTCGAAATCCGTCCCGTTCAGGCGGATATGCGCCACTTCGTTCACTTCGCCCAGATCGAGATAGAGACGCTGGCCTTGCGGCAACGTGGCCGGCGCGGTGAACGTTTTGGTGTAATCCGCGATGCCGGTAAATGTTGCGTTGCCCAGATCTTCCCACGATTTGAGCGGTGTGGTCAACGCCGTCGCGCCGAGCTTCACGGTCCAGTCGCCGTCCAGAGCGACGACGGTCTGGCTCGCGCTCACGGATGGAACCGCCTGTGCGGCGGTCGGCGGCAGCGGGCCGATCACGATGAACTTCGCCTCCTGCGGTCCAAGCGTCAGGGGCACGGCGACGGTTCCGTCGGCCTTGGGGGCGCCAGCCAACGCATGAATCGTTGCATCGCTGGCATCCCAGACCTGCACCTGCCCGGTGCCGACAAGCGTCGCCGTCCGAGTGAGCGTCTGACGCGACTCATTGAAGAAGAAATAGACCTCGCCATCCTTCATCGTGCGCCGCGTGTATTTGATCGCCGGCGCGGGCGTGTTGAGCTTGACATCGGGCGTGGGCAATGCGGCCACCACGCGGTCGGTGATTTGGCCCGTCGGTTCCAGCGTTGCGAAGCTGAGGTCCGGCGCACCCGGCTCCGGATGCAGGAAGCTCTTGTCCACAACCATCGTCGGTGTGCGGCCGACAAACACGACCTTGCCGCCGGCCTTGGCGAAGTCGCGCAGGCGGTCCAGCATATCCTTCTGAATGACGGTGCATGTGGGAATGACAACGGCCTTGTAGACCTGGCCGCTCAGATTCTTCAGCCCGCCGTCCTCCAGCTTGCAATCGATCGCCAGGGCATCGTGATCGATATGGTCAAAGTCGATCTGGTGCTCCAACAACTGAGTCGTGAGGCGGACGGTGACGGTGTCGGCCTCCTGGTCATTGAGCCAATAGCTGTCGGTCGGATGATAAAGGGCGACCTGAGCCGCCGGCCGGCCGTTGGCCAGCAGCCATTGGGCGCGGCTGACATACCAGCCGATGGCAAAGCCCGGGTCTTGCAGAGCGCCGACGGCCGGGGCACTGGTCAGGCCGCTGATGTTCATGAAGTTGATGCCGCGGACGAGTTGGTAGTCGGCGATGAACTTACCGTTTGAGCCCGGGCCGCCACCCTCTTCCTCCCACGACTGCGGATGGCCGTACATGTGGGCGGATGATGCGGCGATCTTGGGGAAATCGGCGACGATGCCCGGGCCGATCTGGCTGAGATTATCGATTCCCGGCACGCCGACCCAGCGCATGTCGCGCCAGAAGGAGCCTTCGTTGGTGACCATGCTCTCGCCGCGCGGGCTGATCTGCGTTTCCTCGTGATTGAGGTGAGCGCAGTAGGTCATGCCGTGCGCCCAGCAGTAATCCTGCATGCGCTTGTAGAAATTATCGCGGAACATGCCGCTCCACACGTCCCAGTAATCCGCCTTGACGCGCTGCGCCTCGGCCGTCAGCGGGGTGGCGAAGATTTCGGCGATATAAGGCTTGAAGTCGTATCCCTTTTGCGCCTGGAAAGTTTCCAGAAGCTTGGGAGTCCAGGGCGAGAAGCCCGTGTAGTCGGTCTCATCGGCGCGGAAGCCAAGAATCGTCTTCCCGAATTCATCGCCGAAGTATTTTGCATAAGTTTCCGGAACCAGCTTGATATAGGTATCGGTGGCCACCGGATCGAGATAGTCAATCTCCGAATAGAGGCTGTCCTTGTCGCGCGTGCCGTCCTCGCGCTGGCCGTAGCGGGTCGGCGAGCTTCGATAAATGTGCCGCACAAACGTCAAGTCCCAGTTCCCACCGGCCGGAGCCGTCCATTTGAATTGCCCGTCGGCGGGAACCGGAATGATGGTGTACCGACCGCCCCCGCCCGCGCCGGCTCCAGGTCCCGCTCCGGCCGGGCCGCCTCGTGCGGCCGGTCCGCCGCCCCCGCGCGGTCCGCCAGCCGCTCGCGTGCCGGTGATGATGCTCTTGGTATTGGGCGGCAGATCAATGCTGAGCGTCTGCCCGGCGACGACGCTGTAGCGCACCGTCACGCCGTTGGCATCCTGCACGGCCACTTCCCACGTCGATCCGCTCGGGCCCAGCCACTTGAGCTTGCCATCGGCCGGCACAGGCACCGACTTGCCGGCATCCGCGGCCCCGGCGGGCGCGGCAGCGCCCGGATTGGCGATAATCCCCAGCGTATCGGTCGGCAGCGGGAAACTGACGGTCTGCCCCCCGGCGACAGTGCAATGCGCGTCGGGAACGATCCCCTGCTGGCCGAGTTGCGGGTATTCCTTGCTGATCATCCCCCCCGCGAAACCGTCGGGATAGCCGTCATCGCCGTCGATCCAGATTTTCATGCCGCGTTTCTTGCACTCATCGACGGCGGACTTCATGAGGTCGAAATACTCGGGGGAAAGGTATTTGGGCGACTTGCCGCCGCTGTTGACCATGTACGCGCCCCCGCCGTTGGCATCGACATGCTCGATATCCGACAGAATGCGCTCCCGCGGCGGCGGGAAACCCAGCGCCCAGTCGATGGCACAGTATTCCTTGGGCGGCTTGGGAAATGCGGCCGCCACGTCCGCCAGCGAGGGATTGGTCAACTCCCGCCAGGGCGAGGCCGCGCTGGCCAAGACCGGAAACAACGCCAACAACGCCAATGGAAGCGATTTCCTCATGTCTGCATCTCCTGCTTTCGAGAAAGGCGCCTTCGACAGGTCAGGTGAGCAAGAAGCCTATCAAAAGCCCGGCCGGGTTTCCAGTTTCGCGAGCCAGCAGTGACAAGTCGCGACGTCACTTGGCCCGGCGGTTATTGACGCCGGATGGCATGGCGAATGACAATGCCGCACCTTACGGAACAGAAAGGAACTCCATGAGAACCACCACCGCCAGCAGCGTTGTCGTCGTGGCCAGTTTTGTCGCGTCCTGCATCTTCATGCTGATCGCAACGGCAACCGCCGGGGCGGCAGCGCCAATTGCGGTGAGTACGCCGAGTCTCTCCCTTTCCGTGGATGCGGACAATTGCCGCTGGTCGGTGCAGGCCAAGGGGACGCCGATGCAAATGAACAATGTCTACTTCCTGCCGGGTGATGATCCGTCGGGGTGGACCGTCGTTTCTACGGTCAATGAGAACGATTCCAATATCTACGGATCGTTCACCACCGTCACGCTCCACGGAACCAAGAGCGGCCAGCTCGATTTTGATTATCAAATCTCCGCCAGCAAAACCAGCAGCGATATTCTCGTTAGCCTCGGCCGGACGAATAACACCGGCAAGGCCGTTGACATCGGGGACATGGACTATTTCGTATCCAGCGATGCCCGGCTGGGCGGGACGACGGACAAATGGATCGACCTGGGGACGCATTCGCGCAATCGCGATTATTACGAACTCTGGGCGGTCACAAATCTGATCGTCGCCAAGACCTATGAGGTCAACCACGTGATCCAGGACAGTACATCGGGCAACAGCCTCCTGGTTGGACATGTCACCACATCAAAAGGCCTGTCGCGGTTTGATGTCGCCTCAGGCTGGCAGGGAAAAATCCCCGACCGCATGCAGGTTCGCGGTTATTGCAGCTATAAAGTCACCATGCCGGCGGGGAAGAGTTTCGCCGGCGAAAAACTGCTCATCGACTTCGGCCATGACGCCCTGGGCTCCATGCAACACCAGGCCGATCTCATCGCCATCGCCAGCGATATCCGCCTCAAAACGCGCCGGCCGATCAATCTCGATGACCGCGAGTGGGTCGCCAACGACTACAGCCGGTTCCACGGCTGGATGTCCGGCGGCAGCGACGCCAGCGCCCGCAAGTTCTTCGCGGACAACGGCCTGACCGATTTCTACTGGGGCATGGGCGGACCCGGCCCGCAGGGCAGTTTCGGCTACTACGGCATGGGCGGCGGCACGCAGGGACGGCCCAGCCGGATCAATTATCCCGCCGATTGTTATCTCCCCGTCGCCACCGTGCGCTATGACGGCGAAAAAGTCATCGACTTCTCCAATCCCAAGACCATCCAACTCGAACACGACCGCGCGTTTCAATGGGTTGTCGGCCACGAAAAGGACACCGGCCGGGCCGAGATGGATTTCGCCGATTGGTGGGACAAGTGGCCGGGGCAGTTTGATCCGTACATGACCGCGCTGGAGACCTATCACGCCGGCGGCCTGCCGTGGCGCGAGGCGATCGACCAGAAGGCGCCGCGCATGGTGATCCGCTCGAACATGGAGCCGGTCGATCACTCCTACGGCATCGTCGATATCTGCCGGGTTTCGGAAGACGCCGATCACGGCTACGACGCCGGGCCGTCAACCCTCATCAAGACCGACACCACCGAACAAAAGAAGTTCTCCGGATTGCTCGATGAATCCGTGTTCGGGTGCTCCAACCGCTTCTTCTACAACGGCCGGGTGTTCTGGAACGACGGGGATGGGTTCCATATCTACAAGTTCAACTCCGGCGACAACACGCTTTTCACCGCCGCCCAGGCGAAGGTGGATGCCAATTTCCACGCCTTCTGCGGGAACACGCTTTTCGTGTCCGAAGCCTTCAACGTGCCTTATCCGGCCGATCGCATCGAACTGCTCAAGCGCATCAGTCCGCCGACGATGGACACGTCCTATCCGGTCGATCTGTTCATCCGCAAGCCGGCCCAGGTGTGGTGCATGCCGATCCAACGGCCGTTCGGGAACTGGTCGCTTTTGGCGGTCTTCAACTTCACCGGCCCGGCCAATCGCCCGTTCAGCACGAGCGTCGACGCAGCCAAGGATCTGCGCCTCGATCCCGCCAAGGACTACATCGCCTACGAATTCTGGAGCAAGAAGCTGATCGGCACGTTCAAGGGCACGTTCAAGACCCGCCCGCTGGCTCCGGTCGATTGCGACATCTACAGCATCGTCGAGAAACAGGACCATCCGGTTCTGATCTCCACCAGCCGCCACGTCCGCCAACTGGCGTTCGACATCAAGACGATGGCTTACGACGCCGGGCAGAAGATGCTCGGCGGCACATCGCGGGCCGTGGCCAACGATCCGTACGAGCTGCGCATCTATGTCCCCGACGGCTTCGCGGCAAAGCGCGTCGATTTGAGCGATGGCATCACCAGCACCATGAAGACCGACGGGAATCTGCTGACCGTCGATTTCACGGCGCCGACCGGGAAGGACGTGGATTGGAAGGTGTTTTTCTGACGAGCGACCCCTTTGATTGGCGTGCGATAAGTTGAAATCCCTGTCCCATCCATTATGCTGTCGTTTGTTCAATTACCACGTGTCCATTTGCACCAGGAGGTCTATCGTGAAAAAGCTGCACCGAAGCCCCAGCACAATGTTTGCTGCCGCCATCGCCCTCTCGGCGTTCTTGGGTCTGGCCCGATTCGCACCGGCCGCCGACCCGACGACCAAACCCTACAAGATTCTCGCCACCACGCAGATTCCCGCCCTCGGGGGGATTGACTACGTGACGGCCGACAGCGTCAACCGCCGCGTGTACGTCGCCTGCGGAAATGCGGTCAGCGTATTCGACCTGGATACCTACAAGCTCGCGGGCACCCTGGCCGGCGCCAGCGGCCATGGCGCTGCGCTCGATCCGGAAAACCACACCGGCCTGGTCTCCGGCAATCCCGCGACCTTTTTTGACACCCAGACCCTCAAGGCGATCAAGACCATTCCGGCCGGCGGCGCCGATGGCTATCTCTTCGACGCCCCGACCCACCACTTCTTCATTCTCAGCCACGGAGCGCCCAACCTGCGTGTGATTGACTCCAAGGACGGATCGGTTGCCGGCACGGTCGACGCCATTGGCCCCAACGGCGCCAATGCCGCCGTCGAGCAAGGCGCCAGCGATGGCGAAGGACATCTCTATTTTGACGTGTCCAACCAGCACCATGTCGCCGTCGTGGATGCCAAAACCCTCAAGGTCACCGGACATTTCGACCTGGGTGACAAGGGCAACGGGCCGGCCGGTCTGGCCATTGATGCCAAGAACCACATTCTCTTTGCGATGTGCCGGGGCGGCAACGGCGGCACGCCGACGTGCGTCATCCTCAGCGCGGTCGATGGCAAAGTCATCACCACGCTGCCTCTAGCCGGCAGCAGCGACGGCGGCGCCTTCAATCCCAACACCATGGAGGCCTTCAGTTCGCACGGCAACGGCACGCTGACGGTCATCAAGGAAAACAGCCCCACGGACTTCGTGGTGGAGCAAACCGTGCAAACCAAGTCCGGCGGCAAGACCTGCACGGTGGATACCAAGAACGATCATGTGATCGTGATCACGCGTGAAGCCGCCAGCGCCGCCCCGGGCGCCGCACCGGCCACAGCCCCCGTTGCCACTGACGCAGCCGCCGGTCCAGCCGCGCGAGGCGGCGGCCGCGGTCGCGGCGGCGCCGGCGGCGGTGGCCCGCAGATGCTGGACGTTATTTTCATTGGCCGATAAATTTGAGTATCGAAAACGCGCCGCGACATGAAAATCGCGGCGCGTTTTTTTTGCGCCTTACTGCGACCGGGAAACCGCATTTTCGGAACAATCTCAGCGATTTCCCATCGACAGAATTGGCTGGAGGTTCGTGTCGCCCTTGGTCAATCTCACGCCAGGAAGAATAGCAATCCGTGAAGTTCGAAGGAAACGATCGCACCGACCTGAACCGCGCACCACAGATTGTAGTCAACTTGTGGCGAATCGATCGGTATCAACATCTCGTGGCTCCTGACCGCAATTCCACCGCCATACGGGTTGAGGTCAGCCACAAGGCCGCGCTCTGAATACGAAAACGGCTCGGACGTCGCGGCAAACACATGGCTGGAGTTATGTGATTCGACGGCCCAGTTCCTCAGAGTCAGGAACCCAAGAGCTGCCTTCACAGGTTGCTCGAATGGCACCGAGATTGGAATGCCGCGAATGCTCCGATTTCTTATGCCAGCAAAAAGAGCGCTGCCAGCGACAGGTCCGACAGAGAAGTGACCCTCATGGACCACGGTCTTAAGGCGGCGACAACCGAAGAGCAATATCGACTGCGGGCGATCCAAGTCCATGTCGGAGATATTGATGTACATATCGCACTGATTGGGAAACAAATAGAGTCGGGATGCGACTGTCACACGGCCAAGAATGCGAAATCGCCGAAGGCGACATAGACGCCCAATTTGCCGGCCACTTCGGTGACGGGCAAATGGAATCACGAGACCGTCTCGTCTGTACCCGCCCGTCCGCCCATTCACCTCGTATACAGCGTCATATGCAGCACCGCCGTCATGCCGGCGTCGAAGCGGACGCCTTGACCATCCGTTTCATCGCCGTTGCGGATGCGCAGGAGGTTGAACGTGCCGTTGTCGTAATGGCCCTCTTCGACTTTGAGGAAATGCCAGGCCTTGCCCTTGTTGGGGCCGGCGGGGGCGACCGTGATGCGGCAGTTGGTGCCGAGCAGCACGAATTCGCTGTCGCCGAGCGTGGCCACCAGCAACCGGCCGGTGGCCGGGGTGGCGGCGGCGCCTGCCGGGTTGGCGGTTGCTCCGGCCCGTCCGCCGCGCCCGCCCGCGCCGCCAAACGACGCCGTCATCTGCCACGAGCCCAAATCGAGCGTCTGATTGGCATGGTCTTCCTTTTCCACGATTGCCTTGATCTTGCCGTCAAATGCCCACTGGGCCAGTTCGCGGTCCATCGGACCCAGGACCGCATATTCCTGCGCCAGCGGCGCCAGGCGTGCCGCATCGGCCTCGGCGCCGGCGCCCCGGCCGTTGTCGTCAATCCCGAACGGCGAGAAACCGATCCCGCCGTGGGCCAGATCGGCGTAGATATACCGCGTGTATTCGGCGCTGCTGCCAATTTCCGGAATCATCAGCGCGTTGTCCGGCCGGGTGTACAAATCCATCACCTTCACGGCCTTGGTGCTGTCGGAGATGTAGATGTCGGGCGCCACCAGGTCCAGGGCCGGCGCGGCGGCCTTCCAGATGGGGATCACATTGTCGGTCGGGCCGCCGCTTTCGTAGGTCGATGCCTTGGGGTTGGTAATCGGATCGCGCAGGGCGGCGTTGACGTACATCGGCAGCGGATTGACGGCCTTGCCCGCGGCCGCCACCTGGCCGACGTAATGGGCCACGGAATAAGCCTGGAAATACTCATCGGCATCGGCGCCAAAGACCTCTGTCCATGTTCCCTTGGCATCCACCGGGCGGTTCAATTGCTTGAGCACCGTGGGCGTGAGCAATTCCGCCGGAACCGGGCCTTCAAACACTTTCTGGGCCGTGGGCGAATAATCGCGGACGCTTCCCCAGGCGCCGGTTTCGTTCTCGACCTGCACCATCAGCAGTGTGTGCTGCGGGTCGGCGTCTTTCAGATGCGCCATGACCGCGGCGAACGCCTTGGCGTCCAATTCCATGCCGGCCGGGTTGATGGGCGAGGGCGAATCGACCGGCTGGCCGTTGCGGCCGACGATGTTTGGATGCTTGGTCGGATCGAGCTTCACCCACTGCGGCAGGTAATGGTCGCTGCCGTTCTTCCACGTGGCGAACCACAGGAACACCACGTGGACGTGATGATCGCGCGCCTGCTGGAGCAGCGTGTCCACCAGCGTGAAATCGAACTGGCCCTGCCGTGGTTCAATCTGTTCCCAGTAGATCGGCATCTCGACGGTATTGGCGTGCATGGCCCCCACGGCCGACCACACGGCCGGCAACATGCCCGGCCAGGAACTGGAATTGTGAATCTGCCCGCCCAGCATGAAGAACGGCTTGCCGTCGACGAGCAGGGCATGCCGCCCGTCCTTTTCGACAATCTGCGGCATGGACGATGCGGCCGCCTGACCCCATGCCGCCGTCACCGCCGACAGAACCACCACGCACACCACTGACGCCAGTGCCATCGCCTTTTTCATCGTATCGCTCCTCTAGAGAATTGCCTTGACGCGGGCATGATAACCATCAGGTGGGTTCAATCCAACAGCATGACGGTGCCGGCGCGCAAGAATTGAACCGCCAAGCACCTGTGTTAGATGTCAAGGGCTTTTACGACATTTAGTTGTTCCCATGTGAGTCGGTCGCGAATCATCACGTTGAGGAAGGCGAGCAGCTTGCGCATGCAGGCGA
>Ga0181520_10003464_pt1 | contig 27666 bp, 17 predicted proteins | sample PEATcosm2014_Bin_29_FD_132451 | JGI IMG/M metagenome (GOLD analysis project Ga0181520, IMG submission 132451) | Peatland microbial communities from MTU Mesocosm Facility, Houghton, MI, USA - PEATcosm2014_Bin02_30_metaG | ecosystem: Environmental > Terrestrial > Soil > Wetlands > Peat | place...
CAGGACTACCCGCCTCGTATCTACCTTGACGGGCAGAATAAGGATGAGTCGTATATTTCTATCGATACCTGGAAGCAGTATGCGCATCCGCTTTGGCAGAAGGAGGGCCAGCTCGCGGCAAAGATCGGCGGACATGGCGGCATGGATTTCATCATGCTTTATCGTCTGCTGCAATGCGTGCGAGAGGGACTTCCACCGGATCTCGATGTGTATGACGCAGCTTCCTGGTCCGCTATTGGGCCGCTTAGTGTAACTTCCGTGAGTCGCGGAAGCGCGCCCATTGATTTCCCGGATTTTACGCAGGCTAAGTGGATGCAGAGGAATATTTCGGCTATTGCAAGCCAGGCATAAGACCGGCACGATGCATCAACGTCCGTCAATGCTTGTGCCGTGGAAGTGGGACGTGTTGAATTGCCACTTCGGCGACGGCCGAGCGAACGCTGTGGCCATTCGCATTGACTGACGTCACGGTATACTCCGTCATTCCCTCATCTGCTGCAGCTTCAGTGAACTCCGGCCGAGTCAAGCCAGATGCAACGATGTGCGCGACGCCTCCCTGCGTACTCTCCACGGCATAAGTTGTGGCATTGGGGACAGGACTCCATTTCACTTCAACGAACCGACCCTGGATCGAGGCATGCACGCTGGCCGGTGCGTCCGGCGGAGGTCCGCTGGGAAGCAAGCCGTAAACGCACATCTGTCCGGTTCCAATATTTTCTTTGCCGAAGCTGGCCAGATACACTTTTCCATTTGCAACCGTCGGAGGGGACATTTTGGAGTAGTTATCGCAGTTATCACGCTCCGGTTTCTCGAGTGAGTTCCAAAGCTCGTGGTTTATGTCGTCTGCATCATAGGCATGCAGAATGCCGGGACGGGACTCATTCCATGAGTCTCCGGTGGCATGAATCGCAGCCCAAAGGATCCCATCCTTTTCGCCGTTTGCGGACAGAGAGAGCATTGCTCCAGGATGACCATCGTTCTTATCCGGTCGAATCATGAATGGAGTCTCGTCGAACTTATCGCCATTAAACCTGTAAGCGCGCGCCCTGTCGCGCTGGCCCCAAAGATAGAGGACGTTGCCGTTCCTGGCGCTCTTCCAATAAACCATGCTATGCAGGTGGGAACTGGTCGCGGGAAAATGTTGCACTGCATGTTCGTCGCCTAGATGGCCAAAGTGGTTAGTGTCGATGACATAGAGCACGCCCTCTTTGCCTCCACCAATCACCAAATGCGTTCCTGGAATCAGGACGGCTCCCGAAGAGTTCAGGTCGTTGTCGTCCTTGTCCAGCTGAAAATGATTGGTGGGTGTAAACCAGTCGACCAAGCGCATACGCGGGTCAAGTCTGATAAAACTCTCGCTGAATTGTGTCGTGCCGTTCCAACTTCCGTTCCCGGTGATGAAATAGATGTTGCCCTTGTCATCGACTGCAGGTGGTTGTCCAGACTGCCAGATGCTGGCTTCCTCTCCGCCTGGCGAAGTATTGAAGACACCGACTTGTCTCAGCGACACTGCGTTGTAGCCCAGCAGGAATCCATGATACGGGCCATTGTCGCAGTGCGAAGCATAGCCGATGAACACATTTCCTCCGGAGAGGAAGAGCCCTGGGCGCTGGTTCTGCCGGAGAGGATCGAAATCAGGTGCTGTGATCGTTGCCGGGCTGTTCGGGAGATCGGCGCCTGTGGCAAGATCGAGGGCGTGCAGGCGCTGCGAGAACTGCCCACCCGCCTTCGTCAGCGCGACCACATACAAGGCGGTTTTGTCAGCATTGATTACAGGCGTGCCCACGATTCCCATATTGCCATTGATGTCGGTGCAGGTGAAGTCCGCATCGTGCACGCCAGCGGGAGTTCCGAAGTTGACATGCCAGAGAGGCGCGGTCGCGCTCGCATCGTTCGCATCGAATGCGTACACGCTGTTGTTGACCGTGGTGACATATACGACATCGTGCCATCCACCCGCTATCTTCACGTTAGTCACGACGAGCGGTTGTGCATAAAGCTGATCGTCGACTACACGTTTGAAGAACATGCCAAACTGTCGCGAATTGACATTGGCGGGCGTCAGGACCGTCTCCTGCAAGTTCACACCCGTCCGCTCCCGGTTGTTGTGGTGCGTGAGTACGTCAACCTGAGCGGGAACGGCAACCGGGATGATAAGGCAAGCAAGGCAAATCGTAGATGGCGCAAAGGAATTCATGGGAGTAAGGTTGCGGGACCTCATATGTTTCATCTCCGAATTATGTCTGCTGCGACTGATCCCGAAGAATCGTCTGGAGTGCGAACCAGAATCAATACGCATGCCGTTGCGAATAAGGGCATCAAACCTGCAATCAAAAACGCGGGTCCGTAAGAGAAACGATCGACGAGAACCCCTACCGCAATGGTGAAGAGCGTGCCGACAAGACCCGCTGCCAGCCCACTCAATCCAGTAACTGTGGCCACTACATCCTGGGGAAACAGGTCGGAAGGCAGAGTAAGCCCCATCGTAGACCAGCTTGCATATCCCCACAACGCGAAACAGATCAATCCCAACGCGAAATACACATTATGTGTGCTGGCGGCAGGGATGCCCGCAAGGATTGGCAGGCAACTGACGGCACATACCCAGAGGCGGGCACGCAGGACGGGGAGACCGCGCCGAATCCAGTAACCTGAAATCCAGCCTCCGGTGAAGTTGCCGATATCCGCAGCAATGAACGGCATCCAGGCAAAGAGGGCAATTCTGTGCAGACTGAATCCGCGTGCATCGCTTAAATACTGAGGAAGCCAGAAGACATAGAACCACCAGATGGGATCGGTAAGTGCGCGGCCCAAAACGATGCCCCACACATTTCGATTGCGGGATAACTTAAGCCAACGCTGGACGCCCCGTTCCTTTGAACTGGAAGGTACATCCTGACCGGCGCGGATGAACGACGCTTCCTCCCGTGTAACTCGTGGATGACGGTTGAGGGGATGGTATACGCGCAACCATACCAGCAACCAAACGAAACCGAGAGCTCCAGAAAAGATAAATGCGGAGCGCCATCCATAGGCCAATGCGATCAGGGGAATGATCAGAGCAGCGACGGCTCCGCCCACGCTCGAACCGCTATCGAAGATAGCTACAGCAAGACTGCGTTCCTGACTGGGAAACCATTCGGCGACTGTTTTGCTTGCGCCGGGCCAGTTGAATCCTTCTCCGATTCCGAGGAGAAATCGAAAGGCCGCAAAGCCGAAAACGGATGAGGCGAAGCCGGTGAGGATGTTGACGACGGACCAGAAGACTACTGCCAGCGCGAGTCCGAGCCGCGTTCCGACTGCGTCAAGAAAAACACCGCCGAGAAGCCATGTGACCGCATACGAGAGCTGGAACGCACCGAGAATTCTGGAGAGGTCGGTATGCGTCAGATGGTACTGCGTAGTGATCAACGGCGCTAAAACAGAAAAGGTCTGACGGCTGATGTAATTCGTAACCGTGGAAAAGAAGAGCGTCCAAACGATCCACCACCGCACCCGTCCTTTCGCGCGAGGTCGGTGCGATGCATCTCTAATCTGAGTTACGTTCGCGGCATTCATCGCGTCTCGCTCATCAGACTCCTCGCTGGCCCGTGGCACTCGATGCAGGCCGTGTCAGACGGCGGGGTTCCCGACAGGATGATCGACGATCTGTTCGCTCCGCGGATCCCAATACAGCTTCTTGCCACTCCAGAAGGACTGTGCTGCCATGATGCAGACGAGCGAATGCGAGAATCCATGGTCGACGGTGGCGTTGGGCTGGGTCCGGGATTGCATGGACTGAAGCCAATTCACCAAATGGCCTACGTCATCATCGTCCGGACCGAGAGAGTTGGGCGCAGGAGCTCCCGTCGCGTGGACAAGCTCCTCGCCGTCTTTCGTGGGCCCGACGATGGGGACTTTCGTGTAGACCGGTCCATTGTCGAATGGATCGAATTCCTGCCGGCCGCCTTCGCGCGTGACCGTAAAGAGAGAAGCGCCCTCACCACCATAGTTCTCGATGGTGCCGCTTCGTCCATTGATCCTCGAAAAGCTGCGATAGCTGTTTCCAAATATCGACTTATAGGTATAAAGAAAACCCTTGGGATACACGATTGCCGTGACGCATGTATCGGGGTTTTGTCGGTCATCTTTCCAGGCGAAGATTCCGCCGTTGGCAACGACGCTTTCAGGATAAGTTTCCCCTGTCCAAAGATGGACTAAGTCGCAGGCATGGCTGAGCCACTGATCGAAGAGTCCAGACGAGAAGTCCTTATAAAGCCTGAATTCAAGATAGACGTGAGGATCGAATGGCCGGTCCGGTTTTCCCAAAAGCCACCGCTTCCAGTCCGTGTCTTCTTCTTTTAGCTGCGATGTCCGGCCATAGAGCCATTGTTTCCACTCCATGTTGGCATCCATCAACATTTCCTTGTTATAGCCGGTGTCCATCGGCGTGAATCTCCATCGTTCTTCATTCACATTCCATTCCTGCTCTATGTGAACGATGTCGCCGATCCGCCCCGAGCGAATGATGTCTCTGACCGCAAGGGGGTATGGTTGACTGCGATGTTGAGTTCCCATCTGGACAATCTGCTTCGACTGTTTGACTAAATCACGCGTCTCAATGGCCTCGGAGAGCACGTTGGCAAACGGCTTCTCAACATAGCAATCCTTTCCGGCCTTCACCACTTCCGCACATAACTTGGCATGCTGAAAATCGCCGGTAGCGATCATCACGCCGTCGATATCCTTCAACGCGAGCATTTGTTCGGAATACTTGAAACTCTGTGGCTCAAGATTGAACGCTCGCTTTACCTGAGCAGCTCGATGTTCCCGTGCGAGGCTCCAGAGATCGCAAACCGCAACCGTCTCTACCGGGATTTGCTTGGAAGCCAACGACACCATGTGCACATGTCCTTGGCTTCGGTCGCCACAGCCGAGCTGACCTAAACGAATGCGATCGTTCGCTCCGAGAATGCGGCCATAGGATTTGGCACTCATGCCTGCGGCTAGCATTGTCACTCCGGCTTGCTTCACAAATGTCCGGCGGTCGATTTCATTCTTTGCGTCTTCAAGCATGGCAATCAACTCCTGGGATCCGGTTTTTGTTTTGGGTGCGAATCGCCTAAGATCTTCTTACTTGGAATGCAGTACCTCGCCCAGTTCGCTTGCCGACTTCAAGTCCAGATAGACGGTGGCATTTGGATGAGTGCGAAGGATAGTGGCGGGACACTCTGTTGAAATGGGTTCTTCAAAAGCACGCCTTACAATCTTCGCCTTGCGGCTGCCCGGCACGGATACGATGAGCATGGGCACGCGAAAAAGCGCGGGGATAGTCAGTGTAATCGCGCGTTCTGGAACCTGATCAACGCTGGCGAACCACCCCTCAGCCATTTGCTGCTGGCGGCATATGGCGTCCAGTTGCACGATCTTCGCATCCAGGGGATCTGTGAAGTTTGCTACTGGAGGGTCGTTGAAAGCCAGGTGACCATTCTCTCCGATACCCAGGAAGCATAACTGCGGATCGGCGGAGCGAAGCTTGTTCGCATAGTCATTGCTCGTTTTCTCCGGATCGGGCGCGCTCCCATCGATCTCAAAAAACTCCTTCATGCGCACCTTACTGGTGAGTCTCTCACGCAGATAGCGACGAAAAGAGGCTGGGTGATCCGAAGATATACCTACGTATTCATCCATATGAAAGCCGCGAATCTGGTTCCAGGGCAAATGTGGAAGACGCGTGAGTTCATTAAGAATCTCGAACTGGGAAGCCCCGGTGGCAAAGATCACTCCCACCGAGTCGAGCGCCTTCGCTAACTCGACTAGCTCTTGTCCTGCGGCTTGCGCAGCAGCTACGCCGGCCGCGCGGGCGTCTGGATGAACTTCCACCTTCATGGCTCCGACTTCGAAGTACTTCGGGTGAGCAATTGTTTCCGTCAATCTTCACTCCTAGGAGGTTAGTACATCTCAGGTGTGCTTAAACGGCGATGACGGCGCGAGCCATTTCAACCGGCAGCGCGACGTATATCTACCGCTTTGAAGCGACCTTCTCAACGGATTTAACCCGGTGAATCTTAACTCCTTGCACCACCCGATTAATGACGCCTTCCGGGCTGGGGTTATCGGGATTGAGCCCGATGCGCAAACTCATGTGGTAACCCAGCAATTGCGGGCCCATGATCTCGTACGGCGTGCGGAGACTGTCGTCTGCCTGAGGAGCCACGGCTGGAATGACCTTGTCAAATAAACCTTCCGATCCAGCCGGGTCGATGATTCCGACTAAGTGACCAATCTTTTTTGCGCGAAGCTCACGGATCAGGTCTATCTCGTAACGGCGGCGCACCGGGTCACTGGATAACAAACACAGGACTAGAGTGTCGGCTTTGACAAAAGACATCGGTCCATGACGTAATCCTAGATAGGTCTCCGTGACGACAGGAAAGCGACCGGCTGTCATTTCGAGCATTTTAAGCCCCGCTTCACGCGCCCAGCCAAGCAACGGCGATGAGGAGAGAATCACAATTCGGTCCCGGACGTGAGCCGCCTCTTGCCGGCATGCGCGATCGAGGTCGGGCAGCAATTCAGTCGCGTGCTTGCTGAAAGCCTCGACCGTAGCGGATACTGCACCCGGTTGGGCAAGGACCAGTCCCGCAAGCACCAGGTTGGAGAATGCGCTCGTCATTACAAGACTTTGGTCATTGGTGCGCGGATCAAGAACGATGTGACCGTCAAGACTCGAATGAGTCAATGCACCGTCTTCATCGCAGACGATCGCGAATTGGAGAATATCTGGCCGGAGACCACGAATACGCTCGACTACTGCGGGGCTCTCCGGACTATCGCCTGACCGAGCGAGGGAGATGACGGCGTCGACTCCTGCCAAATAGCGTTCTGTATCTATCAGAAGATCGGTAGTGGGTATGGCTTGCGCGCGGGGCCAGGCCGAGGCCACGGAACTAGCTGCGTAGGCGGACGTTCCGGCTCCGGTCAGGAGAACCCGGGCATTTTGAAGCTTCACTGGAAGTTGCAGCCGGTTCGACGCGGAACGAACCCTTTCAAGGGTGGTCGGCCAAAGAAGCGGCTGCCGAAGAATCTCCTGGAGGGTATATACGGGGGCGTCGTGGAGGCTAGTCTCTGAGGACGCGCTCGGAAGTTGTGACATATAAAACTCCGTTCATTGGTCGGGCAGCTTCAAAAGCATCGCCGAAGTATTTTTCACGAATGTATCGAATTCGAAGCCGTATGTAAGAATATATTCGCATTTCGCAACCGTCAAGCCTTTCACTTGGACGGCTTCGAAAACGTTTTGTAAATCGTTGCAGGCTCTTCGGGGCAACGGCCTCTCGACATCAACATAGCCGAGTATGCACTTCCTCGCACTTGAAGCACCAGGGAGATTTCCAGAGCGCATGGATGTCTAGGAATACCTTCGCCGAATTTGAAGGAACATGCAATTCCATAGCCATGAGTAGCTTGCCGCTGGTTCATCGCCGAAGACAGCTTTTTTCCTTGTGCACCAATCAGTCCATCGCCCCCGAATTCATGATTGACACGAAAGCGCCCAATTCGTAATATTGCGAAACATACCGATGCATCGCGACTTGCGTTCTCAGCTAGATCGTAATCGTACGAAAACGCTCTGTGGACTCCAAACTGGCGCAAAAGTGCAATCGGGCTCTGATTGCAACCTTCAATGCGTTCTATCGTGCCTGGGAAGCTTCGATGATCCTGGGAACTCGAATTTTTGGTTCAATAAATGACGGCCTTCTCGCGAATCGGATCGTTTCAGTCAGCCGCAGAGTGCATGCCTAACTCCTCGCCCTCCGGGTGCTTATCGTCCCAAGCGGGGGGGGGGACGCTCCACAAATTGCGAGTTACCGGCAAAGAACAAAGGAGTTTATTGTGAACTATTGGCTTGGGCGGCTTTCATGCGCTCTATTCGCTGCAGGTGTATTAGCGTGCGGGACCGATGCATACGGGAAAATGCAGGAAGCGTCGACGCCCCACGATGGGACGCGCGGTCTAGGGTCGATCGAGGGGAAAAGCCTGTCGGTGACCATCGAAGAAGACGGATCCTACTCCCTCACGCATTCCGGAATTCCTGGTGTAGTCATGCAGTCCGGTGTTGAGGCAGACGTAAATTCCAAGGTGTTGCAATCATCTGCCTATCCGCAGCACAAGACCGCACAGTCCGAGTTTCATGATGAATTTGGTTCGGGATCCGAACTCACGGTAACCCACACAGGGCTTCCAGGTGCGCCGGATCTTGTCTGCACTTACAGGTTGTACCGGGATCAGCTGTGGGGCGACCTCGAAGTTAAGGTGCGTAATACGACCGGGCAGACGATCAGTGTCCAGGCGATCCGGACCATTCACGTAACCGCCGCGCCGGTAATAAGCTTGAACGGGCCGGCATCTGCCGACCGCATTCTGTCCGACAGCTATAGCGAGGATCGGCCTCAGCTCGCGATTCGTGACCTAGCCGATGGTCCACACGGCATGCATCGTGCGGTGCAAAGCCAGCTCATCTACAACCGCAAGAGTGGTGAAAGTCTCTTCATTGGCGCGCTCACTTCCGACCGGCTTTTGACGATCTTCCATTTAAAGCAGAAGTCGGCGGCCGACGACACGCAGATCCTCTCATACGAAGCAGTGGCAACGGGAACAACTGAAATCATGAAGGGTGAGTCGCTCCGGGGTTCGCCCGCCGCTGAACAGGTAAGCCTGAGCCTTCCCGTTCAGCCCGGGGAGAGCCTATCGTCCGAGCGCCTCATGTTCTCAGTTGGATCTGACTACCATGCGCAGTTGGAAGAGTATGGCCGTGCAATCAAGCTGCTGCATAAAGCCCGCGTCGATACCCCCACTCCGATCGGATGGTGGAGCTGGACAGCCTATTACTTCGGACTCAATCAAGGAGCCGCCATTACGACGGCAGAGTACCTGGCGGAAAACCTGAAGCAGCTTGGTTATCGCTATTACCAGATCGATGAGGGATACCAATACGCGCGCGGTGAATATACAACACCCGACGCTAATCTGTTTCCACGCGGACTTGGATATGTGGGCGACGAAGTGCGTCGCCGCGGCCTGACGTTTGGAGTGTGGACGGCACCCTTCGAGGTGTCGGATCGAGCTTGGGTCTTTCAGAACCATAAGGACTGGCTGCTGCATAACTCCGCCGGCCAGTTGATCCACATCGGTCATGTGACGAACCACAACGACCCTTTGTATGTACTGGATACCACGAATCCGGGAGCCCAGGGATATCTCAAGCAGACCTATAGCACGCTCTACAACTGGGGAGTTCGTTTCATCAAAATGGACTTCATGGACGACACCGCCGTTGAAGGTGCATACTATCGTCCCAATACGACTGCCCTCGAAGCTCAACGTATAGGACTGAATATCATTCGCACCGCCGTTGGAGAAGATGTCGTTCTCGACAAGGATGGCAGTCCTATGCTCAACCCTGTAGGAATTGTCGATACCGGGCGCATTTCCCAGGATACTGGGCATACATTCGGCGCCACGCGGGATGCCGCCTCAGGGATTGCCGCACGCTACTACATGAATCGCAATTTCTTTATCGCCGACCCTGACGCGTTCACGGTCTCCACTCAGACCGTGAATGATGAGCCATGGCATGGTGGGCAGCATCCGCTCACGCTCGAAGAGGCAAAGGTTTCGATCGCGCTGGCAGCGGTGGCTGGAGGCATGTTTGAACTTGGAGACGATCTTCCAACTCTAGGATCTTCTCCCGAACGGCTCGCCCTGGTAAAGAACACGGACCTGATTGATATGGCCCGTCTCGGCCGTTCGTCCTTCCCTGTAGATCTATTAAGTTATGATTCTGCTGATAAGCAGCCAAGCATCTTCTTGCTGAAAGAGGACAGTCGCCAATCGATTCTCACGATCTTCAATTGGACTGAGGAAGAGCGCAAGCGGTCCATCGACCTGAAGAGTCTTGGTTTGAAAGAACAGCGCGAGTATCAGATAACCGAAGAATTTGGCGATAAAAGCTGCTGTGATAACTCCGCCGCAACAGATAACCCTGCCGCAACAATCGATTTCGTCCAGCCACCTCACTCGGTTCGCATGTTTAAGCTGATCGATAATGCCACCCCGGTTGCGCCGCCTCCCTTCGATGTGCATTCGGCGGCGAGCGGAAAGGCAGGTGAGACGTTAATCTTCAGTGCAGACGGAGCGCCGGCGGAATCGCCAGTGCTGACCTGTCACTGGGATTTCGGTGATGGAACCACTTTGGACGGGATGAAGGTCCACCACACTTTTACTCATTCGGGCGAATATACCGTGCATGTAATTGCTGAAGGTCTCAATGCAACTACGAATTCCAAGACTGTTACGGTGTCTATATCCGGAAGGATCCCGACGGGATTTGTTCCCGCTGAAAAGAAGCGCCCCGAGTCAACGACTGCGCTTCGGTAGATGGCCTCCCGAATACCGATGCGAATTCCGATAACGTAGACGGCTGAGAGTAAGGATGTAATTGAAATGGCGGATAGTAACACGCACCAAGGCGCCTCGGAGCAGCCAGACATCGCGATTGTGGGTGAGCTTAATCCCGATCTGATTGTTTATGGGGCGCCTCAGGAACTGCCGGAAGAACGAGAGATTCTTACCAGCGGTTTCACGCTCACTTTGGGAAGTTCCTCGGCTATCCTGGCGCACAATTTGTCGCTTCTCGGCAACAAAGTTACCTTCAGCTCGCGCGTCGGCCCTGATGCGCTGGGAGAGATGTGTTGCCAATGGTTGAAGGAAGCAGGTGTGCAGGTTGGCCACGTGGTCCGCTCCGCAAGTGGAAGTAACACCGGGATCACTTTGATTCTTCCGCTCACAACCAGCCGCCGAATCCTCACTTATCCCGGCGCGATGTTCGAGATGGGGATCGAGGATCTGGATCTCGACTATCTGGCAACTGCGAGGCATTTTCATTTGTCCTCGCTCTTTCTGCATCGCAAGCTTTTTCCGCATATTCCCGAGCTCTTCCGAGAGATGAAGGGGCGCGGACTGACCACATCCCTCGATACCAACGACGATCCGGAAGATAGGTGGGGCGGTGTGCTCGAAGATGTGCTGCCACTCGTGGACGTGCTGCTCTGCACAGAAGATGAGTTAGCAAAGATCGCAAAAGTAGAACCGGCTGCCGAGCATGTCGCAGCTAAAGTGCCGCTGCTGGTGGTGAAACGCGGAGCACGCGGGGCCTCGGCTTACACGAAAGACCAAAGGATCGATGTACCTTCGCTGCGAGTAGATGTGATTGACACTGTAGGAGCCGGGGACACATTTGATGCGGGTTTTCTGCACCAATGGGTGCGCAAAGCTCCTTTGGAAAGATGTGTCGCTTATGGAAATCTTGCCGGAGGATTATCCGTTACGCGCACTGGAGGCACTGAGGCTTTCCGCGATTCTGCCTATCGCCAAAGATTCTTTTTGCAGCATTGGCGGCAGGGCACCCTTGTGCCGTGAGATCCCTCGGCGATTTGCGCGAGTTTCTCGCGGCGCGATTTAGCTGGATTTGCGCTGCTCCGCACGCCACGAATCGGCGCGTGCGCGAATCGATATTAACAGAGGATAAGTTGTAAAGGCCGAATATGAACTCTTACTCTGACAAACCCGCGGTCTCTCGTACTTCCGTTGACGATCTGTGTCATCTCCTGCAGGAGAATCGTGCAGGGGAGTGGAAGGGCATCTACGCGGTGTGCTCGGCAAATCGTTTGGTGCTGGAAGCGGCATTCGCACAGGCTGGTCATGATCGAAGTCCGCTGTTGATCGAAGCGACATGCAACCAAGTGAATCAGGAGGGTGGCTATACCGGTCTTACGCCCGCTCAGTTCAGGGACTATGTCCACGCCATTGCGCAAGACATGCGTTTCCCAACCGAAAGAGTGATCCTGGGCGGAGACCATCTTGGACCAAATCCATGGCGAACTCAGTCCTCTGCGGTCGCTATGGAGAAGGCCTGCGCGATGGTTTCTGCCTATGCGGCGGCTGGATTCAGCAAGATTCACCTCGACGCGAGTATGGCATGTCGCGACGATCCGCGGGTGCTCTCAAACGAAGTGATCGCAGAGCGAGCAGCACAGCTATGCGAGGTGGCGGAATCGATAACGCGGAACTCCGCAAGCCAGCCGGTCTATGTCGTCGGAACCGAGGTGCCGACTCCGGGTGGGGCGCAGGAGGAGATGGAGATCGAGGTCACATCGACAGTGAGCCTGGAAGAAACGCTGGACGTGCACCGTCGGGCATTCTCACGGAGGAATCTTTCGTCGGCCTGGAAACGGATCATTGGTGTTGTCGTTCAGCCGGGAGTTGAGTTTGGAAACGAAACCGTGGCGGATTACGCACCGGAGAGAGCCTCGGACCTGAGTAAGTCAATTCTGCGACACGAAGGGATCGTCTTTGAAGCTCACTCCACGGATTATCAAACAGCGGAGTCGCTTCGGCAGCTCGTAAACGGTCATTTTGGCATTCTGAAAGTAGGCCCCGAATTGACATTCATGATGCGGGAAGCGATATTCGGCCTGGCACGCATCGAAGAGGAATGGATTGCCAGCGAGCAACGTTCGAATATTCGTGCAATCATCGAACGAGTCATGATTGAGAATCCTGGGAACTGGAAAGCGTACTACCACGGCGAAGAACATCCGGTGCGTGTTGCAAGGGCGTACAGCCTGAGTGACCGAATCCGTTATTATTGGCCTAACGCCGAGATATCCAAATCTCTCGCTCTGTTGATACAGAATCTGGAGGGGAGTCCTGCTCCATTGCCTCTCGTCGCCCAATACCTTCCTCGTCAGGCAGAGGCTATTCGCGCTCGCGCGATCCGTAACAATCCGACCGCAACGATTCATCACAAGATCCGGGAGTCGTTATCGCGTTATGCGGAGGCTTGCGGGTTGGCGCTCCACAGAGGATAGAGCACTAAGGGTTCGGAGATCTCCAAATTGAAAAGGGCACAGCTGGCGCCCGGGTTCTCCAGGTCGTACTCGGTTTATCAAGTGATGGCGCGCAAGAGAGGATTACTAGGGCATGGACGCCACTATAGATCGTGATTCCGCGGCCCCTGGTCTTCGGCGCACGCTGAAGCTGCATCACCTGATCCTCTACGGCATCATCATCATTCAGCCGACTGCGCCCATGAGCATCTATGGCGTGGTCAGCAATGCAGCGCGTGGACATGTCGTCACCACAATCCTGATTGCGATGGTTGCCATGCTGTTCACCGCCGTAAGTTATGGCAGGATGGCGCGCGTTTATCCTAGCGCGGGTTCGGCTTACACCTATGTCGGCAAAGAGATTCATCCGCTGGCCGGCTATGTCGTCGGATGGGCCATGCTCATGGACTACATGCTGAATCCGATCATCTGCGCCATCTGGTGCAGTGCGGCGGCACAGAATATTCTGCCGCAGATTCCCTATGCGGCCTGGGTTGTCGCTTTTGTTCTTGTCTTCACTGGGCTCAATTTGCGCGGCGTGCAAACATCGGGTCGCGTAAACGCCCTGTTGGCACTTGGCATGAGTATAGTTGTCGTTATCTTCATCGCGGATGCGGTGCGCTACATCGCGTTGGTAGCGCGGCCCGTCGGGGGCCAATGGCTGCTGCCGTTTTACGATCCCGCAACCTTCGCTCCCGGTCGTCTGTTCCATGGGGCTTCAATCGCCGTTTTGACCTATATCGGATTCGACGGCATCTCGACGATGTCAGAGGAAGTGGAAAACCCCCGCCGGAACATCCTTCTAGCGACGGTTTTGACATGCTTCGCAATTGGGGTGCTCTCTGCCGTTGAAGTGTATCTCGCGCAGCTTGCATGGCCGGCGCGCGTTCCTTTCCCTGCGTCGATGGTCGATACAGCCTATGTGCAGGTTGCGTTACGCGTTGGCGGCAACTTTCTTTTCCAATTACTCAATGCGACCCTGCTGATTGCAAATATGGGTTCTGGCATCGCAGCGCAGTTCGGTGCGGCACGTCTTCTCTATGGAATGGGACGCGGGGGAGCGCTTCCCAAACGATTTTTCGGTGTCGTGAGTTCCAAAACGAGAATCCCGCGCAATAACGTACTGCTGCTTGGCGTCGTGACGCTGGTGGGCGCTTTTCTGCTGACATTCGAAAAGGGAGCGGAGTTGCTGAACTTCGGTGCGTTCATTGCGTTCATCGGCGTTAACGCGGCCGCACTCATCCACTACAAGTTTCATTCGCAGGAAAAGGTTTTTCTTCCGGTCTTGTCTCCGCTCTGCGGCATTCTAGTCTGCATATTTATCTGGCTCAACCTCAGCCTGAACGCCAAACTTCTTGGCGTCGTGTGGGTCTGTGCCGGGCTCCTGCTGTATCTTGCTACGCGAGAAAAGACGGACCCTACAGCGGAAGAGTGGTCGAAGTGAGTTGCGAAGGCCCCGAAGGCACTTATCAATCATCACAACCGAGTTATGCGTCCGTCCATTCCAGGGCTGCTGCCAGCAATACCTCCGCAGTGCGCAACACGGAGTCGAATTCGACATACTCGTCCGGGTTGTGTGCGCCGGCGCCGCACGGGCCGAACAGCAGTGTCGGAATGCCGAAATCGCGATGTATCAGTCCCGCGTCGCATGGATACGGCGCTGCTGAGATCACCGGTTTCCGCCCGAGGACTGCAGACGCACTTTCGGCCATGCAGCGAGTCCAGGGATGATCGGCAGGCAACTCATGGCCCAGTAGGGGCGTCCCAATCAGGGGAGTCCATTGGATTGGATATGTGCGAAAAAACGCGTCGCTTGTTTCGAATTGCTTGAGTGATTCCTTAATACCCTGAATCACTGCATTGACATCTTCTTCCGGCAGAAATTGAAAGTACACCCGCACCGTAGCCCGAGAAGGCACGCTCAATGGAGTTTCCGGATCGAGCAGATTCGCTTGTACTGCCAAGACCTGGACCGGCACGGGATCTGGAAACGAGGCATATGCGCTCCGTGACTTGATTTTGGCGCGCTTTTTCGAGCACGCGTCTACCCATCCCAGGAGACGCCCGATAGGAACCGCAGGGCTCATCAGTGGAGACTTAGAGAAATAAGTAGCAGAGTTTCCGGCCTCCACAGATAAGTCGACGACAAAGCCTCCTCGCGTGGCCCGATAGATCTCCAGTTGCGTGCCTTCGGGAATAATGCAGGCATCGGCCCCGCCATTTCGAAGGCGCGCCGCGATCGTTCCGCCACCTCCGCCCCACTCCTCATCCACCACCGATTCAAAGAGGATGTCACCACCGGTTTTTATGCCCGCCTTTTTAAGCGCGCAAATTACGGCGGCATTGGCCACCACTCCGGCTTTCATATCGAAAGATCCCAAGCCGTGGATGCAGCCGCCCCGGCAAACACCTGACCAAGGCGAGCGGGACCATGGCACTTTCCCTGCAGGCACAGTGTCCATGTGGCCGTTCAGCAGCAGGCTCTTGCCACGGCCCCTCCCACGAAGTCGCGCGCTAAGATTCTTTCGCGCGCGGTACCTGCGGGTCGTCCTCACCAGCGGATTTCCCGATTTCTCGATAAATTCTGTGGAGTATAGCTCGGTGTGGACACCCTCGGCTCGGAAAAAGGCTTGGAGCAAATGTTGCGCTGGTGTCTCCCCTCCGCCGGGCGGGACGGCCACACTATTGGTTTGGACCAGTTGCTGCAGCAATCGTTTCAGTTCGCCCCGGAGCGGTCGAATCAGTTTGCGGGCGTCGTTCGCGCTCGTGAAGCTCATCGAAGGCCGCTCTCGGGTTTCAGATCCCCACACATGTTTCGGATGCCTCCCTGCCAATTCCAGGACGCCCAGAGATTACCGTAACGCAATGAAACGAAATGAGCAGCGCCATCCCCCGGGGGCCGACGCTTCGGGTTTTCCGCAGGAAACCTCGGAAACCGGGCGGCTCTTCGCAAGTTGCGGATAGGACTGCCCAATATCGTTGCTGACGGACCGCCACCGCCCGGAGGAAATTCGACATGATAAGGGAATCCGAGCTTTTTTGCTTGACATTGCGAACGATAAATCGTAAAAAAACAGACACGAATGAAACATATCACAATCGATTGAAACAGAAACTGTCCACCACAAAAGCAAACAGCCGCAGCATTTCATGGAGCCAGAAACACTTCAACATTGAGGGGGCAGCACAAATGAGACAGGCGGATAAAAGCCCAAATGCAGGACGTCGACTCGTCAACCGCGCACAATTCACACCCGCTTTTCTCTTCTTGTCACTCTTCGTTCTGGTGTTGTGGACGACGACAGCGTTTGGCCAGTACACCACGGCGCGTCTGAGCGGAACGGTCCAAGACAACTCCGGTGCGGCTGTTCCTGGGGCGACGGTGACCGTCGAACAGGTCGAAACCGGATATAAGCAGCAGGTCAAATCCGGAGCAGCAGGGGAATACCTGTTTCCAAGCCTTCCGGTTGGCGAGTACCAGTTGACGGTTGAAATGACCGGGTTTAATACCTACCTGCAAAAAGGGATCGCTTTGCAAGTGGGTCAAGCTGCTACGCAGCAGATTAAGCTGGTGGTCGGAACTGTAACCCAGCAGGTCACAGTGGAGGGCAACACAAACCAGGTGACCACGGACGATGCGGCGATCATCCAGGTTATCGATCAGAAAAGCATGGAAAGCATGCCCTTGAATGGCCGCGAGGCGCAACAGTTGGTCTTCCTGGTTCCCGGCGCAGTTAACGTTTCAAGTCAGAACTGCGGCGCCAATTGCGAAGGTGGCGTTCTGCCCGGTGAGCAATATGCGAAAGTCAATGGCGGCGGCTCCAACGGAGTCTATTACCTGCTGGACGGCGTTGACTACAACGATATGTATATCAACACCAATCTGCCTTTTCCCAGCCCGGACGCCCTGCAGGAATTCAACGTGCAGACCGATAACATGAGTGCCGCTTACGGGAACGCAACGGGCGGAGTAGCGAACGTCGTCACTAAGTCCGGGACCGACAAGATTCATGGCGACGTCTTTGAATATCTTCGCAACTTTGACATGGATGCCAAGAACTACTTTGCCACTTCTCCCGATCCGCTGAAGCAGAATCAGTTTGGGGGAACCATCGGCGGACCTATCCTGAAAGGCAAGCTGTTCTATTTCGGCTCCTATCAAGGCACACGTCAAAATACTTCCGCAAATGGTCTAAGTTCCCAGGTGCCAACGCAGGCCGAGCGTAACGGAGATTTCTCGGCCCTTCTTCCAGGGACCGTGTTGACGAACCCCGATCCTACTTCGCCCTATCAATTCAACAGCAATAATATGATCAGTCCTGCGGCCTTTGACCCAACGGCCCTCTATTTACTGAATCACATTCCTCTGCCGAATGCCCCGCAACTTGGGCCAAACTATTTGACGTACAACGGTGCTCCATCTATCCAGGATACCGACGAATACCTGGTCAAGATAGACTATAACCTGGGTAAACATCATCTTAGTGGGCACTATTTCCAACTCCACTATAAGGTCCCGATTATCATCCCGCCAACGAGTAACATCCTTGAAGGGAATGACGAAGATCCACAAGACCAGAAGCTAAAGAATATCAGTATGGTCGACATCTACACGATTTCGCCCAACACTCTTCTCAACAGCTATTTCGGATTGACTAGGAAGGTCGGTCTGACGGAATCGCCTGCAAACTTCAGCATCGCTCAGGCGGGCGCAAATATTGCCCAGCCCACAAATTTCCCGGCAACACTCAACGTCAATGTATCCGGCGAATTCACGGTAGGGGAGCAGCCGTCTCCTGGAACATGGAACCATAGCGACATATCCGATCGAGAAATCGCTACCCTTGTCAAGGGACCAAATGAACTCCAGTTCGGGGGCGAATGGGAGCACTTTAACCTTCCCATGGGTAACTCCTATCAGGCGGATGGCAACTACACCTTCGGTGGTGATCAGAGCGGTAACAATCTCTCCGATTTTCTGCTGGGAGATGCATCCGCCTTCGTTCAGGCAGGTGGTCTGTATCTGAACTTCAGCGGAAATGACTGGAGCTTCTTCGTTCAAGACAATTGGCACACGACCTCCCGGCTCACACTGAACGCAGGCGTACGCTGGGATCCATTCTTCCCTTACACGGATAGCGAGGGACGGGTTGGATGTTTTGTGCCGGGAGCGCAATCGACGCGCTACCCGAATGCGCCTCAGGATCTGCTCTTCGGCGGGAGCCATCACGATGCTGGATGTCCAACGTCATCGATCTACAACAACCTGAGTAATATTGGCCCGCGTGTAGGATTTGCCTATCAGTTGACTGCCGATGGCAAGACAAGCATTCGTGGAGGGGCAGGATTTTACTATCAAGCACCGAATGGGGTGGCGTTTGAAGATGTCGTTGGGATTCCTCCGTTCGCTCCTATCATCAGCATCACGAACACCAATTTCACCAATCCCTATGCGGCTGCAGGTGTAGCAAACCCATTCCCCGGATCGTTCGGACCGATCAATCCGGGTTCTTCCGCTACGTTTCCGCAGGACATCTCATTTACACAGATCTTCGACAGACATTTCCGCCTGCCCCGCATCCTGACGTATAACCTGACCATGGAGCGCGGATTTGGCTCCAGTTGGTTTATACGGGCAGAGTATGCGGGAAATCATGGAAGTCACCTCGGTGGCACCGGAGACCAGGAGGCAGGGCTGCTCCAGTTGAACCCCTCGGTTTACATTCCAGGGCAGTCGACTGAGGCCAATATTCAATCGCGGCTTCTCTATCCAAACTACGGGTTCATCGCTTCAATCAACTCCGGAATCAACAGCAACTACAATGCTGGCCAGTTGGAGCTCGAAAAGCGCCTCAGCTACGGCCTCTCTTTCCAAACTAACTTCACCTGGTCGCGTTCGTTGAATGACTACGGTCCCAATGGACAGCCTGGGATATTTGGAGTCTACGGCATCAATACCTGCGGCTGTGGCCGCTCACTCGACTATGGTCCGGACGCCGGAGACGATAACAAGGTCTTCCGATTGTCTGGGAACTATGCTTTCCCTCGCGCTCCATTCAAAGGTATCGCGGATAACGCGGTCAACGGTTGGAACCTGAGTTACATCACGAACTGGCAAACGGGATTTCCATTCACTTCTTTTGCGGAAGATGACAATTCCTTCAGTGCGATGGGGAATGATCGTCCCGACATTACTGTTGCAAACATTGGGCAGACCAAGCTCAGTTCCGGGCGCTCCCACGCCGCGCTAATCAATGAATGGTTCAATACCGCCGATTTTGTTCCCAATGCAATCGGAACCTACGGAAACATCGGGAAGAATTCTCTTCGTGGTCCCCGGCTCTTCACAGAGGATTTGGCTCTATTGAAGGCCGGAAAGGCTGGCGAACGCATTGGGTATGAGTTCCGGGCAGAGTTCTACAACGCGTTCAACAATGTCAATTTCGGGAATCCCGATGCTGGGCTTCAGGATAGCAATTTTGGACAAATCAGCTCTGCCGGAGACCCTCGAATTCTCCAGATGGCGCTGAAACTCAACTTCTAATAGATCTTCGACTAACCAGGGTGCCTGGGTGAAGTGTAAGATGGCGGTCACGCTGCTTACACATGCCTTGGCACCACTTTCATTTGGGAGAGTGCTGTACTGCGCCGACGGACGAGCGGACGGCGACACAGAGTTTCAACCGAGGAAGTTCAATGAGCCACATCGGCACGCGGAGTAAATCTAGGTTGCAAGAAAAGAGCTTTCGTAGGCTTCAGGTCGCCGGAATACTATGCTGCATGTGCGTGACGAGTGCAATTTCTGCGCACACACAGATCAGCAAGCCCTACGTGGAAGAATCGTTGACGCAGCCTTCGCGGGATGTTGCTTGGAAGGAGTACCAAATCCAGCAGTATTTACTCAAACGCATCCCTCCGTTGCCCGCTCTTGAAACGTCTGCCGGCTGGACTACGGAAGAAGAACGGGTGCGCAAGCACATACTCAACGATGTCGTCTATTATGGCTGGCCGCGGGAATGGGTGGATGCTGCGCCGAAGTTTGAAGAAGTTGGGATTATTGAGAGTAACCGCGGCTACCGCATTCACAAATTGCGCTTTGAAGTTGTGCCAGGTTTCTCTTCGACCGCGCTTCTCTATGAGCCAACCAAAGTCACCGGCCGAGCACCCGCCGTTCTGAACCTTCTCGGGCATGAGCCCGAGGGGATTGACGTCGAATACGAACAAAAGCGCTGCATCAATTTCGCCAAACGCGGAATCATCGCGCTGGACCTTGAGTTTCTCGGTTTCGGAGAGCTCACGAACCCCGAAAACGCTCACGATTTTGCTTCCCAATTGAATCTCGTAGGCTCCAATGCCGTGGGCATTTTCTATCTTTCCATGCGGCGCGGGTTGGATTATCTGAGCAATTTACACGAGGTCGATACGACGCGGATCGGCGTAACGGGGCTTTCCGGAGGAGGATGGCAAACGGTGATTTTGAGTGCCCTCGATCCGGGTGTCGCCGTCGAAGTCGAGGTCGCTGGTATCGGTTCGCGCGAATCGAATCTTACCCATCCAGTGGATACAGATGAAATTGAGGAGGATGCCCCTGACTTGATGGAGGGGCAAGACTATCCTGAATTGATCGCATTACGGGCGCCCCGCCCCACAATGGTGATCCACAATGGTGATCCACAATGGCCTTGATAGCTGCTGCTTTCGGGCGCCCTTGGTGAAGCCATACTTATACGACAATGTGAAGCCGTTTTTCAAACTCTATGAGGCTGCAGACGAACTTGCTTGGGGGGAGAATCTCGATCCGGGTACCCATAACTATCAGTTAGAGAACAGGGAACGGGCTTACCGCTTTTTCAGCACGCATTTTAAATTGCCGGTGTTAGACGGTGAGATATTCAGTGACGGTGAGATCCGGACTCCGCAGGATTTGGCGATCGGAGTGCCCGCCGATAACTTGACCTTTGTGACCCTGGCAAGAAAGTTGGCGCAGCAGATACAGCGTGAACCAATTCCGAAAGGTAATGCAGCGGACCAGGCCTGGGCAAAAGTACAGCGGGAAAAGTTGGAGTCTATTGTCCGGTATATGCCGGTCTCTCTTGTGCGGTCTCTGCCTCTGGATAACGGCAACAACTTCGATTTTCGCACATTGTCGTATCGCTTCGATTTTTCAAACGAACTCAGCGCAAACGGCGTCTTGTTTCGGGAGAGTGCGGCGCCGGAGAATGCGCCGGCAACCATCGTGCTCAATGACAAAGGCTACAAGGCAGCTGGCGATGTAGTGGCCCAGCATATCGACCGCGGCGAACGAGTGCTGGCGCTCGATCTGTTCTTCAATGACGACCAATTTCCAAATCGCGTGTCCTGGGAGTTACTGGCAGATAGTAGCGGTGCGCGTCCTTTAGGTTTGGAAGCCGCGCAATTGGCGGCGGTGGCAGACTGGCTTCGCATTTCGACAGGTCATCCAGTGCAGGTGGAGACAGACGGAATTCGCAGCCAGGTAATTGCCCTGACGGCAGCTGCCATTGCACCGGAGGACTTTTCTGCGGTAGTAAGCCGGAACGCCCTGAAGTCTCTGGCCTACCTGATTGATAAGCCGGTTCCGTTTCGCTCCGCTCCTGAACTCTTTTGCCTCGACCTCTATCGCTACTTCGACATTGATACGCTCGAAGCGCTTGCTGCTCCGGGAAAGATATCCACGGTCAATACTCTGAGGTAAAACACCGCAAGCTGACGGTTGCCCTGGCTGCGTTCGTGCTATCGGAATTGATGCTGAGTTGTTTTGGGGCATGAGGTCTTTTCAGTGTGTTTGTTGAATGACTGTTTCTATGTAATGGATTCTTAAACATGCCGCCCTCCGCCAACGATCGCGGCTACTTGCAATGTATTAATCATTTCTTCGAACGATGCTGCATAGTTAGTAAATATGTCTTGAATATCTATAACAAACTGTCAGTGTTGAACAAGATTATCTTGACATGTTAGGAGTTATTTGAGACTATCGATCCCACTTTTCCGAGCATTCTTTCCCCGGTTATCCACTGAAAAGCTCGGATACTCAACAGCGAATTGAGTAACACAAACCGTCACTCGGCATAAGCTGCGCTTATGCAGCGATGAACGACCGCCTTTTTAGAAACCTCCGAGTAGAACGCAAGGTCAAGTTGCGTCGCACGTCAGCTTTTGGTGACCGATTTGACGCCTAAGCTGCGCGGCGCCATTCTGCGAATTGAGCGGTGGGTGGCAAGGAATGAGCGGCACAGGATAGTGCGATTCGAGTTACTTCTCTCTTCACCTTGTGACCGCCGAAAGGAAGACGCATGAAGCTCTCTAGTCGTGGTCTGCTCATCTTGACGTGTTTAACCTCGGTCACCGAGGTTTGTATCGCCCAATCGACAATGGTTCCATGGCCGACTCGCTCTGCAGATAACTCGAGAAGTGGATGGAATTCTCAAGAGACTGTATTGACACAGGCTTCGGTCGGGACCAAGGGAATTGTCCAGGCCCCAACAATTCCGGTTATCGGCGATGCGCGCGGCGTAGAGGCCCAGCCGCTGATCTTGCCCAATGTGAAAACTTCGCTTGGGACGCGCGACGTAATGGTGCTTCCATCGATGGCCGATGTGGCGCGGGGTCGACGCGCACGACGGCTCCAGCATCTGGCAGGTGTCGCTGGGTATGCCTATCACCGGATCGCAATCGATCGACTCGCATAACATCAATCAGCATTGGGGTTGCATCTCAACGGGAGTGATTGATCCAGACACGCAGCGCCTGTATCAGACCTGCTGGGTTTCGCAAGACGATACCGGGAAACCGCAAACGGGACGCTACTTCATGTTCGTGCTCAACGTGGCGGATGGAAGTCAGGTAGTTCCCCCCGTATTGATCCAGGAACCAAGTGGAAACCACATCTTCAATTCACAGATGCGCAAACAGCGATCGTCGCTGGTCGAAACGAATGTTAATGGTGTGAAGACGGTATTGGGGTGCTCGGGGACGATCTTCGAAACCGGCACTGGCGCCTCCGGCTTTTGTTTTGCTTTCGATGTGGCAGGCAATTCGATAAGCGCGATGCTGGCGACGACGGCGGGCGAGGGCGCTGGTATATGGATGGCTGGACAAGGCGCTGCAGCAGATGCCCAAGGCTTCTTGTACGTTCTCACCGGCAATGGTGACTTCGACGGTGTAAGTCAATGGGGTGAGTCATTCCTCAAGTTAAAGTACACGCCGTCTTCAGGAGGATCTCCGGCCTCTCTCAAGGTGGTTGACCACTGGACGCCGTGGACCGACCTGGCTAGATCGGGTCAAAAGGCAGCGGCAGCTGCGCGGTTGGCGGGCGTGAGTGCTGCCTCCGCAGCTCTCACGCCTGTGGGCAGTGGAATGAGCATGCCGCTAAAGAATGCCAGGCTCGTGGCGCACATCAATGATCAAGGGACCCCAACCGTCCTCGTGTTTCCGCAGATGGCGATCGGCGCATGGTCGGACGAGGACTGGGGGTCGGCTGGCCCGGCCTGTATCTTCTCGATCGGCGTATGTATTGCGACCGGAAAGGACGGAATCGCGTACCCCATCAAAACGGCTAAGCTTGGCGGAACGACCCTCAAGGATCTCGCGACTCCTAAGACGAACTGCGCCAAACTTGCGGCGCCGCCTGTCTGGCTGACCATGAGCCCGGGCCCCGTCGATCCCTGCCCAACAAATCCCCAGACATTAAACTTCTTTCCTTTAGGCGATACGGCCCATCTCCACATGACCCCGGTCCAGTTCTTCGACCCTCTGCTTCAATCGTGGACGATTTTTGCGTGGGGCGAGAATTCGCAACTGCATAAGTGGAAGGTTAGCTCAACCGGAAATCTGACCTATGTTGCGCAAGGCCACGAATTCGCAAGCGACAATGTACGCCAGAATCCTCCGGGAGGGATGCCGGGAGGATTCTGTTCCGGCTCAAGCAATGGAGCGGATCCTGATTCGGCGATCCTCGTCTGCACGATCCCATACGGCAACGCAAACGCCAACATCGTGAACGGGCGCCTGCTTGTCTACGATCCAGTGCACCTCGCTCCGGATGGGTCGCTGAAAGTCCTGTGGGACTCGCAACAATTTAACATCCAGTTTCTGTTCAACAAGTTTGACCCGCCCGTTATTGACGGTGGTCAGATCTATGTGCCGAACTATAACGGCGGCGTAGACCTTTATCGGCTAACTCCCTGACAAAGCCACTTCAGGGTGGGAATAGCGAAGAGCAAGCACTTCCGTAAGGACGCAGCCGGGAGGCCTCGGGACGCAAGTCGACTTCTTAGAAACTTCGCCAATCTCCCAAGCGCGCGGCTATTCGAAGAGGACCGTCGAACGCTCCCAAAGAACCGATTCTGATCCTTTCCCCTGGTCTGGCCCAGGCCGGTGCATGCTTGCGGGCCTTATGTGAGCGCCTGCACGGGTGATCCCAATTGCTCAGTCAGTCTTCACGGAAAGGATCATGATTGAAATACATCGTTATGCGTCTGGCCCGCCTCTTCATTGCGGGAGATAAATGGAAATGACATACATGGATTAGAGGTTTCTGCTCACCGGAAGCACAAAGGGTCTCGGCCGCAAGATCGCAGAGATTATGCCAGGCGCGGGACACCGGGTCATCGCAACGGCGAGAACACCAGATCGCTTGCAGGGTATTGTGCGGCTTCACCAGGTGAGCGCGCGGGTTACAAGTGTGGCCGAAAAGACGAATGAAAAGATCACATTCAGTCCCTGTCGATTCGGTTCAAAGCAGGTGTACTCATATGCAGGTTCACGCCCCTCCGTGTTTTTTGTTCCCGAAACTGCACCGTTTCTCCAATGTTGCCACCGTCTACCTGCGAGGAGCCCAACGGGCCCTATTCCTGGCGGGGTTCGCGCTTCTTACCCTCTCCGGGCGTCTTTCGGTCGCCGGACAGATCCTGGACCTTACTCAGAAAAGCCTTGAAGACCTGATGAGCATCGAAGTGACCTCCGTATCCAAGAAGGAGCAGAAAACTTCCCAGGCTGCCGCGGCTATCTTCGTCATCTCCCGTGAGGATATCGGCCACTCCGGCGCACTGAACATCCCTGACCTGCTCCGCATGGTTCCCGGCCTTGACGTTGCGCAGATCGACGCAGGCAAATGGGCCATCAGCGCGCGTGGTTTCAACGGCCAATACTCCAATAAGCTCCTGGTCCTTGTTGACGGCCGCACGGTATACACGCCGATCTTCGGCGGCGTCTTCTGGGACTCGCAGAATGTTCCCCTCGCTAACATCGAACGTATTGAAGTCATTCGCGGCCCCGGGGCTGCCGTCTGGGGATCGAATGCTGTGAACGGTGTGATCAACATCATCACGCTCAAAGCTGGAGATACCCAGGGAGGTTCCATTACCGCCAGTGCGGGGAACGGCAGTATCGGGCCGGAAATAATAAGTTACGGTGGCAAGGTCCGTGCCCTCGGGGCCTATCGTGTATCTGCAGAAGGTTTCCAAGTTAACGCCCTGCCTACGTTCGCCGGGCTGGACGGCCATGACGACTGGCGCCTCGTTCTAGGCAGATTCCGCACCGATACCGCCCTCACCGTGAAAAACTCCCTCACCACCGAGGGAGAAATCTACCATGGCAATGCGGGAGAGTTAGCCTTCATACCAGTATCCCTGGAGCCGCCGGAGAATGCGACCGTCGCTCTGCGCGACCGCTTCTCGGGCGCTAGTCTGCTTGCGCGGTGGAATCGTACCATCTCGCCAGGATCGGAGACTTCTCTCCAGGTCTACTTCGACCGCACCAATCGCGGCGACTCTTCCTATGGCTTCGGCCTGAACACCTTCGACGCCGACTTTCAGCACCATTTTGTCTGGGGCGCGAGACAGGATATCGTCTGGGGGCTCGGCTACCGGCTCAGTAAGGACGACATTGATCCAACCTTCCGAATTTTCGCCACTCCTCAGAACCGCGGTACTCAGCTCTTCAGTTCGTTTGCGCAGGACGAGATCGCCATTCGCCCAGACCGCGTTCTCCTAAGCCTGGGCGCGCGCGTCGAGCATAACGATTACAACGGATTTGACTACCAGCCTTCCGTCCGCCTGGTATGGACCCCGGACAACAAGAACTCGATCTGGGGTGCAGTCTCTCACGCCGACCGCACTCCCGCCCGCAGTGACACCGATTTCCGCGTGAATTTCGAGGCTCTCCCTGGACCTGGCAACGTTCCCATCCTTGTGAGTCTGTTTGGGAATCCAAACCAGAAGAACGAGCAGCTAACGGCACTTGAAAGCGGCTACCGGACCACGCTGAGCAACCGGTTCTCGCTGGATTCGACCGTTTTCTACAACCGGTATCGCGACCTGGTGTCGCAAGAGCCTGGAGCCACGCAGACTGAGACGAATCCTGCGCCAGTTCATCTGCTCATCCCCACCTATTTTGGCAACGGTCTTTACGGAGAAGCGCAGGGCATTGAAGCCTTCGCAAACTGGAAGGTGACAAGGCTCTGGACTCTCAGTCCCGGCTATTCGTTTTTCTCTTTGCATCTTCACAAATTTGCCGGTAGCCAAGACTCCGGAACCGCCTCGGGAACTGAAGGCGGGACTCCCGATCACCAGGCGCAACTGCGTTCAAGCTTGGACCTGCCATGGAAGCTCCAGTGGAATGCCTCGGCGTACTTTGTCAACCGCCTCCCAGCCCAGTCCATTCCCTCGTACACACGGCTTGACACCGGATTGACTTGGCACGCGCAAGAACGCGTCTCGCTCAGTGTTGTGGGGCAAAATCTCTTGAAAGACCTTCACCCAGAATTCACCGGCCCCGATACCACAGTGCAATCCGGCCTGATGCGGCGTGTGGCCTACGGCAAGATTACGTGGTCCTTCTGAGCAGGAGGTCGTTTATCTACCGGGGACCAAACAATTCGGCTTTCAAGACACCGTCTGGGCGAACCTGCATTTCTGCTCGTCTACTCGCACTCCTGTGTATCGCCCTGCTTTTTCCAGGCCTGTCGCAGTCTGCCGCTACCCAATCCGCTCCCGAAGAGTACCAGGTGAAGGCTGCGTTTCTTTTCCACTTCGCGCAGTTTGTCGATTGGCCTGCCGGCGTCCTGAACAGCGGCGATCCCTCTCTGAATCTCTGCATCTTCGACGACGAGCCACGCCGCCAGGAACTTCAAAGCACCATCGATGGAAAGGCCATCGGAGCCCGGATATTCCATGTCCGACTGATAAGCCAACCGCAGGAGATCCCGGGCTGCAACATCCTCTTCCTCAGCCGCGACGAAGCCGGGCGCCAAACTGCAATCCTAAAGGGCCTCCGCGGGATGCCCGTTCTCACTGTGGGAGAAACTGCGAACTTCCTGTCAGACGGCGGGATGATCCGCTTCCACATTGCGGATGACAAAATTCGCTTCGACATTAACCTGAGTGGCGCCGAATCGTCCCATCTCAAAATCAGCTCCCGGCTGTTGCTCCTGGCCACCTTGGTGACTCAAAGCGGCACCGCGGATCGGGGGAGGTGAAGCGGTGCGGATCAGAGACTTCTCCATCCGTTTCAACCTGAGCCTCCTCGTTATCTCCGCGAGCGCGCTCGCCGTCCTGCTCGCTTCTCTTGGATTCGCCATCTATGAGTGGCAGAGTTATCGTGCGAGCGCCGTTCGCGAACTCACTGCCTTGGCCGACACCCTCGGCGCAAACACCGCTGCTTCTCTTGCCTTCAACGATCAGCGCACCGCCAAAGAGATGCTAAGCGCCCTCGCCAC
>Ga0181520_10003465_pt1 | contig 27659 bp, 22 predicted proteins | sample PEATcosm2014_Bin_29_FD_132451 | JGI IMG/M metagenome (GOLD analysis project Ga0181520, IMG submission 132451) | Peatland microbial communities from MTU Mesocosm Facility, Houghton, MI, USA - PEATcosm2014_Bin02_30_metaG | ecosystem: Environmental > Terrestrial > Soil > Wetlands > Peat | place...
GATCAAACTGGCAACCTTCGCAATCGTGCCTGTGAAGAGGGTTTGCATTGCTGTGAATCCCGTATCGAACGGCGACTGCGCGGCGGCAAGCGCCGGGAAAACGATCAGCAGGGTGAAAAGGCTAAGGCAGGGACGCATCCGGCGTAGGCTGCCCTTGAGGACAGCCCGCAACCGGCTTGTGGGAGTGAGTGTGGCAATCATCGGCACCTCCAGCGGCCCAGGTCGGACCGCGATATGCCGTGAGATTATGCCAGCCAATTTTTGCCGTCCAATACTTTCTATTTATCAGGTGATAGCTGGGAATTATCACCTGTCGTCAAAATGAGCATTTACAATGTCTTGGCGCTGCGCGAAGGTTGTGAAGGCAGCCCCTGCGCCATATCATAAACAAGCATTAAGCTTCTTCGCCTTCCTCGTAGAGCTGGCCCAGGCGCGGCTGACAAAAAATATCGGCTCAGAGTAGCTATTCGTCAAATGTCGCCTTTGCAATCCCGATGATCTGACAATCACCGCTCAGTACGGCTCTAAGAAAATGGCGACGCGAACATCACTGCATTACGAATTGCATTCCTTTCGTTTCTTCATAGCATTTGGCCTGTCTTTTGTTCGAAGGTGTCTGCTGGGTTTCGATGAGCGCGTAGATCATATTGAATACCGAACGATTCCATACGTCGCCGTGAGCGGAAATGATCCAGTCATGCCTAACAGCCCTGCGGAGGAATGGTATTTTGTGTAACATACCTTCCAAAGCTGCGTACCTGTGATCCGAATTCATCACCCAGAAACGCTTCTGCGACCTGCCGTCTTTCGGCTCAACTTCGTAGAGATACTTGTTAGAACCGTCCGTGGTCATAAAGCAAAAAGCATCCGGGGCAAGTGTTTCGGGGGCGGCAAGGATTCGTCTCGGTAACGAATGCGTCTGCATCCATGGGGTGTTAGCAGCTGAGATGATGTGAAATCGGTCAGTTGACCATGCCGGGAAAACAAGGTTGGCTATCGGCATTACAATAGCTGTTAAAACATCCGCTCGGGACGAGACCGCAAAATAAAGCGGGTCCTGGCGGCAATCGTCAGGCCGTGGCGACCCATTACACTTATCGTTCCAATCGTTGATCACCTTAACAGTTCGATAGCTCGATGTTGCAGCATTCACGTAAAACACCAAGTCGATTGGCAGTTCTGACTCGGGCAACTGGCTAAGCGGAACTTGAGGCGGTAGTAGTTGCGGTTCTTCACTGAAGTTAGTGGATATTTGTGCTTGCATATCTGAAGAGGGTGGGAGACCTAACGCTGGTTGAGGTGTTGGTGATTGACTGTCGGCATTGGGGCCTGACGAGTATAGTGGTTTAGGATATTTGGGGTCAAGCATGAGATCTGCGTTTTCGAGGGCTCGGGCACCAAAGGAATGTCCCATGGCTATGACAAAATAGGACCTGCGGTGCTGCTGGATAATATAAAGTATCTGTTGCAGCCCCTTCTCCATTCCAGTTTGTCCTATTTTGTATGCGTAGTGGCGGCGGAAGATATAACTCGGGACATAGTAAGGGATTACTGCCGCCCACGGCGTGAAATCCTCGCCGTGCCATGCTAGATATATGCCAACTACCCGCGGCGCTTTTGCTCCCGGAGTAGAGGGATACTTATCTGCAATCACCTGCAACCCGCAATATTCAAATTTTGCGACATCTCCATCATAGAGGTTATCCGAGCAGTTCTTCTTCTTGAGATCATTCTTTCGTTCCCCGGCGTTGTTGTGCCAGCCGTGAATGTAGATGAACACGATGACATGCTGCCCAGTTTTCCTTGCATTATCTAATTGTGTCAACGCAGCATCGAGTTCAGCCTGGTCAAATAGCTCTCCATTATCCCTGTATTCCACGAAATTCAGTGAGTATCGGTGAAGGCCCTCTCCAAGTTCTCTGTTCGAATAGCATAAGTTCTGTCTGGAACAAGGAGTATCCGCCTCGGAATATCTGTAACGTTGATCCGGTATGTAGAGACGAGGAAACTTGGCTGCGAGCGCGCAGGATGACGCTAAAACGAAGAGCATTGCGAGCGCACTTGGGATGAACCGAGGCAGAACTCGACTACATGGACGCAATAGGCTTCTGTTCAATTGTAAGTCCCCCTTTCGCTTCAACTTCCGTGAAATAGAATGCTCACACTCACTGCGCCTTTTACCGATGTGCTGCATAAAGAGAAAAACACAAATGAGTTGTGCTGTTCGGGTGTCCCGCGACGATATGGTTATCGGGAGCCTTCGATCGCAGAGGCAAAGAGTGGCTATCTACGAAATGGCTGCGCCAACTACTCGGCCAGCTCATCAAACTCCAGCGCGAAGTAAATTGTCGGGTCCTCCTTCAAATAGACCAACCCCAGATACAACTGGGGGCTAATTAGACGAATTTCATCCCTCACTTTACCGACAATCCCTGAATTCGCGGAATAGTCTAAAATGATGCACTCGTTTGTATCGGACAGACTGGGACCCACGTATATCTTGGCTTTGATCGCGGAAATCCCGAAGAAGGTGATCTCATTTACCAGTGTGTCAGAGGTCGCATCGAATGTCTTTCCCTGCCAGGCGAAGACTTCAACGATTTCCGCCAGCACGGGAGCAAGGTCTGTGCCTGGTTTAATGATGGCCGTACCCTTGGCTTTTCCGTTGGGTATATTTCCAGGCGGTGAGTCGCGGAACACATCGCCCAATTGTTCCGCGGTCATTTCCAATAGTTGTTCCGTGGTGTATGTCATCTCGCTCTCCTTTGTTTGAAGAATCGTTTTTGGGGATGTATGGTTCCTGGTGCATAAGTCATAGGGCTGACGTGATGGGCAAAACGCCGAGGGCATTTCACGCATTCGGCGGCTCGGGCTTATACAGCCTATTGCGAATCCCGTTCGGCAGTCCGGGAAATAGGAGATCGCGATTGAGTTTCACGACGATGTAGGCGCCCGTATTGTGATGATCGCGGGCATCATCCATTGCATCTTTGAGACTTTGAATAGCTTTTTCCAGATGCCAGAGGTCGGTGAAATCCACCAGATGGGTCCGCCAGTTGCTACAACCCATCGCATCGGGAATCTTGCAATAGTCCCATTGGGCGATCCTGTCGAATTCCCGAATTATCCTGGGGTTGGCGTTCCCCATAACAACTTCCTCAATCCCGTAAATGTCGTTGTTGAGCAGGATGATGATAGGGTTGACGCCATACTTTCCCATCGCGCCGATTTGATTTGCGGTGCATTGATGGCCGCCATCGCCTTGAATGAGGACGACCCGCCGAGATGGGTCTGCAAGAGCCGCTCCAAGCGCGGCGCCTGTTCCCCAGCCGATACTCCCCCATAGGAGTGCATGTTGGAATTCAACATCGTCGGGAAGAGTAAGAAATGTTGCGATGAGATCGCCGACGCCTGTATCCGTCATGAGGATGTCGTCTTTGCGGAGAAGCCCTGAGAGCTGACCAAAAATCCGCTTCTTAAGCAGAAGTCCCAGCTTCTCCCATTCAATGCCCAGCTTCTCCCATTCGGTGCCCAGCTTCTCAAGCGGTGGAATCTCTTTGCCATGGGGCGGATCTTGCGTCAGGTCTTTCAGGATGTCTACCATGGCAATGCTGCTGTAGGTGATGGGATTTGGACCGCATTTCCCGCCGGAGCAGCCGACCTGTACCCTATCCGGCAATACGGTTATCACCTTTGCAGGGTCTATATGATCGCTGAACTCGCCTGTCTCACCATCGCAGAAAACCACACCGCCTAGGTCAAGCACCAGATCCGCCTTGTCTAGGAATGCGCTTAGGCCTGGCGAAAAGCTCCCATTGTACATTCCAATCCATTGTCTATCGGATTCCGGCAACAATCCTTTGCTCATGCCTGTTGTGGCAAAGGGAATCTTCGTTGCCTTCAAAAGCGCCTTTAGTTGCTCCGTCATGCCGTAACGAGCAATGATGAACGAGACTAAAATTACGGTATAGTTTGCCTTCTCGATGCGTTCCCGGATTGCCTTCAAGGCGGAGGCTAGCGCATCAGAATCGCTCGAAACAGTCAGTATTTGGCTGAAGGGAACGCCAGGAATCGTTGTGTTTTCCATCGGCGCCGCCGCCCAGTCCTCTGGGACCTCGATGTAGACAGGCATCCGATGCGATGCAGCTTCATTGATCACTCTGGTCATTTCCGAGGCGGCATTCGCTGAAGTGAGGCTCGTGGAAGCGCATACCGAAACGTCGTGATATTGAAGAAACTGATCTAAATTTCCATCGCCGTAGGAATGGTGCACGTGCAGACCGGTCTTTTGCAGTTGAGTGCTGGGAGCGCCGGAGAGGTGAAAAACGGGGACACGCTCTGCCTTGGAGCCCATGACGCCGGCCAGCGCGGCGGCCGCGCCAACGTTATACGTTGTGCATAGAATGGCAGCGCCGTTAATGCGGGCATAGCCGTCTGCCGCGTATGCTGCATTCAACTCATTGCTGCAGCCGACCCAGGTAAGATCACGAGAATTCTCGATGGCGATATCAATAGGGAAAGCGTAGTCGCCCGGTACGCCGAAGACATGCTTGATGCCAAGTGCCGCGAGTCGCTTAACGACGTACCCTGCTACAGTGGTCTGATCGCTGTCTGGAGTCGCTTCGCTACCGTTGATTGCGGAGATGCCATCGCCGGGTCGAAAGCAACCACGAAGCCCAGGCGCAAAGCCTGCCATAATACTGACCCCTAAGAATTCACGGCGGTTAATCGGCATTCTCATTCTGCGTCCCCGGCATCATTTCGTAGTTTCAGAGCAGGCCTGTTGTATATGCCTCGGCTAATCGGCTGGTAGTGCCCAGGCTTTTTGCAAGATTAACAGGATACTTTGGTGATAAGCTTCGGCGCCGTTTACTCTAGGATGAGCGATCGCATTCACTTCGCATCCTTCTAGTGCGCTCAAATCGCCTTTGTAATGTGCCTTGCAAATCGGAACTCTTATTAGGTACATATCATCAGGGTGTAGCTGACTCGGTAAAAGCCATTCGTGTGTATCCAGCGCACCGTACCCGAAGTCCGGTTCGTTATCCACTTTTGCTAAGAAAACTCGCACAGCTTGTTTGGCTTGTTGAGCATTTGGTGGCATATCGTTCAGGCCGGAAGGACAAGATGGGTTGGGCTCAGTATTGTTGAGATCGTCCACATTTAGACCGTCCGCAGCTGCGACGGCCCATTGAAAACAGCCTTGCGACGTGTTCAGGAATTCGATCGAGTTTGCCTGCCAAGAATGGAGGATGTCTATAGGCTGAGCAGGGTGAACTGGCTGAACCAGAAGCGCTTCATGCTGATGACCGGATAGAGCGAGTAGCTTCTTCTGTTCTCTTTGAAGTTCTACTGCTGCCTGCTGTGGGGTGCCCAATTTGGAAATGGTTTGAGGTGCGCCAGGCAATGGCTGTTCGAACCGAACAATGCTATCCTTCGTCACAACCTGATAATAGTTGACCACGATGATCGTCGCCTTAGGGAAATCGAGTTTCACTGTCTCAAGGAGTTTCCGCATTGGCGTAGAACAGGCTGCATAAGCCGTCGAATGGATGTTTTCTGGAGTAGTCCAGTTGAATGGGATTGGAAGTGCGATTTTGGTCGCTCCTACTTCGTTGATGCAGCCATCCAGCAGTACGACTTCCGCATCGCTGTCCCGACTCGCCGCACAATCTGCCTGCTCAGTAGTGGTTGGGCGTTCCGAGTTCAGATCCATCTGAAATACAGAACCGTCAACCGGAACTAAGGAGCCTGGATCGTCGGCAGAAGCAAGCCTCGCTCCCGAATGGGCGTACGCGACCACTGTCGTTGGCCGCCCCGTGCCATTGGCCAAATCATGCGCGAGCTTGACTGAGAACTTGTTCTGCTCGAGATTTCCGTCACCCCAAATGACGGAATCCCCCAAAGTCACGATCTTCAGCGTACCAGTGGTCGCAGCGTCGAGAAGAGGGTTCTGCAATGTCTTTGGGGAGTTGGCGGCAGGAGTGTATGGGCCGAACATGCGAGTTGCGGGCTGGACGCACTGACTGAAACAAGGAGGGCCGCCCATAAGGACGAATAGATAGGCGGCCGCCCCCGGTCGAAGAAACGTGCGAATTGGCTTGCAGAACGACATACGTCATGTCTCCTTAACGGGATTTGAGGAAGGTACGGAACATCATGTGTTCACGCGGCTTGACGGTGAATTCAAGCCACACGTCGCCGGCCATGTAGGCTGCGGAGTTTGTGCCAAACCGAGCAAATGTGGCCGACCAGGTTCTCTGTTGAGCCGGTTGGTATGCATCGGACAGCGCAGCCGAGGCAAATGATGCGGGGAGTCCGGACCAATTGAACGATCTACTGGATTCACTGGGATCAGCAAACAGCGAATGCATTGCTGCATTTCCAACGCGTCTCCAGAACCTTCCACCAGCACCGAGGGATTTGTACTCTTCCTCCCGCTGCGACGCTATAGCAAATACAAATTTGCGCATGAATTTGCTGTTCACGTTGTCGGCGAGGGACACGCCATAGTGGTATCCAAATCCGACCGCGCCACTACCAAATCCCGCTGGTTTTGAAACATAATTTGAAAATGCGGCCGAAGGCACGGGCATCACTATGGTCTCAGGAGTCACAACGGCTTGGTAAAAGTCCTTTGCATACGCATTGATTGGCTGCGTCTGTGCAGTAGATATTCCTGGTATCAAGATGCAAATGGCGAGACCGCACAGAATCTGTTTTGCCATCTCTCGTTCTCCAAGCCGTTTTTTGCGGAGACACTTACTTGTCTGTGTAGTTCCGTAAGGTCCACTTTCGACCCAGAATCCTTGACATTTTTACGAGCCCCAGTTTAGTTTCGCGCCATTTCGAGACAGTAGGAATCATGGCGCAAAAGGAACGGGCATAATCAGTCGTGCAATAACTGATTATGTGTTCCCAGAACTTTGTAGAAGCGGTTGGTTGGACCCCAGACTGCAAGAACGAAAGTGTCGACTGGGTTGTTGAAAGGCAACTTGCCGACTTCCTCGTTCTTTTGAGATTACAGATGACAAGGTTTGCAAATCCGATTCAAAAAAATCAAGATTTCTTCGGATGATTAAAAGCGCGCCAGAAACCGGTCAACACCTTGCCCTGGGCAGGGTGTTCAAGCCCGTCCGGCGGGGCAAATCAAGCCTAGCGCGAAGCGGCAGCACAGAAAATGGATAGGAAGACAGGCGAAAATACGGGGCCTGCGGCGGCAGACCCCGTATGGAAGGCTTGGAAGTTGAGCGTTACGCGGCTTTGGACTACTGGACAGCGGTGGGACGCTATGCTTATTTCGGCTGGGCCTTCGCGTCTGTCTTCTTGGCTGCTTTCGCAGTATCCTTCTATGACCGCGTCGCCTTATAAATGGACAGGCTCATGCGGCAGTTGCAAGGAGGGCCTTCCGTGCTTTCTTGGAAGGCTCGTCGGTCCAATCGCGGCGAATTGAAAAGACAGAAAGTGCTATGCGCGGCGGCCAACAGGGATAGTTCTCCTCTCCGTTGCCCTCAGACCTGGGCGGACGTTTAGCGCCGCTATTTCTCGCATTCAAGGCAGAAATGACCCCAGGTGACCGGCTTTTGCCTCGTAGAACGGCCAACCGCCTTATCAGATGTCGCACGAGTACCGGAATCGTTTTTGGATGATTCCGCTTGTTGTAGACGAACGCTGTATCCACGGCCCAATCCACCCCGGCGATGGGCCGGGTGGTCAGTTCGGCATCCAAGACCGTTCCTTCTCGGATCAGGGCAAGGCCATACCCCGACTTGACGAGGGCCTGTATCTCGATAGGGTGCGAAGCGCGCGAGAACTCTTCGATCTGAACTCTGCCCTTTCTGAGCCACTCCAAGAGCTGTGCATGGGCTTCAGGATGGCGTTGCGGGTCGTACAGAACTGCAAGATTGTTTTGCAGATCCGCAGGGAGGAGCGCCGCCTTGCTGGCAAGAGGGTGGTCGGCGCGGAGGCAGGCCACGAGCTTGTCACGGTGAATCGCTTTAACGGAGAGGCGGGAACCGGTGATCGGCAAGGTCATAATCGCCGCGTCAATCTCTCCCGAAGTGAGTTCCTCTACAAGCTGGACGGCATCGCCATGCGTTGGGCGGATCGAGCAACCTGGAACGATTTCCTTATGCAACTCGCAGACCGCTTGAAACAGCTCTGGATCGACAAAAGGGGCGCAGCCGAGGCTCAGAGCACGAATTTCGCCGCGTTCGATGGCAATCAACGCGGCAATGGCTTCATCGCGCGTATCCAGAACTCCCTGGGCAATCGCCTTGAAGGCGATGCCGGTTTCGGTGAGTTGGATGCGCCTATCCTTGGTTTTCCGGAATAGCTGGATACCAAAGGTTTCCTGAAACTGTTTTGCTTGAACACTAAGATTCGGCTGGGCAGTGCGAAGGTGCTCTGCCGCGGCCCGCAATCCCTTGTGCTCCACAATCGCCAGCAAATACTTGAAGTGTCGAAACTCAGCCCAATTGTCCATGATGCTCTTCTCCTGGGGATGGAGTATGAGAGAACCAACAGACCTCCAAAATGTTGAAAGGGCGAACGGTCGAATCCGATCATGGTAAATAACTTCTACCTAGAAATGTACCAAATTTCAACAGATTTTTCCTCGGAGTCAAACTTTTAACGAAGCCTTAATAATTCCGCGAGCAATTCCGTGAGTTGGAATAGGGTGGGTGATAGCTGCCACGTATCACCTGATAAATGAAAAGTATTGGACAAGACGCTCAATTCGCCGGAGCCTGAATAAACGCTGGTCATCGAGCAGCGACCGGGGTTGCGGCTTGTGGCGACCTCGGCAAAAGCGAATCCCGTACGATCCCCCGTGAGGTGAAATATGTCCATCGCTACGATCAGGAACGATGACTTTTCCCGTAGACAGCCTGCAAATCATAGTGTCGGTAATCTTTCAGTTGTTGGATCCTCTGATCAACCGCCGGCCAAATTCGGAGTTCAAAGCGTAAGCAGTGACCTCTACCAAACAAACGAAGACGCCGCACTGCACGACCACAACGATGAGCGTCTGCTGAATGCGCGGCAGGTCGCCGACAAGCTCGGTGTCTCCGAACGCTGGGTGAGGGACCATACCACCCGCCGATTTCCCAAGATCCGCGCCATAAAGATGGGAATGCTCGTCCGCTACCGGCGAGCCGATGTCGATGTCTTTATGCAGCAACTCGATACGCTCACCCCTTCCATCCGCTCCCGATTTAGTGTATGAAAGAGATGTTCTCCACGACCAGGACCAGAAGCAGAAACGGAGAACGTACATGGCAATGAAGTATCAGAAGGGCACCGTCTACCTTTGCGGGGAGAAGGTGAAGATGTGGTACGGCAAGTACCTCATCTACGGCAGAGATCAGGATGGAAAGGAGGTTCGCAGACATCGCAATGTTCGGATCTGTCCAAGGGCGAATACACCCAAGTGGAAGGCCGAGCAATTGCTGCGGGAGATCATCCTGAAGGAGGCCGGAGCAACGGTCTCGCCCCGGACGCTTCCAGCGGATGATTCAGTGACCTTCCGCTGGTTCGTCACTGAGCGGTACATTCCAATGCGGCAAGGCAAATGGAGTCCCGCTTACCGCAAGACAAACACGTATGGGCTTGAACATTACTTGGTCTCGCAGTTTGGAGATCTTCCGCTCCGCAACCTGGATACCTTTGGAATCCAGGTTTGGTTGAACGGAATGGCGGACAAAGGCTATTCGCAAACCGTAGTTCACCAGTGTTTTTCCAATATACGAGCGATTACGCACCTTGCCAAGAAGCAAAAATACTTGGCTGAAGACCCCGGAGAAGACTTGACCATGCCTCAGACCAAGCCGATTGAAAGGCCCGTGATGACGCGGGAACAGATATTGGCGCTTATTGGGGCTATCGAGGATGTGCATGACCTGTGCCTTTTGCACGTGGGCATCTTCTGCGGACTGCGTGCAAGCGAGATCATGGGACTGCAATGGAAATGCTGGACCGGAGAGGCGCTCGTTCCTCACGGCACAGCTTACGAAGGGCAGTTCTACAACGGCAGGCTAAAGACACGGCAAAGCAAGGCGCCTATTCCGGTTCCGGAGCAGGTACGGCCGGTCATTGAGACGTGGCGCGGCCTCTGCAACGACTCGTCTCCGGAAGCCTTGATGTTCCCGACCTTCGGGCGCGGGGAACGGAAGGGCCAGGCGGTGCCGCGCTGGGGCAAGAACTTTCTCAAGTGGAGAATTGTCCCGATTGCCAAACGGTGTGGAATTCCTGACCGCCTTGTCACCTTCCAGGTAATGCGGCGGACGCTGGGAACCGATATGCAGAAGCACGGGACGTTGAAGGACACCCAAAGCATGTTGCGACACGCCAGTATCCAGACGACCGGAGACGTGTACGTGCAGGCCATCGAGCAGAGTGTTCTGCGGGCTGTGAATTCACGCACGGCGGCAGTGCTCAAAGGCTGGACAGCGCCGGTTGGAACTCTGGGGTTGAAAGGAAGAAATCCGAGGGGGTCTGAAGCAATTCGGCGAAGTTCGGCGAAGCTCGAAGAGGAAGTGCTTGTAAGTATTTGATTCTTTGGTGGACGCGGTAGGAATCGAACCTACAACCTGTCGGTTAAGAGCTAGGAATGTGCCCTTTTCAGCATTGCTCGCTGCTGCTATATATTGCTTATATTAAATGGCTTGCGAGGACTCTCTGCTACAAAGAAATTGTGGGGACTACCCACAATTGCCCACGTTTCTGAAGCTGTCTACCCACAAAAGTCCCCACAGTCTTTATCCGATGATCTTTCGGCGATAAACGCATTCACTGACTCTGTTCACGTCGATCTCCCTTCCCCACTGGGGGCGTAGTGTCTCTGAGGGCCGGGAAACGGCCTCCGGAGACGCAATACACGGACGCGCAAAGCACATTTACCCTTGTAATCGCCGCCGGAATGCGGAATCGCTCCCAGAAAACAGCTTCCAACCTTCAACACGGAAAAGATCAGGATCTGATCAGAGGTTCCCTAATGGACTTTCTCCTTGCTGCACGGAAGGGTTTGTGGTACATTCTTTTCGTGAGCATTTTTAGCCCCACGACTGCCGAAATGTGTTGTTGTCCAGCGATTTGCTGTGCACAGACGCATTCTGGCGTGAGGAAGTGGTTGGGCTAGAGTAACTTACAAGCCGCTGCCTCGAAAGTACCCACCGCCAGAGATCGAACTGGCAGGTGGGTTTTCTATTTTGGGTTGAAAATGAGGCGGATGCGGTAACAGGAGCAGCCGCCGAAGAGGTTCCAGGCTAGGGAGAAGACGATGAGCGTTCCTGAAATCCGTGTCGAAGAGTTGAAGCAGCGTTTGGATGCCGGCGAGAATCTATTTTTGCTCGATGTGCGCGACGAGTTCGAGTATGAGATCTCTAACATCGGCGGACGGTTGATTCCGCTTGCTGAGTTGTCGAAACACCTCCATGAACTCGACACGAACCTGAATATCGTTACCGTCTGCAAGATGGGGCCGCGGGGCGTGAAGGCCGCACAATTGTTGCATGATGCAGGGTTCTCCCATGTGTGGAACCTGACCGGCGGAATCCACGCCTGGTCGGATCGCGTGGACCGGAGCGTCCGGAAGTACTAGAGTTCGGTTTTTTACAAGCGCCGGTGGCGAAGCGGTCAACGCGCAGGTCTGCAAAACCTGTATTCGCGGGTTCAATTCCCGCCCGGCGCTCCAAATTCAGATTGGGAGCGAGATTCGCAACTGAGATCAGTCGCTTTTTTCATCTTCCCCAGTGCTAAAGATTTTTCCTCGTCGAGTCAATTTGTTGCAGTTACACTTTTTACGTGGAACCAGAAGGAGTATTACCGTGACCGATCAAGTCCTCCGCGCCTCACTAAGCGAACAAGCTGCATTTCAACTCGCAAATGTAACCAAAACGGCGCCGCAGTTCGGAGCCATCACTCCCCGCTGGCTGGTTCGCTTTCTGGACTGGAAGCCGCTCGAAGCCGGCACATTCAGGGTCAACAAGGTGGATGAGAGCAAGGCCATCGAGTCGACCTGCGACCACTCGGACGAATCCACGCTCGCTTCCACCTTTGTCGATTATCAGGAGAAGTCGCGGGAATACCGGCTGAGTAGCATCAATGCGGTTCTCAATGTTCACACCCGCGTCTCCGATCTGCTCAGCAATCCATACGATCAGGTTCGTGAGCAGTTGCGGCTGTTGATCGAGAGCGTCAAGGAGAAGCAGGAGAGCGAGCTGCTCAACAATGCGGACTACGGCCTGCTGAATAATGTGGCCGGCGCGCAGAAGCTCAAGACGCGTAAAGGCGCGCCCACGCCGGACGATCTGGACGAGTTATTGACGAAGGTCTGGAAGGAGCCATCGTTGTTCCTGGCGCATCCGCGCGCCATTGCCGCCTTCGGACGGGAGTGCACCCGCCGCGGCGTGCCTCCACCGACCGTAACTCTGTTCGGAACGCCGTTCCTGACCTGGCGCGGAGTTCCACTGGTTCCCTCCGACAAAATCGCCGTGAGAAGCAAGGATCATAAGTCGAAGATCCTGCTGCTGCGCGTGGGCGAGAAGAAGCAGGGCGTGGTGGGCCTCTTCCAGCCGGGACTTCCGGGAGAACAGAGTCCCGGCCTGTCGGTCCGCTTCATGGGCATCGATGAGCGCGCACTGGCCTCTTACTTGATTGCGCTGTACTGCTCGGCGGCTGTGCTGACCGATGATGCCATTGCCCTGCTCGAAGACGTGGATGTGAGCCAATACCATGAGTACAAGTGACCGGACGCTAATATCGACAGCGCCTCCGGAGACTGGCGGTTGGGCCGCGGCATTGCCGGTGAGCGAAGGCGCGCCGCCCAGCATTCTCTCGCCGGCTGAGTTAGCGCGCATGGCCAACGAACTCTTCACGGCGTTGCCCGATGGGCTTCAGCAGCCCGCTGTTGCCGCGGCCAGGGCGGTCTTGCCGCCCAACTCCGCCTTCACCGGAAACCCATATGCGGCAGCGCCCAGCCCAACTGCGCCCGCCGCGCCGGGAATACTCGCGAGCCTGACCGAAGCACAGCCGGGAGTATTCGTCGCCACTCCGGAGAGAAGCATTGCGCCGGATGCTCGGTCGTCTGCTTCCCCGGCTCCGGCTGTTCCGGGCGGCGGAGTTGCGCCCACGGCAGTGCCAGGTTTTCTTCAGGATGCGCGGCCCATCTTTCAAGAGCCTGCCGCGGAGCCAACTGCACAGCGCACGCCTGCACAAGCAAGCGGGAAGCCTGCGCCGAGCGAAGAAGGTTATGCGGCCATACCTTCTTCGTTGCTTGCTGAGCTTCAACCATCGCAACTTATACAACCGCCAGCCCCGGCAGTCCCCGGCGTTTTCGGAGTTGTCGACTCCTCGGCGGTTCCGACTTTCTCTTTCATGGAGGACGCGAGGCCGCTGTTTTCAACTCCACCTTCGATCCCCGGACCGGTTCCGGCAGGCGCCTCGAAGGATCACCCCGCGAATTATAGCAATCCATTCGCAGCGCCGCTTGATCGGGATGCGCCACAGCTCTTTGGGACGGTAACTCACGAACCCGATTATCGCGCGCCTGCATCGTATGACCCGCAGAGTCAGCCGCGGCAACTCGATTCAGCAAATGTTGTGCCAGTGCTAACTCCTGGTGCAGGACAGCCGGAATTATCGGAGGATCTTGGACTCTCTTCGTATTCGTTTGACGTGGAGGCGATCCGCCGCGATTTTCCTATATTGCGCGAGCAAGTTAACGGCCGTCCGCTGATCTGGCTGGACAATGCGGCAACGACGCAGAAGCCGCAATCGGTGATTGACCGCCTGAGTTATTACTACGAGCACGAGAACTCCAATGTGCATCGCGCCGCGCATGAGTTAGCCGCCCGAGCCACTGATGCCTACGAATCGGCGCGCGAGAAGACGCGCCGCTTTCTCAACGCCGGCGCACCGCGCGAGATCGTCTTTGTGCGCGGAGCCACGGAGGCCATCAACTTAGTAGCGCAGAGTTGGGGGCGGCAAAACATTCAGAAGGACGACGAGATTGTCATCACATGGATGGAACATCACGCCAACATCGTTCCCTGGCAGATGCTGTGTGCGGATAAGGGTGCGCGGCTGCGCGTTGCTCCGGTGGACGACTCCGGACAGATCCTGCTCGATGAGTACGAGAAACTTTTGGGGCCGAAGACGCGGCTGGTCTCGATCGCGCACGTCTCCAATGCGTTGGGCACAATTCTGCCCGTCAAGGCGATGGTAGAGGCGGCTCATCGCCACGGCGCGCGCGTGCTGGTGGACGGCGCGCAGGCGGTCTCTCACATGCGCGTTGATGTGCAATCCATCGGCTGCGACTTCTACGTCTTCTCCGGCCACAAGGTCTTCGCGCCGACCGGAATCGGAGTGGTCTATGGAAAGTCCGAGGTGCTGGATAACATGCCGCCGTGGCAGGGCGGCGGAAACATGATTCAAGATGTCACCTTCGAAAAGACGCTCTACCAGCCGCCGCCGCAGCGATTCGAAGCCGGCACGGGAAGTATTGCCGATGCCGTTGGCCTGGGCGCGGCCATCGATTATCTGGATCGCGTTGGCATCCATAATGTTTCACGCCACGAGCATATGCTCTTAACGTATGCCACTGCCGCACTGCAGAAGATTCCAGGGCTGCGCATCATCGGCACGGCAAAAGAAAAAGCTGCTGTAATCTCTTTTGTGATGGATGGCTTTCGCACCGAGGAGATCGGCGACTATCTCAACCGCAAGGGCATCGCGGTGCGCGGTGGCCATCACTGCGCGCAGCCGATCCTGCGGCGCTTTGGCCTGGAAAGCACAGTGCGTGCTACTTTCGCACTCTATAACACATGCGAGGAAGTTGACGCATTGGTCGCGGCCTTGTGGGATTTGCGCCAGGGAAGAAATCCAGGGCTTGCCTGACAAGTAGTTCACTTGAAATGAAGAAGGCCAGTCACAGTTAAGAGGCTGGCCTTTTTCCTTCGTTCTACGACTTAATACTTCGGCAGTGATGTGTCGATCTTGTCAGCCCAGGCCAGTATGCCTCCAGCCAGGTTCGAGACACGCTTGAAGCCTGACTGGCGCAGAAAGTCCACAGCCTTGGCGCTGCGCGCGCCGCTCTTGCAATGCACCACGATCTCGCGGCTTGAGTCGAGTTCATGCACACGTGTCGGCAGATCACCGAGTGGAATCAGGTATGCCTTTATGTTGACGATTTGATATTCGTGAGGCTCGCGAACGTCGAGCACAAAAATCTCTTCCTTTGCATCAAGACGCCGTTTGAGAACCTCGGGCTGAATCTCGGGAATCTTCGCGCTGAGTTTTGCTTCGGATTCTTCTCCACGAACGCCGCAGAACTGGTTGTAATCAATCAGTTTCTTTACCGTGGGATTCTCGCCGCAGACCGGGCACTCCGGGTTCTTGCGCACGCGTAGCTCGCGGAAGCGCATGGCCAGCGCGTCCACCAGTAACAGACGGCCAATCAGAGATTCGCCCGCGCCGAGGATCAGCTTGGTCACTTCAGTTGCCTGAATCACGCCGAGCAGTCCCGGCAGCACACCGAGAACACCGCCTTCCGCGCAGGAGGGCACAAGTCCGGGCGGCGGCGGCTCAGGATAGAGGCAGCGATAGCAGGGGCCAGCTTCAGTGGCAAAGATGCTGGCCTGGCCTTCAAAGCGAAAGATCGACGCATAGACGTTCGGCTTGCTGCTGAGCACGCAGGCATCATTGACCAGATAGCGCGTGGCGAAGTTATCCGTGCCGTCGGCGATGATGTCGAAGCCGCTGAAGATCTCCAGCGCGTTTTGACTGCTCAGATAGGTGTCGAAACGCTTGATCTGGACAAATGGATTGATCGCGGTCAGCTTGTCGATGGCCGAATCGAGCTTGAGGCGGCCCACGTCGCTGGTGTGATGAAGCACCTGCCGTTGCAGATTCGTATAGTCCACCACATCAAAATCGACGAGGCCGAGAGTTCCCACGCCCGCCGCTGTCAGATACAAAGCCAATGGTGAGCCAAGACCACCCGCACCCACGCATAGCACGCGCGCGGCCTTCAGCTTCTTCTGACCTTCCATCGTGACTTCGGGCATGATAAGGTGACGCGAGTAACGCAGGATCTCATCGTTGTTCAGCGTTGCGGTATTCGCTTCTGTCAATGTGGCCACTGATTCTCTCCTTTTACTACGGCGCATTGCATGAAACTGTTCTCTGTGAGACGCCGCGGAAGTCATTGTCCGCCTGCAACAGAGGGAACGATGGTGACTGTATCCGTCTCCTTGACGGGCGTAGCGTCCTTGTTCAGATAGCGGATGTCTTCATCGTTCAGATAAACATTCACAAAAGAGCGCAGCTTGCCGTCTTCCGCGAAGAGATGCTTGCGCAGATCGGGATGCTGGGTAACAAGATCGTTCAATGCCTCGCCAACGGTCTTGGCAATTACTTCTATCACGGATTGCTTCCCGGCATAGGGACGAAGAGGTGTGGGAATCAATACTTTCGGCATATCATTTCCTTCCTGAACGGATCTGGTTTGCATTGTTACTGTTCGACTACGTCGAGTCCTTCGTCTTCGAAGTGTTTGGCTTCTTCTTGCTCTAGCAACATAAACGAGTTAGTCAGCACGGCACGCCCTTTTTCCACGCTGGTAATTACATACGAGCATCCGGTCCAATGCGCTTCATCAAGATCGGTTGCTGACCAGTGTGCGGGATGATCGGGATGCGAATGGTAAAAACCCACAATGTCGTGGCCGGCCAACAACGCTTCACGCTGAATTCGCACCAACTCCGATGGACTAATGTGATAACGATTCTGCGGAGAGTCGGTGCGTGTGTTGCCGCACAGCACCACGGCTTTGATCGCTTTTCCGCCAGCTTCGTCGAACTCGCCCACCAACACGCCACAGCATTCGTGCGGATATGTTGCCTCGCCGTGCTGCCGCAGTTGATCGTAAAGTACGCGAGGTATCCTCAATGCCAAGGTCATTTACTCCTTGTCTCAGGCGGTCTCGCCCCAGAAGTGTTCGCTCAGATACTTGTCGCCGGAGTCAGGGAAGATGGTGACCACAACCGACCCCGCATCGGCCTCGCTCGCAATCTGCATCGCGCCGGCCAGTGCGGCGGCCGCGGAAACGCCGATGAGCAGACCCTCCTCCCGGGCCAGTTTCCTAGCCATGGTATAGGCAGCTTCTGTTTCGATGCCCAGTTGCGCGTCCGCGATTCTCGAATCGTATATCTTCGGAATGATTGAAGATTCCATGTGCTTGGCTCCCTCGATACCATGAAAGGGAGAGTCGGGCTGGAGAGAGATGCAGCGTATTCCCGGATTCAGTTCCTTCAATCTCCGCGAAGTCCCAACGAATGTTCCACTGGTTCCGAGGATGGCCGTAAAATGCGTCACCTGCCCCGCGGTCTGCTGCCAAATTTCATCGGCAGTCCCGTTAGCGTAATGCGCGCGCCAGTTGGCGTCGTTGGAATACTGATCTGCGTAGTAGTACTTATCCGGATTTTCGGCAATCATCTCGCGCGCTTTGCGAATCGCGCCATCCGAGCCTTCTCCCGGATCGGTGTAAATAACTGTTGCGCCGTAGGCGCGAAGAATTCGCTTTCGCTCCACAGATACATTGGACGGCATACACAGCGTGATTGGAATGCCGCAAGCTGCTCCCAGCATGGCATAGGCAATTCCCGTATTTCCGCTAGTAGAGTCCAACAGCGCCCTGCCTGCTCCAAGTTTGCCTGTTCGCAAGGCTTCATCCACAATGCTGGATGCCGCGCGATCCTTGACCGATCCGCTGGGATTTGTCCATTCTGCCTTGGCCAGCACTTGCACATCCTTCAGCCCGCTGGTGATGCTCTCCAGACGCAGCAATAGTGTGTTGCCGATTTGCTGTCTCAGATTGACGCCCAATGCAGTAGTCATGTGATTTCTCATCTTCCCCATGCGTACTGGTGTCCGGAGCCGCGAACCGCGTCGCCATTATTGTCGAGTACATTTCCGCTCAATGCGGCAAACTCGGCCTCAGCTTCCCGTAAAGCCACGTGCCCAGAAGCGCGCTCACCACGGCTACTATCATCACCGTGACGCCGTTGCCGATGAGCGCAAAGAGCGGTCCGGGGCAAGCGCCGGTCAGCGCCCACCCCAACCCGAAGATTGTGCCGCCCGCTGCGTATCGGATGCCGTTACCCAACTCTTTGCGGGGGATCGATATTTTCTCGCCAGATGCAGCCTTCAGTCCCGCCCGCTTGATCAGCGCCACGGAGAGAGCGGCCGTCACAATCGCCGAGCCGATGATGCCGTACATGCGGAAGGACTGAAAGCGAAACATCTCCTGAATGCGGAACCAGGAAAGCACCTCAGACCGGCTGAGAACGAAGCCAAAGGCGACGCCCAGCAACAAGTAAACAGGCAGAAATGCCGGCCTTACTGCTTGTTGCCCGGAACTCCCCGCGCCGCAACCGTCGAATTCAGATACAAGTGGCGTGGTCATACTCCTCCTAAGACAACCGGCAGGATGAAGTACGTGGCGGCCAGGCCTCCAGCAAAAAAGCCGAAGACTGCGATTAGCGATGGCAGCTCAAGGTTAGCCAGTCCGCTGATGGCATGCCCCGAGGTGCAGCCGCCGGCGTAAGCCGTTCCAAAACCCCCCAGGAACCCGCCCACCACCACCGATAGAAACCCGCGCAACGTGAGCAGAGCGTGCCAGGTAAAGATCTCGCGCGGCGCCGCGCCGTGAAAGTCGTGAATCCCCAGCGCGGCCAGAGAATTCCTGGTCGCCGCGGAGATCGCAACGTCGTGCACCGCGCTACTATGGAATGCCAGAAATCCGCCGATCAGAACCCCGGTCAAAAAGATCAGGTTCCACAGCCCGGCCCGCTGCCAGTCATAGCGAAAAAACTCCACCTTGCCCGGAGCAATGGCCGCGCACAGATGGCGCAGATTGCTGGAGATGCCGAAGACCTTGTTTCCGGCAATCAATAGCGCCGGAACAAACAGTCCAATCAACGGACCCGCCACATACCACGGCCATTCTGCCGTGAGCCAGCTTGTCATATGGGCGTACCTCCTCTCCACGCAGCCCTCTGAGCGCGCTACTTCTTCTTGTCCCGATTCCATCCAAATGCGATCTGAAACGAATTCTGATACATGCTCAGATTCGCGTTTCCGCCGCCATAGGCTGAGGGAATTGAATTCACGCCATTCACCGTGTTATTGAAGGCGTGAATATACGCGAAGCTGAGTTCTTTTCCGCTCTTGGAGGCCCAGGTCGCTCCCAAGTGTAGATGATCCTTGGTTACGGCCGGAGCCAAAAGATTGAAAAATGTCTGCGAACTGTCGAAGGGAGCGCCGCCGTGATTGTATCCTCCGCGCAGAGTCAACGCCGGGGTCGCGTCATAATCAAGCCCAACCTTCGACACATTGATGTCATGCCATCCGAAGCCGGGTCCGCCATCGGTCCCCAGCGGCGATGTGCTTGCCAAAGGGTCAGCTATCGACTTGACCGAACCGTAAAGGATGCGTTCCTCGTCAAAGAGCAGCGTCGCCTTGGAGCCCAGCTTCACCGAAGCGCCGCCGGCTAAATTGGCCGGAATATCGAATCCTCCGTGCTCGGCAAAGAGCCCGCTGTAGCGGCTGAATTTGCTCACCCACGTCCGGCTTTGGTAGGTAGCTCCCACGCTCAGTGCTTTGTTCAGTTCGCCCATCCAGCCCACACGCACGCCGCCGCCGCTCGAATAGGCGTACCCGGTGTTGGTCACATGGGTTGGATCGCTGGAAATGCCCTCGATATACTGCAATCCCTCCGCGGCGAAACGCTGCACTGCGATATTCGCGGCAACGCCGAAGTAGTTATGCGCTCCCGCCTTGTAAGCCAGGGTAGGCGAGATGAAAACCTGGTCAATATCCACGCCGCCGCGCGTCGTGCCCAGCAGCGGAATCGGCGTCTTGTACGAAGTATTCAGGCCGCCATTGCCGTAGATCGCTATGCCCAAAGCGAGGCTTGGCCTGTATTGGAGGCTATACCCTAATTCGGGAAGCTCGAAGTTCGTAACCCGGTTGGCATCATAGGCGCCAGCTGCGGGACTGGGACTGGTAATTGTGGCCGAGCGATTCGGGCGAAACAACGTCAGCCCAATATCGATACGATTGCCTACCAGCAGAAGCCCGGCAGGATTGGTTGCTCCCGCGAGGCTGTCCGCGGGCTTGGCAACGCCCGCGCCTCCCTGGCCCTGCTGCTTGGTTCCGTATCCAGTTAGAAAATATCCGTCCGTCGCAAACGCTGAATTGACAATCAACAGCGACGCAATCACAACCGGCAGCACTCGACTCGCAAATCTGTTCATATAGGCAATCTCCTCAATTTGGGGTTGGGTCTTTCAGTGGCTCAGAGGGAAAGTCGTCGCGGCTTTTAGTGTTGTTGGGGTAATCAATAAAAAACCCACCAGCCAGATCGACTTCCGGCGGTGGGCTAAGAAACTTCTTTAGCTGAGGCTAGGCTTGAATATCGATAAGCCTTGCCCTACCTGCCAGAGGACACACTGTGGATGTGCAAGTACAACAACACAGCGCACAAGCCATCATCCTCTGCGAATTCACTAACATATAGACTAGTCTACTAGGCGGCTTGAAATATGTCAAATTCGGAGAAGACGATGGCGCCCTTCACGGATACGCCCAGCGCTTCGAGTTGCTCATAGTCGGCCGGCATACCGTAGTTGACACGGCATTGCGCCATAGACTATCTGCGTAAACTTAAAATCGACGATGCGAGAGCGCCGTTATAGCGCCCTCGCATTGCTGAGTTCAGTTACCTTTGCTCGTGTGGATCGACAGGATGAATGGGAAGATCCCAATGGTTTTCCGTCAGCTCCCAGCGACGATTCTCCTCTTTCTTTACTAATTGCCGGTCCGGGAAAAGCTGCTTACTTACCTCGGCGCCGTGACCCGCTGACTCCTGGTTCTTGTAAGTGATAACTACCCGGTAGTCCCAGCGCGACTCTTCGCTGGTGTGAAGTCCAGGAGCATAGACCGTGTAGTCGCTCACATATCCAAGCTCCTTTTCCTTGTCGAGGATGGCGATCTGATACTTCTGGAAGATTGGCCACCACTCATCCTTATAGCCATACTTGATTCGATATACCCACTCGACCTGGTATAGCTTTGCGGTAACTGCTGTCGGAGCCGGTGCGGATTGCGCAAGTCCGCCGCGTTGCCCTGCAACGCCGGCAATAAACGCAATGGCGATGAACAAGATCGTTCTCCGAATGTGACTTGAAATGAATCTCATGTTTCCTCCCTATTCGGTTGACTGCATTCGGTTGAGTGCCTGACTTCAGTAGCCAGAAGACCGCTCGTGCTCTGACAGCAGTTTTTCGATGTTGGCTACATACTTGGCCTTTACATCACGGTCAAATTCTCCGCTGCCGGATGACGTGAATCCTGTCTCGACCGCATGAACAAGGCCGTCTCTGCCAATGAAAAACGTCGTCGGCCAGGCATTCAGATTCACGGCTTGCGGTACTTTTTCGTGAACATCCTTCTGCGCTCCGGCAACCAGATAGTCGTACTCGATCCCGTATTTCTTGATGAAGGCGCGCAGGCGCGTGAGAGTCTGTATCTGCGCGGGGTCCTCGAAATCGAGCGCTACGATTTCTACTCCCTTCGAGTGATACTTGCGGTAGAGTGATGCAAGATAGGGAGCCTCATCGTGGCAATTTGGGCACCAGCTTCCGGTGACATTCACCAGAACAACCTTATTCTTGAATTGCGGATCGGTATTGGAAACCAGCTTGCCGTTTACATCCGGAAAACTGAATTGAAAGGGCTGTTGCGGGTCTTTTACCGAAGTGTGAGTGCTGAAATCGTCGGGCTGTGGCAAATTCTTTGCCTTTGCGTCCGATGCCCGATACGCGGTGAGCTTGGTGGGCTGACCGTCCTGTCCGGCGTGGGTATGCGTGCCGATCAAGGTGAGATCGAGCGAGCCATCCGCGGATGGCGTAATCTCAAGAATGTTAGCCCGGACATCTCCGAAGTGACTCAGCACAAACTTGCCATCCCGGTACGAGCCGGCGAGTGTGCCTGTGTCTCCATCCACACGAAGAATTGATGCGCAAGCATTCTCCCCTTTTTGAGTAACCAGCAGTCGGAAGGCATGTTCGCCTTTGGCGCTCTCAGTTGGAATGATCCATACCCCGGAGATAGCAGGAACCTTGACTCCAGAGGCTTTCTGCTCAACATATGGCTTGAGTTCAAATGGATATGAAAAGCCTCCGCCATTTTTTCCATAGGTTCCGCTGAGGACGCCATCCTTCAGTGTAGCTTGCAGCGTGAGATCATACTGTGCAAACTTCAGCGTGAGAGAGTCTCCGCTGATCTGTCCTTCGGTGGAAGGAGTACGCTGAGAGCCATTGAGAAAGGCGCCTTCCACATTGTTGCCGGTACCGGTAATTTCAAGATGCACGGGAACTGTTAATGTGTCGCTGACTTTTGCCGTTCCATCCCAACGGCCGGTGATGCCTTGCGCGGCAGCCGTGGATGTGAGTAGAAGCAGGAACAAGAAACGATTGATCAGTCTCATCAGAAATTCTCCTTAGGGGTATTGGAATCGTTGATATTTGCCACGGTATATTCCACTTTCAGGAAATGATCCTTGCTCCGGGCGGCGGACAAGAGTCTTTCAACTGGATTACTCTGCCGGGACAATATAAAAACCCGCCCCAGCAGAGCTGGCAAGCGGGTGGGTAATCGATAACAACGCGAATCGCGCGCGATCCGTGTCAATTAGCTATAGATGCATCTCCCCCCAATTCGCCAGCAGTTATGCTTGGCGACAACAAAGCGTCATGGGAACAAGCTGCATGAAGTTAGATTCGCATATAAGTAACCAACTTGTCAAGACAATTATCCGCTTATGTTGAAGACTTAGACATATATATACGCGATGACTATACTCAATTTATTTAGACACGCACCTCCTCGCCGGGTATCTTCCACTGAAAAAGCCACCCGTAACAGAAATGCAACATCTAACTTCCCGAAGCTAGCGCTAACTTCGTTCTGTCAGCGGGCTTCGCGGTGCGAAAAATAGCAGAGCCTTAAACTCGACGAGCGGTTCTGGTCGGCAAAGACGCGCTTGCGTGCCGACAAGTACGGTGTCGATGCCCTGTTCCTTGCATCACTCGTAATTTCCTGCCGCAACGGCGTCGAGTTCGATCTCAAAAAGCAGATCGCCCCGGCAGACTATTGCATGAGCAATCGCAAGCGGCAGAGGGGCGATTCCACGCTCCTTGCAAATGGCATCGAATACGGGAAGGTCGTGAATATCGCGGAAGTACCCAATGGCGCGAACCGTGTCTGCCCACTCATAGCCACGTGACTTGAGAATCGCCTCGACAACATCAAGGGTCAAATGAATTTGCTTGACCACATCGCCCTCATACAGGCTTGCACCACTGGGCGCGATGCTGGCTGTACCCGAGATGGTCAGAAAACGACGACTGGGGAAAGTTACTTCCACGGCACGGGAAAAGGAACTGCGATATTCAGTAGCCGCGCATTGCAGCGGAGATGCAACTTCGCGAATCACGGCCCGGTCATGCTTGGGCCGGATGGCCAGCGCTCCCGAAGTCAATGCCGCACCGGATGGATTGGATGCGCCAATGCCAGTGCTGGCGGGAATGAGGCGATCAAAGACGCCGCGGCTCAGAAAGAAGTTCGTACGCGCCACATTGAATTCGTCGTACCAGTCCAGCAGTTTATCCAGATAGAGCCAGGTACGCACAACATACGAGAAATCCACGCCTACCTTGCTCAATGCCGTCTCAATCTGCTCAAAACTGCTATAGGCCTGCCCCCCCGGAGTTGCGTCAAAACTGACAGGTAGTATGCCGGCAAGCAAGCTGTATTCCGCGTCGTCATCCTCCCAGTAGCTTCCGACAATACGCCCGTCCAGTTTTATGTACCGAACCGTGGCCTCATCGACCACAAATGCCTGAGCGCCGGATATCTGTGTTCCGGGGCAAACATCTCCCTGGAGCCAAAACAGAGGCCAGTCCGGCCCGCCGAAACGCGCACGCGCTGGCTCATAGAATCTGTTCCCACCGAACACTAACTGGGCTACTGTTTTGCCTGATCGTGGAAGAATATCCTCCAAGATCGACAGCTCATCTGATCCACCGCGGCGCGCACTGATAAATTGCAATTGCGCGCTATCGGGGTCAGGGGTGATTACCTGTTCTTGCAGCGACTCATGGAGAGATTGATTCATGGTTTGCTCTTTTCCTTTAAGCACTGTTCCACAAGGTGTGTAGTGTGAACGAAACATGTTGGCTTCTCAACCTATTGCGTTTTCAGGTATTCGGCCAGATCGTGAATGTCTTCCGGAGTCAGATCCTTGGTTCGCCCATGCTGGTCAGTTGGGTTGTATATCGTCCATATCTCATCCAGGGTGCGCGCCGAGCCATCGTGCAGATAGGGCGCAGTGAGTGCGATATTGGTCAATTGCGGTGTATCCAGCGGCCCCACATTGTCCGTGACCTTGCGCGTTCCCACTTCAAAGGATCTTTGATCTGTTCCTTTGGGACCGCTGTGGCAATGCGCGCATTGGTTAAACACTGGAATCTCCTTGCCATTGTTATCAACGGTACGCTCGAAGATTGCCTTGCCCCGCGCCTGCGCGGGTGTTAGTTTTCCATTTACCGGACGGAAGCGGTTAGGCCGCGGAGGAAGATTGAGGATATAGGCGGCCAGATAGGTCAGCACGCGGTTGTCATAATTCTCCGAGCGCCAGAAGTACTTTTCCGTCCTCGGTCCGTCCTCGACAGGAATGCTGGGATTGTTGCCATTCCACTTGTAAGGCTCTGTATCCTTGATGTCCTCAAGGGTGCGATTATCCACAATGTCGCGTCCAAAGCCGTCTGGCTCCAGATCCCAGGTGATGCCGTCGAAGGTAGAGTCGATGTGGCAGTTGGCGCAACCGATCTGGCCTTGGAATGAATAGCGCGAGGTATAGAAAGTCTGTTCGCCGCGGCGCAGCGGGGAGATTTGTTTTGATCTGCTTGACGCGAGACTGTCGGCCAGATAACTCTTGTGCGCATCAATCAAATACGTCAAATCCTTCGGGGTCGGCGCAAATTGACTCTGCTTGCGGCCATCAATATGGCAGTTTGTGCAGGTGATCTGTCCCTCTACGACGTTGCTGGCGATGTTGAAAGCCTTCTCGTTGAGAGTTCGCGACGTGGTTGTTGTTGATCCGGCCAGCGTGATGGTGGAAGCCACGCGATTGGTGAGTGTGTCGATCACACTCACCGTGTCTTCCAGGCGATTGGCGACAAATAGTTTGTGTCCATCGCGGCTCAACGTCAGTCCGCGAGGGTTCAGCCCAACGGGAATGCGCGTGACCACATAGTTGGAGCTGGCGGAGAGATCCAGCGCAGAGAATTCCGCATGAGTATGAATATAGTTGAGCAGCCGCGGCACATCGACAACGGTCACAATTTCCGAGCCGCCGTTGGTGATGTAGATGCGTGATTTGTCCGGAGCAATGGCCACGCCGAAAGGCAGCGAGGCGTAGCGCTCCAACTCGTCCAGTGGAATCTCAACTGGTTTACCTACATCCTCACCGAAGAGCGTAATGGTATCGACAAACGCTCCGCCATGTTCAAGATGAGCCAGCGGCACAAGATTCTTGGGGTGCAACTCGGCAACCACTCCCAGGCGTCCGTCTGCTGAAAGAGCAAGATGAAAGACACCGGCAATATCATGCAGAAGGAGATGATCGACGATTGCTGCCTGCGCCGTGTCGATCACGGTGATTGCCGATTCAGGAGCAGTCCGGTTTTCGCGTCCGGTCCTCAGCGCAGGCGGGTTTGGATACACGTGCGTGACGTATAACTTGTCTCCGTCCGGAGAGAGCGCAAGATAGCTGGCGCCACGCCCCGCGGCCAAACGCTTTTCTTCCTTGCCGGTATGAGCATTCAGCACCGCTACATCGTTACTGATTCGATTGGCCACAAACAGTCGGTTGCCCGCTCTGTCCACGGCCACGCTCGACGGTTCTTCGCCCACCGGCCAGGTTGCAATCACGGCTTGCGTGACCGTGTCGATGACCGAGAGTGTATCGTCCCAGGAGTTCGTTACATACAGCCGGTTGCCGGACGAAGAGAGAGAAAACCCGCGCGGCACACGGCCCACTGCAATCGTCTTGATGAGCGCGAAGCTCGACGCATTCAGGATGCGGACTTCATTGCTCTGCTGGCAGAGCACATAGAGGCGCGCGCCGTCCGGTGAAAGCACGACCTCCAGCGGAGAGACATAGTGTTGAGAGACGCTCGCATTCGGCTGCACGGCGGCGTGAACACCTCGGATGGTCCACAGGGTAATGGAGAGAAACGTCAGGGCCACGCAAGCTATTCCCACGCCTGCTCGATTTTGAATGCGCCGACTCACGTAGATTCCTCCATGCCGTTGAAGCTGGTCACTGCTGATGCGCGAAAGAAAACGTAGTGTCATTGGTCATCTCCCCGCGCGTTGTCCGCGACGAAAACCGCGGAGAGATTGGTTGGGACCGTGGAGCGCAGCAGCACGGCAGGCGCGCGATTTGCGGAAGAGTGTTCCGGTCCAGTGTGGCAACCGACGCAGATGCGCTGCTCGCCGTGGCGAATCCAGAACCATCCGTGTTCCTGGCGCAGCACGCCTCCGTTATCATCGAGCAGCGCGAAATGGATGGGCTTGTCGGCCGGCACGCTCACGAAGAACGATCCATCCGTCTCGACCCGCGCCCTGCCCATCACGACCGTCTTTCCGTCAGCGTCCAACGCCTCCAATTGCACGGTTTTGGGAGTGACTGCAAGATTACTTCTGCGCGATTGCCTTGCATCCAGAGACAGCAAATTGGCATAGTTCCAATCGTGCAGCCCGGAAGGATGGCGCTTGGGCCTGGCGCGCGGGACAACCAGCGCAGGCTCCACAATGTCCGCTTTGTTATCAGCCAACAGGCTTTGCAACGCGCTCGCTCCCGGCTTCCAAGTACTGAGTTCATAGTGCGCGCCAGGCGCAGTTCGCGCGCTCAAAAGCCATGCTCCTGAAGGGGTCTCGGCAAGGTCGCCGGCATACTCAGCATTGGGAGCGGTGATCGGATCCTCGCCTGCCAGCGGCGAAGTGAATCGCGCCAGGGACGTGCCGTGCGTAAACACAACGTCGCCGGAGGCCAACTGACGTCCGCCCCAGCGTCCTCGAGGCCCGCCCGTTCCGTGATCGCAGCGGTATGACTCCACGCCTGAACCGTCGGAGTAAACCAGAAATAATTCGGGCGTTGAGCCCAAGCCTAGCGGAAAGCCTGCTTCAAATAAAATCCGCCCGTCCAATAACACATCCTCGGGGATTGCACTGGCCGGGAGATAGGATATCTGGATCACTGTCGCGCCGGCATTGGCATCAATCGGCGCCAACGCCGTCGCTGCTCCCTTGCCCGCGACTTCCAGTTGAAATCCCTGGGCTGTGCGCTGCGCATAGACGAAGCGGCCAAAGGGCAGATAGAACGGGCGGATTGCATCACTCGTGGACGCGCTCACTCTGCGCACGCTGCGATCCGCAATCTTCAATTCCCAAATCTGCCAGGGATCGCCAACGGTTTGCTTGCCTGCAAACAAAACCGTCTTCGCATCGAAGGAAACATTCGCATCCGC
>Ga0181520_10003466_pt1 | contig 27655 bp, 25 predicted proteins | sample PEATcosm2014_Bin_29_FD_132451 | JGI IMG/M metagenome (GOLD analysis project Ga0181520, IMG submission 132451) | Peatland microbial communities from MTU Mesocosm Facility, Houghton, MI, USA - PEATcosm2014_Bin02_30_metaG | ecosystem: Environmental > Terrestrial > Soil > Wetlands > Peat | place...
AACTAACCTTACAATGACCCCTGCCAATCCAAATTTCGGGGATATGGTCACAATTAATTTTGACTACTGCTCCGGAAACGCGCAGGGCAGGATACTCGTGGCAGTATCAACTTTTGCCACATTAAAACCGTCACAGACCGTGGGGCAGGTTTTTGTTGTGAGCAATGCCGGGGTTAATTCGCCGACAATAGGCCCGCCTTCCGGTACGGATTTTTGTTATGTGGCGCCGCAGCCGGCCGGACCGGCATGCACGGATTGCAGCGGCGCGGGAGGCACGTCGCAGCACTATACATGGCAATTCAACATTCCCAACGCCAATATGTTCCCGGGTTGCAACAACACAAAACTTTATTTATATGTGGGCGAGCAGGATTATTATATGGACGGCACCACCTGGAGCGGCCTTTCGGGATGCCAGCTGAATACTATTTCATGGAACATCGGAACGCCTCCGCAGCAGTTTTCAATACACAAAAGGGCGGAAGGAGTTGTTAATTCCGTGGGCGACCTGATATTATATTCCATCGATTATACCTACGGCAACGGCCAGCTCATAATCAACGACCCGTTGCCGGCAAATTTAAAAATTGTTTCTGTGGGCCCGGCCGCGATAGCGTCAGGCGCCGGAGCCGGCGCCACGGCAGGAACGGTAACATGGACACTGCCAAATGAAACCGGACTTCCGGGAATATCATCAGGCACAGTGTGGATGCTCTGCCAGTTAAGTTCAGCGCTGGCGGCTGGAGCGGTAATTACAAATACAGCAACCGGAACTTTTGGGGGAACGCCTCCCGACCAGGCATCAACGGTTTCAAGCACTGTCGGGCAGGCCTCAATGTCGGTTACAAAATCATACGGCCCTCCCGGAGGGACCTTTAATCAGGGAGAAACAATAACATATTATCTTGATTATGAAATAAGCGGATCAAAGCTGGGGGCCTATGAATCTTTTGATGAAATGCCGGCGGGTTCTTCGTATTCGAACGCGAACAATCCGCCTGGATGGAAATTTATGCCGTTCGGGGCGAATACCGGGGTATGGAATATTCTAAATCCCTGCGGGACCGGTGATAATTACATACAGGCAAATCCGGGCGGCTCCGGCCAGTATCCGGCTCTGCTGCTTAATTCCGCAAATCCCGATTTTTGTACTGGTGAAATAATGGTTGATACAGAGATAGAAGGTTCATATAACGGCGCGGACACGCAGATTCTTGTAAGAAATAACGGACAGGCGGGCGCGGCAAATTACTGCGTGGGGCTTCTTATTTCCCAGGATTCCACACCGGTTTATATGGGCTTCCAGGTGATAACGGCCGGCGGCGCGCCCAGCTATCCCGGTGCGCCATATACAACGCCGCTTCTGCAGCTTAACAAATGGTACAGTGTTGACATAATGGTATCGCAGGTGGGAAATGATTATCTTTACCAGGCAAAAGTATGGGCCAGGGGCGACCCGGAGCCAAGCGCGTGGATGGCTTCATACACACAGACCGGCGGCGCGACTGACCCAAACTGGCGCTGCGACGGCCTGGGAAATTATACCGACTGGCGGCCCGGCTTTAACGAGCAGGGCGGCGACGGCACGGTCCAGGACTCATTTGATAATTTTGTGATTTTAAACCCTTTCACAAACTCAAACGCCACCATTTTTGACACAATACCGGCCGGCGTGGGTTATACAAATTATTCCGGGGCTGTCGCGCCGTCAACGACGGGCCCTGTTATACTGTGGAACCTTGGTTCAATCGCAAACCAGTCTGGTTCCTATACTTGGTGGGGAACGGTCACGTCCTCGTGCGATGTAATTTCCAATACAGCCGGAATGGGATCATCAACAGCGGCCTCGGTTTTTTCAAATATTGTAAATGTCAATGTATCCTGCGGGTCGCCGACAAATACTCCCACATTTACGGACTCCCCCACGCCTTCGGCCTCGCCGACGCCGTCTTTGACCGCGACGGTTACGCCGACATTCACACAGACGCAGACTCCGACCGCCACTTCGACCCCGATGCCTGCGATTATAAATGTAATTTTGACGCCGGTTGACCCGGCCACTTCAGTCGGCGGCAGCGCGCAGGTAATGATCATTGTAAATAATTCCGGGACTCAGGCAATTAATGGTGTGTTATCAGTTACAATACCGGCCGGCGCCACGCTTGACCTTTCCAGCACGGACAATACAGGCTGGACGTCAACGGCGCCGGGTCCCGTGATACCGGCAGGCAGCGTTATAACAAGAGTAATTGGCAATATTAATAACAACGCTTCTTTGATATATGATTTTACCCTTATAACTGACAGTACGCTTATTTCCGGTGATACGGTCCAGATAACCCCGGCCACGGTAACTTATGACGACCTTCCGCCTTTTGGACCGGGCAATTCAAAATTAAGCAATCCGGCGCAGATTGCGGTCGGGGATATTGAGGTTTACCCCAATCCTTTTAACCCGGCGACGGCAATCGGGGGCAAACTGAAATTCGCAAACCTGCCCAGGGCAACGCACATTTCCATTTATACGATAAGCGGCGAACTGGTAAACGACTTCAACCCTAAAGCGGCTGTTGCCTACTGGGACGGAAAGAACATTAATATGAAAATGTCGGCTTCGGGTATATATTATTATATCCTGAAATATAACAACGACCAGTCCGTGCTCACAGGAAAGATATTCCTTATAAAACAGTAATCCGGTTTTTTGGCCAATACTAACTTTCCAAAACTCCTGTATTGTGATATAATTATTTTATTATGTAAAATGAGGCGGTTGCAAGTTATGAAAATAGGAATTGCCGGCGGCGGCTTTGCGGGCCTGACCGCGGCATACAGGCTCTCAAAAGAGGGACACAGCGTTGTTGTTTTTGAGAAAGAGGGAATTCCGGGAGGCCTTGCCAACGCCTTTGATTTTGCGGGCGCAAAACTCGACAAATTTTACCGCCATATTTTCTCAAGCGACACGGAAATAATATCCCTTATAGAAGAGCTCGGGCTCAAGGAAGAACTTTTATGGCTCGAATCAAAAATGGGATTTTATTACAACGGGAAAATTTATCCTTTCTCAACCCCTCTCGACATCCTTTTTAAATTCACCGCCCTTTCATTTACAGACAGGGTAAGGCTGGGGCTTATGACAGCCTATCTTACAAAGGTAAATAACTGGAAAAAATATGAGAAAATAACCGTGCGTGAATGGGTGGAAAAATTTGCCGGAAAAAAAGTTTATGAGGTGGTCTGGGGGCCGCTGCTGAAACAGAAGTTCGCCGGGCTTTCCGACTCTATAGCGATGACCTGGCTCTACGGAAGGATACATTCAAGGGTGGTATCGCGCAAGAGCGGCGGCATGAAGGAATACCTGGGCTATATGAAGGGCTCATACCAGAAACTAATCGACGGCCTTGAAAACGCAATTATTGCCAGCGGCGGAGTAATCAAAAAAAATGAAGCCGTAACCGGAGCGGTTATAAAGGATAAAAAAGTTTGCGGCCTCAGGACCCTTGCCGGGGAACACGCTTTTGACGCGGTACTGCTTACAATGGCGCCGGAGCTTCTTTCGAAAATAGCGGACCTGGGAGACGCGGAGCTCAACGCCAATATAAAAAAACTTAAATATTTCGGGGCGATGGACCTTGTGCTCAGGATGAAAAAATCCTTAAGCCCGGTTTACTGGATGAATATAGCCGACCCTGCCTTTCCGTTTGTGTGCGTTGTCGAACACACCAATTTTGTGCCGAAAGAATGGTACGGCGGGGACACTATAGTTTATATTGGAAAATATCTCTCCACGGATTCGGAACTATATAAGGCGGACAACGACACTGTAAAGGCGCGTTTTTTTGCCGGCATAAAAAAAATATTCCCGTTATTTGACGAAGCGGATGTTATTGAATCAAAAATATTCAGGGAGCCTTTTTCACAGCCTGTCGTATTAAAGGAACATTCAAAGATAATGCCGGGATATGCCACGCCGGTGAAAGGGCTCTATATTGCCAATATGTCGATGATATACCCCGAAGACAGGGGAATGAGCTACAGCGTCAGGCTTGGCAATGAAGCGGCAAAAATAATTTCCGCGGCAAAATCATAAAAGGCGTATGGAGGAATAAAATTGAAAATATCAGCTTTTTTCCCGGCGTATAATGAAGAGGCAAATATTGTAAAACTGGCCGAAAAAACTTCAAAAGTTTTATCCGCACTGAGTGAAGATTACGAGGTAATAATAGTCAATGACGGATCAAAAGACAATACGGCCGGAGTTTCCGCGGAACTTGCAAAAAGGGACCCGCATGTAAAGGTGATAAACCATGAAAAGAACAAGGGTTACGGCGGCGCGGTAAAGACCGGAATGTACGCGGCCGGGTTCGAGTGGGTATTTTTTACGGACGGCGACGGGCAGTTTGACGTGTCGGAAATTTCCGAACTGACAAAGCTTACCGGCAAATATGACCTTATAACAGGCTTCAGGATAAAAAGGGCCGATTCATTTATGAGAAAGCTTAACGCCTTCGCGTGGGGTACGCTGGTAAAGCTGCTTTTCAGGTTCCGCGTCAAAGATGTTGACTGCGCCTTTAAACTTATCAAAAAAGAAATACTGGACAGGGCGGTTATTGAATCCGAAGGAGCGCTTGTTTCAACAGAGCTTATGGCCAAAGCGGTAAAGATGGGATATAAGATAGGCGAAGTCGGGGTGCATCACTACCCCCGCACAGCAGGCACGCAGACCGGGGCAAAGCTTAAGGTTATTTTAAAGGCCTTTGCCGAACTATTTAAACTCTACGGGAAAATACAAAAATGGGGAAAATAATAAAAGCGGCCATAGCTTTACAGCTAATTTTCGCTTCTTCCATATTTGGAGGAGGGCTGACGGCCATGGATATTTTGAACAGCGACACCGGCATCAGGGCCATCGCTATGGGCGGAGCGTATACCGCCGCTGGCAACGACTCCGAAGCAATTGATTACAACCCGGCCGGCCTCGCGCAGATAACTTCATCAGAGGCAAAGGCTTTTTATGACAGGGGAATGACCGGCATGATTGACCTGGAAATGTTCAACGGAATATACGCGCAGCCCATAGAGACCCAGTTCCTTGACGGCTATTTTGCCATACAGGGGCTCTACAGGGGCGTTCCGGGCGTAATGAACCCTGACGCGGTGGATGACCAGGGTAATACAGTGCCTTCTGTAGCTTTCAGTGAAACGTTTTTTAAGGCCACATATGCCTTTAACATGGCAAAGCTTGACCTTGTGGATGCGGATTTCGCGAAGAACCTGAATATAGGAGCATCCCTGGGGCTGGCGATGGAAGTTATCGGGCCATACACCGGATCCACAATTGAGATGGACGCAGGCGCGCAGTACCTGGTGCCGAATTCAAATATCAGGTTCGGAGCGTCAATAATGAACCTTGGATTGAATGTAAAGGTAATAAACGATTCGGCGCCGCTGCCGCTTACAATAAGGCTCGGGGCCGCGGATTCTTTCAGGATAGACAAATCAAACGTGCTGCTTGTTTCCGGGGATGTCATTCAGGATGTTTACGATTACACCAGGTTTGCAATCGGCGCCGAAGATAAAATAATGAATATTTTTGCTGTGCGTATCGGATACAACACAAGCCTGGATACGCGCAACGCCTCGTTCCTCTCTACCGGCTGCGGCGTCGGGCTGAAATTCCTGGACTATACAGCCACAATAGATTACACTTACGGGATGGAATTGTACGACGCTTTTACGTCATTTTTAAGCGACAATTTTTTCGGCATCGGGGTGAAATTTTAGCGAAAGGCGCTTTTGAAAAGTCTTGAAATTTGAGAAAAATTGTATTATTATATGGCTGTTAAGGGGTATAATTATACAGGAGGAAAAGATGAAAAAAATAGCGGTCTTATCAATGATTTTTGCCTTTGTTTTTTCTTCTCTTATGCTTGCGGCGTGGACAAGCTGGGAAGATTTTAACGCTTATAAAGACGCCAAAAAGACAGCTTCTGAAGCAGAAGCCGCCGGTGATACAGCCGCTGCGGTTACAAATTACAAAAAAGCCGCCGATCTTGCCGGCAAATCAGCCACAAAAGACATACAGGCCTGGCAGCTGAACAACGCCGGATTTGTCCTTGTAAAAAGGTTCAAAGAACTGGTTGCCTATGACGACAAACTTGCAAAGCTCACGGCAATGAAGCCTTCAAAGGAAAAGCTTGCCCTTCAGAAAGAAATGGCCAATATGTATTCCTTTAAAATGGAGCTTTTAACCCAGGCAAGGAAGTTCCTCGAGCCGGGGAAGCTGCTGGACGGCGGGGAAGAACCCACAAAAATGATACAGTCAAATATAGATTTTATCAGCTGGGTGGAAAATTTTATTAAGGAAAATACACCGGGCGGCAAGTCCGACACCGGAAACAGCCCGGCAGCGAAGGATGATACTGCAACTGCAAAATCAAAATAGAAAAAATGGCATATGCGCAAAGGGCCGGCGTAAAGCCGGCCCTTTTTTTTAGGGCAAAAACTTACAGAGAGGAGAAAGGAGAGAGTAGACAGGGCAAAAAGCAGGCTGAAACAACAGAACTGAAACCGCTATAATTGTGAATTGATTAAAGGGGCGTATGTGTTATAATATTGAAAATAAATTTTTAAAAGGCGGATAATTTGGATATTTATGGAATATTCATCCAGATAGTTGTGCTGGTTTTTTCTGTCATTGTGCATGAAGTGAGCCACGGGCTTGCCGCGTATAAACTTGGCGACCCTACGGCAAAAGACATGGGGAGGCTGACGCTAAATCCGATTCCGCACATAGACCCGTGGATGTCCATACTTATGCCGGCTATACTGATATTCACACACGCCGGATTTATTATAGGAGGGGCAAAGCCCGTGCCGATTAACCCTATGTATTTCAGGAACCACAGGCGCGACATAATGCTCACCAGCCTGGCTGGCCCGGGCTCAAACCTGCTTCTGGCACTTGTCTGTGTGCTGCTGTTGAAAGTTGTAAGGATGGTGCCAATGCTTGAGGCATCGGCCCTGAACATACTGTTAAATTACGGCGTTATGATAAACGTAGGGCTTGCGATTTTCAACCTGCTGCCGATTCCACCCCTTGACGGGAGCAAAGTGCTTGCTTTTTTTCTTCCGGCAAAGGCTGAAATCGCCTATTACAGGATTGAGCCCTACGGCATATATATACTGATAGTACTTATGATGGTCGGGGGTTTTAACTTAATATTCACCCCGCTTTATACTTTTGTAATAAAACTTTTCAGCATGATACTGTGAAAACCACGGAGGCTTTTATGAAGACTGTTCTATCGGGGATGAGGCCTACGGGTAAGCTGCACCTCGGGCATCTTGAGGGTGTTTTGAAAAGTTACGTTGAAATGCAGGACTCATACAGGGCGTTTTATATGGTCGCAGACTGGCATGCCCTTACAACCAATTATGAAAAACCAGAAATGACAGGTGAGAATACAGTTGAAATGTTCAAGGACTGGCTATCGGTGGGTATTTCTCCGGATAAATCAGTAATGTTCGTCCAGTCCGCAGTAATGGAGCACGCCGAACTTTTTCTTCTGCTCTCTATGCTGACTCCTGTGCCGTGGCTTGAGCGTAACCCGACATATAAGGAACAAAAACAGGAACTCACAGGCAGGGACCTTTCAACGCTGGGATTCCTTGGCTATCCGGTGCTGCAGGCCGCGGATATTTTGATATACATGGCCCAGACGGTGCCAATCGGAGAGGATCAGAGGCCGCACCTGGAGCTTACCCGTGAAATAGCGCGCAGGTTTAACCATCTTTACGGTGATTTTTTTCCGGAACCGCAGGAGATACTCACAAAATTCCCGAAGCTTCCCGGCATTGACGGAAGAAAAATGTCGAAAAGCTATAATAACGCGATATACCTGACTGACGACGAAAAAAGCGTTAATGACAAGGTTTCAAAAATGTTCACGGACCCTGTCAAATTAAGGAAAAATGACCCGGGCCATCCCGATAACTGCGTGGTATGCGCCTTTCACAGGATATATAATACTGCCGCATGCGAAACTGTAGAGGCGGAGTGCAAAAGCGGCGCGCGCGGCTGCGTGGACTGCAAAAAAGAGGCCGCAATAAAAATAAACGAGAGGCTCGCCCCCATCAGGCTAAAGCGCGCGGAAATTGACAGGGACCCGGAGAGGATAAAAGAACTAATCGCCGCCGGAAACAGCGCTGCAAAGGCCGCCGCGGCAGAGACAATGAAGAATGTAAGAAAGCTTATGAAACTGGCTTAAAAATATTGGTTAAAGAAGGGATGTTATGGCGGAAGAAGATTATCAGTTAAAGCTGGCCGTATTTGAGGGGCCCTTTGACCTTTTACTTTACCTTATAAAGAAGAACCAGATAGACATTTACGATATACCTATCGCCAAAATTACTGAAGAATATATAGGTTACCTGGAAATGATGAGGACTATGAACCTTGATGTAGCCAGCGAATTCATTGTAATTGCGGCGACGCTTATTTATATAAAGGCGAAAATGCTCCTGCCCAGGGACGAGATACTCGAGGCGCAGGAAGAGGACCCCAGAATGGAGCTGGTCCAGCATCTTGTGGAATACTCGATGTTCAAGGAAATATCGGAAAAAATGAGGATTTACGAGTCTAAGAAAAGGGATCTTTTTGAGAGGCTTTATCCCCTGAACGTGGCAAAAGAGGACCAGGAGCTTTCTCTTGACGTGTACGCGCTTGTAAAGGCGATGGATTCTGTGCTGGACCGTCTTAAGGAAAGAAAAACCGTGATAATTCCGGGTGAGCACATACGTGTAAAAGACAGGATATATGAGATAATCGACAGGCTCCGTTCGGCAAGCGAAGCCGTGAGCTTTTTTGAAATGTGCGCGGAGAAAAATGACAGGCTTTACATAATAGCCCTTTTTCTGGGCATGCTCGAACTTTTGAGGCTTAAGATAATATGCGTGAACCAGGACGCGCTTTTTACCGATATTTATATTTATCTGAAAAACAATGATTTTAATACGGAAATACTTCAAAATATGGGTGGATAAAATGAAACAGGAAGAACTGGACAGGACGATACAGGCGCTGCTTTTTACCTCGGACAAGCCGCTCTCGGGAGGTGTCATTGCCGGGGTGATGGAGGTAAAGGAAAAAGAAATTGCCGAGGCTGTTGAACGCATCAATTCCCACCTGCACGAGACCGGCTCGCCGGTATCTGTACGGCAGATTGCCGGGGGTTATGAATTTCTTACCCTGCCTGAATACGCGCCGCATATTAAAAAACTTTATAAGAACAGGTTTATGACAAGGCTCTCCAGGCCGTCGCTTGAAGTGCTGGCCATAATCGCCTACAAGCAGCCGATTACCAAGCAGGAAGTGGAATCAATCCGCGGGGTTAATTCAGACGGAGTTTATCACACGCTTCTGGAGAGAAAGCTTGTAAAGATAGCCGGAAGAAAAGAGGCCCCGGGCAGGCCCCTGCTTTACGCGACAACAAAGGAATTTATGGGATATCTTGGAATCAACTCAATGGATGACCTTCCTAAAATAGAAGAAATAAAATCAATTCTTGAAAAAGACGAGTTTGTTGAAAGCTGGGAAGACAGGATAGAAGTCGCCAGAAACCAGGCGCAGTTCGAGTTTGACCCTGAAGAGGGCAAACAGGCGCCCGCGGTAAAGGTGACAACGCTTGAGGAGGACCTTAAAGCCATGGAAAAAGAGGGAAAAATAAAGGATGAAGCCGCGGAAGTTGACGGAATAAAGGAATTTGAAGAAGAGGAAAAGGTTAAGGACGCGGAAGAGGGTGAAGAAGATGAAGATGAAGAAGATGATGATGACGAAGACGATGATGAGGATGACGATGATGAAGATGACGATGAGGATGAGGATGAGGATGATAAATAATGAGCATGCGTAAGCCGGGAGCAGGCAGGGGAGAGTCAAAACCAAAACAGGATGAACTGCACGGCAACGGAATGAAGCTGCAGCAATTTATCGCCCACGCCGGAATAACTTCAAGGCGCAAGGCCGAGGAATATATCAGGGAAGGCAGGGTCACGGTCAACGGCGCGGTTGTGGCCGACGTGACAGCAAGGGTAAACCAGTCAAAGGACCATGTGAAGGTTGACGGGTCGCTTATCAGGCAGGAAGAAAAAATATACATAGTAATGAACAAGCCCGAGGGCTGCATTACAACTGTTTCCGACGACAAAGGAAGGCCCACGGTTGTGGATTTATTGAAACACACTATTAAGGAAAGAATATACCCTGTGGGCAGGCTGGATTTCAACACAACCGGCGCTTTATTGCTGACAAATGACGGAGATTTTGCCAACAGCGTCATGCATCCGAGTTTTGAAATAGAAAAAAGATACACGGCAAAACTGCAGGGCCGCATCAGCAGTTTCGCCTTGAACAGGCTCAAAAAAGGGGTTAAAATAGGCGATGAACGCAGGTTTGTAAGGCCCGCGGACGCCGGGATGTACAAGCGCAACGACGCCAACGACGTGGTTTACGTGGTAATCAGGGAAGGTATGAACCACCAGGTTAAAAAGATGCTCGAAGCAGTCGGCGCCTCTGTGGTAAGGCTTCGCAGGGAAAATGTGGGCAAAATAAATGATAAAGGTTTATCAGCGGGGCAGTGGCGTTACCTGACCCCGGAAGAGATAAAATATTTCAAAAGGGGCAAATGATAAATGGAAAACCTCGGCAGGTACAGAAAGGCCATAGACGCTCTGGATATTAAAATAGTTTCCCTGCTGCAGCAGCGCGCGGCGAATTCGAAAAAAATTGCCCGCGTAAAGCAGGGCACGGGCAGAAAGGTTTACGACCCGGCCAGGGAAGTAGAGGTTTTAAGGAACGTTTTAGGGGTAAAAAAAGGGGATCCTTCAGATGAGGGTTTGAAGGCAATTTATAACGAAATACTCTCCGAGTCAAGAAAGCTCCAGAAAAAAATGAGTGTGGCATATCTCGGGCCGGTGGCGTCATATTCGCACGAGGCGGCGATGAAACATTTCGGCTCCCAGACTGATTATATGCCTGTGAATTCCATAAAAGAGGTCTTTGAAGAGGTTGAAAAAGGCAACGCGGATTATGGCTGCGTACCCATTGAAAATTCCACAGAAGGGGCGGTCAACTATTCCTTTGACATGTTCGCGGATTCCGAACTCAAAATATTTTCCGAGACAATGCTGAATATAAGGCACTGCCTGCTTTCAAACTGCGCCTCGCTTTCCGGTATTAAAACGGTCTTTATACACCCGCAGACGCTTGGCCAGTGCAGGGGCTGGCTGGAGTCAAACCTTCCCGGAGCGGTATTAAAGGAAGCCTCCAGCAATTCAAAGGCCGCGATGCTGGCCTCGGGCCAGAAGGATTCCGCGGCGGTAGCCGGCGCTATGGCCGCGGAAATATACGGACTTAAGGTTCTGGCGCCGTCCATTCAGGACATGACCGACAACGTCACCAGGTTTTTCATACTGGGAACCGAATTTTCCAGGAAAACAGGGGAAGACAAAACATCAATAATGGTTTCCATAAAGGACAAAGTCGGGGCGCTTTTTCTCCTGCTGAAGCCCTTTACAAAACATGGCCTAAACCTCACCAGCATTGAATCCAGGCCCTCAAAAAAGAAAGCCTGGGATTATTATTTTTTTGTGGATTTTTCGGGCCACCGCGACGACGCGAAGGTAAAAAAATCCCTGGCGGAAATTGAAAAAAACTGCGGCGCGGTAAAAATACTGGGATCATATCCGAGATTTTTAAGATAAAAAAGTTTAAACAACTTTTTGATTTTGCATTTTAAATTTTTAATTTTATAAAATACACAAGGAGAAATGCATGGCAAGATCCGACCTTTACAAAAAAGCCGGAGTCGACATTGACGCGGCGGCAGCGGCCCTTAAAAAGGCGAAAACTTTCATTAAGTCCACTTTTAATAAGAATGTTGCCACAGACATAGGCACATTCGGCGGGGTTTACAAAATATCAAAGGACAAGTTCCTTGTCGCCTCAACCGACGGCGTGGGGACAAAACTCAAGATAGCCCAGCAGCTTAATATTCACACCTCGGTGGGCGAAGACATAGTCAACCACTGCACCAATGACATTCTTGTAATGGGGGCAAAGCCCTTATTTTTTCTCGATTATTTCGGCACGGGAAAACTTGACGGCAATGTGCTTGTGGACGTTATACAGGGCCTCTCAAAAGCATGCAGGGAAAACGGCTGCGTTTTAATCGGCGGTGAGACCGCTGAAATGCCGGGGATATATAAGCCGGGCGATTACGACCTGGTCGGCACAATAGTGGGGGAAATAAACAGCGGCAGGATAATAACCGGGGAAAAGGTAAAACCGGGAGATATAATACTCGGCCTTGCTTCGGTGGGGCTCCATACCAACGGCTTTTCACTGGCCAGGACAATTTTTGACGGCGCGAAGATTGCATATACTCGCAGGATAAAGGAACTCGGGACAACCCTGGGCGCGGCGCTTTTAAAACCGCACAGGTCCTATCTTAATTCGGTATTTCCGGCAATTGAAAAATACTACGGATATATACACGGAATCGCGCACATTACCGGAGGCGGATTTTACGACAATATAAACCGGGTGCTTCCTTCAAACTGCGACGCGGTTTGCCTTCGCGGTACATGGACGGCGCCGCCAATATTCGGGCTCATTCAAAAAACAGGAAGCGTCGGCTGGCAGGAAATGCACAGGGTATTCAACATGGGCGTCGGCCTCACGGTGATAGTGGACAAGTCAAAGGCAAAAGAGATAAAGGGCTTTATCGCGAAGAAAGGCGAAAAAGTCTTTGAAATAGGGCAGGTCATTAAAGGGAGCGGAAAAGTTATAGTTGAATAAAATTTTTTAAAACAGAATAAAATAAAAAAAACGCCTGTTAAAGCAGGCGTTTTTTTTATAGCAACTTTATCCCTTAATAATTGTCAAAATTAACGGAGATGAAAAAGAGTTATTAAATAAAGCTCCCTCACCTTTTAGATAATACTCTTTCTTCATCTCCTTTTTATTTTATGGGGGCTATTCAGAAGCTGAAGTTTTTGCATCCTCGTCTAAACCGAAGGTATAGCTGAGATTAAGCGACCATGTGCCAAGGCTCTTGTACTGTTTGTCCAGCGAGTACTGGCCTATAAAGGCCGGATTTATTTTTATCCCGGCGACCGTATAGCTTATACCAAGGGTTGCGGCAAGCGCGGTAAATGAGCTTGTGTAGCCTTCGTCCTCAAAATTATACCCGGCGTTCAGGGCGCCATTGATGCCCACACCCAGAATCGCCAGCTCCTGCGATACGCCAAGTTCAGCATAACCGCCTTTGCCCGATACGGGGTCATAATAAAAAGAAAGATACGGTTTTGAAGGCACATCCGCGCTTAAGGTGCCGAAAAGCTCATTCGAGGTATAAAGGGTTGCCGGATGTGTGTATATCCAGAAGCCGGATGACGCCGATATCAGCGGGATAAAAGGAAGCGTGTCCGTGAAAGAGACCCTGTAATCCGATTCCGTAAGTTCACCCGTGCCGAACGTATAGGAGCCCCACCAGTCAAGTGTAAATTTATTAAGGCCGACAGAAACGCCCGGCTGCATCACCGGAGTGGCGGATAAAAGCTGCCCTCTCCATAAATATATCCCGTCAAAGGCGCTGTAAGCGCTTCCGGAAATACCGGAAAAAACCGGGGTGATTGACGCAAAAACAAGTACGAAAAGTATGGCGGGGAAAAGAAAGGCTTTTTTCATTGGAACCTCCATTTTAGAAATGTCCGACTTTATATAAATAATATACCACGCAAAACCGCCCGGGTCAATAAAAGCGGGGAGATTAAAATGTGTTGATAATAGCCTGACAGGGCGGTATAATTTGTCATGGAAAAAAAGAGGCCCGCAGTATGAAAAAGGATGCTTTTAGAAAAGCTGCTTTTATATCCATAGCTGTTGTCTTATTCGCGGTTGCCGTGGCCGCCCTTCATCATCATCTCCCGTCAAAGGTGGAGGACCACGATTGCGAGATATGCTCGTTTATAATGGTTTTCAGCGCCGCCATAGCGCCTGTAGTTGTGCTGTTCCTTGCTTCATATGTGCTGTGCGGAACAATAATAATATCAAAGGTCAGAATACACTCTGAAAAAGCAAGGTTTAATTCCTCACGCGCGCCTCCGTTTATACTCCTGTAACAGATATTTTTATTACAGAATAAACAGGAGGAATTAATGAAAAACAAAGTATTGTCTATTCTTATATTTATATCTATTTTTTCCGCGGCTCTTTTTGCGGATGACGCGCTTCCGGGCGGTGTGAAAGTGGGGCCCATTGCCCTGCCTGACATAAGCCTTATCGGAAATATAATAGGAGACTGGAACCAGGACACCAACCGTGTTACCTTCGGCATGGACGAGCTTGAAATGGTGGTGGCCGGATATATTTATCCGCAGGTAAAAGCGGACGCAGTGCTCTCCATGAGCGACGCGGGCCTCAATATAGAAGAAGCATACGCCGATTTTTTGAGCCTTCTTGACATTTTCAGCCTGAAGGCGGGAAAAATGAAGATTGAATTCGGCAAAATAAATATCCTGCACAACCATGTCTGGCCGTATGCCGACACCCCGCTTGTGATAAATAATTTCCTTGCGGGCTCGCTTTCAGAAAACGGCGCCTCTATCGGGGCGGTGCTTCCTCTGCCGATATTTGTAAAATCAGAGACCGGGTTATATAACGTGGAGCCAAACGTTTCCGGCATCGGCATCGGACTTGAACCTGCAGCCGACACACTGATGCTTTCACAGGAGCTTTATTCGGAAAGGCTCTCTGCTTCCTTCGACCCGACCGAGGATTCCGACCTTGAAATCGGCGCATCGGGCGCGATTTCAAAAGGGTCCCAGTATCCCGCTTCAAGGGATGATGTTGAGCTCGCCGGAGCGGACCTCACACTGAAGATGTGGCCTGTAAATTACAGCAGGTTCCTGCTTCAGGCAGAGGCAATGTATATGAAAAGGGAACAGCAGCAGCCGGGCGGCGCGCTGGATGACATTGAAAGGTGGGGGACATACGTTTACGCCGGCTATACATTAAACAAATTTGTGGACATAGGCTCGCGTTATGACTGGTCCGAAGACGCGGTTGCGCAGCTTACAAAAGAGTCCAAGATATCCGCGATATTCACCTACAGGGTGTCAGAGGCGACTTTTGCCAGGCTGCAATACGGTTATACTCCGGAAAACAAATCAAATGAAGTCCTGCTGCAGTTCGTGTACGGCCTCGGGCCGCACACGCACCCGCTGCAATAAATAAAGGAGAAAAAGATGAGAAAAATATTGATTTTTGTTCTTGCGGTTTTACTGCCAGCCGCTGTTTTTGGCGGGCAGCTTAACATAGTGGCCAGCTCAACCGATATCGCGGATATAATGAAAGCGGTAGCCGGAGATAAGGCGAATGTGGAATGCCTTATGAAAGGCACGCAGGATCCCCATTCAGTGGAACCCAGGCCCTCAATGGTGGTGAAGGTGAGAAACGCGGACATAATGGCCGTGGTCGGTATGGACCTTGACATGTGGGCCAACAGCGTGATAGAGGCCTCCAGGAACTCCAAAATTTCAAAGGGCGGGGCGGGTTATCTTGACATGTCCGAAGGAATTGAAAAGCTTGAGGTGCCGGAGGGGAAGATTGACGCCAGGCTCGGGGATGTGCATATTTACGGCAACCCCCATTATCAGCTTGACCCGAAAAACGGCATAGTCATGGCCGACGAAGCGCTGAAAAAACTTTCTGAGTATGATCCTGCCGATGAAAAGTATTTCAGGGCAAACCATGACGTTTTTGTGAAAAAGCTCGGCGAAGGGATAGAGCGCTGGAACAAGCTTATGGCGCCGTTAAAGGGGAAAAAACTTGCGGCTTCACACAGCTGCCTCCTTTATTTTTTTAACGCCTTCGGCATAAAACAGGCGGGCTACATTGAATCAAAGCCCGGCATTCCGCCGGCGCCCTCCGAAGTTATCGCGCTTGAAAAGAAGATAAAGGATGACAATGTAAAAGCCGTGCTTGTTGACCAGTTCTTTGACATGTCTGAGCCGGAAAAAATATCGGCCGACACAGGGGCAAAGACCGTGGTAATATCCACGTGCGTTGACGGGCTTAAAGGCACGGAAGATTATATAAAACTTTTTGATTATGATGTTAATGTGGTTCTGGAAGCTGCAAAATAAATTTAAAAACGGGGCGGAGTTGAAACCTCCGCCCCGTAACTTAAAGGAGCTCAAAATATGTTCGACCTTTTGCTATGGCCCTTTATTGCCTGCGTGGTTTTGACCGGTATACACGCCTATCTGGGCATGCATGTCATAAAACGCGGCGTTATATTCGTGGACCTTGCCCTTGCGCAGACAGCCGCGCTGGGGACCCTTGCCGGATTTGCTTACGGCATCACAATGCACTCGGGCGGCTCTTATCTTATATCCCTTGGATTCGCACTTGCGGGAGCGCTCTTTTTCGCCTGGGCAAGGCCCCTTGAAAAAATAGTTCCGCAGGAAGCGGTGATAGGCATCACTTATGTATTCGCTGCGGCAGCGGCGGTGCTGATACTTTCAAAGGCCCCTTCCGAGGCGGAACACATAAAGGATATGCTCGTGGGAAACATACTTTTTGTAAAACCGGAAGAAGTTATAAAGACCGCTGTGCTTTACGGCGCCATAGGCGCCTTTCATTTCATTTTCAGGAAAAAATTCTGGCTGGTGACTGACGACTGCGATGAGGCCTGCCGTGAAAAAATAAACATACCGCTCTGGGACTTTTTGTTTTACGCCTCTTTCGGCGCGGTTGTAACATCATCGGTCGGAATAGCCGGGGTATTGCTCGTATTTTCATATCTTATAATACCGGCGATATGCTCGACCATGCTGGCTAAAACCCTGAAGAACAGGCTCCTTATTTCCTGGGGGCTGGGAATTGCTTGCAGCCTGGGCGGCATGGCCCTTTCGGTATATAAGGACCTGCCCACGGGCGCCTCAATAGTCGCTGTTTTCGGGGGCATGTTTGCCTTGTTTCTTGCCGGAAAATCAATTATGATGGGAAAAAGAAACGCCAAATAGAAAGGGTAATTATGGAGGTTATGATGAATGTACTCGAAATCAGGGACGTAAAAAAAAGTTTCCGTTCGCCCGAAGGCGGGATAAACGAAGTGATAACAATAAAAACCTTTGATGTTGTGGAAGGGGAACAGATTGCGCTGGCCGGCGAAAGCGGCTCGGGCAAGACAACTTTTCTCAACATTATAGCCGGAATTTTACGGGCGGATGAGGGCAGCATAAAGCTTGCCGGCCATGACATGGAAAACATTACCGAGAGCGGCCGCGATATTTTAAGGGCGCGCACGCTCGGATATATTTTTCAGACATTTAACCTGCTGCAGGGCTATACGGCAATTGAAAATGTAATGCTGGGAATGATGTTCGGGCCGGGTTCTGACCGGAAGGTGGCTGTCTCGCTTCTTGAAAGGGTGGGGTTGAAAAATCATCTTAATTACCTGCCCAGGCAGCTTTCAGTCGGGCAGCAGCAGCGTGTCGCAGTCGCGAGGGCGCTGGCAAACCATCCGAAACTTGTGCTTGCGGACGAGCCCACCGGGCACCTTGACCATTCTCGCGCCATGGAATCGCTCAAACTTATTAAGGATATATGCAGGGAAAAAGGCGCTGCATTGCTTCTGGTCAGCCATGACCGCGACGTGCTCGCGAGTTTTTCCGATGTAAAGGAGCTCTCCTCCATTAATACAGCTGGAAAGCAGGAGGCAGGCCGTGTTTAAAAATATAAAAAATCTTTTATTTATCGTTGGACACAGCATGAGACAGCACATCCTTTCCACTGCAATTACAATGCTTTCCGTGGCAATGGCCGTGGGGCTCACCATGTCGGTCTTTTCAATGCAATACCAGACGCGCACCGCTTTTACCGGCGGAAACGCCGGATTTGACGCTGTGCTGGGCGCCAGGGGCAGCCAGCTGCAGCTGGTGTTAAACGCGGTTTATCAGCTGGAAACATCACCGGGCAACATCCCGTGGTCCCTTTATCAGGCTGTAAAAAGCGATCCCAGGGTAAAGCTGGCCATACCTTACGCGGTAGGGGATAATTATTACGGTTACAGGATAGTTGGCACTACGGATGAAATTTTCACAAAATTTGAGTATCAGGCCGGCCGCCGTTTTACGGTGAGGCAGGGCGGCAGAAATTTTGATTCTTCAAAGAAAGAAGCTGTAATAGGAAGTTATGTGGCTGAGAAAACCGGCTTAAAGGAAGGGGCGATTTTTAAACCGTATCACGGACTTTATTTTGACCCGCAGATGCAGCATGAGGAAGAATTTACAATAACAGGGGTTTTAAAGCCGACAAACACGCCCTCCGACAGGGTGATATGGATACCCATTGACGATGTTTACAGGATGAAGGGGCACGTGCTGCGCGGCAGCGGAACAGAATATACCGCGTCTGAGGGAAAGGAAATACCCGATTCGGTAAAGGAAGTAAGCGCCGTTATGCTGAAATTTTACAGCCCGCAGGCGGGTTTCATGCTTGATATGACAATTAACAAACAGGGCAGGGTGGCAACGCTCGCGTGGCCCATCGGCAAAGTAATGGCGGAGTTTTTTGACAAGCTTGGATGGGTCTCAAAGATACTTACCCTTGTGGCGTACCTTGTGATGCTTGTGGCCGCGGCTTCAATACTGGCCAGCCTGTATAATACGATGAATGAACGGCGCAGGGAATTCGCGATTCTCAGGGCGCTCGGCGCAAAGCGTTCAAATGTATTCTCATCTATAGTGCTTGAGGCCGCAATTATCGCGGGAGCGGGGTCATTGGGTGGTTATATTGTATACCTGGCGGTATTTACTTTTGCCTCAATTATTGTAAGGCAGCAGACCGGGGTGGTTCTTGATGTTTTCAGGATGCATTTTTCACTGCTCGCTGTGCCACTTGGAATGACGTTTCTTGGCGCACTGTCGGGATTTATCCCGGCTATAAAGGCATATTCGACAGATGTCTCCAAAAATCTCGACCCGATGTCCTAAAGGCGGTTAAAACATGAAAAAGAAAAACATTTTTATTCTGATAATTCAGGCACTGCTTATTGCCGCGGCTGTGCAGGTCTATGCGCACGAGCACAAGGCTCCGCACAGCGGCGTGCTTGTCGAATGCGGAGAGGAATTTGCCCACATTGAGCTCTTGAACGACCCGGAGAGCGGAAAACTAACGGCGTATGTGCTGGACGGAGAGGCTGAAAATCCGGTCCGCTTAAGGCAGGGTTCGATTAAATTAAAAATAAAGGCCGGAGGGAAAGATATTTTACTGGCCCTGAAAGCCGTCGCGAATCCGCTGACCGGCGAGACTGTGGGCGATACGTCGGAATTCTCCGCGGTTTCTGAAAAACTAAAGGGAACGGCAGGCTTCACGGGGCAAGTAACATTGATAAAAATCAACGGGGAAACTTTCAGGAACCTGGCATTTAGTTATCCCGTTGCGGCAGCAGAGAAAAGCAAATGAACCGCAGGTTAAGCAAATACATTTTTCCGGCTGTTGTGTCCGGCGCGCTCTGTTTTTTATACGCGGCAGGAGCTTTTGCAGCAGAAATAAAGGTGGATGGAGGAGCAATAACACAGGTAAAGGAAACTCCTGTGGCAGAGCCGGTGAAAGACGCGGCTTATCTGAAGGTGGAATCAATGCCCAACCCGGTGACCGCATATCCTGTTGTTGACGGTTATCCGCTGGTAACATGGGAAACCCTTGCCGCCTATGATTATGACGCTCCGAGCATGGAGGACCAGAAGTCCGTCAAGATAAGGAAGCAGAAGAAAAAAAGGGCAATACCGGATTTCATAAAAATTTTAAACGGGACAAAAATAGCCATAACCGGGTTTTTAATACCCGTTGATACTGATGAAACAGGGGAATTTGCGACGGTATTTGTAATAGTCCGCAGCCAGATGACATGCTGCTACGGCGTTGTGCCGAAGCTCAACGAATGGGTAATGGTTACAATGGAGAAAAACAAGAGGATAAGGGCGGTATCCGACGTGCCCACGACGGTATTCGGCACCATAGATGTGGGCGAGAAATATGAGGATATGAAGGGCTGGACCCTCTACAGGATGACTGCTGAAAAGACAAGTATAAGAAAAAACAGTTTTTAAAAACATCTTCCATAAAATCAATTGACAAAACTTGATAATACGGCTATAATATCACCAAGTAAGTGATATATTAAACTTTGTGGTTTACACCGGCCGGAAACTTGTATAAAGTGTACGCAGCTGGGTTTAAACCATAAACCAATACGGAGGCTTAACATGTTAAAGGAAAAAGTTGAAACAGTCATTGAGGACTTAAGAAAATTCCTTCAGGCTGACGGAGGCGATATAGAACTGGTCGGCGTTGATGAAAAAAAAGGCGAAGTGCAGGTCAAGTTAAAAGGCGCCTGCGCCGGCTGTCCCATGGCACAGATAACCCTGACGCAGGGTGTCGAGGCAAAGATAAAAGAAGAGATACCGGAGATAAAGAAAGTAGTGGCGGTTTAATTACCGGTTTTTTTGTTCAGGAAAAAATAAAAAAGCGCGGTTTAAAAAAATGCGCTTTTTTATTTTTTTATATACAGCTCCGGGTTGCCCATCAAAAATTCAACATGCGCCTTAAGCTTTGAAGTGGAATCAAATGACAGCCTGAAATCCCTTTTAATTTTGGCTACATTGAACAGGTAAGGTTTGCCGCCCCAGCCAAGGTCCTTTAATTTTATCTTTGAGCGTTTTGCCGCTATCCCGTGTTTTTCCGCGTATTCAACGGCCCATGAGGCGATGAGCTCCCACGACACGAAATTCTTCGCAAGCCCGTAATATGTATTGTTGCTTATATTGGAGGCAAGCAGGCTGGAATATATTTTTGCCAGGTCTCCGGCCCAGATAAACTGCGTCCCGTCATTTTTTATGAGCTCGATGGCCTTTCCGGATCTTGCGGCGGAGCATATATTGAAAAATCTCCTGTCATTTTCCATTGTGCCGCCGGGAACCACAGGATTCCCGAATGTATAACCGGGGCGTATGGTGTTAAACCGGATATCCTTATAATATTTTGAATAAGCCGAGAGGAAAAGCTCAACAGATCCTTTTGTGGCGCCGTAAAAATCATTTGGCGCGAGCCTTGCCGTCTCGTCAAGGGTTTTGGGCAGATTGCCCTGCGCCGCTGTGGAAGATGTAAAAATTATCTTTTTTGCCCCGCGTTTTACTGCTGTGTCTATCAGGGAAACCGAGGCAAGTGTTTCGTTTTTTATCATATCCGGCCCGGTGTCGCCCCAGCAAAGGGCCACGTGAATGACGGCGTCCGGTTTTATCATACATTTTTTAATTGCCTTCATATCCTCCATTGGAGCTTTGACAATTTTCACTCCGGGAAGGCCCAAAAGAGCGGGAACCTTTTTAGGGCTGCGCGCCATGATTGTTATTTCGTGCCCCCGGCCGCTTAATTCTTTGACCACATAGGAACCTATAAAACCGGTGCCGCCAGTTATATATATCCTCATATAAGACCTCCTTAATTTTCGGTAATTATATCATATTTTTGATGAAAAAAATATTTGACATTTCCATCTGCGGATATATAATCTACGCCATATAGGGGGCACGTCTTAAATCAGCTGAAAATCAACAGGGGGGATAGGTATGTCCACAGGTAAGAGGTATGTTTTTATCATTCTTTTAATCCAGGTTTTCATGGTGTTTTGCCGGCAGCTGAGTGCCGACAATTTTGAGGTGGATTTGTCCGGAGGGGTCTGCGGCGCGGCAATGGGGGAATATAACAGCAGAATATCCGATCTGAACGGTTATAACGCCTTACTCGGGGCCTCGCCGTCGCTGACAAAATTTACCTATGAGCCGTCGCCGTCATTTTGTCTTTCAAGGAATTTTAGCACGCCTTTCGGGCAGGCCGCGGTTTACCTCAGGAACGACTTTATTGTAATGCTTGAGCGGCAGAACATTTCAACGTGGGCGGGCGGCGGGCCCGCGCAAACCCTTAACGGCGATTTTTCCGTTTTTTATTCAGCTGCCGGAGGAAAATATTTTTACAGCCCGGAGGGCGCCACGGGAATTGAATTTTATTTAAACGCGGACGCGGGACTCTGTCACTATTACTCAAACTATGAAACAGAAGTTGATGCAAAACCGGATGGAGTTGTACAGAGCAGCATAAAAAAGAGCTGGAAGACGGCAATACCGGCGGCCTCAATTGGAGCGGGAGCAAACTGGTGGATTGGCGGAGGCATGGGATTTGGAGCCTGCGCGGGGTACAGACTATCCTCGGGCAGGGTTACTGTTTCCATCCATGATCAGCTTGGCACGGGCGGAACCTCACAGGGCGAGGACAGCGTGGATTATTCGGGATTATATGCGTCTGCCGGGATAATATTCAGATTTGGCGAAGATGATCCGGGAAAAAATACGCGTCCCGGCAATACGAGCGATACACAGTTCCTGGAAATTACGGTCAGGCTCTACAGCGAGGCGGAAAAACTTTACAGCCAGGGAATGTTAAGGCAGGCTCTGGAAAAAAACACTGAGGCTCTGAAACTTTCCCCGGGTGATGAGCGGCTGCTGGCGCAGTCAAAAGAGATAAAGGACGCGATTGAAAAAAAAGGCGGGCCAAATAATGTGGGGGCCCTGAAAGATGAGGCCGAGGAATTCAGGCGCCTGAAAAAATTCCAGAGTGCGCGCTTAAGGTACATGGAGATAAAGGCGATAGAGCCTGAAAATCCGTACGCCCTATATTATCTTAAGGATTTTGACGAAAAAGCAGCTCAGCTGCTTACAAAAGCGCAGAGCGCATTTGCGGCAAATGACAATGAAAAGGCGCTGAAAGCCGCGGCAAGGGCCCTTGAGTACTCGCCGGACAACAAGGACCTCAAGGAAATATATACATCAATAGTAAAAAAAGGGCTGCTAAAGGAGCAGGCAGACAAAATGTTCAACCAGGCGGTGGACCTTTTTGACAAGGGCGGCTATGAAGAGGCTGCGGAACTGTGGAAAGAGGTGCTGAATTTGAATCCCGATGACGCCGGGGCAAAGCAAAACCTGGAAAAGGCCATTGAAAAATCAGGGGAAAAGCTGAAGGAAAAATCAATTGACGCGAAAAAAGCGTATGACGAAGCGGTAAAGGCTTATAAGATAGGAAATATGAAGGCAGCGGCCCTTAAATGCGAATATGTATTGAGAATGGACCCGGACGACCTTGACAGCATGAAAATGCTTGATGATATAAAAAAAATAAAAGAAGGAGAAGAGAAGCAGGCGCTGCCGAAGCGTTAGGAACATCAACCCTTGTAGGGGCCGACTTATATTTCGGCCCGGAACAGGCTATTGTGTTCTGTCCCTGTAGGGGCGGCCCCATGTGGCCGCCCAAAAGCCAGGCATAATAGTTTACATGGCGGGTATGCCTTTTTCCGGCCAATCGAGCAGCTTATGGGCGGTGCCGGATGACACAGTAGAAGGGGTTATTAAAACTTCACGCAGCTTAATTTACACATAAGCGTATTATATAACGATTGGCAAAAAAAGTCACGCCTGCCATATCGTGGTATAACGCTTAAATGACTTGATTTTAACGGCCAAAAATATTAGAATTACACCATTGGAAAATACAATATATAAGGAGGCAATATGAAAAAAGGTGCTGTAATTGTTTTATTGTTATTGGCTGTTTTTAGCGCCGGAGTTTTTGCGGCAAGCATTGCGGGCCACAACCTGACTTCGGATGGCAACTACCTCGGCGACAGGGGGCTTGGTATTGGTATTCAGTTGGGAGACAACACGGCCCTTGTTTTAAAGGACTGGGTAAGCAGGGACAATGCGCTGCAGTATGACCTGGGATTTAATGTTTATGGAAAGTATCTCGGGCTGGGAGTGGCATATCTGATACATAATTTTGATATCATAAAGGTGGAAGACAATAAATTTCCGCTTTATTTCGGGATAAAGGGATTTGCCGCGCTGTCCGGCAATTCGTTATACGCCGGAGTGGAAGTGCCGCTCGGCATTGACTGGATATTTAAAAGGGCTCCCATTGATATATTCCTTGAAGTTGACCCGGGGCTGCAGGTCATCGGGCCAAACGGGATGGTTATGGCGTGGGGAGACGGGCTGGGTATAAGATACTGGTTTAACTGATATAACCTTACAGCAATCAAAAGGCCGGGCTAAAAGCCCGGCCTTTTTTTTATTACCACAGTTTATCCGCGCCTGATTTTAAAAGCTTTCGCAGTTTAAAAAGAGGCTTTATGTGCGCGAGGACGGCGGGGTATTTGAAGGCAAGTTTTATAAATTTAAAAAAATCCTTGTGCCTGTTGTCCTTTGAATCAAAATACTCCCCCAGAAAAAAAAGAACTTCCTGCGGCAGGGTAAAACAGCGCGAGGCCAGGTATTTAAGGTCAGGCGAGGCAAAGGGCTGCTTTTTAATAACTTTTTCATAAACCCCGGGTGAATTTGTTTTGCCCAGGTTTACCTCACCAAAAATGCAGTAGGCGCATATTTTTCCCGAGAGAAGGGCCGAATATATGCCCGCAAGGGTCACGGGATTTGTCAGCCCCGCAGCATCGCCCACAAGAAAAACATTTTTATTAAATATTTTATCTTTTATACCGCCCGAAGGTATTTTGCCGCGGCAGAAACCGATATGTCCAGACTCTTCCAAACCAAGATGTTTTTGGATAAATCCCCTTAAAAGCTCTTTGTCGGCGATGCAGCCTCCTGCATTAATCTCTTTTGATTTGTCGAAGATCCACAGGTAATGGCTTGAAACAGGGTCGTAAAAAAAATCAATATAATTTCCCGAATCATATTTATAGGCGGGTTTTGACAGCTTATACTGTGTCGCTTCGACCAGGCTCCTTCTGTTGTTAAAAAAGAGGGTGTCAATGACGGATTCCGGGCCGTCGGCGCCCACAAGGTATTTGCATGTGAAATTTCCGTTGTCCGTGGAAACCTCAAAACCATTATCATTCCTTTTTGCCGATAAAACCCTGTGCTTTAAAAAAGGTTTTGCCCCTTTTTCAACGGCAAGGCCGAAAATATATTTGTCAAATTTTTCCCTGTTTATAAGGCAGCCCGGGGAGTTAATCGTCATATATTTGCCGTTGGGAAAAAATATCCTGAAGCCGGAGACTTTTTTGTCTATATATGAGCCGTGGAAAATACCCGCCGCTTTCAATGACGCCTCGCTCACGGCCTCGCCGCAGCAGACAGGAAAGCCGGGTGATTTGCGCCTTTCAATAATTGCGCAGGAAATGGAGTTTTTTGCCAGTGTGTGGGCGCAAATTGAACCCGCAGGACCCGCTCCGACAATGATTACATCGAAATAAGACATATTTAAGTCTCCTTAAATTTACAAATAAATTCCTTGAAATAATGCTTAACTGGCATATAATATCACATGTCACGCCAAAAAACCACGCCGCTGTTCGCGGGGAACGGGGACATATTTAAGCGATGGAAAAGTTAACCGCAATTGCTGTTTTTTCGTTTATATTCCTCTTCTTGAACTTTAACATATTCGGCCAGGCGGTTAATGTCGATATGACTCAAAACACACGGACAGTTGAACTGCACGGGCTCATAGAAGCTTCAATTGCCTCTGATTTCGGCGCGGTTAATCCCTATAATTACTCGTCGATTGTATGCCAGGCTTTTGTTACTTCACCGGACAAAAGAAATTACATTATCGACGGGTATTACGGAAAAGATTACGATTATTCATACGAAACCGGGGTATATACAGAAAAGCCGGGCAGCTTCAGGGTAAGGATTTCGCCGTGGAAAACAGGAAAGTGGGCATTTTATATTACGGTTGTGAAAAACGGCGCTGAAGTTTACAGGTCGGCCAAAAGCGGGTTTGTTGTCAAAGGAGCAAGTAAGTCCGAAGGCTTTATAAAAGTCTCTAAAAACGACCCGCTCTTCCTTGCGTTTTCGTCGGGCACCCCATTTTTCGGAATTGGAATGGACGCGGCCTGGCCGGCTGATAAAGGGCTCAATGATTTTAAGGACTGGTTTGAAAAACTTCACGCCGCGGGCGCTAACATGGCAAGGGTCTGGATGGCGCCGTGGTCGCTGGGCATAGAATGGGACGGGCAGGTCGGAGATTACGGAAACAGGCAGAAACAGGCCTTTATGACGGACAAACTTTTTGAACTGGCAAAAGCAAATGATATTTACATAATGCTCACACTCGTAGCCCACGGCGAATATTCTTCCAGGACAAACCCCGAATGGGACAAGAACCCTTACAATACAAAAAATGACGGCATACTTGACAAGCCCGAGGATTTTTTTACAAGCGCCGCGGCAAGGGCCGCATTTAAGAACAGGCTGCGTTACATAATGGCGCGGTGGGGCTTTTCAGGCAACCTGCTGGCGTGGGAGCTTTTTAACGAGGTTGACCTTACGGACAATTACGACACATCAGCGGTCACCGCATGGCACTCTGAAATGCTCGACTTTTTGAAATCGAGGGATATTTACAAACACCTGCTCACCACATCCTTTTCCAGGCCGGACATGGACCCTGCGGTATGGAACTTAAGCCGGCTTGATATTGTCCAGACGCATATTTATAACATGCGCGACGAGGCGCCGCAGGTTTATGAGGCCTCAAGGGCAAAGATAGAAAATTACGCGAGGCCCCATATAATGGGGGAATTCGGCATGGATACCGACGGAGATTTCGCGAAAAATAACGCGGATACCGGTGGCATCGGACTTCACAACTGTTTATGGTCCGGGGCAATGTCCCTTTCCTGCGCGGCGCCCATGTCGTGGTACTGGAAGGATTACATAGACCGCTATAACCTCTATAATGAATTTGCTTCACTGCAAAAATTTATTTCCGGAATCAACTGGCCGCAGGAAGGGTTTATTGACCTGCAGAACCGCCAGCTTTTCTTAAAAAAGGTGCCGGATGGCCTAAAGGGCGGGGATGTCAGCATCTTCCCGGTGGAGGCGTGGGAAAAGGCGCGCAAAGAAGAATTCATGGTAAAATCCGACGGAACAGTGACAGACAAGAATGATTTTATTGCCTTCCTTTACGGAAAGTCACATCCTGAATTAAAGACCGTACCAATAATAAGTTTTAAGAATGAAATGCCCGTCCAGATGATAATAAAGGTTAACAAGGTTTCCCAGGATAATATATTAAGCGTGAGCGTCAACAACATAGCGGCTTTTTCAGTTACAGTAAGCGCTTCGGCAGAGCCTTCCAAAAAGTACATCGAGCAGTATAAGGTATGGCAGGCGGACATGTCCGCGGAATATACCATAAACATACCGCCAGGCGACAATGATGTCGCCATTGAAAATAAGGGGGATGACTGGATAAGGATTGATTCAATCAAAATAAGCGGATTTTTGAACCCGGCGGTTGCCCCTGTTTTTGCCGCAGGAATGCAGTCAAAAGACATGGCCCTTTTGTGGATAAAGAACGGGAATTACAACTACTACAACCGTTCACCCAGGGCAGTGCCGGAATCCTATATTGACATTACAGGCATGAATCCGGGAAGGTATGTAATAGAGTATTACGATACGCACGCGGCCACAGTGACGGCAAAGGCGGATTATATAGTTGATGATGACA